>VFSW01002922.1_pt1 | contig 25697 bp, 27 predicted proteins | sample 5358111 | NCBI WGS metagenome assembly VFSW01 (sample SAMN11554181, study PRJNA540505) | mine drainage metagenome | isolation source: sediment from site ElyBrook_90M | place: USA: Ely Copper Mine, Vershire, VT | collected 2017
ACCGTCTTTGCTTGCGGGCTTGGGGTCATTATGACCACCGCCACAACCACCGCCGCCGAATCCTCCACGATGACCCCCGACACCCATTCCAGCCATACCGCCCATCCCACCCATACCGCCACTGAGCAATGTGAAAAAGAGCGCCATCACGCCTGCGAGCAATGCGATGGATACCGCGCCGACAATCAACCAGGCGACAACCGCCACAGCCCCGCCGGTTACCAGCGCTCCTGGAAATCTGCCCAGCACGGCGCGCAGCATTCCGCCCACCACGAGCGCGAGAATAAAAATGACCGGAACGTACTGCTGAATATCGGCAATGCCGCCGGCGGGTTTTGCGCTGGGTTTCGGCAACGGTTCGCCGTCAACTACGCGGATGATCTGGTCGACCCCGGCAGTAATGCCGCCATAGAAATCGCCTTGTTTGAAGCGCGGCGTAATAATCTCGCTGATGATGCGCTTGCTGGTGGCGTCGTTGAGTGCCCCCTCCAAGCCGTATCCCACCTCGATGCGCAGCGCGCGGTCGGTCTTGGCGACGACCAGAATTGCACCGTCATCTATTTTCTTGCGGCCCAACTTCCATTGCTCCGCAACGCGCAAGGAATATTGCTCGATCGTTTCCGGAGCCGTGGTGGGAACAATGAGCACCGCGAGCTGACTGCCTTTCCTGGCTTCAAACGCCTGCAGGGTCTGTTCCAGGGCAGCCTTCTGCTGTGCACTGAGCGTGGCGGTCTGGTCGGTGACGCGCCCGGTCAAAGGCGGGACCGGGACCTGTGCGCCCGCTATGAGAGACCAGCAAAGCGCGAACGCAAGAAGTGACGCTCTTGCCGCGTTCATCGCCGTCACTTGGCGGCTCCCTGAGCGTCGCCCTGGGGTTTGGCCGGCGCCGCCCCGAAATCTACTTTCGGAGGCTTGGCCATTTCCTTTTCGTTTTCTACCGCGAAGTTGGGCTTCGGTTTGTATCCGAAGGCCATCGCCGTCAGGTTGGAGGGGAAGGAGCGCACCGTCACGTTGTATTCCTGTACCGACGTGATGTAGCGGTTGCGCGCAACCGCAATGCGATTTTCGGTGCCTTCCAGCTGCGCCTGCAATTCGCGGAAGTTGGCGTCTGACTTCAACTGCGGATAGTTTTCCGACACCACCAGCAATCTGGAAAGAGCACTAGACAGCTCTCCCTGGGCGGCCTGGAACTTGGCAAACGCCTCGGGGCTGTTGATGAGTTCCGGGGTCGCCTGGATGCTGCCGACTTTGGCGCGGGCGTTGGTGACGCCAAGCAACACGTCCTTTTCCTGGGCGGCGAAGCCCTTCACGGTATTCACGAGGTTGGGAACCAGGTCCGCACGGCGTTGGTACTGGTTCAGCACCTCGGACCAGCTCGCCTTAATCTGCTCGTCGCTGCTCTGTAAGGTGTTGTAGCCGCAGCCGGTAAGACTTAACGTCACCAATACTGCCAAAACTATCCATAATCGGCGCATTTCATTTCTCCAGTATGGCGACGACGTTGAGACGCCATTTCGCCGGGGATTTCATCGAGGAAGTTGGCTGCGCGTTTACGGATACCGCAGCGAACATGCCTAAACCCAGAATAAGCGCCGACATCGAAACCGCTGTTTTCTTGATCATGTCGATACTCCTTTGGTTAATTTCGCCCGGATACTTGAGCGGTATGCGCTGGCGATTCGACAACACTGCGTCTCCAGGTGAAGTGCTCATATATCCCTGCCCACACGAGACCGAACGAAAATCCGAACAGCAGTTCCTCCAACGGCACGCCGTAAATTCGCGCGCCGCTCAGCGCCGCTAGATTCCAGACCTGTTCGATGTAACCCGGCGCCGACCACTTGAGTCCCAGCAGGAAAATGGTATAGAGCGCGAGGAACAATATCCCGCCGACCAGCGTGTTGGACTTCAAATCGGGCCGGCACAAGACCGCCGCAACCGCTCCCAACACCATCGCCGCAATCCCTGCGTAGATCGGGTTCCACGGCAGGAAATATAGGATGGGGAACAAGACAAACGGTGCGGCAAGCGCCCACCGGTGCCAGCGATGCCGCCCTTGATGACGCTCCGCAGGACTGAGCGCCTCTACGCGTTTATGCAGGATACCGTTGTAGAGAACCGCAGCGATGCCGCCGATGGCGAAGCTGAAAATGAAGCTCTCGATGTCGAAGCCGGTTCTCTGCGCTAACTCGAACAGGCTCGGCGGGTTCCAGTATTCGGGTACAAACATCGGTTCGGTCAACCCAAATGGCGCCATGAACACGCTTGCCCACCACATTGCGACGCGATGCTGCGGGAATAGCGTGTACAACAGAACCCAGGGCAGCAAGAATGCGCTCGACCAGACCAGCCACACATAGTGATAAGTCATGATCGAATTTGTTCTTACGCTCCGGTCATAGCACGACGCGGTTGAGTCGCAACGCGTTGGTAACCACGGATACCGAACTCAGTGCCATGGCGGCGCCGGTGAAGATCGGCCGTAACGCCGGGCGTCGCCACGGCGCGTATGGCGTGTGGACTGACACCAGTCCGCGCAGTAACCCGGGCTACGCTCATCTGCGTTTACTCACTTGGATGTCGCGTTATTTTCTTTACTGTCGTGAAAAGCGACTCTGGAAATAGTTGTACAAAGGCACGAACACCAAGCTGAAGTAGATGCCGTATATGAACGATTCGACTAAACCGAGCAGGAAGCTTTGCCAGGTAAGCCAAGTGAAGCCCGGCAGCAGTTTCAGCCAAGTTTCGTACATGCGTTGGCCGAACGCAAGGTCGTAGGCCACGCAAAACACGTACGATACGACCAGGAACGAGCCGGCGGCCAAACCGACAACGCGCCAGTCGAGTTTGTTACCCATGATGATGTCCTCCATGCTGCTGTCCGGCTTGCGTCGAAGAGCCGGTATATTGCGCCGGCGTCTGCTCGAATTTGTCGCGGCAGGAGACGGAACAGAAGTAATAAGTAGTGCTGCCGTGCACCGCAGTTGCACCAGCGTTCTTCGGGTCAACCGCCATGCCACAAACGGGATCTTTGACGTAGCCACCCGGCGCGGCATCGCCATGCCCTCCGTGCTTGTGGCCACCGATCATATGAGCGCCGCAGCCGTAGCGCATCATGAAGTAGAAAAAACCGCCCCAAACGATAAGCCAAGTAAGGCTTTTCAGGCTTTCTGCATCCATCGCGTATCTCCTTTTCGTTCCGGTGACTTGTGTCCCTCAATGTCGTACACGTGCCTAGTCCCTGCGTCACGCCTTGAGGCTGGCGCAAACCCGCTGCAAAAGTGCCCGCACTTCCTTGCCAATGGCGGTCACTTCCGCTTTGTCGACCAACTGCAACACCGCCTCGGGATCCATGAACGCAACCGTTATGCTTCCATCGGCGTCTTCGCGCACGACCACGTTGCAAGGCAGCAGCAAACCGATGTCCGGGTCCGCTTCGATCGCGCGGTGGGCGAGCGGGGGATTGCAAGCGCCGAGGATGCGATACGGCCGATGCTCAATATTGAGCTTGGCTTTCAGCGTCGCCTTGACATCGATATCGCTGAGCACACCGAACCCTTCCTTTTTCAGGGCCTCGGTGACTTTCGCGACGGCGGCATCGAACGGCAGCTTTAACTGAGTGCTGAATCCGTACATGAATCGACTCCTTTTAAGTGGCGGAACTGTAGATTGGAGGTTGGGTGCTCCGATTTCGCTTGAGTTGCTATCCTTACAACAGTAATTTCCGCGGGTGCGATCTGTAGGCGCGCGTCAACGTTTGTCAGGGTCGCGACGCAACGCACGAATATAAATGGTGACAATGCCGACAAACCCGACGATAACCATTGTGTTGCCGAGAGTGTCATGCCAGCCGCCCATCGGCGTCATCAACAGCATCGCGCCGCCGATCACCAGAGCCGCGAAAGCGATGGCACCCGTGAGCCGCTCGAGATTGCGGCTGAGGCGGCGTCCCACGGCCTCCAGACCCGGAAGTCGGCCCAGGTCGCCTTCGGCGAAACGCCGGAGGATGCGGCGCGCGTCGCCGGGCGCATCCGTTATCAGGCGCCCCAGTTCGCGCACAATCTTCGTTGTCGTTTCCTTTATCCGCTCCCCTGAGAAACTTTGCGCGGTCAGGCGTGAAATCTCGTCACGAAACGATTCCATGTGGTTATAGCCCGGGGCGAGTTGGCCTATCATCGACTCCAGAATGACGAAGGCACGCGTCAGCAGGACAAACTCGCCGGGATTGCGTACCCCGTTCCGGCTTCCGGCGCGCAGCAGGGATTCGAACGCATTCCCGATCGAGACATCCGCCAGATTGGTCCTGCGGATTTCATAGAGTACGGCCTTGATGTCCACCAGCAGCCCCACATGGTTGACTTTTTCGCTCGCCGGCGCCATTTCGAGATAGGCCTCGGTGGCGGCCCGCGCATCGCCTTTGACGACCGCTTCGAGCAGGCGTGTCAGCGATTCGCGCATCGGCTCGTCAAGGTCGCCCGTATTGCCGAAATCGAGAAGGGAGAGCCGTCCGTCCGGCAGAACGAAGACATTGCCTGGATGCGGATCGGCATGAAACAGGCCTTCTTCGAAGATTGAATGCAGCATCAGCTTTACCAGGGTGTTGACCACCCGCGGCATCGCGTCCGGGTGCTGCGTGGCGTAAAGATCCACGCGCTCGCCGGCCGAGTACTCCATCGTGAGCACGGTATCTCCCGAACACTCCGCGATGACATCCGGAATCCAGAGGTCGGGAACATCGGCCAGCGCGGCGCGAATCAGCACGATGGAACGCGCTTCGCGGCCAAAATCGGTTTCGCGGTGAAGGCTTTTGGCCAGTTCACGCACCACGATCGGGAGATCGACGGCGCGCAGACTCGGAAACAGCCCTTCTCCCAGTCCTACCAGGTAATTCAGTGCCGCGATATCCGTCGCGATGATTTCTTTAAGGCAGGGTCGCTGCACCTTCACCGCCACGTGACGCCCGTCCTGCATGGTCGCCTCATGCACCTGGGCGATGGTCGCGGCGGCCAGCGGCGTTTCGCCAAACGACGAGAACAGCTTTGTCAACGGGGCGCGCAGTTCGAGTTCGACCGTCGCGCGCACCTCGTTAATGCCCATCGCCGGCAACTGGTCGTGCAGCAACTGCAACTCATCGATGTAGGCGGCCGGCAGCAGATCGCGCCGCAACGCGAGCACTTGCCCTAGTTTGAGAAACACCAGCCCCAGTTCCTCGAAGGTTTCCCGTACCTCCTTCGGCGGCGGCCAATGGCTTCTGCCAAGCAGTGCTCCCAGGAACTTGTGCCGAGCGAGCACGCGCAGAATTTGCACCAGTCGCGGCGCTGCTCGCAGCGCCTTGGTCTTCTCCCGGTCGATCAATAAAGCCATGCGTTTCTCCCGATAGTCATGCGCAGGATAAACCCGGAAGAACCATACCTATAGAATCGAGGTTCGCGACTACTTGGCGGGCATCGACTCCATTGCCTGATCGTGCTGCATCATCTGCTCCATCATCATCTGCATCATATCCATGCGTTTTTCCATCATTTCCTGGCGCTGCGTCATGTTGCCGCGTGCCGTATGTCTATAGCCACCCTTTGCGCCGCCGCTGCCCATCATCATCGGGCCGCCCATGGCGCGCATCGCCTGCATGTTTTCCTGCATGGTCAACATGTGCTCCTGCATCAGCTTCTGCCGTTCCTGCGGGTCGGTCGTCGCCCGCAGTTTTTCCATCTGCTGCTGCATGGTTCTCATGTTCTCCTGCATCTGGGACATGTCCATGTCCATGTTCATCTCGTGCCTGTGGTGGACCGAATTCTTCTGTGCTGACGCGTTCGGCGGCGACGGTGATTTGTCCTGCGCCGATGCGAACGGCGCGGCCAAGGCGCCGGCGACGACTGCGGCGACGAGTATTGAGGTTTTCATAGTGGCCTTTCTTTCAGGGTTGTATGTGTTCATGCTTCCGTTACTGATGGTTACGATCTGCTGCGCTGTTCTGCGGTTACCTCGCTGGCCGCGTCGCCCGCTGGCGCGGTCGGCAATGCCAATTGGGTGAAGGTTCCTTATAGACGCAAATTGCCTTTATCGTCCGTACGCCAGCGTACAAAGGGCTCGTGTCGCCTGTTATTGCGCCAAGTTCACAATCGACTCATGCATGGGCTTTCGCGCCAACCCCGGGAAAGAACGCCGGCGTGTTCGCCGCGTAGCGGGTATATGCATCGCCGAAATGCGCGCGCGCATCCCGCTCTTCACTCTTTGCGAGGCGGACGTACATGAACACCAGGACCGGAAACATTGCGAGCGTGATCAGCGTCGGCCATTGAAACAGGAACCCGGTCATGATCAGGACGAAGCCCGCGTACTGCGGATGGCGCACGCGTGCATAGGGTCCGCTGGTCGCTAGGCTGTGATCGCGCTGCGCCGCATATAATACCTTCCACGCCGAAGCGAGCAGCCAGAAGCCCGCGACGATAAGTATATTGCTGATGATATGAAACGGGCCAAAATGTGGATTGGTTCTCCAGCCGAACATCGTTTCGAGCAGGTGCCCCGAGTCGTGCGCCATCCAGTCGATGCCGGGAAAGCGCGTTGACAGCCAGCCCGACAAAAGGTAGATCGTCAGCGGAAAACCGTACATCTCGGTAAACAATGCAACCAGAAACGCCGAGAACGCGCCGAACGAACGCCAGTCGCGCGCCGATTGCGGTTTGGCAAAGCTGACGGCGAAGATGATGAACACCAGCGAGTTGATGATCACCAGAGACCACAGTCCATAGGCAGGTTCAGTGGTGTGATCCATTATTCTTCCCTTTGGTCGATTCGTTCGATACTGAATTCGACCCATGACCGCCGTGGCCATGGCCGCCATGCATGAACAGATGCATCAGCGGGCAGGCGAGCAACAGCAGGTAAGGCCAAAACGCGAGCCACCCGACCAAGTGCGCCTGGTGCTCGGCAATCAGGAAGAACGCAGCGATGACGAGGAACACGATCAAGGCAATGTTGGTCCTGGACTTCATCCGGTCGTCCGATTCATGCTGCTGTTCCATGGTGACTCTCCCAATCTGTGGGCTGTGCGGATCGAGCGTGGCGTGGTGACGTTCGGCACGTCCTGTGTTGGCTCGGTCTACGCAAGAACCGGACTCGTGTCCGGCTATCCCGGTGGAAACCTACTTCCCGTCCCGCGGATGGAAATGCTTGCTCATGTCCCTGGCGGGGTTAGGTTTTTTCGGCATGGCTTCGGGGGCCTTCTGCGCAAACCCGGTTTTTACCTCCGCGTGCGAGTGCGGTCCGATTTTCATCTGGTGAGCCGCTCTTTCCACCTTGGCGCCGGTGGCGGAGCCCGATGCGGCCTTGGACCCGGCCGGGGTATCCGCCGCGGCGCTGGCGTTGAGCGAGAGAGCCGCGATGACGGCGAACAGGCCGGCGGCCAGGGTGAGCTTCGGTTTCATGATCATCTCCTTCGATTGGTTGGAAAGCATTGCTGAAATTTCGCTAAAACTCTGTCGGTATTTATCCTGCAAGCCCAGTCTGCGCCGCTGCGCCCGTCGTCGACATGACGGGGCGATTACATTGGTGTTAGGTTGCGGAACGGGTGAACGAGCGTTCGATCGACCCGCGCTGAAATCCGAACCTATAGAGTCACCGGCTGGGTCTCCTACTTACGACCGCAGTTCTGCTTTGAGGCACCTAACAAATAGCTGACAGCGCCGTTACAAGTTTGTAATCTTCGGAAATCGGGGCTGGTCGCGCGCACAATTGGAGTGCATGACTACCGTTACAAGGAAGAGCGATGAAAATCCTGATCGTCGAAGACGAGCACAAGACCGGCGACTATCTGAAGCAGGGCCTGTCCGAGGCCGGCTTCGTCGCGGACCTCGCGCGCGACGGCGTCGACGGGCTGCACCTGGCCCTTACCGGCGACTACGATCTCGCGGTGCTCGATGTCATGCTGCCCAAACTCGACGGATGGCAGGTGCTGCGCGAGATCCGGCGCAAGGGCAAGCAGCTGCCGGTGCTGTTCCTGACCGCGCGCGATCAGGTCGAGGACCGGGTGAAAGGGCTGGAATTCGGCGCCGACGATTACCTGGTCAAGCCGTTCGCGTTCTCGGAACTGCTGGCGCGGGTGCGTGCGCTGCTGCGCCGGGGCCGGACCAGCGAACCCGAACTCTTGCAGGTTGCCGACCTGCAACTCGATCTGCTGCGACGCCGCGTCACGCGCGCCGGAAAGCGCATCGACCTCACCGCCAAGGAATTCGCGCTGCTCGAACTGCTGCTGCGACGCCAGGGCGAAGTACTGCCGCGCTCGCTGATCGCCTCGCAGGTGTGGGACATGAATTTTGACAGCGACACCAACGTGATCGAAGTCGCCGTTCGCCGATTGCGCGCGAAGATGGACGACGATTTCGAGCCCAAGCTCATTCGCACCGTCAGGGGTATGGGCTACGTGGTGGAAATTCCGGTGTCGGCATGATGCGACACAGATCGATTACCTTCCGCCTCACCTTGTTCTTCGCCACGGCTTCGACGGCCGTACTTATCGTGATCGGCTATTTGATAGGTACTCTGGTCGAGAAGCATTTCGAGGAGCTCGACCTGATCGAACTCGATGGCAATCTGGAACTCGTGCGCCACATGCTAGCCGAGGCGCGCACTCCGACCGGCATGGCCGTTGTGCCCGAGAAACTTTCCGACGTCCTGGTGGGGCATGATGGTCTGTCCGTCGCCGTGGTCGGCGCGCAGGGCAAGCTGCTGTTCAAATCGCCAGGCGCGGTTTTTCCAGCCGCTCTGATCGAGCCCCGGCCAGCGGAAGAGTTTTCCCGGCGCGCAGCGCTGGTGGAGTGGGAACACGAAGGCCAGGGATACCGGGGCATCGCCGGGACGGCCGTTACCGGGATCGACGGACAGTCGCCGGTAACCGTGGCGATCGCGGTTAGCACCGAGCATCACCGCGTATTCATGCAGGCATTTCACAGGCGCCTGTGGCTGGCGATTGTTGCGAGCATTGGCCTGACCGTACTGCTCGGCTGGATCGCGGCGCGCCGCGGCCTCGCGCCGGTGCGCGAACTGGCGCATATGGCCCAGGGAATTTCAGCCAATCGCCTGGGCCAGCGTCTGCCGCCCGAATCGGTGCCGCCCGAACTGATCGATCTGGCGATTGCGTTCAACGACATGCTCGCGCGCCTCGAAGGCTCGTTCCGGCGGCTGTCGGACTTCTCCTCGGACCTGGCGCACGAGTTGCGTACGCCAGTCAGCAATCTCATGACCCAGACGCAGGTGGCGCTTTCCCAGGCGAGATCGGCAGACCAATACCGCGAGGTGCTGTACTCGAACCTCGAGGAGCACGAACGGCTGGCGCGCATGATCGCCGATATGCTGTTCCTGGCAAAGGCGGACAACGGACTGATCGTACCGAGCAGCGAAATGGTGGACCTGGCGGGGGAAGCGCGCGAGCTGTTCGGTTTTTACGAAGCATTCGCGGAGGAACACGGCGTCCGCCTGGCGCTTGCCGGCGCAGGGAGCATCCCGGGGGACCGGTTGATGATCCGCCGCGCGTTAAGCAATCTGCTGTCGAACGCGATACGGCACACGCCGCGCGGCGGGTCGGCCCGCGTGCGCATCGACCAGCGCGAGTCCGGAGAAATCGAGGTCTGCGTCGAAAACCAGGGCGAGGACATAGAGCCGGAGCATCTGCCCCGGCTGTTCGACCGGTTCTATCGCGTCGACCCGTCGCGCCAGAAGGCGAGCGAGGGGGCTGGACTCGGGCTGGCGATCACGAAATCGATCGTCGATGCGCACAACGCAACGATTTCGGTCTTTTCCTCGAACGGGTTGACTCGCTTCGCAATTACGTTTCCTGCCGCCGGCGCCAAACTGTGACTTGGTCCATCCACGACTTGCCGTTCTTGTCTGGATTTTTTGCGCGCCCGACCGGTCACGCCGCGCGTATTGACCGCGCACCGGCGCGGACCGCGCCCGTTTGTAGCGTAACACTGTCCGCTTGCGCTAGCGCAGCGTACGAAACAACGAACGGCCAATTACATCCGCATTCCAGGATCTGGTGGCGTAGCCAAACGAGTTACTTGAGCGATACCCCTGCTGGATTGCTGAATGTCAACGAACCCTAATAGGCGGCGGATACCTCGTTTTCAACCAGGCTCTTCAGTTGGTCCCAGCCCCAGCTCGGCAGTGGTTGTCCGTTGACGAAGAACTCCGGCGTCGCCTTTACGTTCAGCTTGCTCGCGTCCGCAAGATCCTGCTGGATGATCTTGTCCATTTCGGGCGATTCCATATCATGTCTGAGTCGTCCGATATCCAGACCCACGCCGCCGATGTAGTTCCATACCAGCTCCGGTTGCGGCCGGTGCTGCGGCGCCCAGCTCGATTGGGCCGCAAATACCGCTTCCAGGGTTTCCCAGAACTTCCCCTGCATATTTGCCGCCGCGAGCAGCTTCACCACAGACTCCGAGCCGTTGTGAAACGGTGCATAGCGCTCGTACAGGCGAATCTTGCCTGGGTGGGCGTCCATCAGTTTCTTGACCATGGGATAAAACTCCTTGCAGGTATCACAGGCAGGATCGAAAAACTCGACGATTTCGACTTTCGCGGCCGGGTTGCCCTCCATGGGCGAGTAGTCGCGCACAAAAGTGGATCTGTCGTGCCGATAGGCCTCGACCGCTGCGTTCGCTTGCTGACTCTTGTAGTACAGCGCGCCGGCGATGAAGGCAATCAGCAGGAAGACCGCGGAAAAGATGACTAAATGTTTCTGTTTCACTTTGAACTCCTCATGTGGGTCAGAATCAGCAGCGCAGTGATGATCAAGAACGCCAGTGCCGAGAGCAGGGGAATGGTCACAAACCCGAACCACTGGACTTGCACCTCGCTGCAAGGTATGCCGCGGACGCAGGGCTTGATGCTCTCCGGAATATAGCCCGCGACCAGCAGCAGATGAAATACGGCAACCAGCGCGCCCAGCGCCGACAGCGGTGCAGCGTAGCGCACGATATTTCGATCGAACGGAAACAACCCTGCGGGCAGGATAAACACCAGGGGGTACATGAAAATGCGCTGGTACCAGCATAGAACACAGGGTGCATAGCCCATGACTTCGCTCAGAAACAGGCTCCCCAGCGTGGAAACGCAGGCTAGCAACCAACACGCAAAAACCAGCGTCCAGTTCGAGGTCTGTGCGCTTTCTGGAGAATTCGTCGTCATGGTCTAGGTCCTGTCGTCTATCCGATCGTCCCGAGCGCCGGGAATGTCTGCAGCAGCCAGAACGAGAAGGTCGTGAGCATGCCGGTGATCATGGCCATGCCCATGAGAACCATCGACGCCCCGGCGCCGACCTGCAGCCATCGCCCGATGCGCCGCACGGTCTTCAGCCATGCCAGCAGCCTGCCGGTGTATATCGCGGTGGCAAGGAAAGGCAGCCCCAGGCCGAGCGAGTAGGCGGCGAGCAGCGCCGTGCCGCTGGACACGGTCGCCGCGACCGCACTGACGGTGAGGATCGCCCCCAGCACCGGCCCGATACACGGCGCCCAGCCGAAGGCGAACGCCACACCGATAAAATACGCCCCGAGCGGACGACCGCCTTTGATGTCGATATGAAAGCGCAGATCGCACTCCAGCCACGCGAGCTTCAGCGCCCCGGCCATGAACAGGCCGAAGACGATCACGATAATGCCGGCCACAATGTTCGCCTCGTACTTGTAGCGCAACAGCATTTGACCTAGTGCGGTCGCGCCGGCGCCGAGCGCGATGAACACGGTCGAGAACCCGGCGACGAAGCACAGGCTCAGCCCGATCGCGGCCAGGCGCTGCACGCGACGGTCCGAGTAGTGGCCGTGCACGAGGGTGTCGCCGGCGACGTAGGAGACGTACCCCGGTACCAAGGGCAGCACGCACGGCGACAGGAACGACACGATTCCCGCGCCAAACGCCGTCGTGAACGTTATCGCCGATAGTTCATTCATGCGCGTGCGCTCGCATGCCGAGTCCGGCGCTGCGGAAGGGTGCCGCACGGTGGCGGGTCGGACTTCATTGCGCCGCTCCCTGCAGCTTGCGAACTAAGGGAAGAATCGTGTCTTCGAGCGCCGTCGGCGTGATCGGCCCGATATGCTTGTACGCGATGACGCCGCTGCGGTCGACGACAAAGGTCTCGGGCACGCCGTACACCCCCCAGTCGATCCCCACCCGTCCGGAAATGTCAGCCCCGGTACGGGTATACGGATCCCCCAACTCGTCCAGCCAGGCCTGCGCATCGACAGGCTTGTCCTTGTAGTCGAGTCCGTGTATCGGCACGCTGCCCTTCTTGCCGAGTTCCAGCAGCACGGGATGCTCCTCCCTGCAGGCGACGCACCAGGAGGCAAACACATTGACCAGCGCCACCTGGCCTTTGAGGTCGTCGCTGGAAAGTCCGAGTGCGCGCCCCTTCACCGGCGGCAGGCTGAATTCGGGCACCGGCTTGCCGATGAGCGGCGAAGGAACCAGCCTGGGGTCCTTAGTGAGCCCGATACCCAGGATCGCTGCCAGCGCGACAAACAGCGCAAGTGGCAGGTAACCCGCAAGCCGCCAACGGCTTCCCGGCGCGGGTCCGGCTGTATTTGTGAGAACATCCTCGGTCATATTTTCCACTCCTGTTGCAAATGCGCCTGAACCCTGATGCCGGGATGGCTACGCTGCAAACCTCTGCGTATCGCATCCTGCCCCGGTCGCATCAATGCTGGGCGAAAACGGAACTATTGCCGCCTTTGCTGAAAACCATCACCTCGTACGAATCCTTGCCCAGTCCCTGCGCCATTCCCGGCGAACCTTGGACCATTCCGGGCACGGCAATTCCCGCGACCTTAGGTCGTTCGTGCAACAGCCGTTTGACGTCAGCGGCCGGCACGTGCCCCTCGACGGCGTAGCCGCCGACAACAGCCGTGTGACAGGACGCCATTGCCTCCGGCACCCCGGCGCTCTCGCGCACCGGCGTCACGTCGCGCACGTTGTGGATATTGACCTTGAAGCCGTTCTGTCTCATGTGCGCCACCCATTGTTCGCAGCAGCCACACGAAGGACTCTTGTAGACCTCGACCGTCGGCAACTCTTCACCCGCCATGACATGGGTCGCAGAAAACATGACCAATGCCGCTATTAAACGCACTAACGATTTCATAATTCGCTCCTTGTTCTCAACTTCCCGGATGTGCCGAATCGAAGCAGCGCCCGGATGGGAACGCGCGCTCCAGATCTGCGCTAATTTGATTCTCGTTGGAGGGCGTCACTGGTCCGACGCGCACGTCAGATAACGCGCCGATACTTCGGCGCCCGAAGACGCGAGGACAGGGCTAATTGCGAAAATTGCCGAACAGGATCGTCAACGGTGGACCGACGATCGGTGCTGCCAGAACCACGACAACACGCTTTGGCTTCGCCTGGATTGGCGCATGGAAAACCGCCGGCACGGGTGCGAGTACCAGGGCGGAAGCATCGGCCGAATACTGTTGCACGCCGCCCTTGTAAATTTGCGTGCAATGCGTCAGACACCGAACCGCATCATCCGACCGCGGACACAGATGTTCGTTCCCTTGGGCGTCGAGCGCACGTACCGCGATGTGCTCGTGGCCCGCCAGATCCACGATGCAGGCGCGAGCGGCAGCCGCGGCGCTGCTCGCGAATAACATCACCGCCACAAAGACAGTCAGATAGGGCATCCGCCTGAAGTGCACGTCATTTCCCTTGGAGCAAACTGCCGGAGGCTGGTCGAAGCCGCACATTGCGTCAACATGCCAGTGGTGTCAGCTTAATGAGTTCGCAACCAAGATCGCTTGATACAGATCAAATGCACGCCGTTTCAGCCGGCGCCGCGGGGAACATCTGGGCCGCACGCCCGCGTCGGCGAAAGCGATTTGTAACGCAGCGTACCACTCTGCGACGACGCTACCTCAGCGTACAACAAGACAACATGGCGATTACAGGAAGTCCAGCAGCAATTCGGCCTGGCATCCGCTGGTGCCGAGATGCACGTCGGACACAAACAGGACGCGGACTTTCATGGCATGCGTCCGTGGCATGCCACCACTGTGGGCGGCCGCGGTTTGCGCGCTGGTGAACGGCCAATGGCGATGTCGTCATATTTCCGCCTTCCTGTGCCAGGCCGGAGAGCGTGAGTGCCTGCGAGGTTAAGCGAGGGCATCACGACGCCCCGGACTGCGCCGCCGCGTCGCCCCACTGCTCCGCGGTCTCGAACCGCGCAAAGCGCAGCGCCAGGGTCGGCAGCACCAGCAAGGTCAATGCAGTCGAGCTGAACAGGCCGCCGAGGATCACGATCGCCATCGGCCCTTCAATCTCCTGGCCCGGCAGACCCGCGCCGATCGCCAGCGGCAGCAAACCCAGCGCCGTCACCGAGGCGGTCATCAGAATTGGCGCCAGGCGGTTCATCGCCCCGAGCCGCGCCGTCTCCCAGGACCAGGGCAGCCCTTCCTCGGTCACCAGCGTCCTATAGTGCGACAGCAGCATGATCGCGTTGCGCAAGGTGATTCCGAAGACCGTCACGAACCCCACCGCCGCGCCAAGCGAGACTGGAAGCCGGGCGATCCAGATCGCGGCGATCCCGCCCACCAGCGCGAACGGCAGGTTGACGGCCACCAGCGCCACCGTCCGCCCGTCGCGCAGCGCGATGACCAGCAGCCCCAGAATCGCCGCCAGCGCCAGCCCGAAGTCCAGCGCCAGTTGCAGCCTGGCTTGTCCCGAGGCGGCCGCCGTGCCGCCGATGCGCAGGTAGTCGCCCGACGCCAGAGGCAGGTTCGCGAGCTGGCGGCGGGCCAACGTCACGAACTGCGCGGCGCTACCGCTGACGTTGGCTGTGACGAGCTGCACGCGCTGGGCGCCGCGGTGAAGGATGAGCGACTGGCCGGAGCGCTCGCGGATCTGAGCCAGTGCGCCCAGCAGCACGACCGTGCCGTCGCGATTGACCATCGGCACGTTGGCGATCGCCGTCGGATCGGTGCGCAGCGAGGGCGGAAGCACCACCACGATTGGGAAGGATGCACCCGCCGTGTAGACCCGCCCGACTGTGCGGCCGCTGTAGCAGGTCTGGATTGCGCGCAGAACCTCCGCCGGAGTGAAGCCGTAGCGCGTCAGCGCCGCGCGATCGAGCGTGATCGAAAGTTCGGGAGTGCCCGGCGGCGCCTGGATGCGCACGCCGGCCACTCCCGGCACCCCGCGCAGCGCATCGGCCACGCGCCGGGCGTCGTCGTTCAGCGCGGAGAGATGCCGGCCGTAGATCGTCACCACCACGGGCGCGGTCACCCCGGAAAGCGTCTCGTGGATGCGCTCGGTGAGGAAGGTATTCGCCCACCAGCGCACGCCAGGTTCGCCCCGGACCGCTTCCAGGATGCGCCGCTCGGCCGCGGCACTGCCAGCGTTGCCCTTGGCGCTGAGGCCGACATCGATCTCTGCCTTGTTGGTCAACGCGTTGCCATTGGACAGGTGGGCGCGGCCTGCGTGCATCACCGCGTGAGCCACCTCCGGCATGCGCTGCATGGTCGCAACCGCCTGCTCACCGATGCGCATCGTCGTGGCCAACGACGTCCCGGGCGCCGTCTGGAAGTGCACGATGAGGTCGTTCTCGTTGAAGCGCGGCAGGAAGCTGGTGCGCAGCAGTGGCACGCTAACCAGGCCGCCGCCGACCAGGACCGCCACCAGCGCCCACACCGGCCGAGGGCGGCGGTGGACCGCGGCCAGCAGTCGGCCGTAGACACGCTTGGCGCGCGCGACCACCGGCGGATCGGCAGGATCGAGCCGGCTGTTGCCGAGCAGCAGCATCGCTAGCGCCGGCGTGACCGTGAGCGCGACCGCCAGCGACGACAGGATCGCGAAGATGTAGGCCAGGGCCAGCGGCTGGAACAGGCGCCCGGCGACGCCTGTCAGGCGCAGCACGGGCAGGAAGACGATGACCACCGAGAGCGTGGCGAAGATCACCGCCTTGCGCACCTCCATGGTCGCATGCAGCATGACCTCGGGCACTGGCCGCGGCTGCGCCAGTGTGCGGTTCTCTCGCAGGCGGCGGTGGATGTTCTCCACACCGACCACCGCGTCGTCCACCACTTCGCCCAAGGCGATCGCCAGGCCGCCGAGCGACAGCGTGTTCAGGCTGAAGCCGAAGTGGTCGAGAATCAGCGCGGCAGCCAGCAGCGACAGCGGGATCGCAGCAAACGAGACCACCGCCGTTCGCCAGTTGCGCAGCGCGAGGTACAGCACCAGCACAATCAGCACGGCGCCGATGCTCAGCGAGTTGCGCACGTCGCGCAGCGCGGTGTCGATGAACGAGGCGGGCCGCAGCCCGTTGGGCTGGACCTCGATCCCGTCGCGCTGGAGCGCCGGCGCCAGGGTCGCGAGCGCCCGGTCAAGCCCTCGGGTCACATCCAGCGTGTTGGCGCCGTACTGGGAGCCGACGACCAGCAGCAAGCCGGGCTTTGTGCCCACCAGCGCTCCGCCGATGGGCGGCGGCGCTGCAGCGACGACATGTGCGACCTCGCCCAGGGTGACGCTGCGGTGCGCGCGGCGCACCAGCAGGCTGTCGGCCAGCGCCGAAGGAGTCGTGGCCTGGCCGTGGCTCATCATGAAGAGCTGCTGGTTGGGCGTGTTGACCACGCCGGCGCCGCGCACGGCGCTCGACTCGGCCGCCGCCGCGGTCAACTGATTCAGGCCGATGTGCAGCGCGACGAGTTTGTTCGGATCGAACTGGGCCTGAAACTGCTCGGGCTGGGCGCCGAAGATCACGACCTTGGAAACGCCCTGCACCGCCAGCAGGGCCGGCCGCATGGTCCAGCGCGCGATCTCGGTCAACTGCATCAGCGACAACTTCGAGGACGACAGCCCGATGGACAGCGCGACCCCTGTGGACGACTGCAGCGGCGCGATCACCGGCGTCGCCCCCGGAGGCAGCGTGGGGGTCAGCGGCGCCACCCGCTGCGCCACGAGCTGCTGGTCGCGGTAGACGTCGGTGTGGCCGCGAAACACCGCAGTCACCACCGACAGCCCCTCCATCGACTGCGAGCGCAGGGTCGACAGCCCGGGGATGCCGTTGACCGCATCTTCGACGGGAATGGTCACCAGCGCCTCGATCTGCCGAGGCGCCAGGCCCGCGGCGTTGGTGACGACGGTGACCGTGGGCTGGCCGAATTCGGGGAACACGTCGTAGGGCGCGCGAAGCACCGCCACGATGCCGATCAGCGTCAGCCCGAGGGCAGCAAACAGGACAAGCCAACGAAAGCGCAGGCAGAACTCGACGATTGCACGCATCAACAATCTCCTTCTTCAATCGTCGTCATCTTCGGGTTTGGCACCTTTCGCCTTCGCTGCGGGCGGCGGCGACTGCGATGCCGAGTACACCAGCGCCGCGCCGGCGACCACGATCCGCTGTCCGGCATGAAGCGCCGCACCATCGCCCGCCGGCACGAAATACCCCTCGCCGATGCGCAACGAGGTCGGTACCGCGACCGGCGCGAACGAGTCGGCACCGGTTTGCTGAAACACGAGCGCCTGCCCGTCGTGCCACACCACCGCGGAAGGAGGAACCAGGACGCCAGCCACGACGCCCGGCTGCCTCAGGGCAACCGCGAGCGGCGTGCCGATCGGCGCCGAGTCCTGCGCCGCCATGAGGCAATACAGGCTCGGCCCGGCCACGCCTGCGGCGGCGCGCGGTGCGCGGCCGACGATGCGCAACGTCACGTGTTTGCCGTCTGGCGTCGTCGCCGCAGGATCGCGCGGCAGCACTGGCAACGACCGGCCCAGCGGCAGGCTCACCTCCACCAGCAATTGCGCGCCGCTTTCCAACTGCGGCAGCGGCGCCGCGGCCGAGGCCGCGGCAACCGCCAGCGTGGAGCCCCAATCGGTGCGTGCGCGGGCATTGATCCCGGCCAGTTGCGCCTGTGCGGTGACCTGGTCGGCCCGGGCGACCTGCAGGCGCGACTGGGCAGTCTGCAGGGACGCCTGGGAAATATTGTGTTGCGCGCGGTACAGGTCGGCGGCCCGAGCCGCTTGGCTGCGCGCCAGGGCCGCCGTGGCCCGCGCGGCCGCGAGCTTGCTGCGTCCGGCAGCGATCTGCTCGGACAAAGTGATCAGCGGACCGGGGTCGAGAACGATGCCGTAGGCGGTCGTCTGGGGTGCCCGCTCGACCTGCTGCAGCGCGACCGTCCGGATGCCTCCTGCGGAGACGGCCTTGGCGTCGAGGGTGACGGTGGCAAGCTGCTGCGCGCCGGCGGTGCCCGCCGTTGCCGCGGCGGCCATTGCCAACGCGAAGCACTTCAAGAGTTTTCTGCACATCATTGGCTCCGGTTTGCAACCAGGAAGGGGTGATAGAGCGTCGCTTCGAGCTGGCCGAGCGCCGTGCGTTCGTGCGCCGACGCCGACAACGCGCCCTGCCGCACCTGCACGAACGCCAGCTCGGCACCGAGCAGCCGCAGCCGGCCGATCTGGCCCGCGGCGAAGGCGCTGCGCTGCCGGTCGAGCGCGTCGGCGACCGCTTTGCGCAGCCTGCGTGCGCTTTGCAGTTCGGATTCGCTGGCGTGCCAGTTCGTCCGGGCGCGATCGATCTCAGCCAGTGCCTTCGTCTGCGCCGCGAGGAACTGTTCGGCGGCTACCTGGCGGGCGGCGCGAGCCTGGGCGATCGGGCCCTGGTTCTGGTTGAGGACGGGCAGCGGCAGGGAGATCGACAGGATGAACTTGTTGTCCCCCTGATCGTAGTGGTACCCAGGGCCGATGTCGATTGCGGGATACTGCTGCGCGACCGCCAGGCGCAGGGCGGCCTCCGCCGCCGCGTAGTGCGAGAGGGCGGCCAGCACATCGGGCCGCGTCGTGAGCGCGGCGTGGATCAGCGGATCGAGCTTGCCGGGCTGCTGCGGACGGGAAAGCGCCGACAGGTCCAGTTCGGTGCCGTCGAGTGCCACCGTCGGCAGGCCGAGCGCGGCCGCCAGACCGGCGCGAGCGAGCCGCGACCTCCGGCGATCCGCGGCAAGCTGGAGCTCGGCCTCGTTTTGCGCGACCGTCGCCGTGGTCAGCGTCACCGCCGAGACCAAGCCAGCCTGGTAGCGCTGCTCGACCGCCTCGCGATACCGCTGCGCGAACGAAGCCCGCTGGGCGGCGAGCGCGGCGGCGCGCTGGGCGGACCACACGTCGAGCAGGGCCCGCCGTACCTCGCCGCGCAGTTGCCACGCGGTGACGGCGATCGTCTGTCGCGCCTCCTCGGCCTGGGCGCGTGCCTGGGCGATTCGCGCGGGGCGGGCACCGTAGGACTGGATCAGGAAGGTGACGATCGGTCCGACCGTCCACGGGGGGGCGGTGGTCGTCGTATCGTAGATCGGCGCGATCGACAGCGTCGGATTGGGTAGCGCCGCCGCGGTCGTCTCACCGCCTCGGGCCTCGCGCAGCCTTGCCCTGGCCAGCGGCAGGTCCGGCCGCTCGTAGACAGCCACCAGCGCCAGCGTATCGAGGGTCCAGCGCGGCGGGCCGTCGCGGTGCTGCTCGGCCGCGAGGAAGCGCAGCAAACGGGGATCGGATAGGCTGCGCCGGTTCAGTGCCGCGGCGGTCTTGTCCGAATTGAGCGGCCGCGGCGCGTAGCTCGCGCATCCGGAAAGCAGCGCCGAAACAAGCAAGGCGGCCGGCAAACGGGTCTTCATCGCGTCATGTCACGAGGGGAAAGCCCGCATGCTAGGGACGCGGATGTCGTTATTTTGTCGTCGGCGCTCCACCGCCCTTGCCGCCGGGCTTCAGGTCCAGTCGCACCTGCAGGTCGCCCGCCTCGTTGTGCGCATACGCGAGGGGCCAGCCGAGTCTTTCGCACAACTGCCGCACGAGGTACAGCCCGAGGCCGGCGCCGCGGACGCGGCCGGCTTCGGCGAGGGCCAGCGAGCGGTACAGCCGGGCGACAGCATTGGCATCCAGCGGCTCGCCTCGGCTGTCGATCGAAAACACGCCGTCGCGCAGCGCGATCTCCAGATGGCCGGCGTGGGTATGCTCGATGGCGTTGCGCACGAGGTTGCCGAAGATCATCGCGGCGATCGCCGGAGCCACGCGCACCGAGGCCGGCTCGATCAGGCCGACCTCCAGCGTCAGCGGCCTGCCTTCGAGCAGCGGCCGATAGTCGACGATCAGGCCAGGCAGCCAGTCTTCCAGAGCCAGGGGTGCCAGCGCGACGGGAGGCGAAGGCTCCTTAGCGAGGTGCAGCAGGACAGCCAGCGTGTCCTGCATCGCCTCGGCCGTAAAGCGAATACGCTGCAGGGCCCGCCGGCCGTCGGCGCCGAGCGGTTCGACCTCCAGCACCTGCGCGGCACCCGCGATCACCGAGATCGGGGTGCGCAACTCGTGGCTCGCAGTGTCGATGAACTCGCGTTCGCGCAGAACGAAGCCGTCCAGGCGCCGGAGAAAGCCGTTGAAGGCAACCTCGAGTGCCTGGATCTCCTGCAGCCGATACCCCGGCGCAAGGCGCGTCTCGCGGCGCGACGGGTCGAGAGCGTGCACCGAGTCGACCAGTCGCGAGACCGGGCGGAGCAGGCGGCCGGCAAACCACCAGGTGGCCGCCATCAGCAGGCCCAACCCGACGACGACCACTGCGTCGAGCAGGTACGCCAGCCGGCGCTCCTGCGCGCGTTGCGCAGAGATGTCGATCAGTGCGGCCATGCGGTGCCCCTGCACATCCTGCACCAGCACCGCATAGGGGAGGTTCTCCGGGTCGACGTCGTCGTACAGGCCCGGACCGAGGCGGCGCACCTCCGGCGGCAGGCTCGCCGCGGAGGGCGAATCGAGGTCAACCAGACGCACCTTGGGCGGATTCACATTGCCGGCCGGAAGGTGCGCGGTTTCCAAATCACGCACCATCACGTCGCCGAGCAGGCTCATCCACACCAGGCGCTCGTGGCGGTCGTTCAGGAACGTTCCCACCGCGATCACCGCCGCGCTCAGGACCGCCGCGTACAGCAGCAGTCCGACGGTGATGCGGGCGCGCAGGCTATTCGTCTTCACGCTCGTCGGCGTCCGATGTCGCAGCGAGCCGATAGCCGACCCGCGGCACCGTGTGCAGCAGTTTGCGCGCGAAGGGCGCGTCGATCGCCCGGCGCAACACGTGCATCTGCGAGCGCAGCAGGTCGCGGTTTGGCGGATCGTTGCCCCAGAGCAATTCCTCCAGCCGCTCCCGCGGCACCAGCGCTGGCGACGCCCGCATGAGCATCTCCAGCAGGCGGCGGCTGGCCGGCTGCAGAGCGATCGGCTGCCCGGCCCGCAATACTTCGGCCGTGCTCAGGTCCAGCACGAGGTCGCAGACCTGCAGACGGGCATCGGTCACCTGGCCGCGGGCGCGGCGGACGTGCGCGAGCAGCCGCGCCTCCAGCTCGGCGAGATCGAACGGCTTGACCAGGTAATCGTCGGCGCCCGTGCGCAGCGCCTCGATCTTGTCGCCGGTTTCGCCTTTCGCGGTGAGCATCAGCACGGGAACATCCTTGCGCACGCTCTGGCGCAGCGCCTGCAGGAAGCGCACGCCGTCCATGCGGGGCAGCATCCAATCCAGCACGATCGCGTCGTAGTGGTTATCCGCGGCAAGCCGCAGCCCAGTGACGCCGTCGGGCGCGGCGTCCAGGACGTGGCCGCGCGCCTCGAAGTAGGCGAACAGGTTGGCAACCAGTTGGTGGTTGTCCTCGACGACGAGAAGTTTCACGGGTAGTCGACAGTAGGAAATTCTGCCTTATTGAGGCATCTTCGGGACTTCGTGAGTAGTTTCACCGGGCCTCGCCCCTCATGGCCGGTCTTGGTTGCTATGGGTGCTGCTGAGGTAACGGCTCAGCCTGCTGCGCTAGGCGATGGAGCGCTAGGTCGTCCGGCTTGAGGCAGCGGAATTCCACCTCGCCGGCAGCAATCTTGCCGAATCCGCCAGCCGTTTCGTTCGCGTGTACGGGTATGGGTACATGACACAATAGCATAAATCCACAGGAGGGCCCCGCGCTGGCGCCCTACGCCAAAGGGCGGGAGGTACCTGTGGAGTTATGCGACCCTCCAAGCAGCGTTTCATTTTTCGAACGGGCGACCTGTCTCCCTTCGCTCCGGACGCCATCCCGAAGAACGGCGGGATGTTTGACTTCGACAGGGAACGCTGTGACCTCACCATGTTTCTCGAAACTCCGTCCGAGATTGAAATCTACAACTTCACGCAGGCGCGTGCGCACTTCGGACTGTACCTGCACGGACCCGTCGTTTTCCTGCTGTCAAGGTTTGGATGCCTTCCGATGTGCGCCGCGCCGTACACCATGCGACTCGTAAGTCGAGACCTGCGAGGGTTGCCGCAAGACTACGAGCCGGGCAAAGAGTTCCGGCTCCAATTTCTGCTGGTTGATTCAGCCTCGAACATCATCGAGGGCCTTCGCGTCATGGCGCTCGGTCCGGAGTTCAGCCAAGCATTGGCCAAGGCTGTCGCCAGGCAGATGAACAAGCCATGTCCTCGTTCCGAATACGAGCAGGCCATAGCGAATGCCTACGCGCAGCACCCGACGGCCGAATCCATGCTCGAGCAGGCCCTCCCCCTTTACCGCTGACGGACTACTGCTTACAAGGCGCGCCCGCAGGAGGAGCGACGATCGGACATGCCCGCGCCTCTAGGGAAAATATTTCCACATATTGTGGTCCCAGAACAGGTCATTTTTTGTTCGGCCCCACCGCACTCAAACTAATTGTCGCTGCAGGCAAGAAAAAAAGGGGGCGAAGTCTGCCCCCTTTGTGAAGTTTTGCCCGTTTTCCTCTCACACCAAATCGACTGTCCACCTGGTTGGCCGCGCCGCACTGGAGGTCACCTTGAACTGCAGCGTTACCTCCCCTTCGTCCAGCGTACTAGTATCGCTCGCCTGCGCAAATACCTGACCCAGAACCATTGTGACTTCGAAGAGCGTCACCAGGCGCGAGGATTTCTTGCGCACGACGATGCGAGGGAACACCCGACTCAAAACCGCGCGTGCCCATTCCGGCGGCGCACACGGCGACAGCAGTTTGGCGAGCCACTTACCGATATCGGCGTCGAGCTGCGCATGAATGCGCGCCGTGTCCCGTTGCGCTCTGCCCGCCTCCAGTTCGTCGACACGCTGCTGCAGCTGATGCCGCTCCGCAACCTTTTTGTCCAACTGGGACTCCAGGTATGGATTCTGACTGGAGAGCGCGGAAAACTTTCGCGTAAGCTCCCTGCACGCGAAGTTCGCCTGATTGAGCTCCGTCCTTAGCGCTGCCAGCCCCAGTTCCGTATCGGCCGACTGGCGCGTGCGCAGCCGAGCCCGAAATTCCTCGGCAAGACTGCCGGACACGACGTGGCCGAATGCATGCAAAAGAAGCGCGCGCACGCCAGCTGCCGAGATGTAGGGCGGTCCTTTCTTGATATACCGGGCGCGATATGCCTGCTGGCATCTCGCGCACCCGAGCCTTGCCTGGTCCGCCGGGTTCCCTTGCTGCTGCGAAACCGTGAGCGCCGCGCCGCAACGACCGCAGCTTATCAATCCCGCGAACGGGTGCTTGCCCCCTCCGCGCCGGGTGCGGCTGACCTGACCGGTGTTGCACACTGTCCAGGTTTCATCGTCGACCACGCGAAGATGCTCGCGCTTGAATTCCTCCGTCTTGAGCTCACGGTGCTCTTTTATGGCCTTCGCCCGTGCAAATGCACTACCGTTCCAGATGAACAAGCCCTTGTAAACCGCATTTCCCAGCAGTTGTCGCACCGTTGTTGCCCGCCAGAACCCGCCGAATTCGGTGTTTCTGGGTTTGCGCGGTATCGCCACACCCTTGGAGGTAAGCCACTCTGCGATTGCTGCGTACGACTTGCCGGCGCGGCGCATGGCGTACATGCTCTTGACCAGCGCGGCGCGTTCCTCGTTGATTCGCCATGCCGTGCCGATCTCCGCGCCCGCCGCATTTTTCTCGCGCACTGAGTCATAGCCAAATGGCGGGTACCCCACCATATAGCCGCGCACGAGCTGGCCGTGCATGCCTCGAATCGTACGGTGCCTCAGCTCTTTGAGATACGCCTTTCCGATGGCTCCCTTGATGTCATACACCAGCTCCCAGCCGTCGTGCATCGAGTCCTGCCCGTCGGCGGAGATGAACCGCACACCGCTGCGCTTGATTCTCTCCTGCAGCGCGTTGAGTTCCCCGCCGTCTCTTGCGAGTCGTGAGACCTCATCGACAATCAGAACGTCGAACCTGTGCTCATCCCAGGCCTTGAGCAGTGCGCTATACCCCGCCCGCTTGGCTATGCCCTCCGCTTTGCCGGTAATCGCGGCGTCAAAGAAGACAAGCGTTTCGTCGACCGCGTAGCCGTGTTTGGCGGCAATGTCGCGACAGCGGCGCAATTGGTCTTCAATCGAAGTTTCTTTCTGCTTGTCAATTGAGTACCTCGCGTACAGTCCTGCAATTTGCATTCGTTTTCTCCGCATAAATCGTGTTTTGTTGCGAGCTCGACCAACAGGTCGAGCAGGTCAGATAGTTCAGGTCGAACTTGCATCGTTGGCCTCGTTCCATGGTTTAAATGTCCTGGTCCTGCACTTGGTATAGCTATAAGCCTCCCGCGCTGAAAAATGCGGAAAAAACGGTCCGATCGGCATCTCGGCAGCCCCAGATCTGCAGGCCTATCCCGCATCGGAAGACCGCGCACCTCGCGCCGCCGATCCTGGCGGACGACCATTGGTGCCACGACCGGATCCGGTCCAATTGCGCTGGCCGCCGGCGGCGCACATTTCGCTTCACCGATGATGCGCAGGCGCGCCCAATTCCCGCGAAAAGAGCGGCCTCGAATCCGGACAAATGGGAGGTCGCTATACCTAAGTGCAGGACAACCTGCATAACTAGGAGAAATAGCGATGGATAAAGGGCAAGACAATCATGCGCGGAACGAGTTCGAAAGCAGTACAGAAACAAGGCAGCAGGGACCGCAAGCGAAGGGCAATCGGAAAAATGGGCGGCTGGGTCGACGCACGAAGCGGGGCAATGCATTACTGGACGCGCTTGTGCACACGGCGCATCAAGAGGGCATACCGCTTACGCAATTGGCCGGCATCCTGGGCGTGACCTACGGATACGTGGCCCAACTGCGCACGGGGTTTCGGAAGACCGAGCGTTTGAGCGAGCGGTTCGTGCAGGCGTGTGCGATTTACCTTAAGGTGCCCGCACTGACTGTCAAGGCGCTCGCCGGCATCATTACGGCGCGCGACTTCTTGAGTGCAGACGAGCTGCAGGCGTCCGCTCTCCAGGCCGGGCTTAGGCGGCTGCAGCAGGACACCCTGCTTGGGGGCTTTTTCCCGTCGTCACTGTGGGAAGCAGACCCGGAGCTACAGGCGTTCGTTTTGTTGCTGTTTCAGGAAGCGACGGGCCTTTCGGAATTTACTTATCAACGCGTTCCGGCATTTATCGAAGCTGCGCAAGCGGCGGCAGCATTGAGCGCGGAACCAGGACGGAAGGCCATCCGGCGATAAGCAAGGTCATCGGTAGGTAATTCAGAGGGCGGGAGTAATCCCGCCCTCTTTCTTTGCCCCGACGCGTTACGGGGAGATGCCCACTCGATGCGCATCCGGCGCATCTGATTTCCAGATGGCGCGACTACCGTCGATGGTTGATCGCCACGCGGCCCGTTCAAGATGAGGCGGCCAGCTGCGACCCAAAGTGACCCCAGTCCATAGGATTTACGTCCCCATTTTCACACACTCACCGTGGTGCCT
>VFSW01002923.1_pt1 | contig 25686 bp, 18 predicted proteins | sample 5358111 | NCBI WGS metagenome assembly VFSW01 (sample SAMN11554181, study PRJNA540505) | mine drainage metagenome | isolation source: sediment from site ElyBrook_90M | place: USA: Ely Copper Mine, Vershire, VT | collected 2017
GATCGCGACCCTATGGCGCGAGCGGGGACTGGCCTTTCTCGCGCTGGGTCGCGCGACGGAGGCGCTGGCGGCGGTGGATGTGGCGCTCGACCCCAAGCGAGGGGGTGACCCCTATGACCTGCACACCTTGCTGGCCAAAGTGCGCGCGCTGGCGCTGGCCAGGCGGTACGACGACGCGCACCTGGTTATGCAGCGTGCCTTTGCCGTCGCGCCGCTGGACGACACCGCCGTGCGACTCGATCTGCTCGCCGGGCAATTCGACCTGCAAGTGAGCGCCAATCAAACGGGACCAGCCCTGGCGACCTGTGACGACGCGCTCGAGCTGGCCCCGGCTGACCCCGCCTGGCGGCAGCGCCAGCGACAGATACGATTGGCGCCCTTGCAGGCGCGCTATGACGCGGCGGTGGCGGCCAAAGACTGGCGCGAGGCGCTGGCGGTGTGCGCCCACGCGCTGGGCATCGCGCCCGGCGACGCGCGCTGGCAGGCGCAACAAGCCCAGGCGCAAGAGGCAGCCCGCCAAGAGGACGAGCGACGCCGTCGCGCAGAGCAGGAGCGCATCGCGCGACTCGTGCCACCGACGCTGCAGACCAAAGGCTTTGCCGCCCAGGAGGTGAACCGAGTGGAAGTCATCATCCCACCAATGCGCGACGTGCCGGCGGGCGAGTTCACCATAGGTGATGGTCAGGACAGCGACAATAAGCCAAACCCCGTCATGCTGGCGGCGTATCAGATCGGGACGTATCCCGTGACGGTGGCCGAATATGCCCGCGCGGTCGAAGCCAAAGCCGCGCGCGAGCCGTCAGGGTGGGCCGATCAACTCAAGAGGTTCGATCATCCAGTGGTGAATGTCTCATGGAGCGACGTTGTGGCCTATGTGCGCTGGTTGGCACAGGTGACGGGCCAGCCGTGGCGCCTGCCCAGCGAGGCGGAATGGGAGAAGGCGGCGCGAGGCACGGATGGGCGGATCTACCCCTGGGGCAACACCTGGGACAAGACGCGGGCGAACACCAGCGACGGCGGTCCGAAGACCACGACGCCGGTGGGAGCGTATGCCGACAAGGGCGACGCCAGCCCGTATGGGTGTCATGACCAGGCGGGGAACGTGTGGGAGTGGACCAGCTCGCTCTACCAGACGTATCCTTACAAATCAGACGATGGGAGAGAGAATCTCAATGCGACTGAGAATAGAGTGCTGCGTGGTGGCTCCTGGAACTACACTCCCAGGGACGCGCGCGCGGCCGGCCGCATCTACAACGATCCGGACCTCCTCTACTTCAACAGGGGCTTCCGGCTTGCTCGTGGCGTGTGGGCTGGTTCATCATAGGTCAAAGATTCTAATTTCTATTTTCTCTTCACTCCTATGTGATACACGCTTTGCCATCAGGCGCTGATGTACTGGCTGGGGGTGGCTTCGCGCGTAGCGCGATCGCGAATTTTTTTGGTTGGGATGGTAGCGTGGTGTGATACAAAATCATCTTGAATTATCGATGCGTCGGATGTTTCTCGTTCCAGCCCGCGAAGGCGCACTACCATTCGAATAAGGAAAAAGTGGTGGCCGCATGAGGGACGGTTCTCACCCGGTTAAGAGTAGGATTTGGCAGGAGGTTGGTCGATTGCCGGTGTCAGGCCGGCGGCTGGAAGCCGCGCCTGGGTTGACGAAGGCCGGCCAAGCCGGCCTGATCGAGACGGTGACGATCGCGAGGAGCGAGCATCACGCCGGGCGAGGCCGCCGGGGGATGACCCCACTCTTTTACCCACATCTTGGGAGGCGAGGTCAATGCGGTGTCCGAGCCGGCGAGGAGCGCCGGCGACAAGATTGGTAGAAACCTTGCGCGCCTGGGGGTGGTCTGCGGACCACCGCCATGTCCGCCTGCGCGGACTAGAACGAGATGGAGTCGGCGAAGGCCGACTTCGCGGCAACCGTCAGGTTGCCCACAGGCGCGGTTTATGCACTTTTATAATTTAACCAGGTCATCGACCTGAGAGATCTCGTCCTAGCCCGCGAAGGCGGGCTTTGCGGCCCGCAGGCCCAGAGGCGCGATTTCAATCGCCGGCGCCCGACGCGCCTATGTCCGGGTTAAATTGTAAAAGATCATCAACCGCCGGCCTCGCCTGGCACGATCCTGTTGGGTGGGATGCAAATCCCCCGCCGGCCCCGCCTGGCGCGATCGACGAGATCGGACACGAAGGACACGAAAAAACGAGGAAGCACACGAAATCTTTTCGTGCCTCGTGCCCTCACGTCGCTCTAGGCCTGTTCGGGCTGCGCGCCAGTGACGGGCGTCGAGTTGGTCGCCTGCTCGTCGGCGACAGGCAAGATCTCCCTCACGCCCTCAGGCAGCTCGAGCTGGGGCTGCCGCGAGCGCAACAGGCTGCGCCAGCTCTCGCGCGGGGCAAAGGCCACGCGCCGCGCCAGCCAATAGCTCAGCAAGATGTTCGCGCTCACGCCAAAGATCTGCGCGGCCACCGGCGCCTGATGATAATAGGTAGACGCCGCCAAAAAGACCGTGAAGTTGATCGCGATGCCCGGCACCACCGCGCCGTGATACATGATCGCGCGCTCTTCCCAATCGCTCGCGCTGTGCGTGGTCACGTCGCGCCACGTCAAGAGATAATTGATGGTGAAATTGCTCAGCACGCTGACCTCGGTCGCGACCGTCCACGCCAGCCACTGGTGCAGATGGGCGATTTGCGACAGCGCCAAAAAGAGCGCGAAATTGACCAGCACGCCGCTGGCGCCCACCAGCGCGAATTTCCAGAAGCGCGCGGCGGCGGGCACTTCGCGCACCAGCCGGCCCATGTGGCGCAGCACCAGCATCCCTTGCTTGAAATCGGACTTGCTCTGGCCGGCGACCCGCGCGTGGAAGTGATAGGGCACCTCGACCAGCCGCGCCCAGCGGCAGCGAATCAGCAATTCGAGCGAGATCTTATAGCCGATGGGGCGCAGCGTCACTCCCTCGATGATCGCGCGGCGCACCAAAAAGAAGCCGCCCAGGGGATCGGAGACGCGCAGCAATTGATCGGGAAAGACGATCTTCGCTACCCACTTCAAGCCAAACGAGATCAGGCGGCGTGAGATGCCGTCCAGCCCGTCGTAGCCGCCGCCGGCGCGATAGCGCGTCGCCATCACGACGTCCGCGTCGGTGGTCACCGCTTCGTCAAACAGCGCGCGCAGCCGCTCAGGGGGATGTTGCAGGTCGGCGTCGATGACCGCGACATAGGTGCCGCCGGCCTCGCGCATGCCCAGGCTGACGGCGGTCGCCAGCCCGCCCGCGCGCTCGGGTCCGGTCGGGCGATGGATGAGCCGCACGCGCACGCCGTCCTCCACGGGGTCGGCGGCCAGCGCCGCGACTACGGAGGGGGTGTCGTCGTCGCTGTCGTCCACCACGATGATCTCGGCGCGAATGCCCGACAGCGCCTGTCGCAGCGCGGAGAGCAGCGGCGGGATATTGTCTTTTTCATTACGTGTCGGCACGATGACGCTCAGCTGTGTCTCTTTAGTACGCATCGAATAACATCCCCTATGGTGGCAGGCGCCGTGTTTTCGCGGAACAACGCTTCAGGGGAAAAGACGAAGAAGCGCAGTTGTTGGTGACACGGCGGCGAGTGGCGCGCCGCATCGCGCGATGGCCGCCGCCGTGCGGTCCCTTTTGTGTTGTATACTACAGGCGCACCGCCGCGATCGCGAGGGAAGATACCATTTTTCGTGTCGAGGAGCAAAGGTCATGGCGCTCACCGTTGGCATCATCGGCTTGCCGCAATCAGGCAAGACCTCACTCTTCAATGCGCTGACGCGCTCCCAGGCCCCCGTGACGGGCTATCCGACCAGCACCGTGCAGGCCAACCTGGCGATGGTCGGCGTGCCCGACGAGCGCGTCGAGCGGCTGGCGGAGATCTTCGTTCCGCGCAAAAAGACGCTGGCGACCGTCGAATTCGTCGACGTGGCGGGCATGGCCAATGTCACCCCCGACGAAAAGCGCGAGGGCCTGAGCGCCGAATATCTGGGGCACATCCGCAACGCCGACGCGCTGGCCGTGGTGGTGCGCTGCTTCGTGAATCCTTCGCTGCCCCACGCGGCGGGATCGGTTGACGCCGGGCGCGACATGAGCGATCTGATGACAACGCTGCTGCTGACGGATCTCGGCACGGTCGAGCGGCGGCTGGAGCGCACGCAGAAGGCGGCCAAAAGCGGCGACAAAAAGTTCCAAGGCGAGCTGGAACTGCTCCATCGCGTGCAAAGCGACCTCGCCGACGGCATCCCCGCCTCGCGGATGGAGTTCGCCGCCGCCGATCGCGCCGTCATCGACGATCTCTTCTTATTGACGATGAAGCCGCGCCTTTATGTGGCGAACGTGTCAGAGACGGTGCTGGGCGCGGCGGGCGATCTGCTGGCGTCGCTGGTGCTGGGCGAGAGCGATCCCGCCGCCGTCGTCGCGGCACAACAAGGGGAGCTGCGCTCGGTGGCCGAAGTGGGCGCCCGCGCGCGCGCCGAGCACACCGAGGCGATCGCTGTCTCGGCCAGGCTCGAAGCCGAGCTGAACGAGCTGTCGCCCGAAGACGCCAGCGAATATCTGGCCGCTCTCGACCTGCCCCAGCTGGGCGCCGATCGCGTCATTCAGGCCGGCTATCGCCTGCTCAGCCTCATCACCTTTTTGACCACTGGCGAGGACGAGGTGCGCGCGTGGACGGTGCGCGCCGGATCGCGCGCTCCCACCGCCGCCGGCAAGATCCACACCGACATCGAGCGCGGCTTCATTCGCGCCGAGGTCGTGCGCTATGAGGATCTGATCGCGGCGGGCAGCCTCGCCGCCGCGCGCGAGCGCGGGCAGCTGCGCCTGGAGGGCAAAGAGTACGTCATCCAGGACGGCGACATCGCGCACTTCCGCTTCAACGTGAGCAAGTAGCCATCACGATGATCGGGCGAGCGGAAAGCGCCTCACTGCGTGGCTTCTTGCCGCTCCGCTGGCGCAAGCTCTTCGCCTTGCGGGCTAGCCCGTCGCTCGCTGGCGGTTTGCGGCTATTGTAGTTGTCCTTAGCCAGACGCGCTTCCAAATCCAGCACGCGCGCCACCAAGACTGTCACCTGCTCACGCAACGCAGCGTTTTCGGCTTTCAGAAGAGCGTTCTCTTCGTCCGGTGTCATGCTGCTATCCTATGTGACAAGTCCGCCTGAATAGTTACCTTTTACATGAAATGACAATTCCTACCGACAATCCCCACGAAACCAGTCAAGGCAATCAAGAGACCGATTACAATGCCAAGGAAAGTCAAAACCCCAAATTTTAAGCTGATAGCTCCCAAACCAATACCTATCAATCCTAGCCCTAATCCTATGATTCCCAACATATATGTTGTTAGTACCAAAATTTGTGGATGATCACGAGGATATAGATACAGTAACCCAGGTAGGTTTAGACAATTTAACACCTTAATGTCCAGTTTCACTTTCTCTCCAATCTCTTGAATGCCAAGTAAGCGACGATACCATGCATTGATGAAGATAACACCATCGTCTCCAAACTCCTGGTGTTTTTTCTTTCTCTCCCAAATTCCCAAATAGAATCGATCAGTGGATAGCGCTTCACAATACACTTTTTTGTTGTTTTCTCCTCGTATGCAAACAATGCGGCGCCCCCCCCTTCGATCTCGTTGCGAAGTTTCTCGTTCTGCGACGACGGTTTTATCCAGACGCGCCCTTCATGACTATCTTCCGACAAAGCGCTGTGAATTTCGTATTCAATAAACCCCATCTCCGCTCTCCTTCATAGCGATTCTTTAACCTTTGCCTACGTGATCGGCGCGCTCACAATCGTGCCGGCGTCCCGTGCTCGACGCGACCCTATTATACAGCGAGCGGGGCGGGCGCGAAAGCCCACCCCGCCGCGTGTGGTGGGGCGTGACGAATCACGCCCGCGCGCGTGCTACACGTTGGTCGCGCCAGCCGCGTTGGGCGGCGTGGCCGGCGGCGGCATGTTGGGCACCGGCGACGGCGTCGTGGTCGGCGGGCGCAAGCGGCGCACCTCGCGGCCCTGCGCGTCGCGGAAGACGTCGTACTCCTCGATCTGCTCGTCTTTGATCTTGCCCGTGCGCACATTCACGATCTGGCGCGTGATGCGGATCGTGCGCGCAAATTGCGCGTCCGCCGCCGTGGTCGGCGCGGTGGCGTTGAGCACTTCGCGCTCGACGGTGACGTCCTGCTCGGTGAGGATGACTTCATTCTCATCGCGGCGGCCCAGCAAGAACGCCAGCGGCAGCAGCAACAAGAGCGCGGCGAGCGGCAAGAGGATGGTCTGCCAGTTGATGGTCGGCGCGCTGAAGGGCAAAATCTTGAGCGTATCGGTCGCCGCCATCACCGGGCAGCCCGACGAGGCGCCGGCTTGCGATTGCTGGCAGGTCGGATCGCTCGCCTTGGCGCAGGCCGAGGCCGGGCTGACGACGAGCACCGGCTCATTCGTGGCGCTCGACACGTTTTCGGCGACGTAGGAATAGCTAAAGGAGCCGTCGGCGTTCGTGGTCAGCGTCGTCTTGGGTGACGAGCAGCCGTTGCCCACAAAGATGCCCACGCTCAGCGTCTGGGGTGCGGGAGTAGCGCCGCCGGTGGCAGGCGAGCCGGCCAGCCAGTGCTGGCCGCTGATGGTGATCGTGTCGCCTGAGTGCGCCTGGCTCGTCACGCTGATCGAGGGCGGCGAGACGTAGAGCTTGGCGATGCCCGTCTGGACCGCGCCGGTGCCCCCGCACGCGCCGTGTGGCGCGACCGCCACGACATAGAACGTGTAGACGCCGTTCGTTGGTGGGGCCGTGCCCAACGTGGGCACAGGCGGCGCCGTGATCGTGGTCGAGAAGTTGGTGAGGTCGGTCGCCGACGGCGGCGCATTCAGCGCGGTGTTTTGCGCCAGCACCTGACAGGGGGCGTTGACCGCGTCAGAAGTCAGGTAGATATCGACCGAGGTCGCCGTCGTGGAGTCAAAATTCGAGCCGGTGACGGACACCGGCTGGCCGGGATAGACCACGTCGGGTGAGAGCACCACGCACGGCACGCCCACCTGGGCGGTGCAGCGCGGGGCGGGATTGACAATCAGCTTCAGGTCAAAGCCCTGTGACTCGCGCGGCGCGTTGGGCACCAGATCGCAGCCGGGGATGGGGCTGCCAACCTCGACGTTGAAGAGCGTCGGCTGCGAGACGTCGGGCGCGGCAAAGGTGATGGCGAAATTGCCGCTCGCGTCGATGAAGCCGTTGCTTTCGAAGATGTGGCACTCGTTGCTGACCACGCCCTCACTTTGCGAGTCGGTGTTCAGCGGCCACGTGTGGTCCACCGAAAAAGGCACGCTCAGCCATACTTGATAGGGTTGGTTGGCTTTCCAATGGGTGCCCGCCAGCGCCACCGGGTCGCCGCTGTTGACGGTCGCCGTTGGTTGCAGGCTGTTGTCGATGTTGAATTGTACGCACTGGGTGCTCGCGGTATCGCAGCTGATCGGCTCGGCGGCGAGCGCCGTCTGTGTGAAAAGCAGGGTGCCAGCCAGCATCAGCGGCGCTAGCAGCGCCACGAGCAGTGCGCGCCAGAGCCGGCGCGCGCGAAAAAACGATTGCATGCTTGACTCGCTTTCGACAAACAGGAGTGGAACACAGGACGATCGCAAGCATAGCACAAATCCTGCCACGCGCAAGAGTGCCCTGTTCACAGTTTCAAGACGCAAAACCTCGCTCGTTGGTGATCTTTCACGGAAAAATTGGCCTGGCGCAAAAAAACACCCCGCTCATCGAGCGGGGCGCTGTCATGAACTGCTAGGGCCAAGGCCCCGCAGCTTGCAGCTGCCCTTACGACACACGATGACTCAGGGGCGCCGCGTCTGGCCGCATGACACCGGCCCGGCAGAGACAAGCCCTGCCGCGTACGTGGTTCCCTCAATGGACGTAAACCGTTGCTGGCAAGCCAGTGCCTAGCCATCGGGAACCTGCTCGCAGTGTACCACCGATTCCGCACAGAAAGCGAGGCCGCCTACGAGCGAGTGGCGTTTCCCGCGCTGGGGCCGCAAGCCCCGCAGAGGAAACGCCACGTTCGCTGTGAAAACACGGTGAGTTTGGTATCGCCAGGTTTGCGGCCAGGCGAGCGACCCGCCCGCCTGGCACTTGATCCCTTAGTGGTGCGCGGGGCGCAACGAGAGGCTCTCGTTGCCCACGAAGTACGTGCCGACTTCATACTGGAACTGGAAGTTATCGAGATACTCAACCAGGTCGCGAGCCGTAGCGGTGCCCCAGAAATACACGTGGTAGCACTCTTGCGCCGTCACGGTCCAGTTGAAGTACAACGACATGCAGTCGGTCGTGGCGTTGATCGAGCCGTTGGTCGTGTCGCCCAGCCAGGTGCCGGTGACGACTGGCTGACCAGCGTAGTCATAACCCAGGAAGTTCGCCGAGTCGATCAGCGACTGCACAGAGCCGATCTCGCCGCTCAGGATGGAATCCTGTTGCAAGACGAGAGCCGACTCGGTGGGAATCCAATGCACGCCGTAGGTGGTTTGCAGATTGGACTCGACATAGCCGATCTCTTTGATCGCGTCGTTCTCGTCGTTCTGGCAGATCTGGTTCAGCACCGTGTACTCGGGGTCTGAGCCAAAGGCCGTGGACGCAACACAGTCGGTCGCGATCTTATCAATGCCGAAGGCATAGTTGCCCAGGGTCATCAGGTAGGCCGTGTCACGATCCGGGTTGCCCGGATTCAGTGGGTGCTTGGTATTCGGGCTGCTCGGAGGGAACGCGCTCGGGCAGATGTTGTAATGCAGGCACAGGTAATTGAAGAGGGTGCGCGCCGCGCCAACATCATAACCGATGACATGCTGGCAGGCGGTCCACGTCGAGCTCAGGAAGTAGAACGCTGCGCACTCAGGCACTTGCGCCGTCGTGTTCAGGTACTCCGTGCCGATGTAGGACAGAGCGTCGCGCTGGAACTGCTGCAGCTGGCTGTTCTGGAGGTCCGTTTGCAGAGCCGCGAGACCGAGCTGAGCGTTCGTCGTCAGCTGCGGATGATACGTGCCAAAGGGCACGCCAACCGCCGGCAAAGCCGTGCTCATGACATAGGTCAGCTGAGTCTGCGCGTTGCCCTGCTCGGGCGTGCAGAAAGCATTGGTCACGACCAGACCCGGAGCCAGGCACTCTTGGGTCAAGCGCAAAAGGCTCCAGTCTGAGTTCGCCAGGTTTTCAAGGATCCCGGCGTCCATATGGCTCGAGCCGGGATTCTTGGGCGTGTGCGTCATGGCGCTCGCGGGCGACGCGAAGGCCAATAAGCTCACGCACACTGCGGCCGCCGCTGCCAGAGCATGGCGGGCGCCGAGGGCAAAACGGGGATTCGACACAGGTTTCATCTCCTTCATCCTACTCACCGTCACCGTGTTTCCCGTGTATGAGGATACTGTGTGGCATTGTTGCGGTCGCACGCTGATCGTGCGAATTTCCCCTCACACCATCCACCCAATCCTCTTGGCACCGTCGCAAGTGGTAATGCCGGAACCATTCGTCTCTGCTAGCGGTACCTCGGTGGCATTATAACATACAGAAACTTGTCATCACAAGTATCCCCCAAATGGGTCTAAGCCTTACAGGGGGCAAATTCACAAAAGTCGCACACAAGACATAACAAGTTGATGGCCGCAATGGAAGAGTTTTGAAGCAGGAAAGCGTTTTAGGGCAAGCGCGAGCGTGCCTTTGAGCGCTGGAGGATCTCGAGGACCAGACCATCGCGGGGGAGGATGACCTCGCCGCGAAAAGCTGCCCGCGCTTCGCGGCGCACCGCCCGATCGCGCTGGTGGCCGGCGGAAAGGTGCACGAGGGCGAGCGCTTTGGCCCGCGCGCCCTGCGCGACCGTCGCCGCCTGGGTGATGGTCAGATGCCGCACGGCCAGCGCGGCGTCTTCGCTCCCACGCGGGTACGTCGCCTCGGCGATGAAAAGATCCGCCCCGCGCGCTATGTCGTCGAGCGCAGGCGCCAGCTTCGTGTCGCTCGTATACGCCAGCGTCGGGCCGCCGGCGACGGGTGTGAAGCGCAGCCCCAGGCTCGGCACCGTGTGCTCGGTCGGCAGGGGCACAACGGTAAAGTGACCGATGACCAGCGACTCACCCCACGTCAGCTCGTGCAGCTCAACCGCGAAGGGCCAGCGATCGAGGGTCAGCTCGAAGGCGAACGCGGCCAGCAGATCGCGCGCGACCGCGAGGGCGTGCTGATTCGCGTAAATATGCAGGGGCGACCGGCGGCCGGCGATGCGAAAGCTCTCGATGAGCGACGGCAGCCCGCCGATGTGGTCGATATGCGCGTGGGTGATGACGAGATCGCTGACGCGCTCGGCGTCTATGCCGGCCCGCGCCAGGTTGCGATAGGGGTCGCCACCGCAGTCCACCAGCACGGCACGCTCGCCCGGCGCGGCCATCAGCACGAGAGCTGTATTCGCGCGCTCGACGCTGGGCAGCGCGTTGCCGGTTCCTAAAAAGACGACAAACATGTGATAGAGAGTCCTTTGGCTGTTTCATTTGTGTGCTCGCGGGGGCCTGAGCCAGACGCTGCTCACAGCTTAGCCGAATCGATGCTATTTTTCCAGGTTAAATGTCACAATGAGGCATAATTTCTCATTCGCCGGCTCTGATCTTCCCTGCTATCTCTTGACCGGCAGGCGCCGGCGCAACAGCTCAGCCATCGCCCGCGCCGCTTTGCCGCGATGACTGATGGCATCTTTTTGGCTCGGCTCTAGCTCGGCCATCGTGCACTGGCGGTCTGGCAGCCAAAAAATGGGATCGTAGCCGAACCCGTTCTCGCCGCGCGGGGGCAGGGTAATCTCGCCCTCGACGGCGCCCTCGGTCAGCGTCACCTCGTCGGCGGGGTTGGGCGTCGCCAGCGCCAGCACGCTGCGATAACGCGCCGCGCGCCGCTGTTGCGGATCCGCCGCGAGGCGCGCCGCGATCAACTCGAAGCGCCGCGGGTAGGGCATGTCGGGCGCGCCGAACCGCGCCGAAAAGACGCCGGGCGCACCATCCATCGCGTCGATCTCGATGCCCGAATCGTCCGCCAGCGCCAGCCGACCGCTTGCTATGGCATACGTGCGCGCCTTGAGCGTGGCGTTTTGGTGATAGGTGGCGAAAGGTTCGGGCACCTCGATCGCGATGCCTAGATCAGCGGGCGCGACGAGATCGAAGGGGATGTCGCCAAGCAGGGCACGCATCTCGATGACTTTGTGCGGATTGTTGGTGGCGAGCAGCAAGAGCGGGCGAGGCATATTCTTTCCTTCATAGAACTTTCGCTCAGGGCGCATGATCACGTAGCGCGGCACCGCCGGGGGAAGATTGTTAGAATCTTGCCCCGGTGCGACCGGCTCGAAAAACAGAGCCGCTCCGGGCTGCCGCAGGTCTCGGATGATCCGCCGCGGTCAGGCCGCGAAGGCGGATCGCACCGGTCGCCGGCCCACTCAGTTGCGCAGCGGCTGACCTGTGCTCAGCGTGTACTGGATGCGCTCTTGCGTCTTGGCCGTGCCGATCAGGCTGACGAACGCCTCGCGCTCCAGGTCGAGGATGTCTTGCTCGGTGAGCGGCTGGCCGGGCCGGCAGTCGCCGCCGGTCAAGACGCGCGCCAGGTGATCGGCCACCACGACATCGTGCTCACTGGCCAGGCCCGCGAGTTGCAGGTTTTCGGCCTGCTGGCGCAGCACCAGCCGCGCGCCTGCGCCGCCCAGCAGGAAGGTCGGCGGCTCCGGCTTCTTCCATTCGCCGCGCGCCGCCTTGTCGGCCAGCTCGATGGCGTCGGCCTTGGCGTCGCTCAAGAGCCGCTCGCGATCGAAGGTCATACGGTCCGTCTTGCGCAAGAAGCGATAGCCCTGCGCCTGGCGCGCGCTGGTCGAGACGGTCGCCACCGCGACGATCTCGAAGACATGGCGCGCCGACGCGAACGGCCCCTTGTCGGGAGTGCCTTGCGACCAGCGCGTCAGCATCTCTTTGCAGCCGCCGCCAGCGGGAATGAGGCCCACGCCCGTCTCGACCAGCCCGATATAGCTCTCGATCGCCGCGCGCGCGTGCTGGCTGTGCATAATGATCTCGCAGCCGCCGCCCAGCGCACGGCCAGCGGGAGCCGCCACCACCGGCACGTCCGCATACTTCAGCGCCAGGTTGGCGTCTTGGAACGCCCTTGTCACGCGGTCGATGATCGACCACTGGCGCATCTTGGCCGCCAGCAGCAATTGCGCGAGGTCGGCGCCCGCCGAATAGTCCGCCGCCTCGTTGCCAATGACGAGCGCGCGGCCACGGCTCTTCGCGTCATCCACTGATTCGCGCAGCGCGCGGATCAATTCGTCGTTGAGCGAGTTGAGCTTGGTGTGGAATTCGAGCAAGAGCACGCCGTCGCCGAGATCGAGCAGCGACGCCGATTTATTCTCCTTGATCACCTTGTTGCCGGCGCGCACCGCCGCCAGCCGCAGCGGCTCGGACCCCGCCGGCAGCGCGACGTAGGCCGCCCTACGGAAATCGTAATAGCTCTTGGGCGCGGTGGTGGTGTAAAAGCGGCCCTGGCCGTTGCCGAGCACTTGTCGCGCCAGCGCCGGCACCGCGCGCCCCTCGGCTTCGAGCCGCCGCGCCACCGCCTCGACGCCCAGATAATCCCACGTCTGGAAAGGCCCAACCTCATAATTGAAGCCCCAGCGAATCGCGTCATCGATGCTTTGCACGTCGTCGGTGATGTCGGGGCCGATCGTCGCGGCATAGACCAGATTGTCGGCGGTCGTTTCCCACGCCAGCCGCCCCGCGCGATCCGTCTCGTTGATCAAGATCTTGACGCGCTCCAGCGGATCGGCGATCTCTTTGACCGCGTTGAGCGAGGCGAACTGAGCGCGCTCGCTCTCGCGATACGTCATCGTCGCGGGGTCCAGCACGGAGATCTTGCGCTTGCCGCCCTGCTGCTTCTCGCGGATGTAAAAGCCCTGGCCGGTCTTGTTGCCGAGCCATTTATTCGCGATCATGGCGCGCACGAAATCGGGCAGCTTGAATGTCTCGCGAAAGGGATCGTCGGGCAGATTGCGATAGAGACCGTTGGCGACATCCACTAGAATGTCGATGCCGGCGATGTCCGCTGTGCCGAAAATGGCCGAGCGGGGCCGGCCCATCGGCTCGCCCAGGATGGCGTCCACCTCGTCGAAGCCATAGCCCTCGGCCAGTGCGCGGCGCAGCGTGGCGAGGAAGCCATAGTTGGCGATGCGGTTGCCAATGAAGCCGGGGGTGTCTTTGCACACGACAGTGCCTTTGCCCAGGCGCGCCGTGCCAAACTGGCCCAGATAGGTCACGACCTCAGGCTCGGTCTCGGCGCCGGGGACTAATTCGAGCAGCTTCAAGAAGCGCACCGGATTGAAAAAGTGCGTGATCAGGAAGTGCCGGCGAAAGCTCTCGCTGCGCCCCTCCGTCAAGAGGCGCGCGGGGATGCCCGACGTATTCGAGCTGACGATGCTGTCGGGCCGGCGCACCGCCTCAACGCGCTCGTAGGTCGCGTGCTTGACGTCGAGCCGCTCGAAGACGGCCTCGACGATCCAATCGGCCTGGGCCAGGCGGCCCATATCGTCCTCGATGTTGCCGATGGTGACGAGCCGGGCGTCAGCCGGCGCATAGAACGCCGAGACGGGCTTCATCTTGATGGCGCGGTCCAGGCCGGACTGGGCCACGCGGTCGCGCGCGGCGCGGTCAGTGCTGGCTTTGGCGTCGTCAGGCACGATGTCGAGCAGATCCACCGGAATGCCGGCGTTGGCGATCTGCGCGGCGATGCCGGCGCCCATCGTGCCGGCGCCTATGACGGCGGCACGGCGAATCTCATAGGGCATGGCATTTCGCTCCTTGTATGCTAGCCGGAGAACGGATTGGACACGAAGGACACGCAAGACTTTTCGTGTATTTCTCACGCTTTCGTGCTCTTCGTGTCTCGTACCCCTTTTCTCAGGCGAGGCGCTCGATGATGGTTGCGACGCCCTGGCCGCCGCCGACACAAAGGGTGGCCATGCCGATCGTCCTATTTTCGGTTTGCAGGTCGTTGACCAGCGTGGCGATGAGACGCGCCCCCGAACAGCCCAGCGGATGCCCCAGGGCGATCGCGCCGCCGTGCGGGTTCACTTTCGCTTCATCCAGACCCAGTTCGCGCAGCACGGCGAGATTCTGCACGGCGAACGCCTCGTTCAGCTCGACGATCTCGATGTCGCCGAGCGACATGCGCGCGCGGGCCAGCGCCTTGCGAACCGCGCCGACAGGGCCGATGCCCATGATCTCAGGGGCGACGCCGTTGACGGCCATCGTGATGACGCGGGCCAGCGGCTGCGCGCCAACGGCCTTTGCTTTTTCTACTGACATCAGCACGACCGCCGACGCCCCGTCGTTGAGCGGGCTGGAATTGCCGGCGGTGACGGTGCCGCCCTTGACGAAGACCGGCTCCAGCGCGGCCAGCCGCTCGGCTGACGTGTCGCGGCGCGGCCCCTCGTCGATGGTCATCGTCGCGCCGCCTGGCAGCGGCACCGGCACGATCTCGCGCGCGAAGGTGCCGTTGTCGATGGCTGCCAGCGCGTTGGTGTGGCTGCGCAGCGCATAGCGATCCTGCTCTTCGCGGCTGATGCCATATTTGTTGGCCAGATTCTCGGCGGTCATGCCCATCGGGATGTACGCCTGCTCGAATTCGGTGGTCATCTGGCCGGGATGACCGCACGCCTCGACACCCACCGGATTGTTGTAGAGCTTGGGATTGTAGCTCGGATTGAAGCCGCCCATCGGCACGCGCGACATCGACTCGATGCCGCCGGCGACGATCACGTCGCCCTGGCCGAGCATGATCGACTGCGCCGCCATATTCACCGCTTGCAGGCTCGACGCGCAAAAGCGGTTGACAGTGACCGCGCCCGACGTGACAGACAGGCCGGCCAGGCCAGTAATCATGCGGGCGACGTTCATGCCCTGCTCGCCTTCGGGGAAGGCGCAGCCAATGATGACATCCTCGATGTCGGCGGGGCTGAGGCCGCTGACGCGCGCGACGGCGGCGCGCACGACCAGCGCGGCGAGGTCGTCGGGGCGCACGTCTTTGAGCACGCCCTTGCTGGCGCGGCCAATGGGCGAGCGCAGGGCGCTGACGATGACTGCTTCTGGCATGATGGGGAAATCTCCTCTATGACGCGGGTCGCGAAACGATGACAAATTCAACGGTGACGGTGGTGACGGGCGTGCTGGTGCTGTCGGTCAGATGGGCGACGGTGGTGAAGCGCGCTTTGCCGGCGGCGGCGAAATCAGCGCGAATGCGCTCTTGCTCGGCGGCGGCCAGCGTGCCGCGCGCGGTGAGCGCGCCCTCTGACGCATGAAAATAGTCGATCGACGAGCGCCGGTTCAGCGGGATCACACGATCGATCTGGTCCGCGAAAGGCAAGAGCGCCTGCGCGGCGCACGCCGACTCGCCCAGCGCGAATTGCGCGGCGGCGTGGATCGAGCCGAGATGGTTGGCGATCTCCGGGCGTAGCGGCAGCGTGATGGTCACGCCATCGGCGCTGATATCGCCAATCTCAATGCCGATGAAGCGATTGAACGGCACCATATCGAGCAAGAGCTGTCGAATATCCATGTAGTAGACGCTTTCTTTTGAAAAAGAGGGAAAGAAGATTTGGGGATACCCCAAACCCCGCCAGGGTGGCGCGGCCACACAGTGGGGCGCCATGCCCCCTGGCACCCCTCTGTGTGGCGCGGACTACAGCGGATAGCCACCCTTGGCGGTGACGAGATCGGCGAGCGCGCGCTGCAAGGTGACGCCGTTGAAATCGATGTCGGCCAGAATCGCGCGGACGGCGCGCAGCTCGCTCACGCGCTCCTCGTCCCACGTGCTCTCGACGATGGCGTCGAGCGACGCGCGGATCTGCGGCAAGAGCTTCCACACGACCAAATTCGCCAGCTGCGCGTGCAGCCTGGCCTGGGGGTCGCTCGCCTGGCTGGCTTGCAACGCCCGGCCAACGGCGCTATCCATCGCGAAAAGATTGATCAGCAGGTCGCCGGTATAGGCGAGGAACTCTTCTTCCTCTTTTATGTTGGCCATATAGCGCATCGACGCCTTCATCACGCCGTAGATTGCGGCGCGCTTGGCTCGCTCGAGCGCGTTGACCGACGAGCGCAGATCGGCGGGCGCGCCGGCGGCGTAATCGGGGAAGCCACCCGATTGCAGCTGCGTGTCGATCGCGCCAAACGGCCCAAACACGTCGATCGAGTTCTTCATCGCGCGCTCGAAGAGCGTGCCGGCGGCCAGCATGCGGTTGATCTCGTTGGTGCCCTCGAAGATGCGCGAGATGCGCGCGTCGCGATACGCCTTTTCGATGGGATATTCCTGCATGAAGCCGTTGCCGCCGAAGATTTGCACGCCCTCATCGACGACGCGGCCAACGGCCTCGCTGCCAAAGACCTTGGCGATCGACGCCTCGATGGCATATTCCTCGATGGCGGCGAGCTGCGCTTGTTGGTCAGCGCCGGCGGCGCGGCGCGCCTGCTCGACGTAGCCGGCGGTGCGAAAAGCCAGCGACTCGATGGCGTAGCCTTCGGCGGCCATGCCGGCCAGCTTGGCCTTGATCAGCCCAAACGAGTCGATCGTCTTGCCGAAAGCGCGGCGCGTCCTGGCATACTCCGCGCTCAGCGCGGTCACCTTGCGAATGCCGCCGATGCCCCCAGCGCCGAGCTTCAAGCGCCCGATGTTGAGGATGTTGAAAGCGATCTTGTAACCCTTGCCGATCTCCCCCAGCACGTTCTCCACCGGAACCGCGACATCCTCGAAAAAGACGGCGCGCGTCGAGGAGCCTTTGATGCCCATTTTCTTTTCTTCGGGGCCAAGGCGAACGCCCGGCGCGTGCATATCGACGATGAAGGCCGAATACTTCACGTCGTCGATCTTGGCGAAGACGATGCCCACATCGGCGAAGCCAGCGTTCGAGATCCACTGCTTGGCGCCGCTCAGCAGATAGTGCGCGCCGTCAGGGGCGAGCGTGGCGCGTGTCTTGATGGCCATCGCGTCAGAGCCGACGCCCGGCTCGGTCAGGCAATAGCAGCAGACTTTCGCGCCGCTGGCCAGGTCGGGCAAGAAGCGCGCTTTTTGGTCGTCGTTGCCGTAATAGACGATGGGCAGCAAGCCGATGGTCGTCTGGGTGCCGATGGCGACGGCAAACGACGATTCCGCCTGCTCTGAGGCGATGATAGCGCTCACCGCCAGGCCGAGATCCTGGCCACCATAGGCTTCGGGCACATCGACGGCGAGAAGTCCCTGCTCACCCGCCTTGCGCAGCAGATCGCGCAGCACGCCCGGCTCCTGGTGGTCGATGGCCTCAGCCTTGGGGAGCACTTCACGCTCCATAAAGGTGCGCGCCAGCTGGCGGATCATCTTTTCTTCATCGGTGAAGCGCTCGGGGGTCAAAAAGTCGGCGCTGGTGACGGGGGTGACGAGATAGCCGGCGCCCGCGACGGTCGGGTGAATCTCAGTAGCCATGTGCAATCAAATCTCCCTTAGGGTGAGTGGTGAAACAAACATGAAGCGGTGGCAGGCTGGCAGGAATCTCGCGCGCCTGTGGGTGGCAGAGCCACCGCGAAGACGACCTAGCCCGCCGCCTGTTGCCTGGCCCGCATTTCGGCGACGGCTTCCTCGCGCAAGACGCGGCGCAGGTTTTTGCCGATGATCGACTTAGGCAGCTCGGCGCGGAAGACGATTTGCTTGGGCACCTTATAGATCGCCAGATCTTGCTTGCAAAAGGCGATGATGTCGTCGGCGGTCACGTGCATCCCTTCGCGCAGCACGACATAGGCGCGTACCGTCTCGCCGCGGTATTCGTCGGGCACGCCCACGACCGCGCAGTCGAGTACAGCGGGGTGCCTGGCCAGCACTTCCTCGACCTCGCGCGGATAGATATTGTAGCCGCCAGCGATAATGAGATCTTTGGCGCGATCGACCACCGTGAAATAGCCGTCGGCGTCCATGACGCCGATATCGCCGGTGTGCAGCCAGCCGTCTTTGATGACGATGGCCGTCTCGTCGGGGCGATTCCAATAGCCGCGCATGACTTGCGGCCCGCGCACGCAAATCTCGCCGCGCTCGCCCGCTGGCAAGGTCTGATCCGTTTGCGGGTCCACGATGCGCGCCTCGGTGGAGGGCATAGGCACGCCGATCGTGCCAATGCGCCGGTCGCCATAGAGCGGATTGGTGTGCGTGACGGGTGAAGCCTCGGTCAGGCCGTACCCTTCGACCAGCGTCGCCCCCGACAGCTTTTCGAAGCGCGTTTGCACCTCAGCCAAGAGTGGCGCCGCGCCAGAGATGCAGACTTTGATCGAGCTGATGTCGCCCTTGCCGCGCTTTTGGATCTCGGTCGCGATCGCCTGATACATGGTTGGAATGCCGGGGAAGAGATCCGGCTTATACTCCTCGATCGCCTTGAGCACGTCTTTGGTGACGAAGCGCGGCAGCATCACGATCGTCGCGCCGTAATAGACGCTCATGTTGAGCGCGACGGTCAGCCCATACACGTGAAAGAAGGGCGCGACGGCGAGAGAGATGTGCGGCTCGAAGCGCGGATAATCCGTCCAGCTGGCGCATTGCAGGGCGTTGGCGACGAGGTTGCGGTGTGTGAGCATGGCGCCTTTGGAAACGCCGGTCGTGCCGCCGGTATATTGTAAGACGGCGAGATCCTCCGGGTCGGCGGGGGCGGGCAGGTCGATGAGCGCATAACCGCCGTGGCGCGCCTGGGCTTTGGCCAGCAAAGCGCTGAATTGCACGATCTGGGGATCGTCCTTGAGCGAGAGAGGGTTCATATGCGGCTTGCCACGCTGCTCGCTCGCCTGTTTGATGGGGTAGAGCAGCGAGAGCGGAAAGGGCAGATAGTCGCTGACCTTGGTAACGATGATGTGCTCGATGCCCGTCTCGCCGCGAATCTCGTGCAGCGCGTGATACAGGCTATCCAGAATGACGATGGCTTTGGCGCCGCTGTCGTTGAGCTGGTGACGCATCTCGTGCGGAGTATAGAGCGGGTTGGTGGGCACGGCGACGAGGCCGGCCTTGAGCACGCCATAAAAGGCGATGGGAAACTGCGGCAGGTTGGGCAGGCAGATGGCGACGCGATCGCCGCGCCGCAAGCCCAGCCCCAGCATGGCTTTGGCAAAGCGATCGGCGGCCAGCTCGAGCTGCAAATAGGTCAGGCGCTTATCGTAAAAGATCAGCGCGTCACGGCTGCCACAGGCGCGGGCCGCCTCTGAGAGCAAGGTGGGCAGAGAGATGGGTGGAACGTCAACGGTCGCCGGCACCCCCGGATCGTAGTGGCTGATCCAGGGAAAAGCGGGTGACGGACCGGCGGATGGGTGAGCCACAGCGCGCACTCCTCTCGAACGCGACACGCAGAGCGCCGTCGCTCTGACTAGTGGAAGAAACCACGCGGAAATGGCGTGTTTTTCCTCTTATCTCTACCATTATACGCGACCAGTTATGGGTCTGCGCTATTCCTGGCTAACGGCAAATGGCAGGGCAGTTGCGCTCCATAAGCGAGAGGCCGGCGGCGCTCCGTCGCCCATAGTCTGGCGCGCACACGAAAGATTCGCTGAGGCTATACACTTTTGCCGCTGATCTGTTACACTGCGCCAGGGGGCGGGCGCGTCCCCCGCGAATCAGCCGACGAGAGAAGGTCAAGCCGCCAACGTCAGCGACCCCACGCCTAAAAGGCGGGGGCTTGTGAAAACAAGCCCCGATGCTGACCAGTCCCCCTAGTTCCGCTAGGGAGCCGTTTACGAGGAGCGCTCAAGTTCGCACCTTGGGGTGGCATCTCAGCCCCAAGCCCTGCAAGTCTGGTGTTAAACAGGTTGATGGGGCGTCAAAAGCCCGTGCATCAGACATGTGCCGCTCGTAAACTAGGACGAGGGAACCATTACCTGGGCAACCAGAGGCCCGCAAGGGCAAACGGAGCAATCCAATGTCGTGTGTCTTTGTCCTCGATGCGAACATGAAACCGCTTGATCCGGTCCATCCAGGGGAAGCGCGCTGGCTACTCACCCAGCGCAAAGCAGCCGTGTATCGTCGCTATCCGTTCACGATCCTCCTGAAGGCAGCCAAACCCACCGCACGCCCAGCACCGTTGCGCGTCAAGATTGATCCTGGCTCCAAGACGACAGGAATTGCCGTCGTCAACGATGCGACCGGCGTTGTGGTGTGGGCAGCGGAACTGGCTCATCGGGGCCAGCAGGTGCAGGAGCGGCTCGCTCAGCGGCGCGTCTGTCGTCGCTCGCGTCGCCAGCGGCATACCCGCTATCGCCAGCCACGCTTTGACAACCGCCGTCGGCATGACGGCTGGCTGCCTCCTTCGTTGGAGAGTCGCGTGCACAATGTGCTCACCTGGGTGGAGCGCTTGCGCCGGTCCGCTCCCATCGCGGCGATCTCCTTCGAGTTGGTGCGCTTCGATACCCAGCTCATCGAGCAGCCGGATATCACCGGCATTGAGTACCAACAGGGCACCTTAGCCGGATGGGAAGTGCGGGAATACCTGCTCATGAAATGGGGGTATCGTTGTGCCTATTGTCAGAAGCAGGTAACACGCTGGGAGGTAGATCACGTCATCCCGCGCAGTCGCGGCGGCTCGAACCGGGTCAAGAACCTGGCGCTGGCCTGTCACGCCTGCAATCAGGCGAAGGGGGACCGGACGGCTGCCGAGTATGGGCATCCTGACGTGCAGGTGCAGGTGGGCAATCCGCTCAAGGACGCTGCCGCCGTCAATAGCATCCGCTGGGCGCTGTATGAACGGCTGAAGCAGACGGGGGTCCCCATCGAGACGGGAACCGGTGGGAGAACCAAGTGGAATCGGGCGCAACGGGGATTGCCCAAGACGCATTGGCTGGATGCGGCGTGTGTGGGGGCGAGCACACCACCAGTCCACAGCACAGGGGGTCATCTCTTTAGCCATTGAGGCGATGGGGCGGCATAGCCTGAAGATGTGTCGCACCAATACCTATGGTTTTCCGGACAAAGCGCCCAAACAGACCAGTGTGGTGGGGGGATTTCACACGGGAGATATGGTGCGAGCGGTCGTGCCAGGCACCAGCACGAAGAGGGGGACCTATGTAGGGCGCATCGCGATTCGTTCTACTGGATCGTGCAATCTCAAAACAGCGACCGGGACCATCCAAGGCATCCACGTTCGCTATTGCCGGTCACTCCATCGAGGAGATGGCTATGCGTATCAGAAAGGAGGCGGCGCTTCCTCCCCAGCCCTGAAGGGCGGGGTCTCCGCGCCGCAAGTCAGATGAGGACACGACCACGCGACACCTGGGGCACGATCAGCACCCGCCACTACATCGCCGTCGCGGCGCTCGCCGTGGTCATTGGCATCATTGCCGTCATCGAATCCACGCTGACGGTCAACGGCCCTGGCGACACCGATCAGCTCGCCTTTTTCTTCCCATCGGCGCAACAGGTGCTCGACGGACATCCTTTCGCCATATATGCGGTGCGCGCTTTTGGCAATTATCCCAACTTCAATCCGCCGCTCGCCACGCTGCTCATAGCGCCGCTGTTGGCCATCGGCCAGGGGTTTTTGCCGGGCGCGAGCGCGTGCGTCGCGTCGGGCTATGGCGATGCGTCGTGTCGCTCGCTGCTTGGCTTCGTTGGCATTCTGTTTATTCCCTTCGCCGGGCTGTGGGGCGCGGCGACGCTGGCGGCGCTGCGCCGGGCTTTCCCCTCGATGAGCCAGGGTCAGGCATTCACAGCCTTCGCGCTGGTCATGCTCTCACCGCTGATGTGGCAAAACTTCACCATCTGGTGGCATTTCGAGCAGCCGATGATGCTCTTCTTTTTCGTGGCGGGCGTCTGGCAGCTGCAATGTCGCCGCTATTGGCTGACCGGCGCGTTTTTGGGCCTGGCGCTGATGACGCGCACCACGGCGGCGGTGCCGCTCATCGCGCTGCTCGTCGTGCTGGCCGTCGAGCGCGAATGGAACGCGCTGGCCAAAGTCGCCGGCGTCATCGCCGCCGTCTCGGTCCTGGCGCTGGGACCGTTCTTCCTGGGAGATCGCGCCGACACGACCTATGCGCTGCTCACCTGGCGCGGCACGGCGCCGATCGGCAATTCGATCTGGGCCATTTTCAGCAACACGCCGCTGGATCACATCGCGCGGCGGCTCGATCTGCCGTCGGCGATTCTCGTCGCGGCGCTCATCGGCTTGTATCTGGCACAGCGGCGCGGCGTGTCGGCTTTCAGCCGCGACATCTATGCCGTGCTGGCGCTGGCCGCCCTCCTGGTTCCCATGCTGAGCAAGACGGCATGGCCCTATTATTACGCCGAGCCATTCGTCTTCATCGTGATCTATGAATTCGCTACGCTGCAAGACGCGCCGCTGGGCCTGTGGCGCTGGCCGGTGATCTCGCTCGCCTTTGTGTGCGCGGCGTCGACGCTGAGCCAGTTCATTGGGGTGCGTACCGGCGGCGGCATCTCTCTGCGCCTGATGGGTCTCATCGAGTTCGCCAGCATGCTCGCCTTCGCCGTGGCCGTCTGGCAGCGCTTCATCGCCACGCACTCGCTCGATCTGGCGGCTGAGAGCTTGCCCAAGAGCGCGGCGCTGTCACGCCCGCGCCCGTGATATACTAATGGAAAGCGAGTTCACAGGAGGTGACAGCGATGAGCCATCCGATTCATATTTCCGATGCGCTGTACGCCAGAATCGCCGCCTTTGCCGCTCAATGCGGTCAAGAGGTGGACAGAACTGCGGAAACGCTCCTCGAGCAAAGTATAACGGAGATCGAGCCGTCAGATGTTGAAATCGATGACGACTTTGACCCCCTCGCCGAGTTTTTAGGCGCCTTCGATAGCAGCGGCCTTCCGCCGCTCGATCCGCGCGAGCACGACCTCTATTTCGCGGGGAAGGATCTCAATGCCCAGAAAAACGACTAAAAGGATCTTTGTCGATACTTCAGGGTGGGCAAATCTGGCTGATCGGGGGCAACCGCTTCACGCAGCGACGCTGGCAATCTATCAAACCGCCCACACGCAGAAGCGTCATATCACGACGACCAGTTATGTGCTGGCTGAGCTGGTTCCGCTGCTGGACGATCGGTTACATGTGCCGCGCCAGGAAATCTGGCGATTTGTCGATGCTATCAAAGCCTCGCCTCTCATCGAGGTTATCTATGTGAGCAAAGATATTGACGATCAAGCATGGGATCTGCTCAAATCACGATCTGATAAAGAGTGGTCGCTGGTTGACGCGACGAGCTTTGTAGTCATGCGCCAACTGGCCGTCACCGAGGCGCTGACGACCGATCACCACTTCGACCAGGCCGGTTTCGCGCGCCTGCCGTCCGGCCAATAGAGCGCGCTGACCTGCCCAGTAACGATGCCGCCACATTCGCTTCACTCGCGCTCGCCTCGCCACCAGGCGATCCCCCCTCTCCATTCCGATGGAGAAGGGGGTCGAAGGGCGAGAGGCTCGCTCACGGCGACGAGGTCGGCAGCGTGTCGGTGTCGACCAGATCTTGAATGTAGCTGTAGGGCAACCCTTTCGAGTTGTCGATGTTGGTCGTCCACAACAGATAGTGCGGAATGGCCTGTAACGACGGCTCTACGACATTTTGGGCGATCTCGATCATCCGGTGCTGCACGCGGTCCCACACCACCTCAGTGATCTCGGCGACCGTTTGCCAGACCACCACCCGATCGTTCATGCTGACGAATTCGAGGTTCGTTCCGACTGACAGATAAATGGGCCGCGGGTTGGGCTGCGTGAAATCGTCGATATATTGCACCGATTGCAGACCCTGGGGGATGTACGCGACGCCCGTCCCTTGCAAGGCTAGATAGGCGGCATGCACCGGCAGCTGGATAATCTGGCCGGTCACCAGATTTCTGATGTCTTGCGTGCCGGCGCCGTTGCCGTCGGAATACTCGACCCAGGGCCACGACATCGCGAGGGGACCGCCCCCATTGGTGCTGAGCGTCGAGATCGCGCTGGTGGCGAGATCGTCCATCAGCACCGAGGGTGACGTGGTCAGCTGCGACCAGATCGCCACACCATGATCCAGCTCGACGAACGGAGTGGGGGACGTGCCGTTGCTCCCCTCCGCCAGCCGCTTGATGGCGCCAGTCTGGCGATCGTAGAGAAAGAGATACCAATTTCCTGGCCCGTTGACGTTGGTCTCGCTCCAGATGAACCAGCGCCCGTCGGTGGCCACCGACACGATCTGCTCTTGCGGGCCTTGCAGTGGCGTGATCTTGGTGATGGCTCCCGTTTGCAGGTCATAGAGCGCAAGATACGATACCACCGTCTTGTTGTCGATGAAATCGATCGGGGCGACGGTGATGACCAGATACCGCCCATCCGGTGTATCACTCGATTGAAAATCTGCTTCTAGTGTGCTGTTGAGCGGCGCGGGAATCTTGCGCACCGTGTACGCACCCCAGGCTTGCCCTACGCCCACAGGCACCGGTGTGGGTTCATCGAGCACGTCCGGCGTTGGCGTGGCTGACGGTGTTGACGTGGCTGCCAGCGGTGTGGGCGACCGTGTGGCCGCAGCGCGGGACGTGGCTCCCGCGCACCCGGCCACCAGCAGTGTCGCCGCCAGCCACGCGCCGAGCCATATCGGCCCGGCGGTGGCGATGAAGCGTCGCATCGTGTTCACCAGACGTAGCCGAACGTTTCAAGCAGCGGATACATCACGCTGCTGGTGGAAACCGTGCTGAATGCCGGCACGCCGCCTTCCACGACCAGATGGGCTGCCCATTGTCGGAGTTCTTCGAGTCCCAATAGTCGCCGTTGTAGGCGCCGTGGATGGAATCGGCATAGAAGGTGTTGCCGCCCGACGACGTATAGCCTTCGAGGGCAATGTAGTGATAGATGGCGACACTTAAAGGATGCCCGACCAGGCGCGGCTCAGATTTCGCAGGCTCACCCAAGCCGCCGACCACGGGATAGCCGGTTGAGACATCCATCGTGAGATCCGTTTCGTAGGTGCTCTGGCTGAAGTAGCCGCCAACGCCACTGCCGTTCACCGTCTGGTAATAGATGCTGGACGACCAGGCGTTGAGCGTGGGCGCAACCTCCGCCGGACTCCAATTGGTGCCTGTATTCCCGTCTGTGTTCAGGTAGTTTTTGCCTGAGCCGGCCAGGATGTGCTCGCCAGCGTTGGGAAATGGGCTATCATAGAGATCCGCGCCCTTTGAGCTAACGGGCAGCCCGGCCGCGAGCAACGTTGCCATCACCGCTGAGGGGCCACAATAGTAATACGTCACCTGTGGCTCTTGCACCTCGGCGGTGTAGGCGCTGCTCGGCGGGGGGCAATACGCTTGGGGTGACCCATGAGCGGTCTGAACGCACAATGGCTGCGAGCGCGTGAACGCGCCGTGCGCGGTCAGCCTGCCGCCATACAGGCGCATGAAGCTGAGCCAATCGTGCTGAAAGGCGGCATAGCTCAGACGGCCGGCGCGCACGGCGGCATATTCACCGGCGAGGGTGTTCTTCATAGAAAGGATGGCTTGCTCTTGCTGCGTGAGCACGACCGCGCTTTGGCTGTGGGCCAGAGCGGAATCCGTCCCCGGTGTTGTGCTGGCGCCGCTGGTTGCCGGCGCCTTGGCGAAGGCGGCCTTAGCGCCAAACATGGCGAGCGCCAGCGCCGTCAAGAGCACGAGTGAAGCGAGCAAGCGGTGGGGGGGGGGGTGA
>VFSW01002924.1_pt1 | contig 25681 bp, 15 predicted proteins | sample 5358111 | NCBI WGS metagenome assembly VFSW01 (sample SAMN11554181, study PRJNA540505) | mine drainage metagenome | isolation source: sediment from site ElyBrook_90M | place: USA: Ely Copper Mine, Vershire, VT | collected 2017
ACGAGTCCGTCAGCTTCGGATCGCCCATCTTCAGCATCCCCGGCAACGTCGGCGACGGCCGCATCTCGCACAGCCTCTCGTCCACCGCCGATCATTCTCTGTTCGTTTTCCATGCCAGTACTTTCGACCATCCCAGTGAGATCTATGGGGCCAAACCGGGCACGGTCATGACCTCGGGACTTGAAGGAGTAATGCAGCTCTCGCACTTCAACGACGGGGTTCAGCCTGCGTGGGGCAAGGCCGTGTCGCTCTCCTGGAAGAGCGATTCTTTCCACGTGCAGGGCTGGCTCATGTTGCCCAAGGACTACGATCCGGCCCGGAAATACCCACGTATCGTTGAAGTCCACGGCGGCCCGGCTTCCGCAGTTCAGTCGCACTGGGGCGGTGGAGGCGGCCTCAGCGCCAACGCTTTCTCGGCCCTGGGCTACTTCGTCCTTCAGCCCAACCCCCGCGGCAGCTACGGCCAGGGAGAGACCTTCACCCAGGCCAATCGCAAAGACTTCGGCTACGGCGATCTGCGCGACATTCTCGCCGGCGTCGATGCGGTGGAGGCAAAGTACCCCGTCGATCCCGGTCGCGTCGGCATCACGGGTTGGAGCTATGGCGCCTTTATGACAATGTTCGCCGTCACTCAGACCACGCGGTTCAAGGCCGCCGTCTCCGGGGCGGGTCTGTCCAACTGGCAGAGTTACTACGGTGAGAATTCCATCGACCAGTGGATGATTCCGTACTTCGGAGCATCGGTGTACGACGACCCTGAAGTGTACGCAAAAAGTTCCGCCATCAACTTCATCAAGAAGGTGAAGACGCCCACGCTGGTCGTGGTCGGAGATCGCGACGGGGAGTGTCCCGCACCGCAATCTTACGAATTCTGGCACGCCCTGCGCGACCAGCATGTGCCGACGCAGCTCGTTGTATATCCCAACGAAGGGCATGGATTCGTCGACCCTGCCCACCGCCGCGACGTCATGGACCGAGCTGTCGAGTGGTTTACGCGATATATGCCGGGGGGAGATTAGACCGGCTTTCCATCCCGGGCTGCCGGAGTCTATGAATTGGGACTCTTGAAAATGGTTCGCGCGGCAGTGTGCATGGGGCAGGGGATGGGCGGCGGGTCCCATCCCGCCCTGATACACTTTTCTTTGGAGAATAACCTGTTTCGTCGACCTGCCGGGTGCAACGGAGTTGTGCCTGGATCCCGAACGGATTACCCGACCACGGGATCTGTTCAAGCAAGTCGGCGGGTGGCATTCACCCATATTTTCTGACGTTTTTGTAAAGACCGTTTCGCGGCTCCACAAGGCGAAACGGGGAGGATTCATGCGGCGGTTTTTGACGCTTGTCTGTCTGCTATTCCTGGCCCTTCCGGCGGGGATCACGATCTCCGGCTGCTATCGCAACCCGGCTGGGAACTATTGCAATGGCCTGGGGTATGGACTAAAGACCACTGACCTCTACGCGATCACCCTGCAGCCGCAGACCACCGGAATCTCCCTGGCTTTTGGCCAGACCCGGCAGGCGACTGCGCCCACGGCGGTGAACTGCAAAGGCACCTCTGCCTCCGTCAGCAGTTATACGTATGGCACCACCAACAACAAGCTGGTCGACATTTCACCCTCGGGAAACATCTGCGCCGGCACATGGAACCGGAATTCTGGCGGCGGCATCGCTGACTACACCATCTGCAACTTCCCCAGCCCCGCACCTGACACCAACGGCCTTCCTTATGCCACGGCCTCGATCACGGCCACGGCCAACTCCGTGGTTTCAAACCCGGTGACGGTCTATGTCCATCCCCAGGTAAGTTCCATCTCGCTTGTCGGTCCGCAACAGTGCCTGTCACAGGGCCAGCAGGCGCAGCTTGACGCCCAAGCCTGCTACAGCAACAACGGACAACAGGTGCTCATGTGTGCCCCGTCCACCATTTCCAGCGCCAACTATGCCTGCCCCCTGCCGGCCGGCGTGACGTCAGTTCCCAGCTGTACCTCGGCGATCGGAACACTCTCCTACAACCCGGGCACTGCGTCAGTTGCATCGATTAATGCTGAGACCAACCAGATCACCGCCGAGCAGCCCGGAACCACCGTCATCACCGCCTCGGTCGCAGGTTCCGGTTCGTCAGCCGGCTACTTCTCCACATGCCCGCCGAAGTCCATCTCTATCACGGTGAACGGCAATACCAGCGGAACTGTCACTCAGGGCGTGGTGCAAAACCTGGTTACGACAGTGACTGATACCAACGGCAACCCCATCACTGGCCTGACGCTTGACTACCAGTCCACCAATCCGCTCGACATCACCACCGGGGCCAATGGCGCCATTACAGCTAACTTCCCGGGTGCTGCCTCTATCTATGCAGTCTGCCAGCCTGCGAACTGTAATCCCGCACCTATCAACGAAGTGGGCCTTTACGGAACCGGCCTCTCAGTCTCCAGCAACCCGGTCGACATCACGACTCCCGGCACGGCCAGCTCTTATGTCTGGTATTCGGCTCCTGGCCAGTCGCAGTATTTCGTCCCCGTGCAACTGCTGAGCGGCACCGTCGGTTCCACCGTGCGCCTGCCCTATGTGCCCAACTCCATGGTGATGGATCGCACTGGCACGAACCTCTACTTCGGCTCGTCGCACGAACTGATGATCTTCAGCACGGTCAGCAACTCGCTGTCGACCCAGAATCCCAATGTGCCCGGCGTGGTCCTCGCCGTGGCCCCCAATAACTCCGCTGTTCTGGTCAATGACCAGGTGCGCAAGCTGTTCTACATTACCAGCGCGAGCGGCGGCAGCACGCAAGCTTTCGGTGGTCTCGGGGCTTCTGCCGAGTGGACCCCTGACAGCAAGACGCTTTATGTAACCGACAGTTCAGCCCTGGGCGGCGGTCATACCGACACGCTTTACGTGTTCAACTCGAACACCGGTTGGACGACCTATCCGCTGGCCAACTCCAGCGGATCCAATGGCGCTCAGAATCTCGCCATCACCATACCCGGCGTAGGTGCCTACCTTAGCGGTAATCCTACAGTGGCGCACACCTGGTGTCCGACGGGCACCGCTGGCAACTACGCCAGCATGGTCTTCTATCCCCAGGGAGATTCGGTCAATGCCCGGACCGACGTTCTCACCGCAACCACAGATGGCCAGCACATTCTTGGCGCGGCGGAAATCGGCGGCGCCGTCGAGTTCTCTGATATCGGCGTCACAATTCCACCAGGCGAATGTCCGCCGGCGTCCGGCGGCGTTTTGCAACCCTTGACGCTTACTCACACTTTGAACCAGGCTCCCGTGGCTGTGAATGCGACTGCCGTCAATCAAGTGGTCACTTCTCCTACTGCGGTCACGCAGGGCACCGCCGTTGCTCCCTACAGCCTGAGCTTCATTACCTATAGCGGGAACACCCCCGGCGCGACGCTGCCCTACTACAAGCAGGTAACCGGAGCCACCAATAATCTTGGGACTTTGGGCTACCTGACCTTTACAGGAAGCTCTTCGATTACCGCGCCCGTTGCTGGAGCCTTCAGCCCCGACAACAGTCTGTTCTTTGTCTCCACCGCCGGCGACAACATGGTGCATTACATCAACACCACAACCCTGACTGACACCCAGCAGATCAGCCCCAACCTGCCGGCCTGCACTCCCGGTACCGATCTGGGATGCACGCTGCCCGCACCTGTCTCGGGACCTGTGCCTGCGACCGCGATCGCCGTCAAACCACGCGCTACCACGTAGTCGCGCAAGGCGTCCGCGCCTTAAAAAAGGGCCGGCATTGCGCCGGCCTTTCTTATGCGATCAGCGTTCCATTGCCCATGCGAGACCGTCTGGCCCCTTCACTTCCACTTTGCCGACCATCTGCAGCGTTTTCAGATCGATTACTGCGACGTAGCCATCCCGTCCGCACGCCACATACGCCCGGGCTCCGTCCGGCTGCATCTGAATGCCTCCGGAGCCGTGCACGTCCGACAGCCGCTTCACTTCTTTTTGAGTTGCGACGTCGTATATCACCAGGGCCGGTCCGGCGCTGAGCAGTGCAAGCTTTCCGTCAGGCGTGAACTTCAAACGGTTGACGCCGCGCGCGTTCGCCGCCAGTGTTGCGGTAACCTTTTTGCCTTCGATATCGATAACCGAGACGGTTCCGTCCTGAGCGTTGCCGACCCAAGCCTGCCTGCCGTCGGGCGACACGTCAAAGCCCTCCGACCCGTGCCCGACAGGGATGACTGTCTCATTCCAGTCGCCACCTGGAGGTCCCGGCGACGGTCCGAGTGGCATCCCCGGGGGCGGCGGTCCCATGGCCGGATCACCACCAGATCCAGCACCAGGTCCGCCACCCGGCGGCATTCCTGCCGGCCGATTGGTTTTCTCAAGAATCGTCATCGTCGCTGAACTCACGTTCGTCGTCAGAATGCGCTTGGAGCCAGGGAAAACGTAGATCATGTGCGTACGGTTCTGTCCCGTTCCCATGATCCAGTCAATCTTTCCCGCGACTGGGTCGTAGCTGCCGATGGCTTTGGCAGCTTCCGCTGTGAACCACACCTTGCCATCGACATAATTCAAGCCATGCGGCCCACGCAACGCACCAAGGTCGATGGTCCCTTGTTGCTTGTGCCCGACCAGATCGATCACCGTCAGCGTGTGAAAGGCGCCGAAGCCATAATTTGAGACATAGGCCAATCGCCCGTCTGCGGAGGCGACGATTTCATGCGGGTCATCGCCGACCGGCACCTGCGCCAGCGTCTTCAGACCAGCGGGGTCAATGATGGATACGGTGTGGTCCTGTTTTGACAGGGCAAGAAGCAACGCTCCGGAACCCTGCTGGGCCCAACACGCTGCACCAAGACACGCGACGGCACATGCTACCGCGACTACTCCGGACAATCGACGAGGCATGGGTACATCCCCCTTCAAGTGTCCAGACTATCAGCGCATCCTTCACCATTGGTTAGCCCTTAAGGACGAATGGCATCCCGTCGCGGGATGCCATTTGTCCAAATCGACCTTTCGGCTTATGAGCGAAAACCAACTCGTCTGGTTCTATGGGGCTGAACTAGACGAAAAGGTCCTTTTCATCTTCGGTGCGAACATCGGTTCGCACATGGTGCGTCTTCGGCGGGACTGGAGCGCGCAAGGTTTCCACAATCGCCTTGGCGGCAGCAACCACACCGGAAACCTGCCGAACCGGCACATTTATCGCTTCTGAGAGGAAGATTCCAAAACGGTCCACGCGATTTAGAACCGAGGTTGTCATGCCATCGACCCGCACCGCCTGGCGACGGACATTCTCCGCAACCTCATCGGCTGCCAACTGAATGCGGTCCATCTGCTCATGCGCTGATCGGGCCATCTCGGCCAGCTCTTCAGCGGCAACCCTAATCTGCGGTTCGACCCCCGCGATCACATCTTTAGTTTGGGCAATCAGATCCTTGGTTGTGGCTACCAGTTCCTTGGTGGTCCCCATCAATTGCTTTGAACTTTCGAGAACTGGGGTGAGCTTGTTGCGGTATTCGTCCGCCTGTTCCTTAGCTAGGGTTACGGCCTTGCGCATCGTGAGATACATACCCAGGAGAACGCAGGCTTGAAGCAATACCGAAAGGCCGGTAATTGCGATAAAAACTACGAGCAATGTTTCGAGATTCGAATTCGCCATCTTGGTCTCACGAAGAACATCTGCCGGGACTCCTGATGAGCCGTCCGACAGTCGTACACATTGGCCGGGGACCGCTCACGACTGATTCAAACGAATATGCCGATCGTAGTGCCCCGGCCGAATGGCTATGTCCGGTAATTACTGGTAAGGCCGGACCGCGGAGGCTCCGGCCTGAACACTCTGTTTAATGCGAAGACGTCACTTAAAGGTCAGAGACGAACTCCGTCACCGTGAATCCCGTGGCTGGCGCAAACTGGTTCTATGAACCGCTCGTCGACTTGTACGCCTGTTTTCCGGCATCGACCGCCGCTGTCACCTTCGCCGACTGATCGCCGACGAGGCTCTTGCCGCGTTCTACAAAGTCTTCCCACTGCGCCCGCCCGCGATCGACAACTTCGCGGCCCCGGTCCACATAGTCGCCCACCTGGTCCTTGCCCTTGTCTACAAGCGTGCCGACCTGCTCGGCCACTTGTTTTCCGCGGGTGCGCAGGTATTCCGTTCCTTCGCGAGCGCTGTTGGCCAAGTCCTCCCGGGTTTCGCTTCCGCTCTTGGGAGCGTAAAGAATGCCCGCAAGGGCGCCTACGCCCAAACCTGCCAAAAACCATGCAAAACCATTAATCCTGTTGTCCTCTGCCATGACGAATTTCTCCTTTCGCTGAGCCCGAAAAATGCCTGAGCTATCTGAGTTCCCCAGTCTACCGCAAATGACCGGCTTTGATGACGTTGTACGGCTGAAGAAATGGACAGACGCCCCTCGGGCTGGATTTGCGTCCTGCCATACCTTCTTCGCATTGGACGCGCCTAACCATGCAGGAGTTGTAGCCGCGACGTTTTCAAGCCGATACCGCCGGAATACAAAAAAGGAAAGCGGCGCGACCTCAATCAAGTTCGCGCCGCGAGAGAACCAGCCGCTGGCAGTTAGAATTCGAGGCGCATCGACACCTGGCCCGTTCGCGCGCCGCCGAAATCTGACTGGATGGCACTCGAAATGAGCCCGAAACTCGATGAACTCAGATCCATATTGGGGTCGCTGAGATTGGTGTGATTCAGCACATTGGTAAATGTGCCTTCCGCCTTCAGTCTTACCCGCTCGGTGATTGAAAAGCTCTTGCTCACTCCGCCGGAGAGGTTGAAGAGTCCCGGACCCACCACCGAGCCGACCTGGCTGTTGCCAAAGCGGCCGATCGGGTTCGGCACCTGGTAGATGGTTCCGTTGATCAACTCGCAGTCGTAGCAAATGACGTTGCCGCTGGCGTCGCTGACTGAAGCGCCGGCGTTGCCTGTCGCGCAGTTATACCCGGGAGCCCAGTTAGGATCGCCGGGGCACGCGAACGCCTTGGCATTGGTCCAGTTGTAGCGGTTCTTGCCGGTCGGATTCTTGCTTGCCCCGGCTACGTTATCAGCGTGCTGGTTGCGGTGTCCGGTGTCAAAGCTGATGCCACCCGCACCCAAAGCGCCATTCAATCCCGAGCCAGTGCCTGAAGGATCGCCCTCACCGTTCGGGAAGTAAGGTGTCTCGTATGGCCCGGTTTGAACGGTCAGGATGGATGTCAACCTCCAGCCGCCGATCGCGAGATCGGCCAGCCTCGACATGTTAGCACCCATCATCTTGCCCCGGCCGATGGGCAGATCGTAGAGTGCCGTTGTCTCCCAGCGCAGCCTGCGAGTCCCGTAGACGTTACCGAAGTCCACATGGCGGTCAAGGATGGTGGTGGCACGCTGGCCGCCGCCTTCGCCGCCGAAGCCAGTTCCTGCCGGACCCTGGTTGTCGGCAAGCGCCTTCGCCCAGGTGAATCCGGAGTGGAAGTCCAGTCCATCCTGGAGCCGATGGCTCGCTTCAAGCTGCAAGGAGTGGTAGCTTTCGTTCGCACCTGTGGCGCGCGTATTGATGCGACCCCAGTTGGGGAAGAGGCGCGAGGTGATGGGAGCCACGAAAGCCGACGTCGTGGTCGAATAAGGAAGCGTGTTTTCGTCCGGAGCCCACACAAGTTGATGCGTCTCTGACCCGATATAGGAGATACGCGCCGCATAGCCAGATCCAAAGTCGTGATCCAGGCTAAGAGCCCACTGCTCGGTATACGGGTCTTTCCAGTTGACGCTGTTGGCAGTGCCGAAATAATCGCTTCCGTAGCAGTTGGTGCAGCCGTTGCCTCCTGAGCCGGGGGAGATAGCCGGCCACTGATAGGCAGGGGTATGCGTTGACGTGTTCAGCGAGTTCTGGAACTGCTGCGTATACGCCTGGAGGGTGCCGGTAAGCGAATAGAAACTCGATCCCAGCATGTTGATGTTGTAGAGACCGACGCCGCCGCGCACCGCCCACTTATCGTCGCCGAACACACGCCACGCAAACCCGAAGCGCGGCATGAAACGAAGATGCGGATATTTCTTGAGGCCCGTCGGATATCCAGCGGTGCTGTTGCCGACAACCGGCATGCACGGCGCACCGTTGACTGAGGAACTGTTGGTTGAGTTCACGCCGTCGGCATCGCAGGCATTAGCGCTGGCCAGAAACCCCTGCGCCAGCAGCGAGTTCTTGCCCTGCGGATAGACGACCCGCCCCGACTTCGCGACCGTAGGATCGAAGTTGCCGATATCACCAAATTTGTCGTAGTAGCCGGGGTGCAGTTCGTAGCGAACGCCATACGATAGCGTGAGATTCTGGTTCACCTTCCACTCGTCCTGCGCGTAGAAATGGTAGTGGGACGAGAGTCCGTCGTTGTCCTGCCGAACGACGTCATAGAACGTTTCGTTAGGCAGCCCGAGCAGGAAATCCGCGAAATCCACACCGGTAAACTTGCCGGTGCTGCCGTTGGTGTTGAACTGATAGGTGCCGTAGTTGTCAGAACCGTTAAATCCCAGCGGCGTAATTGCTTCAAGCGACTGAATGTCGGTTCCAAACTTGAACGTGTGGTTACCCTTGATCCACAACAAAACGTCGCTGTAATCATAGGTAAAGGACTTCGTGAGACTCGTCAGGCGGTCCGCATTCAGGCTCTGGATATGGTTGAAATCCATCTCCGGAATGCCGTTGTAGAACAGGTTCTGCAACCCTTGCCATCCCTGGCTGTTGGTCCATGCCAGACCGTTGAACGAGTCGCTCTGCCCCGACGTATAGCGCGTGAATCCGAACCCGCCTTCGTTGATCAGGTTCGGCTTCAGCGTCCAGTTGGTGTCGCCCTTCATGGCGCGATTCTGGCTGATCGACACGTAGGACGGCACGTTGAGAAGCTCGGGCTGCGTGATGGGGTAGTTCTTCCACGTGAACTTCCCCCACAGCAGGAACTTTTGGTTGGAGCCGAAATACTGGTCGCCGCGAACATCGAACTGGTCCGAGTGGCCGCTGTTGTCAACGTTCTTCTGCCAGTTCGCTACGCCGTCATCGGTGTATGTTGTGGGATCCCCGATGTTCGGATCAGGGTAGAACTGCTTCAGCGTATTCAGAGCAATCGTGCTCAGTGAAGCCTGCGGAATCGCCGTTCCATAGGTGCCGCCCGTAAATGGATTGTTGAGACCGCTGAAGCCGGCCGCGGTGTACTTTGAAAAGTCGCCCTGTTTCATCAGGGTGCTGGGCACCTTTTCAAATAGAGTGGTCTGCGCCGGATGCCGCCAGCCCTCATAAGTTCCGAAAAAGAAACTCCGGTTGCGGCCGTTATAGAGATGAGGAATCACCACCGGACCACCCGCGCTGGCGCCAAAAGTATTGCCATGGACGCTGGGCTTGGTCGTGGTTGTCGGAAAGGTGTAAGCGATCGCATCGAACGCAGAACTCTGGTAGTACCAGAACGCGGTTCCATGCAGCGTGTTGGTGCCACCCTTGGTGGTGACAACGACCTGTCCCGGATCGCTGAACTCGGCATTGGCCAGCACACCATCGGCGCGAATCTCCGAGATCGACTCCGAGGAAGGAAAGGCATCGCTCAGAAAGATGCCGCCTGTGGCGCTCTTTACGGGAACCCCATCGACCGAAACTTCCACCTGGAAGGGCAATGCTCCTTGCAGGGAGATACCTTCGCCGCTGCTGTCCTGCTGTGCGCCGGGCAGCGCGCTGAAGATGGCCGCCGCGCTGGTGCCCGAGAAACTTGCGCGCGTATTGACCGGCAGGTTGTTAGTGTCGTCTGAAGTGAACGAGGCGCTGATGGTGGGCGACTCCGTTTGGATCGCGGAAACCGCATCGCCGCTCACCTGCACCTCGGTCTGCACCGCGCCCACCGCCAGTTTGGCGTCGAGTCGCAGTTCCTGGCGAACCGTGAGCGCGACACCCGTAGCCTGCCATTTGTCAAATCCCTGGGCGACAATCAGCACCGTGTACGTACCGGCCTTCACATCCAGAAAGTTGTAATCGCCCACGGAATTTGTCTTTGAGGTACGTGAGGTTCCTTCATTGGTATCGGTGAGAGTGACCGACGCATTGGGAACCACGGCTCCGCCCGGGTCCTTCACATTGCCGACGATTGAGCCCTGGGTAGCCTGCCCGTGTGCCTGACTGCAAGCCAGCGTGATCGCCAGCAATATCCCAAACAACGTGAACAACCGCCGCAGAGGTGGGCACGAAAAAGTACTGATGTAATCAGATAGCAATTTGCTGCCTCCTAAGTTCGTACATGGATGAACTTCGTTTTGGTTTGGAATCGGGAAAAATCGACTGTAAAAAGTGCTCTTTGAACTATCGATGCAACGTTTGTGAGGATTCTGGGGAAAAGTTCGATGTCCGCAGAATGATGCATTTACGGCAGAAGCGCCAGAAAAAAGTGTGGATTGAGCAAAACAGTGAATCAATATCCCCGGCAGTACATTACCCGCGGCCGAGACCTACAGCCGTTTTTCCCGTGGAAAGGGAACGGCAGCGGTAAACATTCCGGCTGCGAAAATGACACCCGATTCCTGGAATGTCCTCAGCCTAAACATGTTTGGTTACAGTCTCTTAAATGCGACCTGCCGCAGACGGAATTTTCGCTCTGGCGAGTATTGCTACTCCTGATCCTTTGGCCGGTGAAGGCCGGACGCCGACTTCTCCATCTCCGTGCGAATTTCATCGGCGTCGTCCACATCGTGCAACGCCGCCGCTTCCTCTTTCGTCTTGGGCCTGGCGAAGCGCGCCTTCGCCGCCACAAATACGCGCGGATCAGCCGCCTTGGCGGCAAAGGGAACCAAGTGCGGCTGGCTCTCGAATATGCCCGTAATTTCCCCTGCCAGCGCATCCTCAAGGTTGAGTGAACCAACGTCGAGCAGTTCATTGATCGTGCGGGTGATTGAGCCCATGCTGGTGTGCTGGTGTGAGACCGATCCCGGCTTTACCCAGGGACTCGCCACCAGCAGAATGCTGCGGTGCGCGTCCACGTGATCCACCCCGTTCTGCGCGTCGTCCTCAGTAACAAAAAGGGCTGAGTCCTTCCAGATCGAGGTTTTGGAGAGGAACGAAACGATCCGGCCCAGCGCCAGGTCGTTGTCGGCCACATAGGAGGCGCGATAGGGATAGCCATCCTGGGGACGAGGTTCCATGGTGTGGTCGTCAGGCAGGCGAATAACGATCAGCGCGGGAACGGTCCCTGCCGCCAGCCTCTTCGTGAAATCACGCTCAAATTCCGTGGCCCGGAACTGGTCCGGAATGCCCAGGTTGAAGGTTGGATAGCGCCGATCACTGAATTCAAAAACCGGCTTGGGAACCGGCGAGTTTAAAAACAGCCGCTGGCCCTCTGGAGCGGCTCCGTCGATCTCGGCGTTGCCCTCGATCTCGAGCCCCTCGCCATAGTTCAGCAGGCCCTTGCCGCTGGCGGCGATATGTTCCCACAGCGACCCAAACTGGGGCTCATCTTCAGGCATCGGCGCGTCCGAGCCGCCGAAGAGCGCCCGTCTTCCCGGCTGCGCGGCCGTGGGCGACGAAGTCCTGCGTCCCCCGTAATTTGAACTCCAAGCCGTGTTGAAGAATGGAGTCGGATTGATGCCCATGACCCAGCGGTGCCCGTCCGCCGAAACGTCCGAGTCCACGTAAAAGTTGTCGCTGATGGCAAAATGAGTGGCCAGAGCATGCAGGTTCGGCGTGACCCTCAGGTGCGTGGCCGACTTCTCTTCCGCGGCCCATCCGTCCAGCCCAAAGCGTGCCAGGGACGCATCGCCATTCGCGCCCGCCACGTCACCCAGCACTTCGTCGTACGTGCGATTCTCGCGGATCACCAGAAAGCAGTGCTTCAAGTGCGGCAGTTCCTGCTGGCCTGACCGCGCCGCCGTGTTGGCGGCAATTACCGTTTCGGTCAGCTTCTCAGGCGACGGCAGGCTGTCGAGTGCGATGACGCTCAAACTGCCGAGTTCAAGAGAACCGACATACGACGGTGCGTTGGGATCGTGCTCTTTGCCCCCGTTCGGCCCAGTCCCCTTGCCCTTGGTATTCACGACGTAGAGCGTCTTGCCGTCGGGCGAGAACGACACAGCCGAGGGGTTCCAGCCGACCGGGATGTGCTCGATCACCTTGAGCGTTGCGCCGTCGAGCACCGCGACGGCGTCAATCCCCGACTCCGCTACGTAAATGCGGCCTTCGTGAACGACCAGGCCGCTCGGCATTACGCCGCGCAGCGGCCGTCCTGCCACATCCTGAAAGCGCACGCCAGAGAAAGGTGAGAGTGCCGCTTGACCGAGCAGCCGCGCTCCGTCCACACTCACTTTTGCGATTTCGTCGTCATGAGCAAGTGAGACGTAAACCGCATCGCCATCGGACGCGACCCCACTGGGCGCCGCCCCGCCGATCGTGGCGCCCTCAGTAATCTTTTCGCCAAGCCGCAGCCTCGCCGTGACTGCCGGGTGCTCCCGGTCGCTCACGTCATATGTCCAGAGCGAGCTGCCTCGCGTTGAATTCTCATCTCCGAGACCCGGAATCTGTTTTCCTTCAACGGTCGCGCCCTCGCGAGCTGCCTTCGATGGGTAGCCGAACGGCGGGAAGTGTAGACCCGTTCCCAGTTGGTCATTCACGTTCGCGCCTGGAATGGTGCTGTATTCAAACAAGCCGGTGTTAGTCACATACAGCCGCCTCCCGTCTGGCGACAGAGTCAGGCCAAAGGGATATGCCCCTGTTGGTACCGAGGCGATACGCTCTAGTCTGCCGGCATCGATGATGACGACACGCCAGTTGCCCTGGTCGAGCGCGTAGATCGTCTTGCCGTCGGCCGACACCACCAGCGTGCCTGCAAAGCTTCCGCTGAATTCCTGCCCGGCCACTGGCCCATCAAGCGGAACTTCACCCGCCGCATGCCAGTCGCTGGTCTTGTAGGCACGGACCTTTCCTGAGTCGCCGGTGGCCACATACAGCGTGGCGCCGTCCGGTGCATAAGCCACCCCCGCATGCACTTCAACGTTGGGATCGTTGTCTTGCCCGGCCGGCATGCGCACCACGGTCGCCTGCTCGCTCTGTGGCTGGTCAATGATGTTCAATGCAAAAGGAAATCCGATCGAGGGCGCGGCGATCTGCGCACCATCGCCGCGCACCGCCAGCGCGAACGGATAAGGCGCCAGCGGAATCCAGTTGCCGGCAGGATGAATCTCGCGGCCATTCGGCAGCACCGCCGTCACGCCTTTGACAGTGGTCGATGAAGCGTTCTGCGTGAAAGCAGGGAGAGCCGCGGCAGACGCACTGGCAAGAATGAGGGTTAGCTTAAGGAAGGGATACATGGCTAACAGTATGCATGCTCAACGTGAAATTACCGTTGCGAATCGGACCGGATTCCGGCTCGAAGCAGACTTCATTTCGCTTATTTCGGCAGCAGGCTGCGCGCGATCGAGTCGAGCATACCGTTGAGGAAGTTGATGGACTCGGGCGCGGAGTAGCGGCGCGCGATCTCCAGCGCTTCATTAATGACAATGGGGAAAGGGGTCGACTTGAACCCCAGCATCTCGCCCACAGCCATGCGCAACAGGTTGCGATCCACTGCGGGCATGCGCTCCAGCCGCCAGTGCTTCGAATTCAGAGCGATCAATTCGTCGATGCGATCCAGGTGCAATGTAGCGGTGCGGAACAGGTCGTCCGCAAAGCCTTTAACTTCGGGTTCGACCTCATCGCCTGCCCGCCAGAACGTGGCTCGCACCTGATCCGGCGTCTGCTTGCCGACATCTGCCTGGAACAACATCTGCATCGCCAGCTCGCGCGACTTGCGCCGCGTTCCGGCGGTCAAGCGGCACCCTCCGTCAATTTGCGTCGCAGGCTTACCATTTCGATGGCCGCGGAGGCCGCCTCAAAGCCCTTGTTTCCGGCCTTGATGCCCGCCCGATTCAACGCCTGTTCCAAAGTCTCGCAGGTAAGGACACCAAAGCTGTGCGGAATGCCTGTCTCCTGTTGCGATTGGCCGATACCCCGCGCCACTTCGTTGTAGATGGCTTCGTAGTGTGCAGTCTCGCCGCGCAGCAGGCAGCCAAGCGTGATGATGGCATCCACGCGATGGTCATTCGATCCGGCCGCGTCTCCGCGGGAAAGTTCCGCAAAGGTCCGTGCCGCGGCAGGAATCTCCCATGCCCCCGGAACCCGCGCGATCTCGATGTCAGGCCGCCGCGCGCCGCTGCGCAGCAGTGCATCCATCGCGCCCTCCAGCAGCCGCTCGGTGATGACAGCGTTCCAACGCGCCACCACAATGGCGAAGCGCATGCCCGCAGCCGACAGATCTCCATCGAGTGCCACCGGCTTGCCCCTGGCTGGATCGGCCCACGCCCAGAACGTAAACGCATGGCCCGGCTCAGGCTGGGCGGTGAACATGCGCGCCTTCCAGTGCGTGTCTGTAATCGGTGTCAGCGCGGCGCCCGGCTCCAGGCCCTCTGCCTTGCACCAGGAGTCGGCCGCCTGGTACACCGCATCGAGAGCCGTCACTTCAATGCACACATCCGCCGTCTGCGGCATCTGCCCATCCACAAATTCGATGTTGCCGATTGGCGCCAAAAACGATGCGCCACGATTTAGATCGTCCTTCCAGCCGCGTCCCGGTTCGAAACCCAGCGCGAAGAAAAAGCTCGCCAGCCGGTCATAGACGGCGGCGTTCCCGGCGGGTCGCAGGAAGGAAATTCCCTTAATCATGCTCTGATTCTACCGTGCTGCGGCGGAGTTCCTTGTGAAACGCAGAGCGTGCCGCAATCAGCCACGCAACTTGCATGCCAGGGCGGACCTTTCGCGGTACAGGTTACTTGCGCTCAACAAAATGGGCCGGAATTGCGGTGCTCCGGCCCCTCCTCCCGAAACGACCGAGGGTTACTGTTCCTCAAACTCGATCACCTCGATCGCAAGTCCCGGCATGGTGTGATGCACCCTGGAGCCTACTCCGGAGAGCATACTTTCCACGGGAACAATGTTTGCCGGGTGATCGATGCTGTTGGTCGCCTGCGTATCGTGCGCGCTCAGCGTCACCAGCTTGGCCGACGATGCCAGCTTCGCCCCGGACAGTTCGATATCGATGGCTTGCGGCGTCGTCGACCCGTTGACGAGCTTCAGATAGACTCGCCTCCTGGCTGCACTGCTCGTGACCGAGTAAAACAACTTGTCTCCTCCGCCTTCAAGCTTCGAGCCCAAAGTGTGGTCGCCCAGATACGATCCAAACATTACCTGCGCATAGTAGGCCGGCGAGCCATAGCTCTTCATGGTGTCGTACCCGATCAGGTCCGTCTCCCATTGCATGCCGCCCGGATTGACATTCACCAGTAGCGGCGCATAGGAAGCCATGACAACCAGGTCGCTGTTGCGCTCCAGCCCCGTCATCCACGCGGCATCGCCCAGAGCCGCCCCCATGTTCGGTGTCGGCGATCCTTCCCGTGTCGCCCATTCTCCGACGAAGATCTTTGGTCCTTTGCGATCGGCCTTATCGAAGTGCCCGGAATCCCACTTCTGCGGTGTCGTCGCGTCCGACGGATTGTCGTAGTGGTGAGCGTCATGGAAGTTCTGGGTGGCGCGCACGTAGAAGTGTTCGTCCACCACGTCCGGCTTCGCTGTCTTGACTGGCGCCGTCGCGATCAACTGCAGGTTGGGATACTTCGCCTTAATAGCCTTGTCGAACTGTGCGTAGCGCTCGTCGTAGCTGCCCGAGTGATCAAACCATTCTTCGTTACCGATCTCGACATAGGTCAGCTTGAACGGCTCGGGATGTCCGTTCTTGGCGCGAATCGCACCCCACTTCGTGTCCGTGCTGCCCGTGACGTATTCCAATTCATCCAGCGCGTCCTGCACGTAGGGTTCAAGGTCCGCGCCCGGATTCACGTGCTCTCCCGCCAGCGAATAGCCCGCGTAGACGGCCAGCACGGGGTTCATCTTCAGGTCTTCGCACCAGTAGAGAAACTCAAGCAACCCCATACCGTCCGTCGAGTGGTAGCCCCACGGGCTAGGGTGGGTTGGCCGGTCCACCAGCTGCCCAATCGTGTTCTTCCAATCCAAGCGCTCCGAGATCTGAGTGCCCTCAAGATAGTTCCACCAAGGCAACCGCAGGCACGTTGGATGCATCGCCGCCATCTTTTCCATCAGGTCGATGCGGTTGCCGTTCGTCCGGTCATGATAAGTGGGCGGGAACAGCGAGACCAGGTTCAGCCAGAGCGTTCCCGGGTGCGCCACGGTAATCGTCAGGTGGTTGGCCGCAGAAGCCGGCACCGTGCCCGTCTTCAGCTTGAATTCGTACTGCTTCCATTCCGTGCCGACGCCCGCAACTTTTGCCGTCGCAACAGCCTTGCCGCTCTCGTCGCCGACCAGGCTCACGGTCACCGGCCCGATATCGCCAGTTCCCGCCTTCGCAAAAAACGAGCCTTTGTACTCCGTATTGGGCCGGACCGGCATACCCCAATAACCGACATTGAGAACGCCCGCCTCGTTGCCGGCACTGGCCTTTGCAATGTCGATGCGCAAACTGCTTTTCAGCGCGTCGCTGGGTCCCGTGTCCTTGTCGCTGTCAATCTTGGCCGAGGCGTTGCCGTTCTCGACGAGGTACCAGTAGAGGACGCCGCTCCAGTCCGAGCGGAAGGTACGATTGCGCACCAATTCGCCGTAGAGGCCGCCGTCATAGGAGAAGTTGATTTCTTCCGTCATCAGGCCATAGAGAGTGGGGCTGACGCTGGACACGGGCTGATCCGCGTGGATGGTAAGCGTGGCTGGCGCGGTCTGAGCCATCGCCAAGGTCGCGGCGAGGGCGACGGCGGCCAGCGGGGCGGTTCGAGCAAACGTTTTCCCAATCATCGAAAATTCTCCCTGTTTTTGGTGCCGCGCCAGTATATCGCAGCGCCCCACACTTAAACCTCAACATGAAAAGCGATCTCCCAGCACGGCCCCTCGCGCTGCCGGGAAGATACGCCGCATCTCGCCGGAATTGGTAGATTTGTCATAGGCCCTTCTTCCGGCTGTACTCTCAAGGACTCTAGCGTGATCCATTCAGACAATCATGAAATGAAACGGGCCGGGGACGACTCTGCGCCAATTACGGCGGACACGAGAATCTATGGATCCGGCGAAATGGCCGATCGGACCCGCCAGTACGACTGGAGCAGTACACCGCTGGGGCCCATTTCCGGGTGGTCCGACGCCCTCGTCATCATCGTCAATTCCGCTTTGGCCAATCAGCACCCCAACATCCTCTTCTGGGGCGATAGTCTGATTCAGATTTACAACGACGCGGCCATCCCCGTCCTCGGGCCCGATAAGCACCCGACCGCTCTCGGTCAGCGCGGCGATGTGAGTTGGGCCGAAGTTTGGCCCATCGTGGGCATACAAATTGAGGGCGCACGAAAAGGTGTACCGTTTTGGACTGAAGATCAGTTCGCTCCGGTATTTCGCCGGGGCCACTTGGAAGATGCCTGGTGGACCTACAGTTACAGCCCGGTTCGCGATGCCGCAGGCGCTATACAAGGCGTCCTGATCACCACCCTCGAGACTACGCGCCGAGTTATGGCCGAACGCGCCTTCCAAAACGAACGCACACGTCTCTTGGCTCTTTTCCAACAGGCTCCTGCTTTCTTTGCGGTTCTCCGCGGCCCCGATCACGTTTTTGAAATGACGAATTCCCCCTACACGCGCCTCGTTGGGGGGCGTGACGTGCTTGGAAGGGCCGTTCGCGAGGCGGTTCCCGAAGCGGTCCCGCAGGGGTATGTCGATCTACTCGACGAAGTGTTCACCACCGGCGTGCCTTTTGTCGGGCAGGATCAGCGATTGGTCCTTGAATCGGAGGACGGCTCCGGACCCGAAGAGTTATATCTGGACTTCGTCTACCAGCCTCTTCGCGAACCCGACGGCACAATCTCCGGAATCATCGTGCTGGGCGTGAACATGACCGACCGCAAGCGCACCACGGAAGCACTTCTGCAAAGTGAGAGGAGTGCGGCCAGCGTCCTGGCCAGCATCACCGATGGCTTTCATCTGGTGGATGCCAAAGGCCGCTTCCAACAATTCAACGCAGCCGCCAAGGAAATTTACGCCGCCCAGGGCATCGACGCGGAGTCTCTGCTGGGACGCGAAGTCTCATCGGTCTTTCCTGATCTTGCTGAAACGGAACACGGCAAGAATCTGTACCTGGCCCTCAACGAGCGCAAAGCAAGCAGCTTTGAAAGTTATTACGAACCGTGGAATCGCTGGTTTTCCGTCCGCCACTTTCCAACCTCCACGGGCGGCGTGGCCACGTTTTTTCAGGACATTACCGAACGCAAGCGCACCGAAAGCCTTTTGTGGGAGCAACGAGAACGATTCGACTTTGCCACGGATGCCGCCCAGATCGGCTACTGGTTTTGCGACCTGCCCTTTGACAAGCTCAGCTGGGATGCGCGCGTGAAGGAGCACTTCTGGCTGCCGCCGGATGCCGAAGTCGACATCGTGAAGTTTTACAAGATACTCCATGTCGATGATCGCGAGCGCACACGCAAAGCCATCGACGAGTCGATCGCCAGACACACACGCTATGACATCGAGTACCGGACGATGTCCCCGAACGGGGAATTCAAGTGGATTCGCGCCTTCGGCCGGACCGCCTACGATGTTTCGGAAAAGCCCATCTATTTCGACGGCGTCACCCAGGACATCACCGCCCTGAAGCTGGCACAGGAGGGGCTCGATGCTGAGCGCCGCCGTCTCTCCGCGGTCTTTGAAAACGTTCCGGTCGGCCTTGTTTTTACTGAAGCCAACGGCCGCATCGTCAGTCGCAACCGCCAGGCGGAACGCATCCTCGGCTACACACCTCATGACGAGCATTCAGACACTTATCGAGATTGGGTGACATTCCATCCCGAAGGACGCCGTCTCGAGTGGGCCGATCATCCTCTGACCCTCGCCCTCACCGAGGGAGGCATGCAGCGCGGTGAATACATATTTATTCGCAAAGACGGCGTGCGGGTCTGGGTGGAGTTCACCGGCGCCCCCATCCGCGATATGCAGGGCTCGGTCATCGGCGCCGTCATTGCCATCGCCGACATCGACGCACGCAAGCGCGCCGAAGAAGCCCTGATCCGCAGCGAGAAATTGGCCGTCGTCGGCCGACTCGCGGCCACCATCTCCCACGAGATCAACAACCCGCTTGAAGCAGTCACCAATCTGCTCTACCTGATCCACGAAAACACTTCCGAGGATTCCGCGAAACACTTTAGCAAATTGGCGCAGGAGGAACTTGCGCGGGTCTCGCACATCGTTACGCATACCTTGCGGTTCAATCGCCAGACCAACGGCGCTCTTGCGGAGCGACTGTCCGACGTGGTTGAGTCCGCACTTGCCATTTATGAAGTGCGCCTGAAGAATGCGAGCATCGAATTGAAGCGCGACTACGCCGAGGCAGAGCGCGTCCTCTGTTTCGGTTCAGAACTGCGCCAGGTCTTTGCCAACCTTATAGGAAACTCATTCGACGCCACCAAGCAGGGCGGTATTCTTTTTCTGCGAACCCACGATCAGACCAACTGGCGCACCGGAGAGAGAGGCGTTCGCGTCGCCATCGCCGATACCGGGCACGGCATGGATGAGAAAACCCGCCGCAGGCTATTTGAGCCCTTCTTCACCACCAAAGGAGATAACGGCACGGGCCTTGGTCTCTGGGTCAGCCGCGAGATCCTCAACAAGCACAAGGCGCTCCTGCGCCTCCGCACCCGAAGCGAGCCGGGACCAAGCGGTACAGTGTTCTCCATCTGGTTTCCGTTGAATGCACCGCTCGAAGGCGAGATTCAACGCTGACTCCGTTTCCGCCCGTCAGGGAATCGTCATCCGGTAGGCGTACCCGTTACGGTACACCACTGCCGACCTTGGCGCGTCCCACGGCAGCGGCATAACCATGCGTGCCGGCGCATAGGCATACATGGGCGGCGGCGGCGCGATATACATGGGCTGCACCGGGATATAGAAAGGCTGCGGCTGAACGTAAATGGGTTGCTGTACGTAGATCGGCTGCTGTACATACATCGGCGGCGGCGCATACATGGGTGCCTGTGCATATTGCGGAGCGTTGGTGTACTGCGGCTGGGGAGCGTAATTTTCCTCCGGCTGTTCATTCTGCGCCATGTTCTGGGCCGGTGGCTGATCCTCGACCTGCGGCGCCGTGTCCGCCGATGCGGTCGGCCGGTGGCTCAACCCATACGGATCGCGCTCTGGCTCCGCCATCTCGGGTACGCGCAGATCGTCCATCACTTTCAGCGTGAGGCGTGTCTCCTCCTTCAGCGTGGGACGCGGACCCCGTCGCGGCAAATTGATCAGGTCAATCGGCCACAGCACCGGGATCATCCACTCAATGGTGTCGCGTACAGGATGCCCCTTCCCGAGAATGCGTCCCTGCCGGTCGATGACATAGCCGGGTACATCGACAACGCGCGCCTCAATCGGAAACTCCTGATCCGCCCCGACCACAAGGCGATCGAAGCGCAACTCCATCCAGCCCTTACCCACAAAATGTCCGGGGTCGCGATAGTCTTCAAACCTCCCCACCAGGTAGCTGTCGTAAGGAAGCATCGAGTGTCCCACCCGTTCGGCATGGCCCACGCGGCATAGCACCGGATCGCCAATCGCCATCGTCTTTGACGACAGCCTGGGTTCTGATAGGGTGCACTTCATCAGCGAACCGGCGGGAATCAGTTGGTCGCTCGCGTAGCCGGAAACAGATCCGGCGAGAAGTAGAACGAGAGCAAGTTTTTTGCTCTGCATGACAGCCTCCAGACACGACGGAATGGTTGCATTTCATGGGTCTTGACGGGCGAAGAGCGTCCGGCAGAGGTGACGCGCTGCAATCGGGGGGCTGGCCATTTCCCGGTCAGCGCGTGTCGAACCGTCTTCGCGACTTTGCCATCAGTTTGCTGTACGAGCTATCGTTCAGGAAAATGGGCAGGTAGCGCCCACTCACGCCGACCCTTGTCGTGAATGAAAGTTGCGAGGCTGGAAAAATATTTCTTCCGATTCTTTTGGGGAAGCCTCGGCAGGCCAGACCGGCAGGCTAGATAATCCAGCCCCCGCCCACCACTTCGTCCCCGTCATAAAAGACCGCCGACTGTCCCGGCGTAACCGCACGCTGCGGCTCGTCGAACGTGGCAATCACCTCGCCAGCCGCGCCTGGCTCCAGAGTCGCCCATGCCGGCTCGTGGCGGTGACGTATCTTGATCTTCACGCGCATCGCCTCGCTCAGCACCGGGATGCTGATCCAGTTCAGGCGTCCGGCGCGCAGGGTTCGTGTCGCCAGTTCGGCGTCAGCGCCCACCATTACCCGGCGGCTCGCGGGATCGATCTGCAATACGTACAGCGGCGACGGAGATGCCACCTTCAAGCCCTTGCGCTGCCCCACGGTGAAATTTGAAATGCCCTCGTGCCGCCCCAGCACTTCGCCGTTCGAAGCGACCATTTCACCGGCGGTCTCCGGCATCGCTTCGCCCTGCTCTTCGAGATACGCCGTCAGGAACTGCTTGTAATCCCCGCCGGGGATGAAGCAGATCTCCTGCGAGTCGGGCTTCTCTGCCAGCGCGAGCCCCTGCTGCCGTGCTACTTCGCGCACTTCGGGCTTCGTCAACCGACCAAGCGGAAACAGTGTGTGCGCAAGCTGCTCCTGGGTAAGACCGAAGAGAAAATAGGTCTGGTCCTTGGCGACATCGGCCGGCCGCTTCAGTATCCACCGCTTGCGCTTCTCGTCATATTCATTCACAGCGTAGTGCCCGGTGGCGATGCTGTCAGCGCCAATACTACGCGCCGTCTTCAGCAATTGATCGAACTTCAAATGGTTATTGCAGAGCGAGCAGGGAATGGGCGTGCGGCCGGCCAGATATTCGCTAACGAAGGGTTTGACGACGTCCTGCTCGAAGCGGTCTTCCTGGTTGACCACGTAATATGGAATGCCCAGATGCTCCGCCACCCGGCGCGCGTCATACACATCATCGAGCGAACAGCAGCGGCCCGCTTTCGGCGCCTCGGGAATTCCGTGCTTCCCCGCCAGCCGTGTCTGATCCCAGAGTTGGAGGGTTAATCCAACAACAGCGACACCCTTACCTGAGGTGGCGAGGATAGCCGCTACCGTGGAGGAGTCAACCCCTCCGGACATGGCAACGGCAATGGTTGTGTGTTTCATAGGGTAAGTCTCTGCTCAATTCATTTTCCGATGCGACGACGCTCGAATCGATGAGCCTGCCAAGTCCGATTCGGTAACCGGGGAGAAGGCTGCATTATCGCAGCGCCGCTGCCTCAACCGGAGCCAGCGCCCTGAGTCGTTCGACTGCCTCGGGCACGACGGTCAGTACGTAATCAACGTCCTCCTGCGTGGCGGTCTTCAGCAAACTGAATCTCAAACTGGCGCGGGCACGATTCTTGTCCAGACCCATCGCCATAAGCACATGACTCGGTTCCGTTGCTCCGGAATGGCATGCCGATCCGCCCGAAACGGCTACGCCCTTCGGGTCCAGAGCGATAACCAACGCCTCGCCCTCCAGGCTGTCAAACCAGATGTTGCTGGTATTCGCCGCGCGCGCAACCGGTTTGCCATCGTTGTCAACGCCGTTCACGCCCGTGCCCGGAAGCTTCAAAATCTCATTTTCCAGCCGATAGCGCAGCCCTGCTACACGATCGATGGTGCCATCTTCAAGTCCGTGCATGGCGAGCTCCGCGGCCTTGCCCAATCCGACGATGCCGGCGACGTTTTCGGTACCCGCACGGCGGCGGCGCTCATGGCTTCCGCCTACCAGCAGTGACTCCACCGGAGTGCCGCGGCGTACAAACATCGCACCTACACCTTTTGGCCCGTTCATCTTGTGGGCGCTGATCGACAACAGGTGGCAGCCGAACTTGCGGACATCAAACGGAATCTTGCCGGCCCCCTGCACCGCATCGATATGAAAGAAGACGCCCGTGTCGGCCGCAATCTTGCCGATCTCTTCGATGGGCTGAAGCACGCCGGTCTCATTGTTGGCCAGCATCACGCTGATCAGCCGCGTCTGCGGCCGAATCGCTCGCAAAATATCCATCGGGTCGATCAGCCCGCTGGGTAGCGGCGGAATGAACGTCGTCTCCACTCCATGCTTCGCCATGCGATGTGCGGCCTGCAAAATCGCCGAGTGCTCGATCGACGTCGTGATGAAGTGATCGCCCGGGTGCAACAGTCCGAAGATGGCCGTGTTGTCCCCCTCGGTGCCGCCCGAGTTGAACACCACCTCGGCATCGTGGCAGTTGAAGAACTGCGCCATCGTCTCCCGCGCCCGATCCACAGCGGTGCGCGCATGCTGTCCATCAAGGTGAATCGAAGATGCATTGCCAAAATGCTCCATCCAATAAGGGCGCATGGCCTCCATCACCTCCGGAAGCAGGGGTGTCGTGGCGTTCGCATCCATATAGACTCGGCGCATGTCGGCTTTCTCCTTGTTAAATTGTAAGGTCAATCTCGATTTCACGCCCGTTACAGCGGACACATACCAGCGTTCCTTGGGCGCCAGCCGAACAATTCGTCAAACAAACGATTGATTCGCGGGCCACAAACAACGTCCGCCCACGGCTTCGGCACTCGTCCCATTTCAATGTCGATTCGCCACTCAAATGTGTCCTAAGCGGCAACCTTCTGCTAAAGTTCGTTAGCGGAGAACCTATTGCCGCGTGAGGAGAGTCCCCATGTCCAGATCTGTTCGTACTGCCGCCTGCCTGCTCGCCTGTTGCTCTTTGGCTGTTACTGCCACCCTGGGCCATTCCCAAGGCGCCGCGCCTGCCAAGCCCGCCGTAGGCACCCCGGTGAGCCCCGCCCAGACCTATGGAAAACTCCTCGGTCAGCTCGAGAAGGAATTCGTCGATGCGGTCGAGGCCATGCCCGAGGACAAGTTCAACTTCGCCCCCACGCAGGGGGAATTCAAGGGCGTCCGCACCTTCGCCGGCCAGGTAAAGCCCGTCACCGGATCCAGCTACTACTTCTTTGGCGGGCCAACCAGGAGCGAGGCCGCCGTCAAAGCCAAAGAGGATGCAGCCGAAAAGCTGACCAGCAAGGCCGAAATCGTCCAGGCCCTCAAGGACTCATTCACCAACGCCCATACCTTTGTGGATGGGATCACCACCGAGAATGCATTCGTCACAATGCCTAACGGAGGCACTCGCGCCGGTTTAGCCGCCTTCGGCATCGCCCACATGATGGATCACTACGGACAACTCGTCGTCGACTTGCGCATGAACGGTATCGTTCCCCCCGCCAGCCGGGGCGGCATGTGAGGCGTTCCACGTTCGATCCTGAGTGAACGGGCGTGCAGGTTGGCCACCCCGACCTAAATGTCATCGTCTGTCGAAGACCCAGAAATCCCGAAATCTGGATTTTCCGCTTCCCCTTCGGCATGACGCAGCATTTTCAGGGTCTTCCGGTAATACCAGGCGGCCGCTAAACCCCCGGCAAGGGCCGAGGCGGCCGCAATGGCGCTAACCTTGAGCCACCCAGACATAGGGGCGTCTGTAGCCTTCCCCGCGTCGGAATCGGCAGATTCTGTTGGCTTTGTCTCCGTATCCCGCATATGGGTCTGGCCCCTAACATCCCACCAAATGCCCTTCACAGTCAACCCTTAGATGCAGAAAGCATCAAGTTCGGAACCTGTCCCACACTAAGGAATAATTTCGATTTTTGTATTTGCATTCTTCCGAATCTATAGTAAGGTGTATATATTCCAGTGATGGAGGCGGTACAAAGTACCCCTTCAAAGCTGGAAGTAGTTTGCGTCACTGGCCTCCCGGCACGAACAGCACGACCGTTCGTGCCGTCTTTTTTTGTCCTGGGCCGTCCTAGCTCCATCCCTCCATATCAATCAGGCCGCTTACGAATTCGCCGGTTCTCGGTCTAGAATAGCGAATAGAGAGCCCTATGAAGAATCCGATGAAGCGCCGCTGGATCCTTGCCCTGATCGTCGCTGCTGGAACTGCAGCCAGTTACGCCCAATGGTCCAATCCTGCCGACGACGTTCCCGCCTATCACCCATCGGCCCCGCTCAAAGTGACTGCACTGCCGGCCATCATGGCCGGCGATAAGCTGTCTGGCGAGAACTTCCGTTACCCCTGGCAGATCCACGTCTACCAGCAGGTAGCCAAGGTCGGGAACGTGGCCTACCAGTTGCCGTGCAACTGTCGCTGCGACCGCGCTCTCGGGCACACCAGCCTGCGCAGCTGTTTTGAGACGCTTCACGGCACCGAGTGCTCTACCTGCGCCAAAGAGGGCTTCTTCGCTTATCAGCAGACCAAACTCGGCAAGAGCCCCGCAGAGATCCGCGCCGCCATCGCACGCCACGAATACGAGAGCATCGACCTCGAAAAGCAGTAATCATACCCGTGAAAAGGCGACAACCTGCGCTCGAGAAACGGTCCCACCACGCCCGACCGGATTCGGCGTAGAATAAGTTCAGCAGCACGAGCCAGTTTTGCCGGCTCGCACCTGTAGGCTGGCCTCGAAAGCTCCCTGGACACGGCGGAGTGAACGAGGTTCCCGGCGATAGCTTTTTCGTCGAGGGGAGCAGCTCAAATGGGGGCGTCACGGTTTCGACGGGATCGATTGCGGCTTAGGAGGCATGTCGGGGTGTGGGCACCCGTAATCGCCTGCAAAACTAAAGTTGCCAACGATAATCTGGCACTTGCAGCTTAATTAACTAAGCTGCCGTCTT
>VFSW01002925.1_pt1 | contig 25677 bp, 26 predicted proteins | sample 5358111 | NCBI WGS metagenome assembly VFSW01 (sample SAMN11554181, study PRJNA540505) | mine drainage metagenome | isolation source: sediment from site ElyBrook_90M | place: USA: Ely Copper Mine, Vershire, VT | collected 2017
AGATTTGAGATTTGAGATTTGAGATTTGATATTTGAGATTTGAGATTTGTGACGAACGCTGGAAGTCGAAATCTTAAATTTCAAATTTAAGTCGCGCCACCAAAAAATGCCAAAAGCGCCGGACATCCCGTTCCCGCGGAATGCCAGACGCTTCTGGGAAAAAATGTATTGCGCCAGTTTGTTTGCCTTCGCGTGTTCCTCCTATCCTTGCAGCGGTTTCCCTGAACCACCTGTTGCCGTTACGACCCACCGGCCGGTGGGTTCTAGGAACTCAAGACCGATGACAAAGCCCTCGCTTTGCGGGCGGCAGTAGGCCACGCGGGCCAGGGCGCGGAAACCGCCGGGCAACGACTTGATTTCGAGTGTGTCGTTGCACCGCCAGCGGCGAATGCTGGAAACGCGCGCGCCGCGCGAACTGACGTTTTCCGTAAACGTCGTTTCCACTCCCAGACCGGGCTCGCGCCCGGCAATGTTGACTGCTACCGTCATCGGAACTCTTTTTTCAAGCCGCGTGACATCAAACTGTTGCGCCATTAGTGCCTCGTTTGGCTGCGGGCCATGGTCCGCTCGATTTAGAGACAGGCCGCGATCCGGGCCAGCGTTTGAATACCGTTCGGATGCCCCTTCATGGCATACAAAGCGCGGTCGGCCGTATTGAACAGCGCGTCCATCGTTTCCCCGTCCCGCGGGAACACCGCGGCACCCACGCTGACGCTGACCTGCGGAAATTGGCCATCTTTCTCCAGTCGGTCGCAGATGCGCTGACTGACCAGCCGTGCGGCGTTTTCGCCTGCTTCCGGCAGCACGACGGCAAATTCATCGCCGCCATAGCGCGCCGCCGTATCCATGGCGCGCGAATGGGCTCGCAGAACGTGGGCGAGACGGCAAATGGCGCGGCTCCCCACAAGATGCCCATGTTGGTCATTGATGGACTTCAACCGGTCCAAATCAAAAAGCAGCAATACAAACGGCCGGCCGGTGCGGCGCGAACGCTGCATTTCCGATTCGACCACGTTGATGAGAGTTCGGTAATTGGAAAGCCCGGTCAGAGAGTCCGTGACGGCAAGCTGGCGAACCTGATCAAACAGGCGCGCGTTGTCGAGCAGCGCTCCGCCGAGCACCACGGCGTAGCTTGCGACTTTCAAAACCTGTGCGGCGGTGAAGGGCGCGTCGAGCAACCGCTCGGACTGGCTGGCCATGAGATGACAGGCCACATTCATCCAGATCGCCGCGCAAAACACGCGGTCCACCGAAGTATTTTCCGGCTGGCGGCGACGGTGAAATCCCAATGCCGCGGCGGCGAAGAGAACCGCGGGCAACAAATCTCCCGGCCTCGAAAACAGGGCCGTGGGATGCATGGAGGCTTCCGCGGGAGAGCTGAGATAGGCTGCGCTTGTCAGGTATGCGACGACGACCACGACAAACAGCGCAACCGCGATCTCGCGTCCCGGCTCGCGCGAATTCGGCACGCGGCGCTCGACAACAAGCGCCGCAATCAGGACCAGCGCCACGAGCGTCCGTCCGACCATCCAGGGCAGCGGCACATTCATTTGCTTGGAGGCGCCGGCGGCAAGAAGATCGTAAAAATGAAATGTCGCAAATGTCTCGATGATTCCGGAAACGACGAATCCAAAGGCCAGAACCAAGGTGATGCGGTCATGCGTGCCCCGAAACCGTACCAGCGCGTTTGCGGCAAAGCTGAAGGAGAGCAGACTTCCGACGACCTGCAGGTAGGAGTAAAACGCCGGATCGGAAGAGTACGCCCACTGGCGCATCCACGATGCAATGCCGATCACTGCGGCAATGCCGATGATCCCCAGCAACCAGCGGGACCGCCAGAACCAACTCCGAATTTGACTTGCCACACGCACCGCTCCCCCAGTAGAGCAGCCCGGTTACGGCCGATTCGAACAGCGATACAGGGAAGTGCATGTTCTGTGCCGTTTGCGCACTTCGGCTGCCAAGACCGCAAGTGACACATTTTACAGAGTTTATGTGTAGATAGAAAAGGCGAGGGAACTTTGGTGGATTAATTCATCCTCAGGAATGTATAGATTCGTAACAACACAAGTCCGGGGCTTCCCAATCTGGAACAGTCTGTTTGTAAACTTAACACTAGCGGTTTGCAAAGTTATAAAGGGACGAAGAAAAGTGCCACTCCTGAAGAATTTGAAGCTCTATGCCTTGGGGGGAGGCAGATCCCTGGCTTGCTGCTGATCCTGAAACCCGGCCGTGCGGTGCGCACCATCGCAAAACGGCTTGCTGGCGGAGTGCCCGCAACGGCAAAGCGCCACAGCCGTGCGGCCCGCAAGGCCGTACTGACGCCCCTCCATGTCCACAAGTTCAATTTCCCCTTCGACGCGCAGAGGTCCATCATTGCGAACGGTAATCCTTGTAGGAGGCATGGCCATTCCTTTCTCCGACTAATTTTATTTGAACGGAGCGGCCTTGTGTTTTACAAGACCGCTTACAGAAACACGCGCCCGCGTGCAATGCAGAAATATTCCCGGGCAATCCTATCAATACTTCGGAACGGACTGATCCACATCGTCCGACCAGGCAAGGATACCGCCCTTCAGGTTCCAGAGCTTTTTGAAGCCGGCCTTTTGCAAAAACTGAATCGCATCGGCGGAGCGCTTCCCGCTGCGGCAATGGACAACCATTTCAGTCGAACTATCGAGTTCAGCCACGCGCCGCGGAAGTTCTCCGAGCGGGATGAGCTTCCCCTTCAAATTGCAGATCTGGTATTCGTGGGGCTCGCGCACGTCCAGGATGAACGGTTGTTCGCCGCGATCGAGGCGCGCCTTGAGTTCCTTGGGTGTAATTTCCGGTACTCCATCGGTCATTGCTGGTGTCTCCTCACCGCGAATTCCGCAAAATTCCTCATAGTCAATCAGCTTGGTAATGGTGCGATGGTCGCCGCAGACCGGGCATTCCGGATTTCGCTTGAGCTTCAATTCGCGGAAACGCATGCCGAGCGCGTCAAAAAGCAAAAGCCTGCCGACGAGCGAATCGCCCGAGCCAAGGATAAGCTTGATCGTCTCCATCGCCTGAATGGAGCCCACGATCCCCGGCAGGACGCCAAGCACGCCTCCTTCGGCGCAGGACGGAACAAGGCCCGGCGGAGGCGGTTCCGGGTACAAGCAACGGTAGCAAGGCCCGCCCGGATATCCGAACACGGTGGCCTGCCCTTCAAATCGAAAAATCGAACCGTACACATTCGGCTTGCCGAGCAGGACGCACGCGTCGTTCACAAGAAAACGTGTCGGAAAATTGTCCGTGCCGTCCACGATGATATCGTAATCCTTGAACAGGTCGAGCGCATTTTCGCTCGTGAGCCGCATGTCAAACGATTGAATCTCGATGGCCGGATTGAGCGCGGAAAGGCGGGCCTTGGCGGCTTCGGACTTCGACTTTCCTACGTCCGCCGTCGTGAAAGTGACTTGCCGCTGCAGGTTGGAGTTGTCCACCACATCAAAATCCACGAGGCCGAGATGGCCGACGCCCGCGGCGGCCAGATACAACCCGAGCGGCGCTCCAAGCCCGCCGGTGCCGATCATCAGCACGCGCGCGCGCTTCAGCTTGAGCTGCCCGTCCATCCCCACTTCCGGCATGATGAGATGGCGGCTATAGCGCTGGATCTCTTCCTTGGAAAGCTTGACGTCCTGCTGCGAAATTGAGCCCGTCGAAATTGCCACGTCCATTCTCCTCGCTTTGCCCAATACAAAAATCTAGTGGAAATTTTCCGGTTTCAGGAGTTTCCGCCTGCAATGGAGGGCACGATGCTGATTGTATCTCCATCCTTGGTTTGCGTGGCTTCCTTTTGGAGGAAGCGAATATCCTCGTCGTTCAAGTACACATTCACGAAGCTGCGGATCTTGCCTTCGTCCGTGTAAAGATGCTTGCGCAATTCGGCAAAGGATTCCGTAAGATTTCCGAGGGCTTCGCCAACGGTGCGGGCGCTACATTCGATGCTGGGCTGCCTGTTCGTAAACTGGCGAAGCGGCGTCGGAATCATAACCTTTACAGCCATACGAGAGTATCCCTCCAATAATAGTGTATCGGATGCAACGGCAGTAGCGGAAGTTTCAGCATGCTCCAACTCTTTGAAAACACAACCTCTAACCCTAGCTCTTCGGGGAGCTTCCGGAGCTTGGGATAGAGGAACGCGCCGATGCCACCTCTTCCGGCTGGAATTTCGACCGGTCATCTTCCAGCCGCCAGGAGGTCAAATCCTGCGCCGAGCCGGCCGCGATGCTGACGATCACGTAGCTATACCACGGCCAGGCATGCTCGCGGTCAAATTCACTGGGCCGGGCCGGATGATCGGGATGGGAATGATACCACCCCAGAAGGTCCAGACCGCGTTCCGTGGCGGCGCGCTCGGCAGCACGAAAATCCTCGGGCGCAATCGAAAACCGGTTGCGGGGAGAGTCATCCCGGCGATTGATCAGCGGAAACAGCGAACGTACTTCGCGGTCCGCTCCGCTGTCTGTCCCCAGCATGGCGCCGCAGCATTCGTGCGGGTAATCCTTTGCGCCATGGTCGCGAATCTCTTTTTCAAAATTGGGAGCCAGAAAGAGCATCTTGTGCGTTTCGCCTCGGAGAAATTCTAGACTTCATCCCAGAACCGCTCACTCAAATACTTCGTGCCGGAATCCGGAAAAACCGTCACGATCACGGCGTGCGCTTCCTGCGGCAGGGTTGCGGCCACCTGAAAACACCCATCGAGAGCAGCAGCGGCGCTTGGGCTCAAGAGCAACCCCTCTCCCCGCGCCACGCGCTTCACCAAGCGGTAAGCCTGTTCCGTGCTGACCGTCAAATTCTCATCGGCCAGCGATGGATCGTAGATGGCAGGGACAATCGCCGTGGCCATGTGCTTCCAGCCCTCTAATCCATGAAAAGGCGCGTCAGGCTGCAGGCTGATGCACCGGATCGCCGGATTCAACTCTTTGAGCCGCCGCGCCGTCCCCATAAACGTGCCGCTCGTGCCCAGCCCGGCGACAAAGTGTGTGATCCCCCCGCCGGTCTGCTCCCAAATCTCATTCGCCGTAGTCTTGTAATGCGCGCGCCAGTTCGCAGGATTTCCGTACTGATCCGGATAAAAATACTTTTCCGGTTCGGCCGCGAAGATTTGGCGCACCCTCATGATGGCCCCGTCAGACCCCAGATCGCCGGAGGTATAGACGAGTTCCGCGCCAAACACCGTCAGAATCTTCTTGCGCTCCTCGCTGGCGGTCTCCGGCAAACACAGCTTGACCCGATACCCCAGGGCCGCGGCAATCATCGCATACGCGATGCCGGTATTTCCGCTGGTTGCATCTAGAATCGTCTGCCCGGGCCTTAGTTTTCCGGTCCGCTCGGCGTCCCGGATCATCTCGAGAGCCGGACGATCCTTTACCGAACCGCCCGGGTTCAGCCATTCGGCTTTCCCATAGAACCCAACGTTCGGATAGCTCGGGCCCACGCGCTCGAGACGCAGAAGCGGCGTGTTTCCAATGCAATCGAGAACCGACCGGGACACTATCTTTGTGCCCGCCAGCCCTTCGGCCGAAATGGATTGTTTGACCATTCTCTCTGTTTTATCGTTCTCTAGCCCTTTACTCGACAGCCCGACGCTTGACTATTGACGAACGACTGTTGATTTCGTATTGGGGCGCCGAATCAGCTCGGACGCAATTTCATAATTTAACATACCTTTCCGGGATTTTCGCGAGAGGCCAGATTGGTTCTTTACATGCCCCAAATCTCTTCGTATCCTTAAAAATCCATGTGGAATGTAAAAGATCGTTTCCCCGCCAAACTCCTGGAAGGCCTGCCGGGACTGGGGTTCATTGTCAGCAGCACGGGCGGCGTCACGCGCGCCGAAAAATACGGCTGCGGCGCCGAGTTCCGCCGCACCGCGGACGATCATTACACGTTGACTATCCTTCCGACGATTCTGCTGAACGGACAGTTCGTCCGATTGTGGGACGCCGGCTATCAGAAGTTCCTGCTGACCGATGACGGGAAGAAGTTTCCGGCGCGCGCCGAGCAGCTCGTCAACATGCGCAGGTTCAACGAGGAGTTGCGCACCGCACTTGGCATTCCCACCTATTACAACGAAGCGTTAGGCTCGACTTCGCTCATTTCAGTTTACGATCGCGTGAAAGGCCGCTTGGGCGATGTGCCGGATCAGACCGTGGGCGTGAAACCATCGGGCGGCGGGCACTAGTTCCACATTTCTCAGGACCATAAGGTTAGGAAGATTTTCACGCACTCCGGAGTAAGTGTCTTTGATCGTCATTCCGAGCGAAGCGAGGAATCCCTCCTTCTTTTTCGCTCGACGTTACAGAACACGGAGGGATTACTCGCTTGGCGGGGAATGACGGTTGGTACTTTTTAGCTGATGCTGTGAAAAATATTCTGCTTGATCCAGTACGCCAACGCAGCTGCAAACAGAATCCTTGATTACGATGTCCAAGAAGAGAATTCCTTCCACCCTATTTCGCATCCTGCAACCGGCGGCGGAACCGGGCAGGGTCCACACGGTGCTTGGCCGCTTTGCGTGCGCCTAAAAAGATCACGGGCACATCGTAATCGTAGAGGGCGCGCAGAGCCGGATCTTCGTCAATATTGATTTCGGTCAGGCGAGCTCCGAATTCGGCGAGCAAGGGAGAGATACGCAATTTTGCCTCTTCGCAAAGGTGGCAACCGGGGCGAGAATAGATGGTGACATCGCGCGGGCGGGCGAGTTGCAGGCGGCCCTGTTCGGTGCGTGCGTACAGTGTGCCATCGCCGCCGGGGCGCAGATAACCCTGCTCCACAAGCCTCGCGGCCACGACACGGATCGCGGAAGGCTCGCCAATATCCGCGAGAGAAAGCTCGCGCGTGCTGGCACTGTCGAACGCGGCGAGAATTTTTTGTTCGAGCGGATCCATCAGGGATCCATTTGTATCGCAATTTAACCTTCGGCGAAAGTGCGTTCGGCGAAGCCGCCGGTTTGTCCGTCGGGGCGCGTGTAGTACAGAATAGGCGAATCACATTGTAGAAAGCAGGTTTCATGCCCGACGCAATTGCGCTCATTGATGACATTTTCTTTCTGGCCAAGGTCCGCGAAACGGCGAAGTTCGCGGGCGTCACGCTGGAGGCCGTCTCCTCAGGAGAGCAACTGGCGGCGTCGGCCACGGCGAATCCGACGGCACTGCTTCTCGTGGACCTCAACGCGCGGCAGGGCGCGCTGGACGCCATCGAACGCCTCGCTGGACGAGCGGAACCAGGCAACCCGCGCCGCATGATTGCGTTTCTATCTCATGTGCAGACGGGTCTCGCGGAAAGGGCCCGGGCGGCGGGTTGCGAGGAGGTGATGCCGCGGTCCCAATTCGCGCAAAATCTGCCCGCCATATTACGTGGAGCAAAATTGTGAACTTTAACAGAGTGCATCTTCCCGGCAATGCGCGAGCGAAAAGAATACCGGCGCTGGCCATTGCGGCCACATTCGCTGGGCTTTTCTTTTCTCCCTATGCAGGCGCGCAGCAGAAGCAGGCTGCGCCGTCTGTGAGCCCGGAGACCGCTCTTACCGATGCCCTCTCCGCCGCATGCAGGCGGGACGCGGACACATTTGCGAACTCACTCACCGTGGATAATGCCGCCGCCTTCCGCAAGCTTCCCGGCCCGCAGCGCACGGCGTTTCTGAAGCGCATCGTTCTGCTCGACGATCCCGGGCGGCCGCTGCTCTCGACGAGCTCTCTCGGCCGGCCCGTCATGCGATGCGATAGCGCAGGAGCGGTGACGGAATTGCGTCTCGGCGAAACCCGGGTCCGCGAAAATCTCGCCTTCATCGAATTGGAAATTCCCATTGCGGAAGAAGCACCAAGGACGATCACCCTTGGCATGGTCCGGGAAGCGGGAACGTGGAAACTTTTGTCGGTGGGCCTGATTCTGCTCGATATTCCCCGGATGGCCCAGCAATGGGAACAGGCGGATCTGGACGCGCGCGAAGACAACGCCATCGCCAATCTTCGCGCACTGGCGACGGCTCTCGATACCTACCGGCGCGCATACGGCGACTGGCCGGAATCCCTGGAGCGCCTGGGGCCTGCACCACCAGGCGGCGTTTCCCCGCAGTTCGCAGGCCTGGTGGACGCCGACCTCGCCGCTGGAACCAAAGACGGCTACACATTCCGCTACAGTATTTTGGCGAGCGGAAAGGGCGGATCGAACGATTTCAGCCAGGCGGATTCCTACAGTCTGGCTGCCCTTCCTTTGACCTATGGATCGTCGGGGCGGCGTTCCTTCTACCTTGATTCGACGGGTATTCTGCGCGGCGCGGACAAAAAAGGCAGTGTGGCGACGCCACTCGATCCCAAGCTCGGCTCCTCCTAGTGTTTCAATCTTGATCATGGCGGTTATAGCACTAATTTGAAAAATCGGATTGCCGCGCCCCCCGAAACGCGTGAATATCAAGCGAAGAGAGATTCAGAGCACTTGTGATGGCATGAGCTGGTTTGCCTCATGGACGAAAACATCAATAAATCGCCACAAGGATTGGGTCCCTTGCTGAGCACGGAGCCGCTGCCCCCAGGCGAGGTGGAACGCCGAAAGGCCAGGCGTTACCCAATCACGGCGGGTGCGGAAATCGTGGACCTGCGAACCATGGCGCATGTGACGGGCCGGGCGGCCGATCTGGGACTCGGCGGATGCTACATTGACGTGCTTTCGCCCCTGCCTGTGGGAGCCAAAGTTCGCGTGACTCTGGAACGCAATCAGCAGAAATTTGTGGCGGACGCCGTTGTTCCCTATTCGTTGTCGTCCATGGGCATGGGCTTGTCCTTCACCGAGATCAGTCCCGCGGACGAGTCCATGCTCCACACCTGGATTGCGGAATTGTCCGGCGAACCTCCGGTGCCAATAAAGAGGCCGACAGAAGTCGTGGCCCAGATGGAAAGTAATTCGGCTACGATCGCCAACCTCCGCCAGACTTTGAATGAATTGGTCAATCTGCTCGTCCGGAAAAATGCCATCAGTGAAAGTGAAGCGGCGTTTCTCATGCATCGGATCTATCACTAGGGTTGTCTGATTGGCTTGTTCCTTCCTGCACTTTCTCGCCAAGTCTTCCCTGCCATTCGCTGTTTCCGATCGGCTTAAGATGAACTGATTTTCGAGCCTCCCGGGAAACTACCTGCCACCTATCATGAACGGCCGATTTAAGGATAAGATGGCCGCTCCGGGTATGACTCGTCTCTTTCGCTTCTTTTTTCGATGCGTCCCTGTGATGGCGCTCTTCGGGCTGGCCGCTCTCGGATGGCCCGCGGCAAACCTCTCGGCGAAGTCTCTTGCCCGGCAGATTCAGATTCCGGCGCAGACTTCGGGTTCCGAATCACCGCTCCCTGTCTTTGAAATGCATAGCGGATTTTGGGTCAATCTGCATCATTTCCTGTATCTGCAAGCCAGATTGATGGAAGGCAATCCGTCCTCGACGGACAACGGCAGGGGCCAGGCGCCTCCAGGAGAGCCCCTCGCGTCACTTATTGATTTCCCAGCCCAGCAGATCGAAGCCTGGCATGAAGCGGTCGGGTATTACACCAAGGACCTGGCAAAGCGCGATCTGCTGCTGAACGGAGACATGGTCATCATCAACGACCAGTTGGCGGATATGGAAGCCTGCCCCGACCTCGAGGGCAAGACCACTCCCTCCTGCAAATCCGGATTGCGCCCGGAACTGGTGCGTGCGCTCGAGCTCGCCGCCCCGGTGTATCGCGATCATTGGTGGCCGGAGCATGACCGCGCCAACCGCGCATGGATTGCCGAGATCTCTCCGCTCGTACGGCGCATGGGCGTGGGACTCTCGGGCCAGCTTGCGGATGTCTATCAGCGGCCCTGGCCGCAGGAGCGCATGCGCGTGGACGTCGTCTGGTACGGCGGACCTTACGCCGCCTACACTTCGACGGGTCCAACGCACGTGACGATCTCCAGCCACGATGCCCGCAATCGCGGCATTTACGGCTTCGAAGTGCTGTTTCATGAGGCGTCGCATGCCCTGGCGGGTCCGGTAACTGCGGCCATTGCCCGCGAATTCCGCCAGCGCGACAAGCCGATTCCCCGCGAACTCTGGCACGCCCTGCTCTTCTACACCACCGGAGAACTCGTCCGCCGCGACGTGCTCTACGGCCCCGCGTCTGCCGAGGCCCTGCAGGAAATGGACAGCAACAAGTATCAAACCTACGCGACGCGCTTCGGCCTTTTTTCTGGCTCGTGGGTGCGGTTTCGAGGCCTGCTCGATTTGTACTGGATGCCGTATCTGGACGGCAAAATTTCGTTTGATACGGCGATCGCCCGGCTGGCAGAGGCGATGTAGGGAATTGGCACACCCCTGTTGAAGTTAAGGCCCCTTAGCGGGAAAGGAGTTTCCAGGGAGGTACCCTTGCCTCCCAAGTAAGACCAGAATTGTGACCCACCCCTGGAATATGCTACCCTTACACTTTCAAAAGCGCGGGTTCCCCGGCAACCCGCGAGCCTGCGGCGACACTCCTCTCAGTGACGCGTGTGTGGTCCCGCTTTACCAGTGATTCCACCAGATTAGCCGGCGAGCGTACCCGAGTATCGCTGCCACAGGTGTACAGGCCGACGACGATTGATGATGAGGAAAGGGAAGACGAACGGAACAATATGGCCATGAAACCTGCAACCGGGAAGGCTCTTGAGATCAAGCTGGCGCATTCGCCGGATTCCGATGACGCGTTCATGTTCTATGGCCTGGCAACGAATAAGGTCCGCTCGCCGGGACTGAAATTCTCGCACGTGCTGGCCGATATTGAGACGCTGAACCAGGCGGCCTCCCAGGAGATCTATGATGTGACGGCACTGAGCTTCGCGGCCTACCCCCACCTGCGCGACAAGTACGTGCTGCTGGATTGCGGCGCGAGCTTCGGTGAAGGCTACGGCCCGATCGTCGTCTCCAACCATAATTTGAAGCGTGAGGACCTCGCCAAGTGCCGCATCGGCGTCCCGGGTCTGTGGACCTCGGCCTTTCTGACGCTGAAACTGTATGAGCCGCGTGTCGAACCGGTGGTCATGGCCTTTGATCAGATTCTGGATGCGGTGAAAAATTCCGTGGTGGACGCGGGTCTCCTGATTCACGAGGGACAGCTTTACTTCTCCCAGATGGGAATGCACAAAGTGGTGGACCTCGGCCAGTGGTGGCTCGAACAGACGGGCCTGCCCCTGCCCCTGGGCGGAAACGGCGTGCGCCGCGCGCTCGGCCGGGATGTGGGCTTGCAGATCGCGCGCGCCATCCATGACAGCGTTTCCTACGGACTCGAGCACCGCGAGCCTGCCGTGAATTACGCCATGCAGTTCGCGCGCGACATGGATACCGAACTCGCCGACAAGTTTATCGCCATGTACGTCAACAAATGGACGCTGGGCTACGGCGAGCGCGGCCAAAAAGCCGTGAACGAATTCCTCAAGCGCGGCGTGGATGCGGGGCTGATTCCCGGCCCTTCGGAAGCCGAATTTCTTGTCGAAGGTTAAGCCTGATCGGGTGAGATTCCTTTTGACGCCTCTTCTCTCTTCGCATACATTCAAAAAAGATTTCCGGAACAGGGCCCGGACACGGTGACCATGCAACGCGTTCTTTCCACTTATCTGTTTGTCAATCGCAGGTTAACGTCCACGCTCATCGGAGAAGCGGCGCGAGCAGGCGCTTCGGCGATTGAGCTGTTTTGTTCGCGCTCGCATTTCGATTACCGCTCGCCGGAGGAGGCGAGCGAACTTGCGTCGTGGCTCGCCGGAAACAATCTGAAGCTGCACTCGATTCATTCACCCACCAACCGCGATTTCAATCGTTCGCGGGAAAGCGGCGTGCCGCTTTCGATTTCTGATCCGGAGCGCTTGCGGCGTCAGGAAGCGGTGGATGAGATCAAGCGCGCGCTCGATCTCGTCGAGCAGATTCCGTTCCAATACTGCGTGCAGCATGTCGCACGGGCGCGCGACATTCCCGACGACCGCCTGTGGGACGCGGCGTTCAGTTCTCTCGAACACCTCTCCCTGTTTGCCCGGCACCGCGGCGTGACGATCGCTCTCGAAAACACGCCTGGGGAGATGGCGACTCCGGCGAATCTGAAGCATTTCCTCCAGCGGACGCGCCTCGCGAGCGTGAAGCTCTGCTTTGACGCCGGGCACGCGCACCTTGAGGGCGATGCGGCCGCGGCGCTGGAAACCGCGGCCGATCTCGTCGCCACGACGCACCTGCACGACAATCACGGCGAGCGCGACGAGCACCTGTTGCCCTACGAGGGCAAGATAGACTGGAGCGCCGTGCTCGGCGCTTTGCCGGAGGGTGTGCCTATTGTTCTGGAATTGAAAGAGCCCGCCTCCGCCATCGGCGCTCCCGACGCGCAGGCGTACGCGGAAACGATCAATGGCGCGCGAGCCGTGTTCGATAAATTCGAGGAATAGCGCAAGAGCTCTTCGTAATGTGGAACGAGGCGTCTGCCGACGCGGGCGGTTCGAGTAGCACAGGCACTCTTGCCTGTGCGGATTTTACGACTTACAGGCATGCGGCAGAACTAAATACGGCCACGCATCGCTGCACTTGAATCTTGCAAAATTCGCGCAGGCAAGAGTGCCTGAGCTACAAGACCGGGAGAATTCCAATTTCCATGCCAATCGTCACGATCGCGGACGCCGGAAAATATGACGGGCAAGAAGTCACGCTGCGCGGCTGGCTTTACAACATGCGCGAAGCGGGCAAGCTGCTCTTCCCGATTTTCCGTGACGGCACGGGCACGATCCAGGGTGTCGTTTCGCTGAAGGATCAGCCGGCGGCATTTGAAGCGCTGCGCGGGCTGACACAGGAATCGAGCGTGATCGTCACCGGAAAAATTCACGCCGATCAGCGCGCCTCCGGCGGATATGAAATCCAGCTCACGGCAGTGGAAGTCGTACAGCGCGTTCCCGATGACTCGCCCTACCCGATCCAGCTCAAGGAACATGGCGTTGATTTTCTGCTCGATCATCGCCATCTGTGGATTCGCACGCCGCGCCAGGCGTCCATCCTGCGCATTCGCGCGGAGGCCGTGCGCGCAGCGCACGAGTACATGGATTCGCAAGGGTATGTCCTGACTGAAGCGCCGATCTTCACGCCTGCGGCCTGCGAAGGCACAACCACGCTTTTTGAAGTGCAATACATTGACGACGAGAAAGCCTACCTGACGCAGTCCGGGCAGCTCTATGTGGAAGCGACAGCCATGGCGCTCGGCAAGGTCTACACGTTCGGGCCGACCTTTCGCGCGGAAAAATCGAAAACGCGCCGCCACCTGACCGAATTCTGGATGCTCGAGCCCGAGGCCGCCTTCGCGCACCTCGAAGACATGATGACGCTCGGCGAAGGCCTCGTCAGCCACGTCGTGCAATCTGTTCTAAAGAACCGCGCGCGGGAACTCGAAACGGTCGGCCGCGACACCTCGAAACTCGCGAACGTCAAGGCGCCCTTTCCCCGCGTCACTTACGACGAAGCCGTCAAAATTCTGCAGTCGCGCGGCAATCCCACAAAGTGGGGCGACGATTTCGGCGGCGATGAAGAGACGATTCTTTCCAGCGCCTACGACCGGCCGGTGATGGTGCATCGCTACCCCGCGGCCATCAAGGCGTTTTACATGCAGCCGGACGCCAAGCGACCCGATCTCGCGCTCGGCTTTGACATGCTGGCTCCCGAAGGCTACGGCGAAATCATCGGCGGCGGCGAACGCGTGGCGGATTACGATCTGCTCTTAAAACGGCTCCGCGAAAATGGCCTGCCCGAGGAAGCCTTCAGCTGGTACCTCGATCTCCGCAAATACGGCAGCGTGCCCCATGCCGGCTTCGGCCTGGGCCTGGAACGCACGGTGGCCTGGATTTGCGGAACTGAGCACATCCGCGAAGTGATTCCGTTCCCTCGAATGCTGTACCGCGTATATCCTTAAGGCCGGCGCTTCCCTCTCTTTTGAAGAAGCGGCGTGGGGCTGACACATGGCGCAAAAAATTCGCATCATCGGAGTGCCGATGGACCTCGGCCAGAGCCGCCGCGGCGTGGATATGGGCCCTTCGGCGCTGCGCGTCGCGGGCCTGCAATCGCGGCTGAAGGCGCTGGGGCACACCGTCGAAGATATCGGCAACATCGCCGTCCGCCAGCCGGAAGAGCAGCCCTATGGCGAAAAGCGCGCCAAATACCTGAACGAAATTGCTGAGGCTTGCCGTGGCCTTGCGGAAATGACGGAGCATACCCTCGCCGAAGGATACTTTCCTCTTGTGCTGGGCGGCGATCATTCCATCGCTGTCGGATCGTGCTCGGGCGTTTCCAACTATTTTCGCAGGCAGTCGAAGAAGGTCGGTTATTTGTGGCTGGATGCGCACGGCGACATGAACACGCCGGAAAGCTCGCCCTCGGGAAATATTCACGGGATGCCGCTCGCCGCGATCATCGGCTATGGCGCGCCGGAGCTCGTGGACCTGTTGGGCTACAATCCGAAAATCGAGCCGCGCAATGTCGCCCTGGTGGGCGTGCGCGATCTCGATCCGAAAGAGCGCCGGCTCATTAAAGATTCCGGCGTGCACATCTTCACCATGCGCGACGTGGACGAACGCGGCATGCGCGAAGTGATGAGCGAGGCGCTGAAGTTTGTTACCGACGATACCGATGGCGCGGCCGTCAGCCTGGACCTGGACTTCATTGATCCCGACGACGCGCCCGGCGTGGGCACGCCCGTGCGCGGCGGCGTCACCTATCGCGAGGCGCACCTGGCCATGGAGATGATCGCGGACAGCAAGGCCATGGTGTCGCTCGAAGTCGTCGAAATCAATCCCGTGATTGATTTGCATAATCAGACGGCGCTGCTCGGAGTCGAGATGGTGCTTTCGGGACTTGGGAAAAAGATTTTGTAGTTGGGTAGCACAGGCACTCTTTATCCCGAGCCCCTGCGAGGGGCTGCCTGTGTGGGTTTTGCAGAACATAGTGAGGGCACGCACACTTGAGTGTATGAACCGCCCAACTTTTTCACGGTATTTAGTAATTGCGGCAGGAAAAGTATTGCCCGTCATTCCGAGCGGAGCGAGGAATCCCTCTTTCTTCTTCGGCACTCCGCCACAAGCCGGAGGGATTCCTCGCGGAATTTATCCCAGTCCCTACCGGGACTCGGAATGACGAAAAAAGGTTTGGCAGTTTTCACAGGCCGGTACGGAGTGCTTGGTTCAAATTATGACCTCAGAAAAAAAGCGGCTGCGAGTGGGCGTGCTGTTCGGCGGACGATCCGGCGAACATGAGGTATCCCTGATTTCAGCGGCGTCCGTCATTGCCGCGCTCGATCCAGAAAAATACGAAGCGGTGCCCATCGGCATTACCAAAGGCGGCCAGTGGCTTGCGGGAACCGCGGCGACCAAGATGCTGCCCGAGGTGCTGAAGACGGGCGAGCGCGTGATGCTCTCGGCCGACCCGAATGTCGCGGCGCTCGTTCCGGTTGGTGCGCCGAGCGGAAATGCGCTGCACGTGGACGTTATTTTCCCCGTCCTGCACGGCACATTTGGCGAAGACGGCACGGTGCAGGGCCTGCTCGATCTTGCCGGACTCGCGTATGTCGGCTCGGGAGTGCTTGGCTCGGCTGTCGGCATGGACAAGGACATGCAAAAGCGCCTGTTCCAGCATGCGAAATTGCCGATCGTGGATTTTCTCGCTTTTCAGCGCGCCGAGTGGGAAAAATCACGCGCGAAAGTGATGTCCGCGATCAAGAAAAAATTCCGCTTCCCCGTGTTTGTGAAGCCGGCAACGCTCGGCAGTTCCGTCGGGATGACCAAAGCGCATGACGCGAAAGAACTTGCCGCGGCGATGGACCTCGCCGCGGAATTCGCGCAGAAAATTATTGTCGAGCGCGCCATCAAGGGTCGCGAAATTGAAGTCTCCGTGCTGGGCAACGAGGATCCCAAGGCATCCATCCCCGGCGAAATCGTGCCGCACCGCGAATTCTACGACTACGCCGCCAAGTATCTGGAAGAGGGCACGCGCCTCTTGATTCCCGCGAAACTCAATCGTGCGCAGATCAAGAAATTCCAGGAATACGCCGTCCGCGCATTCCGCTCGCTCGAATGCCTCGGTCTCGCCCGCGTAGACTTTTTTCTGGAACACCGCACGAACCGCATCTACCTGAACGAGATCAATACGATTCCCGGCTTCACTTCCATCAGCATGTATCCGAAATTGTGGGAAGCTTCCGGCCTGCCTTACCGCGAGCTGCTCAGCCGGCTGATTGATTTGGCGCTCTCGCAGCACCACGAAAAACAGCGGACGAAATATACAATTGAGCTTCCGGGAAGCGGAACGACGGAAGCGCTCAAGGAGTAGCACGACCCATTATTCCCGTGAATCCGAGGCATCCCTAAGCACATGAAAGTTGCCGTAAATACCCTGTAATTGATACCCTCATCAAGGGATGTATTCCGTCTTCAGTTCAATAGGAAGAGTTGAAGTTCGATGGAATGGCGAAGGATAGCTTTTATAGCTGTTTTATCAGGGCTGGGATGGTTAACTGCCAAGAGTTCATCCGGCCCTCTTGAGATGCGAGCATCGATTTTTCTGGCGGGAATGGCTGTCTTTTTGACTGGAACTTTGTACGTTTTTGACCCGACCTGGGCGAGAAAATATCCTCGGTATCATCAGCGAATTCAGTTTGCCGGAATCGTGCTGACAATTGTTGTCGTGGTCTTGTTCCTTTTCTTTGGTCTGCCCTCCCTCCTGACTGTTATTGGCCTACGCAACAATCATGGCTAGTTTCTGGTTCAACTCCTCGTAATTTGGAAGAGCAGTAAGTTTTTAATGTGTATGATCGCGGGCACGCAGTTTGGCTCTTCTCGAAAGGTTCTGGACGTTCCCTATTTAGGGTCTCTTGCAAACAAGCCTCAGAAAGACTACTGTTCGCCGGAGAAGATTTTCCTGCGTCGCGCAACCTGTGCGCCACGCCCCCGGAGGAATCCTTGCGAACAAGGCACATCATTCCATTCCTTGCGATTAGTCTGGCACTCATCTTTATCGCGCGCGGCAAGGCGCAGATGCCGCAGCAGAAGCCGCTCTATAACACGGCAAAACAAAAGTTGAAGGACGGCAAGCCGCTCGTCGGCGCGACGGTGTTCTCGCCCGACCCCAACATGTACTGCGCCATGGCCAATGCCGGATACGATTTCATGTGGATCGAAATGCAGCACAGCCCGCTCACGTTTGAGGACGTGGCGCGAATGATCTGGGCGTGCCGCGGGGCTTCGGCGATGCCGTTCCTCCGCGTGCCGGACGCCACCGAAAGCGACATCCAGAAAGCGACCGACATCGGCGCGCTCGGAATCATCGTGCCCACGGTGGACACCGTCGAGAAGGCCCAGGCGGCCGTGAAGTGGTCGAAGTACCCGCCGGTGGGGCGCCGCAGCCAGGGCAACGGCCAGTACAACGCGCTGTACGGCGCCGACTATCGCCAGACGGCCAACGACAACATGGTCGTCGTGATCATGATCGAGACGCCCATCGGCGTAGAGGCTGCCGAAAAGATCGCAGCCGTTCCGGGGATTGACGTGATCTTTGCCGCGAGCACCGACCTCGGAAATTTCTCGGGCCACAAGCAGGGCGACAAAGAGTACGAAGCGATGGTCGCGCGAATTCATGACGCGACGCTCGAACATGGATTGCGTCTCGGCGGCCCGCAAGCGTGGAAAGACCGCTCGGGATTCACATTCTTCCAGGCGCCCGGTGAAACGACGCTGATCCAGCTGGGCGCAAAGGTGAACCTTGGTATCACGCCAGGCCAGACGAGCACGGCGAAGCCGGGAGTCGCGCCGATTGAAGGTGCGGAGCCGAAGTAGCGGCCTGCGTGGTGCTGGCTTTTACGGTAGTACGGCGAAACACAATAGGCGTCATTCCGAGCAAAGCGAGGAATCCCTCCGTGCTCCGGTAGCGGCCGGCGGAAAAGAAGGAGGGATTCCTCGCTTCGCTCGGAATGACGGGCTTTCTTAAGTTTTTCCAGAGGATAAATCCTGCGCCACAAACATCTCCACGCTGGTTTATAATAACGCGTTCCAAATCGAGGATTTCAGGACTTCGCCGATGCTTTCGATTCGCCCCGCCACGATCAACGACGCCGCTGTGCTCTCGGGCATGATTCACGAACTTGCCGAATTCGAGAACCTGGCGCACGAGGCCAGCATTTCCGAAGAGGTAATCCGGCGCGACGCGTTCGGCGCGCAGCCGAAATTCCGCGCGGTGATCGCGGAATGGAGTGGCGAGCCCATCGGCTACGCGGTCTTTTTCGATTTCTATTCCTCGTTTCAGGGGCGCTCTGGACTTTTCCTCGACGACCTGTTTGTGCGCCCGGCGTTCCGCAAACGCGGAGTGGGGCGCGCGCTCCTCGCGCATGTTGCCAGCATTGCGTGGAAAGACAAATACTTCTGCATGCGCTGGGAAGTGCTGGACTGGAATACTCCGGCCATCGAGTTTTACCGCAAGCTGGGCGCCGAGTTCCTCGACGAGTGGAAAGCAGTTGTGCTGATCGGCGATCCTCTGCAGACGGTGGCGGAAGAGGCGAAGGCGTGATTCGTGAATCGTGATTTGTGATTCGTGGGAACCCGCCCTGACCGGCCTAGAACAAATCACCAACCACAAATTGCCCGTCGCGGACTCCCGTCAATCGTGATTCGTAATTCGTGGGAATCGGACCCGACTGACCTGAAGCGCACCACCAACCGCAAATTCACGCCGCTTCACGAATTACGAATCCCGAATCACGTCCCCATGTCGCATTTTTGCCGGTGCGGATATACTATGCCGATGGGAGAACCGTTCGTGGGAATACTCGATTCCGGACCGGAAGAACCAAAATCAAAAGCGCTGCGCTATGGAGTCAGCGGCCTGGCGCTGGTGTTGCTCATCGCCGGCGCGCTGGCATATTTCCTGCGATATACCAAGGAAAAGCACACGATTGAGCACTTCATGGATGCCGTGATTGCGAACGACATGCAGAAGGCCTGCGAAATCTGGCACACCAATCCGGGTTTCTCCTGCAAGGATTTTGAAGCATTCTGGGGACCGAACGGATATTACAGCCCGATCAAGAGTTACCGCCTGGAGACCGCCGAAGTGCCGCCGAAGGGCGGCAGCGGCGTCGTGGTGACTTTGGAAATCAGCGGCTACAATCCCTTCCCCAAGCCCGAGGAAACCATCAAGTTCGCGCAGAATCGCGAAGTGCAAATCTGGGTGGAGCGCTCGGATCAGTCGCTCAGTTTTCCGCCACCGTAGGAAAAGGCGGTGTGATTCGTGATTTGTGATTCGTGAAACCGAAACGATCCGTTTGCCGAGCATTTCACGAATTACAAATCACGATTCACGAATCAAGTCCTCCTACGGCAAATCCTTCACAGCCGCTGCGAGTTCCTCCGTCGTGATCGTGGACGTGCCTAGTTTGCCGACCACCACGCCGGCAGCCGCGTTTGCCAGGACGGCTGCCTCGCGGATGGGAACGTGCGCCGCAATCGCCAGCGCCAGCACCGAGAGTACCGTGTCCCCCGCGCCTGTAACATCAAAGACTTGTCGCCCATGGGTTTCCTTCGCTGCACCCGCATGGCCCACTCGCGCGTAACTGATTTCATGGCTCGTGGCCGGGACATGAAACCCCTTCGGCATCGAATCCTCGAATACATTCAGCCCGTCCGCGCCGCGCGTGATGACGACGGCGGAGCATCCAAAGTGCACGAGCAGTTTTTTGCCGGCCTCTTCCACGGACTCCGCATCGTCGAGCGACTGGGTCACGAAAAATCCGGCTTCCTTTGCGTTGCAGGCGATCAGCGTCGCGCCGCGATAAGCGAACAGGCGCGAGGTCTTCGGCTTCACAAGGACGGGAATCTTGCGGCGATGGCATTCGGCGAGGACGCGCTCGGCGAGAGGATCAGTCACGACGCCCTTGTCATAGTCCGAAATGACAAGCGCGTCGAGGCCGGGCAGCGCGGCCTTGATCCGGCGGATGAGAGATTCCTCGATGGCATGGGCAAGCGGCTCCCGGCGTTCGCGGTCCAGGCGCACAATCTGCTGGTGCTTGGCAACGACGCGCGTCTTGACGGTGGTGATGCGGGACGCGTCGGAAAGAACTCCCTTGGTCTTCATGCCCGCGGATTCCAGGCACGAGCGCAGCGCAAGGCCATCCGCATCGTCGCCGACAACTCCAAACGGAAGGACGTTTGCGCCCAGAACAGCGAGATTCGCGGCAACGTTTCCCGCTCCGCCGAGCACCTGGCTCTCATTCATGAAATCGACGACCGGCACGGGCGCTTCCGGCGAAAGACGCGTAGCCGAGCCCCAGAGGTACCGGTCGAGCATGAAGTCGCCGGCCACGCCGATGCGGCGTCCGCGGAGCGCGCGGGCCAGACGTGTGAGATTTTTTTTGTCCATGATCCCTTTAGCCGAGGGGCGCAAATCCGCGGCCGATTCGTGTTATCGCAAGGCGCGTTGGCACTCTAGCAGAGAGAAATCAATCCGGGCAACTGCAACACTCCACTCCTGCGAAAAGAGTCCTGCTTGCAATGAAACATTACTGCGCGTGATGTGCGGTTGAAAACTCAGGCAGAAATCTTTTCGCTGCCAGGAAATCGCGCGCCACATCAGCGGGATCACGGCGCCCGCCGTCCACCGCATCATTCATGCGCCGCATTTCGTCCTCGGAAATTTTTCCTGCCAGATCGCCGAGCGCCACTGCAATTTCAGGATGGCGGGCAAGCGTTTCGCGGCGCACGAGCGGCAGCGCCTCGTAGGGAGGAAAATAGCCGCGGTCATCGCGCAATATGGTCATGCCCAGCGCGGCAATCACTCCGTCAGTCGAATTCCCGGCCACCAAATCCACCTGGCGATCGGCAAGCGCGCGGTAGAGCAGACCCAAATCGAGAATCCGTGGTTCGGAGGCGAAGTGAAGCCCGTACGCCGCGGCCCAGCCGCGATACCCATCGGGTCGTTCCATAAATTCGTACCCGAATCCCGCGCGCCATTTCGAGGCGTAAGGCGCGATATCGGAAATCTTCTGAAGACTGAGTTTTTTCGCGTCGTCCCCGCGAACAACGATCGCAAACGTATTGCTGAAGCCGAGCGGCGCCAGCGCCTCCACTTCAAACCGCGCGCGATACTCATCGCGCACGCGGCGAAACACCGAGGAAGGATCGCTTTCCGGAGGATCGTTGAGAATCGCAGTAAGAGCCGTACCGGTGTATTCGGGATAGAGATCAATCTTTCCGGCAAGGAGCGCCTGATGGCAGATCAGGGTTCCGCCCAGATTGACGCGCCGCTCGACGCGGAGGTTCGAGTGCGCTTCGATCTGCTGCGCGAACAGCTCAGCGAGGACAATCTGCTCCGTGAAATTTTTGGATCCGACAACAATCGTTGCCCGGCTGCGCTGGCCGCATCCCAACGCATTGAGTGCGGCGACGATGCAAAGCAGAATTGCGCCCTGCGGCCGAAGGGCGCTTCCGGCAGCCCGCTGGGTCCGGCGTTTCATTTCCGGGCCAGGCTTTGCTCGATGCGTCCGATGGCGAGATCCGCGGCGACGGCCAGCAGCGCGGCGGGAATCGCCCCGGCCAGAATCACGGGCGTGTCCACCATGGCAACTCCACGAAAAATGAAGACGCCCAGGCCGCCCGCCCCGATCGCAGCGGCAATCGTCGCCACCCCGATCGAAATCACCGTGGCAACGCGAATTCCCGCAAGCATTACGGGAGCAGCCAGCGGCAACTGCACTTGCCAGAGCATCTGGCGCGGCGTCATGCCCATGCCTCGCGCGGATTCGATCACGGCGGAATCCACGCCGGAAATTCCCGTGCAGGTATTTCGCAAGATGGGCAGAAGGGAATAAAGGGCCAGTGCGACGATGGCCGTGGTCGCTCCCACTCCTCCGATCCACGGCACGGGAATCAGGAAGCCGAACAACGCGAGGCTTGGAATCGTCTGGACGATGTTCGCCACGCCGAAAACCCAGCGCTGCAGAGGACGTCGGCGGGACAGCGCCACGCCGAGCGGCAGGCCGATCATCAGCGCAATCGCCATGGACGCCCCAACCAGTCCCATGTGTTCGACGGACCTGTTGAAGACTTCCGCCCGGTGGCGCACCAGAAAATCCAGCCAGTTCACGGCGCCTCCCTCAGGGCGTCTCCCGGCTCGAGCGATGCCACGAACGCGCGAACCTGCGGCTCGGTGGATTCCAGAAACTTTTGTGGCGAATAAATCCCGATCAGGCGGCCCCGGTCGAGCAAGGCGACGCGCGTTCCGAGGAACAGCGCTTCGCGGACGTCATGCGTAACGAAGACGATGGTCTTATTGAGGCGCGAGGCCAGTGCGCAAAATTCCCGCTGCAAGTCGGCGCGCGTCACCGGGTCGAGCGCCCCAAACGGCTCGTCCATCAGCAATATGGGAGGATTGGCCGCCAGCGCCCTGGCCACGCCCACGCGCTGTTTCTGGCCGCCGGAGAGTTCGGACGGGCGGCGACCCGCAAATTCCGCAAGGGGAAGTCCGACCAGATCCAGCATTTCGGCAACGCGCGTTCGAATCCGCGCCTCCGGCCAGCCTTCCAGGCGAGGTACCAGCGCCACGTTTTTTTCCACGGTCCAGTGCGGGAACAGCCCTCCGTCCTGAATCACATATCCCATCGCGCGCCTCAGTTGGAATGGGTCCCAGGACGCGCTGGGGCGTCCAGAAACGTCGATCTCGCCTTCAGTAGGCTCCAGCAACCGATTGATGAGCTTTAGCGTTGTGGTCTTGCCTGCTCCGCTGCGGCCAAGCAGAACGAGCGTCTCGCCACGCCCCACGTCAAACGTAAGCCCGGAGACGAGCGCGGGCCCATTCGGCAGGCGATAGGTTAGCCCCCGCACTGTCAGGGCATAGCCGTTTTCTGATTCGCGGCTTGGTTCTGGCATGCTCGTCTCCGGACTAGGCGACTCCTTATTGGGGGCCTTTCGAATACCGAACATTGATGCACATTAATAGGATGAGGGGAAAGCTATTTGTGGTTCAAGCTGGCCGAGCATCGGTCAGCGACCGAGAAATTACTTTTCGCGCCGCGGAAACCTTCAGAACCGTGTTTGCGGACCACTTTCCAGCGGTATCAAATTCCGGCGTCCAAACTCCCAGAATCTGCGAGCCCTGGTAGACGCGCTCGAATCCTTCCTCGGATTCGGAAACTGTTTCAATCGGCGCAACCCAAAGCTCGGCCGCTCCGCGGGCTTCCAGTTCCACGGCGACATTCTGCCATTCGTCGGCGAGGCGGACCCGGGGGCCCGGAACAATGCCGCTCCACTGCAGCGGCTTCCGCTCACCCGAAAACTCGAAGTAACGATCCGGCACATTGGGGGCGAGCAAGTTCAACACGGTCTCAACCCCAACCTGGAACGGTTCACGCAGATTTACTCCCGGTGGAGTTCCGTCGCCGCGAATCTTTGACAGTGCCAGGCTGCAGGTGACGGTGAACCCCTCCGCGGTCTGATCGAAGGAAATCCTCTTGGTCGCCTGCAGGGATTCCTGCTGTCCGGCGGCCGCCAGTGCGTCATGCAGTGGCGCGCGCAGCGCGAGTTCGACGTCATGCGGCGAAACCTGCCCGATCTCGTAATCGCCTCCGGCGAATTCCGCGCTCTCGTCCAGACGCAGCGCGGCATAGTCGGCGTGGGTCTTTCCCGCGGCAAAGAGCAGCAATCGAAATGTTGTCCGGGGCCAGCGATCGTATTTCAGATACTTCTCGAGGCCGGGCTCCTTCACGAGCGTCTGATTGTGGATGGATACGGCGCCACCCCCCGCTTGTGTGGGGTGCAGCAACCGCGAATGGTACGCCTCTTCCCGGCGCTGCATCGAATTGATCAGGGTCACGGCGCTCGGACGGAAATCAAGCACTTCGAGCGTCCCGCCGCAGGACGGCTTCACGACGGCCGCGAATTGCGGTGAAACGATCTCGATCTCTTCCCTTCCATCGGCGTCAAAATCGAGGCGCGAGACCGCCTGATAGGATTTCGAGCCGATGCGGAATTCATCCGCAATCGTTTCGGCGCGCACCAGCTCACGCCATAGCACCGTCCGCAGGTGCGGGGCATACAGGCCGCCGAAAATTCCGTGCCAGTAGGCATCGTTAGCCTGTGAACGGAGCAGATGCGTGAATGCCTTTTCGCGCTCAGCCGCCTTGGCGCTGCCTTTGCGGATTCTTCCCGTGTCCGCCCGGAGTTTGGAAGAGACCCGCAGCATCTTTTTGTGGAGCAGATTCGCTTCCGCGTACTTGCTGAAAAATCCCCGCCAGAATCCCCCGCGCAAGAATCGCCGCACGTCGGGACGATTCTGAAACTCATCGAGCAGGCCATGGAATGTTCGCCGCACCGGAGTCGGCAAAACCCACTCCATCATTTCGGTGTACGAGGCGGTCGGCAAGTCCACGCGTCCTAGTGCGGGCCTGTTGGCGAGGGCCTCTGCCGGAGGAATCATGTCCAGCCAGCCGGAACTCGCTTCGATGGCGGAAAAAAATCTGTCGAGCCATCCGTCGCGGTAGCAGTGTTCCCAGGTATGCGGCCAACCGCCGAATTTTTCCATGTCGTCGCCCATGGCGGCCATCGCGCCGGGATGGGCTTCCGAGGAACGGCGAAGAAACGCCACCGCATCGTCCGTGCTGCCGAAGGGGAGCAGGTAGCGAAGCTCCTGCAGGCCGGGAATAATTTTGACGGTGGCGCCGCGGTCCTCGGCAATGTAGTAGCCGAACAGCTCGTGCATTTCACGGCCCGCCGTCAGGAAATGGCTGTCATCCACCAGCGTGTAGGCCATGCCCGCTTCCGAGAGCGCCATCGGCAACTGCGGCTCCCAGACGCGTTCGGCAAGCCACGCGCCGGCCGGGCGCCGCGCAAAATGAGTTTCGATGAATTTGCTGAGCCGCAAGATCTGCTCGATCTGATCCTCGTGTGGAATCGTGATCAGGATTGGCTCGTAAAATCCCCCCCCGACGACTTCCACCTGGCCGCGATCGATGAGCGCGCGAATCTGGCCAAGGTATTCGGGATGATGCTCCGCGAGCCATTCCAGAAGCGAGCCGGAATAATGCAGCCCCAGGCGCGCGCGCGGATGCCGCGCCAGGCATTCGACGAACGGCAAATAGGAGCGCTGGTAGGTCCGCTCCATGACATCATCGAAGTTCCCTACCGGCTGGTGAGCATGAATCAGGAGGACAAGATGAAATTTCTGCAAAGGATACCCTTCTATTGCGGTAAAACTAAAATGATACCGCGTTCCGGCGGGACGGGGAAATTCAAATGGCGGATATTTGCGATTTGGAACGGGAGAGGCCCTCCGGCAGGAAGAATGACAACAGCTCAGCGGGCAATCTCAACCAGAAAAAACAGATTGTCCAGGAATGTGGCGCAGGCTAAGCAGGCTGGGGAAAAAGTAGTTTATTCCGTCATTCTGAGAGCCTGTGACTTTTTTTATTTTTCGCGCAGAGCGACGCTGAAAACAATGCTCATATAAGCGCAAAAGTCGCCAAATCGCAATTTAGTCACACACTCCGAGCGAAGCGAGGAATCCCTCCGGCATTGAATCGCAAGCAAACAAAGAGGGATTCCTCGCTTCGCTGGGAATGACGGGAGTGCCGGGGAGCTTTTCCCCAGTCTGTAAAGCCTGTGGATGCGAGACGCATT
>VFSW01002926.1_pt1 | contig 25676 bp, 24 predicted proteins | sample 5358111 | NCBI WGS metagenome assembly VFSW01 (sample SAMN11554181, study PRJNA540505) | mine drainage metagenome | isolation source: sediment from site ElyBrook_90M | place: USA: Ely Copper Mine, Vershire, VT | collected 2017
ATGAACGTTCCCTCGCGGGAGTGGAGCTGGCGGGTGCAGATCGCGGTGTCGGATGACGTGACGCCCGCGGTGTTCGAAGAGGCCGTGGCGGAGGTACGGCGCAAGAAAGGCGACTCGGACCACCTGAGGCGGCTTCGTTTCGAACGCTGGCGCGAAGGCCGCTGCGCGCAGGTCATGCACGTGGGTCCGTACGCCGAGGAGAAGCCGACGATCGAGGGGCTCCATGCCTTCATCGCCGCGCAGGGCTGCAGGATGCGCGGCGCCCACCACGAGATCTATATGGGCGATCCACGCCAGTCCGATCCGGCCAAGCTAAAGACGGTCATCCGGCAGCCGGTGGAGTAGCGACTCGCGGGCAGCGGTGGTCGGGTCGGCAGGCACGCGCCGACGACACCGGCCGCACAGTCGACGGTGCGCCTACTTGCCGCGGAGGCGCCGGCCTTCTTCCTTGACCACGGCCCGGAGCATGAACCCCACGTTGGCGGGCCGCTCGGCGAGGCGGCGCATGAAGTACGGATACCACTCTCGCCCGTACGGGACGTAGATGCGGACCGTGTAGCCGCGGTCGACGAGCATCCGCTGCAGATCGCGCCGGACGCCGTAGAGCATCTGGAACTCGAAACGATCGCGCGGCAGCCCCATGATCTCGGCCGTCTCGATCGCCCGCGAGATGATCCGCGGGTCGTGGGTAGCGAGAGCGGGATAGACGTCCGCCCGCAGCAGGCGATCCATGAGCCTCACGTAGTTGGCGTCCACGGCCCGCTTGGTCCGGTAGGCAACGGTCGGCGGCTCGTCATACGCGCCCTTGCACAGCCGCACCCGCCCGCCCGCGGCGATGATCCGGTCCACATCCGCACTGCTTCGCCGCAGAGCTGACTGGATGACCAGGCCGACGTTGGGATGGGTGGCGTGGACATCCCGCCAGATGTCGAGGGTGGCCTCCGTCTTGGTGTGATCTTCCATGTCGAAGCGGACGAAACCGCCCATCGATTCGGCCGACTCGACGATGCGAGTCACATTGTCCCGGCACAGGTTCCGCCCGATCTCGAGACCGAGGGCGGTCAGTTTGACGCTGACGTTGACGTCGAGGCCCGCGCCGGACAGCGCGGCCAGCGTGGCGAGGTAGCTCTGAGTGGCCGCCGCAGCCTGGTCCGACGAGGTGACTGATTCGCCCAGGACGTCGACGGTGGTCCGCAGCCCGGCGCGCTTGAGTTCCGCCAGGGCGGGCAGTGCTTCCCCGAGAGTCTCCCCCGCCACGAACCGGGCGACGACGGTCCGGGTCACAGGAGTTCCCATCGCGATCCGGGCCAGCGATCGTCTTCGGGACAGCGATATGAGGAACGACCTCATCGTTCGATGAGGCAGGACTCGCACCGTCTCGGCGATACCCATCCCGTTCAATCCTCCGCGTCTCCCGTATCCGATTCCCCGGCTTCGGCGGCGTCCGCTTCGCGGGCGAATCGGGCGACATTGGCCGCCTCTTCCCGACGGAACTCCTCGAGCCGGCCGCGACGATGAGCGTCCACGGCGCGCTTGATGGCCGAGACCGGAGGCGAGCCGAGCATCTCGCCGTTCTCGCCCCGGTATATGCGGCATCCGACGGCGAAGGGCAGCTCCGGCTGCGGAACGACGTCCTCCCCGTTCACCCGGATCGTCGGCGAGCCCGGGAACTCGAGGAACTCCGCCTCGTCCTGGCTCGAGACGAAGACGAGTTGTATCGGGACCTCGATGATGCTGGTGCGGAGCACGCTCTGCAGGTCGAGGCGGGCTCGCTCGAGGTGCGGACAGTCCTCGATGGCCAGCAATTCCACGCGCAGGTCGGACACGGCCTGAGCCTACATCGAGCCGCCGATTCGAGTCGGAGAGCGGCCGGCGGTCCAGCCAGGCGGCCCGCGCCGGGGGCTTGCGGCCCGGCCGGGCGGCGGAGTCGGCGGGGGCGAGTCAGCGGGCGGCGACTCAGTGGGCGGCGACTCAGCCGGGCCTTCCGGTGGCACTGATCCAGGGACCGAGCAGGACCCCGGAGGTGGACTCGTCCAGCCGGTCGCCGAGCGCGAGCCCGAGCGCGGCATCCACGAGCGCCGGGGCCGCTTCTCGGCGGAGCCCTACCCACTGGTCCTCGGATTGGAGCGAGTACGGCATCGCCGGGATGTTGGAACCGCGGTAGGACCACCGAACCGCCCGCTCTCGGACCTCCTGGACTTCCCCCTGGAGACCTTCGCGGTCGGCCACCCGGCGGACCTCCGCCCACGCGGCCTCGTGGTCTCGATGGGAGATCGCGCCCCAGGCGGCGACCATGACCATCAATGTGGGCTCGTCCAGGAGATCCAGCGAGTCGATGAACTGATCCATCGCGACCGACTCGGCGAGCTTCGGGCTCCCCGTCTTGTCGTTGCCCATTGCCCCGCTCCCTCCCTTGTGTCCGGGCTATTCCTCGTCAGATTGCTCCAGGACATGGCGGCGCAGGAAATCGAGGCAACGCTTCCAGGCGTCGCGGCGGTTCTCGCGGCGCTGCCAGCCGTGCTGCTCTTCGTCGTACCAGTGCAGCTGGTAGTGCTTGCCCTCGATCTCGAGGGCTTCGACGATTTTCTCCGTCATGAGCGGAACCACCCGCTTGTCCTTGCGGCCGTGGAGGATCAGCAGCGGCGCCTCGATCCGCTCCGCTCGGAAGAGCGGCGAGCCACGTCGGTAGGCTTCGGAGGTCGAGGGATCGTCCGGGCGGCCCATCATCCGCTCCAGGTCTATCCGTCCGACGCGGTCGCCGTGCCGGTAGCTTTCGGCGATGTCCGAGTCGCCGTAGAGGTCGATGCCGGCCCGCCACATCGACGGCTCTTCCGTCAGGACGCAGAGAGTCAGGTAGCCGCCGTAAGAGGCCCCGTAGTGCGCGAAGCGGCCGTCGCACCACGGCTGAGCGGCCGCCCATCTGGCCGCGTCGATGATGTCGAAGGCGTCGGCGTGACCCCACTCACCCCGGTTTGCCCAGCGGAACTCGCGGCCGTAGCCCGTGGATCCGCGGAAGTCGACCGCCAGGAACGCCATGCCCGCATCGACGACGAGCTGGCGGAAGGGGAACCAGTCGCGCAGGGACTGGTGCGTGGGCCCGCCGTGGGACTGGACGACGCAGGGGACGCGGCCGGCCTCGTCGGCGGCGCCGGCCGGGAGATACAGCGTCGCCTCGATGCGCAATCCGTCGCGAGCCGTGAAGGCAACGCGGGTCCCGGTCGCGAAGCGGTCCGAGTCGACGAGCGCCGGCAGCGAGTGAGTGAGCTGTCTGGGGCGGGCGGCGTCGCCAGAAGTCCCCGGCACGGGAAGGATCCAGAGGTCGTCGGGGGAACGCTCGCTCCGGCCGATCGCCAGCACCCCAGACGAATCGGGCAGCCAGCCGATCGACATCCACACGCCCTCGAATGGATTGAGCGCGACGCCGGGCGTGCGACCGTCCTCGGGAGCGACGACTGGAACGGCACCCGGGGCCAGTGCCGCCACGCCGGAACCCGCGGCTGCGGCGGCGGCCTGGCGAGGCCGGCGACCCGCCCCGTCTCGACCCGCCCCGTCTCGACTCGCGAGCGACGAGTCGTCGGGCAAGTTCGCGTACATCAGGTCCACCACGCCGTCGTGCGTGGCCATGAAGGTGAAGTGCTTGCCGTCCGGCGAAGGCAGAGGCGCATAGCCCCAGCTGCCGCTCGGCTCGCCGTGGTCCGCATGGCCGCCGGTCAGGACGGTGCGCGTCGTGCCGTCCGCGGAAACGCGCGCGACCTGGAACCAGCCGTCTTCGTCCGAGACGAGGAGCAGGCCCGAGGCGTCGGGGAGCCAGCGCGGCCCCGTCTCCCAGGCCGTCTCGCCCGCGATCTTGTGTTCGCGACCGCCGGCCACGTCCACGACGTGGACCTGCGAGGTCAGCAGATCCGGGCTCCGCTGAGACGTGACCGCGATGCTGCGTCCGTCCGGCGCCCAGACGAACTCATCGATGTCGATCCCCGTTGCGGTCAGCGGCACCGGTTCGGGCGATCGAGGCCGGGTGGCCGGCCGGCCCCGCCGCGGCACCGGCGCTTCGACGAGCCAGAGCTGGTCCCAGCCCCGCCGCCGCGAGATGAACGCGATCTGGTGTCCGTCCGCGCACCAGCGGGGAGAGCGGTTGCCGGCGGGGTGCTGCGTCACGAGCGACTGGTGGGATCCCTCGACGTCGACCATCCAGATGGCGTCTTCGGAGACGAAGGCTATGCGGCGGCCGTCCGGAGACCACTGAGGATCCGAAGCCGATTTGTCGGACGCGGTCACCTGCTCGGGGTAGCCGCCCCGCAGAGGGAGGATGAAGATTTGCCGGGCACCGGCAGCTTCCGCCGTATAGGCGACTCGCCTTCCGTCGGGCGAGAGCCGGAACTCCCTGGGCGGCTCGACGGCCGCGGCCTGCTCCACGGTGAGGCCGTGGGAGCGACGGACGTGGCCGTTCTCCGCGGTTCGGGGCGCCTCGGCGACGGCGCGGCGCACGGTCAGAGGCACCTCCCCTTCACGCGCCCCCACTCGGCGGTCGCTCACAGGCTGGGCCATGCCAGGGCGGTGAACCGGTCCTCGGTTTGTCCGGGCGGGAGAGGCGGATCCACCCGAACGAACGTTTCCCAGCCGAACATCCGCTCGAGCTGCGCGCGTGTCTCGGGATCGTCCCAGCGGCGGCCGCGCATCTGGCTGTCATGGCAGGCCAGCGCGGCGACCTTGCGCTCGAGAATCGGACCGATCGCGACCCGGGTCGTGATCTCCTCGTCTGGACGCGCCAGCCTCTCGAACGCCTCCTGCTGGCGGATGTCGTCCTCGCTCGGCGGCGCGGCATCGGCCTGGCTGCCGCGCTCCTGCTCCATCGCTTCGCGCATCGCCTTGATCGCGGACTTGGGCAGGGCCTGGTGGTACAGCGCCACGGGGCCGCCCGGCTCGGCCGCGGTTCTGTAGTACGCCGCAGTGGCGATGGTCGAGCAGGCGACGTGGTCCGGGTGGCCGTACACGCCGCCCGGGTCGAAGGTGACGATGACCGCCGGTCGGAGGCGGCGAATGACCTCCGCGACCCGATCCACGGCCTCGCCCACCGGCGCGAGGCTCAGCGAGCCCTCGGGTGCGCCCCAGCCCTCCATTCCGGAGTCGCGGTAGCCCAGGAAGATAGGTTCGGCGACACCGAGCGCCTCGCATGCGCACGCGAGCTCCCTGCGCCGGATCTCCGGATCGAGCGAGTGGTCGACGTTCACCTCGCCGGGACGGCCGCCCTGGTCGCCGTTGGTCGCGCACAGGACCCAGACCGGATTGCCCGCTCCGGCGGCCATCGCCATGACGCCGCCGGCGCCGTAGCTCTCGTCGTCGGGATGGGCGAAGATGGCCAGCAGGCCGCGCGGCGCGGGCGCGCCCGAGGACGTCGCCACTTCAGCGACCGCCCCGCGAGACCGGCGGCTTCGGCTTCGCGCTATCCCCCTGGCCAGACCCGGCCGCACGTCCGGTCGCCGCGGCGCCCTCGCCGGCTCGCCCACCGCGGGAGCGCCCGTTCGTGGAACGCCCGGCGGCCGGTCGGTCGTTGGCGGATCCGGCCGAGCGAGCGTCCCCGGCGGCGCTGCCGACCGCCTGGCCCTCATCGAGACCGAGGCCCTTCTCCAGATCCTGCCCGAGCTCGATCGTCCGCCGGTACGAGGCCCAGACCGCCTCGGAGAGAACCGTCCGCAGCCGTCCCGACTCGAGCTCGTGGATTGCCGCGGCGCTCGTGCCCCCGGGGGAAGTGACCATGTTGCGGAGCACGGCAGGATGCTGCGCGGTCGCCTTGGCGAAGGCCGTGCTGCCTTCGAGCGTCTCGATCACCAGGTCGTGGGCGACGTGGCGGGGGAAGCCCAGATGAACCGCGGCGTCGATCAGCGCCTCCATGACCAGGAAGACGTAGGCGGGCCCGGTGCCGCTGACGGCGGTGGCCATCTCGACGAAGCGTTCGTCGTCCACCTGGAGCTCGCCGCCGAGGGCGTGCATCAGGACGCGGGCCTGATCGCGCTGCTCATCGGTCACCTGCGGCGTGGCGTACCAGACGGTCATGCCGCGACCGATCTGGGCCGGCGTGTTCGGCATCGCCCGGACGACTTCTTGATGGTCGAGGAGGCCGGTCAGTACCCGGCAGGTGGCGCCGGCGACGATCGAGACCACGAGCTGGCTCGGGCGCAGCTGGCCGCCCAGCTCGTGCCCGACCTTGGTCAGGGTCTGTGGCTTGACCGACAGCAGGATCACGTCCGCCTGCGACGCGGCCTCGACGTTAGAGGCGGTCATCCGGACGCCGTACAGGCGAGCCAGCTCGTCGCGGCGTTCCAGGCGTGGCTCGCTGCCGACGATCTGCCTGGGGCCCACGAGCTTGCCGCGGAGCAGCCCCGCGATGATGGACTCGGCCATGACGCCCGAGCCGATTGTTGCGACAGTCCGGTTCGAGAGCGGCGACATGCGGGCGAGTATAGGGCGGGATTGAGGGCCGGGAATGGCGGTTCCGCGTCAATTGCGAGGGCTGCGCGGGTGATCGGCGCTGTGAGGCGGGGATTTTCTGCTCCAGACAGACGAGAGCCGGTCGCTGAGGGAGGGAAGCGACCGGCCGTTTGTTCTCGTCTTGCCCTTGGGGAGGAGGGAGGAGCTGTCGTGAATACTCGCCCGGCCGGCTGAACCAATCCTGAAATTAGCCCCCTGGCTGCGGGGATTCGCAGAGACTCCCGATAGCCCCCTAATCCTCGACCAGCGGCGTCCAGCTGTTGGGCGGCGAAGTGTCGATGAAGGCGTCGGGGTCGAATATCTCGGCAAGCATCCCCAGGCCGTCCACGACCCGCGGACCGGGCCGATTGAGATACACCGGCTCCACGCAGAAGACCTGGCCGCGCCGGACGGCGTCGATGTCCTCCCAGAACTCCGGCCGCTCCATCTTGCGCCAGACAGCCTGAGTCTGGAGAAGGCTGAGGCCCACCGGAGCGAAGATCAGCATCTCCGGATCCACGTCCCGGATCGCCTCCCAGGTGGTGGGAGATGCTTCCTCCGTCTCACGGCCGAGCAGATCCCAGCCGCCCGACCTCCTAACCTGCTCCGGGATCCAGCGCCCGCTCGCGAGCAGCGGCTCGAGGCCCTGGAGAACCACGACTCGCTTGGGCCGCAGCCCCTGATCCTGACGCACCAGAACCTGTTGTTCGATCCCGGCGATGTCCTCGCGAAGCTCCTCGATCAGGTCTATCGCGTCGTCCTCCGTCTCGGTCATGGATCCGACGGTGGAGATCGCGTGGAAGATGCCCTCGATGCTCGACGGATCCAGGCTGACGATCTGAGGAGCGGGATCCAGGTGGGCCAGCTCGTCGCGAAGCTTGGTCTCCGAGGTGGCCCGACCGATGAAGATGACGTCCGGCTCCGCGGCCTTGATGCCGGCGATGTCAAGCTCGCCCGTCTCGAGCTCGTCGTCCGAGGATGGAGATGCGGCCATTGCCGGAGCGCTCCCTCCCGCGCTCGGTCCCGCGCCTGCGCTCGCCCGTTTCCGGGGCGCGGTCATGACCGGAACCGCATGGACTTCCGGCGGGTAGTCCGAAGCGGCCCCGATGCCCACGAGCTCCTCCTCGAGACCGAGGGCATAGATGGTTTCCGTGGCCGATGGCAGCAACGAGAGAATTCGCATCGTGGAAGTCTAGCCACCGCGAATCATCTGCCAGTCATCTGGCTGTGCGTTGTCCACATCGCGGCCACGGGCGAGGCACCGGGGGCCCCACCATCGCCCACCCCGCGCCGCACCCGCGCCGGACCCGTAACAAAACGCCCCCGGTCGGCTGACGGGGCGCTCCGAGCTGATGACGGTTCAGGCGGGCTTGGCTGCCTCGACAAGGGCTCGCGCCGCGGCCTTGTCGGTGAACCAGAGGGCGTTGATCTCGACGAAGTTGGCCCACTCCGCCGGGAGGCTGTCCTCCGCGAAGATTGCGTTCACCGGGCACTCCGGCTCGCAGGCGCCGCAATCGATGCATTCATTGGGATCGATGAAAAGCGTGCGGTCGGTCCCCTCGTCGAAGTGAATGCAATCGACCGGGCAGACGGACACACACGCCTGGTCCATCGTGTCGATGCAGGGCTCGGCGATGATATAGGCCATCGGGCTACTCCTGGATCAAAGTTGTGTCGGGCGCGAGGCCCGTGGCATCGAATGTTCGCCCGCAGGTTACCACGAGGCTCGCCACGAGGAGACCCCTCCGGCCGAGCCGCCGAGCGCTCGGCTTCCCGGAGACAAGTCGGGCGGACCGCGTCCGATCCCGACCTACATCTTGGGTTCGTACTCGGGATCGAGGTACTTCTCCGGGTCTTCCTCGAAGTCGAGCCGGCAGCCGCGGCTGCAGAAGTAGTAGGTCTCGCCTTCGTATTCGAACTTGAGGTCCGAGGAGGTGTCGACCTCCATGCCGCAGACGGGATCCTTCGCGTAGGCCATGCTGCTCCTTCGGACCGGCCAGCTCCGGTCCAGTGCGTCGCCGGTCTTGCCCGGTCGGGGCGAGTGTAGGCCGAGAAGGCGAGGGACGCGCGCAAGGGGACGCGCGCGAGGGCACAAGGCGTTGCCGGCGCACGGATCGGGCCGCCTCCGCGTTCCGGCCGCCCCGGTGGTCCGACGCTTTCGTTAGCAATCCACCCCACCGGGTGCGTGGATTGCCTCGCGCTGCGCTCATGGGCGGGGTAGGATGGCGCCCATGGACCCCACTCTCGTCGATCAGGCTCGTCACACGCTCGAAGCCGAGCGTGAGCGAATCCGTTTGGAGCTGTCGGAAGAGGTCTATCACCCTCACGTGGCCCACGGCGCTCAGACGGCGGCGGCGTCCGAGGTATCGGAGAGCCAGCGCGGCCAGCAGCTCCGCGAGCGCGAGGAGCTCCATCTCACTCAGATCGAGAGCGCGATCCGTCGCATAGAGGCGGGAACCTTCGGCCTGTGCCAGACCTGCGGCAAACCGATCGCGCCGGAACGCCTCGAAGCGCTGCCCTGGGCCCAGGACTGCGTCGAATGCCACGCCAAGAAACGGCGCTGACCTGCCGCGACCACTGACCTGCCGCGACCTCGATCCCGGTAGCCCGCCGCGACGTTCCTAGCTCTGGAAACCGGCTCCCTGCAGCCGCACCAGCTCCACGAGATTCCCGAGTGCGATGGCGATGTCCACGTTATGGAGTCCGTAGGCCAGGCCGTTGGCTTCCGGGATGACCGGCCGGGTCTCGTTCGCGCCCGAGAGAACGTCCACCTGCAGCCAGACCGCGCCCTCGGACGATTCGCAATGGGCCGCGTATTCCTGCGGATAGGTGACCCAGGGCGTGGTGATCCCCGACTGGCTCGTGATGCCCTGGAACATCAGCTCCTCGGTCAGGATGTGCGGCTCGAGCACGCCCGTTCCGCCGCCGACGTTGGCCGGATTGACGCAGATGACCTGCTTTCCGGACGTATTCGTGCGATCGATGAACGGGTTGTAGCGATTCACGATCCGCCCGAACCACGAGTCCGACGGCGGCTCCTCGGTGAAGGTGGAATAGGCCACGACGCAGCCGATCTGGCCGGGCGAGGTGCAGGCCGGGATGTTCGCGTAGTCGCCGCCGTCGGCACCGGTCGCGGGCCCGGCGACGTTGCCGCCGACCAGGATCGCGGAGACGAGCAGGGCCCGGCGAGCCGGCTTCTGGTCGATCTCGTTGGCGATCAGCGCGTCCAGAACCCAGGCACCCTGCGAGTGGCCGATGAGGACGAAGCCGCGCGATTGGTTGTAGTTGGCGAGATAGTCCTCGAAGGCCGCGACGATATCGCCGTACGCCGTTTTCGCCTGGTCCGGGGTCACCTTCCAGAGATCGTTGACGGCCGCATGCGTCAGCTGCCGGTACATCGGTGCGTACACGCGGCAGACCGGCGAAAACGGCGCGGCCTGGGCTCGGGCGGCCCGGCTGATCGCCGGATCGATGGCCAGGTTGGCGTTCATGGTCGGCTGCGTGCTGACCGTGGGATAGACGTAGAAGCAGTCGATCGGCGGGTCGGCCGCCGGTGGGGGCGTTTGGATGGACTTCGAGCCGCCCAGACCGACCGCCGTGGCGGTCAGGTCGGCGGCGCAGGGGTTGTCGGCGAGGCCCGGACGGCAGAGCCAGACGACACCCGAGGCATCGACCCGGCCCGAATTGCTCGGCGTCGCGGCCGGTGACGAGCACGCGATGGCCGACGCGGCCACGACGACAACGACGGCGCGGACGAACGACCGCCGGCGCCGGGACGAGAAAGCGAGCCTGCCCACCTGCCCTTGCCTCCAGCCGGGACGTGTCGCGATGGTAGCGTCCGGGAGTCGGCCGGAACAGTGCCCAGAGTCGGGCCCTTCGCGCGCCGCCCCGGCCCCTGCCCGTCGTCTCGATGGCCGTCAGACGACGCCGAGCAGCCTGGCGAGGAGGCCGCCCGCGGCGAGGGCGATGCCGAGCGTGGATGCGCAGATCGCCAGCGTCGTCCGCCAGCCGAACTCTCCGCGCAGCGCGGAAAGCGTGGCGACGCACGGGATCGAGACGGACGTCACGATCGCGTAGACGAACAGCTGGGCCGGCGACATGATCGAGCCGAGGCTCGCCGCTCCGGCACCGAGCTGGATCACCGCCAGGGCCACGAGCAGCTGGAGAGCCAGCTCCTTGCGCAGGAACGCGAAGACGAGTGCCAGGCCCGCGACCGAGGGCAGCCCGAGCCAGCCCTTGACGACGGGGTCGAGCACCGCGGTAGCGCCCCAGATCCAGCCGCTCTCGTAGAGAAGGCCCAGGGCGCACGACCCGACGATCATGATCGGCGCGGCGGTTCGAACGAAATCCGAGAAGCGCCGCCAGGCCTTGCGAACCACCAGGTGCGCGATCGGCCGGCGGATCGGGGCGAGCTCGAGCACCAGGGCCGGCTGGCGGCCGGGCACGATCGCGTTGGCGGCGAGGCCGGAGGCGAACGTGATCGCGGCGATCAGCCCGAACGCGCCCAGCGCGGCGAGCGGCCCGGCGAAGGGCGCCACCGCCGCGACCACCACGGCCGAGCGCGCCGAGCACGGCGTCATCGTCACGAGGAAAGCGCCAAGAACCCGCTCGCGCCGGGTCGGCAGGACTCGCGTGCCGTAGATCGCCGGCACGTTGCAACCGCTCGCCGCCAGCAGCGGAATGGCCACGCGGCCCGAGAGACCCATCGTATTGAAGAGGCGGTCTGTCAGAACCGCGGCGCTGGTCAGATAGCCCGAGTCCTCGAGCGCGGCCAGAAGAACGTAGAACGTGAGGATGTACGGGATGCCGACGGACAGGAGCGCGAGTATGCCGCCGTCGAGGCCCCAGAGAAGCCCGGCCGCGATCACCGGCTGCGGGACGGCGGCGTGGATCGCCGTCGTGAGTACGGGCGAGGCGGTGGCATTCCAGGCGCCGGTCAGAGCCACCGACATGGTCCCGCCGATCCACATCATCAGCCCGAAGACGATCGCGCTGACGCCGGCGAAGATGGGCAGGCCGGGCCACGGCGACGTGCTCCAGATGCCGACCCTGTCGGCGAGCCGCAACGGCACTTCGCGGCGCCGCTCCACCTGTTGCGCCCACTCGTCGGCGATGCGCCAGCGGACCGCCTCGAGGGCTTCGCCGAGCTGGAGAGTGGCCGCGCCCCTCGCGGAAACGGCGCGATCGTCGACGAGTATCCCCAGGCCCTGGCCCGAGAGGTCCAGCGCGGCGGCGCCGAGGGAATGGGCGCTCGCCATCGAGCGCGTCAGCTTCTCTATCTGCAATTCCGCAGCGGGACCGTATACGCGGGCCGGGGCCGTGCCACGCGGCGCCGCCCCGGCGAGGAAGGCGCGGTGCTTGAGCGCGAGCGCGACGGCGTCGCGGAGGGCGGCCACGACACCGCGTCCCGTTAGACCGGTCGTGAGGTGGACGGGCATGACGAGCAGCTGGGACAGACGGCCGGTATCGACCTCGATGCCGCGCGCCTCGGCTTCGTCGGAAAGGTTGGCGGCAAACACGACAGGCAGCCCGAGGTCGCGACAGGCAAGGGCGATGGGCAGGTGCCGCCGCAGGTCGCTCGCGTCTCCGACGACGAGGATCGCGTCGGGGTGGATTTCGAGGAGCTGGCGCCAGAAAGGCTCGTCGCCCGTCGGCCGGTCGTCGAGCGAGAGCGTTCCGGGCAGGTCGACCAGATAGGCCCGGCTGTCCCCGACCCTGACCAGGCGCGGCTCGGCCCCGACGGTCGTCCCGGGTGCGTTGACGGTCTCGGCATATGTGCCGCTGGCGAAGCCGAACAGGGTCGATTTGCCGACGTTCGGGCGGCCGACCAGCGCTATGACCGGCAGGCCGACATCCGCGGGGCGATGCGAGGCGCCCGGTTGGCAGTGGGACGCGCTCGACTTGAAGTGTCTCATCAGCCGGGTGCCGGCCCGTGGGCATTGTCCACACCCTCGACCTGGACCGTCGCGGCGATGCTTCGCGCCAGCGCCAGGCGCGCTCCGCCGAGACGAACGATCACGGGTCCGCCGAGCGCGAGCTTGCGTTCGACGGAGACCTCGACGCCGGGGCCGATGCCCTCGGACAGCAACGACGCCGCCGAGCCGGCCTCGACCGCGGACACCCGGAGCGCGACGCCGGAAGGCGCGCTCACGAGAGTCTCGACGGCGTTTCCGCCCGCGGCGTTCGATACCCGAGTTGCCAACTCAGAATTGCTCACGCGCACAGTAAGACGTAAAGCAAGCGAACCAAATAGGGATGAACGGCCCGCCTTGCCGGGTCCAAGGTCCTTCGCCGGCCGATCTCCCGGTGCCGTCCTGCTCGCTCGCCCGGTTCGACTACCTCGTCGGGGAGGCGGCGGACCGTTTCGGGTCGGCTGGCGGAACATCGCCGCGCGGCGCGCGACTCGACGAAGTGCCGCGGGGCCGGCACGCAGACTTGTCCCGTGGATGACCAAGGAGGCCAGGGTTCCGGCGTGGAACGTGGCACCCGGACCCTGTCGACGCCCCGACCGGCGCCGCGGCCCGCGCGGAATCGTCTTGCGGCCGGCGCGGTGGCGCTCGTGGTGCTTCTGGCGATCGCGGCTGGAACCCTGTATTTCCGGAATGGTGCCGGGGCAGCCGGTAGCCCGGGGCCGCTGGCTACCGGCACGGGATTGCCGACACCTTCTGACACCGGGCTCGTCGCGCGCCTGAATGTCGGTCCCGGCGCGACCTTCTCCTGGGCTCCAGACGGGCGCCACCTGCTCGTCTCGGACGCGGCCGGCTCGCGCGTCTACGACCGGTTCGGGAAGCTCGTCTCAGACTTCGCGCCGGTCGAGGGCTGGCTCGACGCGAGCAGGCTGGTCGGAGTCGACGGTTCGGTCGTCGACATCTCTCATTCCCAGCCCGGCGCCTCACCCGCTGGAAGCGCGGTCCTGGCCAACGGGCATGGCTCGGCGGCGATCGTCGTGGCTCAACCGACCGGCTGCGGCGATCCCGTCGTCAACTGGTATCGGGACGGGGAATACGTCAAGGCCAATGAGAACGTGACCCCGCTCGGCTGGTCGCCCGACGGCCGTTACGTTCTTCTCGGACATGAGACATGCGACGCATCGACACCGGCGACGAGCCGGGAAGGGCAGGTCCAGGTTGTGGACTTCGCCTCCGGACGCGTTGCCGTGACGCTCGACAACGTGCAGGGCGAGATCGCCTTCTCGCCGGATGGCGCAAGCGTCGCCGCCCAGTCGGGGCCGGACCTGGAGGTCGGCGACCTCGACACGGGCGAGCCTGAGACGATCCCGGGAGCTCGATTCCTGGGCTGGCTGGACCAGGAGAGCATCTTCGTCGCGTTCGGATCGCGGATCCAGTTCGTCGACCTCGATCCGGTGGACGTCTCGGCCGCGACCTACGCCGTTTGGAAGGCCAGCTCGCCGACAGGTCTTGCGCTGGCCGGCGACCTGACCGGCTCCGCCCGAGCGATCGTCGCGGTCAACGGGTTCCAGTTGCTCGATCTATCGTCCGCCGGCCTCGCGGCTGAACCGTACTCGGCGGCGGCCCAGGCCTCGGAAACGTACCTGCAGCCGGGCTGGTGGTCGCCCGACGGTGGAATGCTTGCCCTTGAATCGACCGACGGGACGTTCATCGCGCTGATATCCGTTGACTCATCGCGTCCGGGCTCCTGGGCCAGCTCCGGGCATTAGGTCTCGAGCCGCTGACGGCCCGGCGGCCGTCGAGAATCACGAAACCCGGCCCTGAGGCCGGGTTCCAGAAATCGGTTTGGTTGCGGGGGACGGATTCGAACCGCCGACCTTCGGGTTATGAGCCCGACGAGCTGCCGCTGCTCCACCCCGCGCTCGGAACTGTAGCGACGGCGCCCCCAAGCGTCAAACGCTACGATCGGCCGGCGTGGGCGAACGCTCCCCGTCGGCCCCGGCTTCACTCGCGGCGAGCTGGAGGCCGGCGCGGAAGTCGAGGGCTGATTGCCAAGCTTCGATGGCAGCGGGCCACCAGGAGTCCACAGCATCGTCGGAGCCGTACCAGGGCTTGCCCGCGGAGGGGCCGTGGATGTGCGAGTCGAGCAGGACCTCGCGCGCTCCCTCGAGACGGGTCGCGGCCACGGGCACCAGACCATCGCCCTCAGTCCCGGGCGCGTACGCCCGGCCGATGATCGAGCGGTACATGAGCTCCGCGATCCGCTCGCGGCCGCCGCCATGAGGATCGGCGACGACAGCGCGAGAGGCCACGCTGACATAGCCGATCTGCGGGGCCCAGTAGCACCCGGGAACGGCCATCTCGGCCACCGACGCGGCAACCTCGTTGAGGCGCCGACCGATCCCCCGCCCGGCGGCCAGGCGGTGCGGCGTACCCAGCGTCACGATGGCGCCGATGCGAGCCGCGGCGCCGAACCGGCGGCCCGGATACGGCTCCGGCGCGGTCAGCAGCCGGCCCATGAACCCGCCCGCCGAGTGGCCGACGATGAGGATCGGAGCGCCCGACGAGACCTCGCGCGACACCTCGATCGCGGAGCGGAGCGCCTGGCCGGAGCGGGTCGCGATGGGGCCGGTGCCGCGAGTCAGGGCCAGCAGCCAGTCCGGCGTCCAGACCTCGGCGATCACTACGCCCGCGGCGCCACGGTCGGTCAAGCGCCTGGCAAGCGGCCGGTACAGCGGTGGCGCGGTCAGGAATCCACCCAGGATCAGGACCGTGGGCCGCAGGGCTCCAGCCATCCTTGGCCTCCGAAACGCCGCAATCCCTCCGATTCGCGGACGGCCCGAATATACGCGAGGGGACCGATTCCGTCGTGTGCTCCGGCGGCCGGCTGCAGGAAGCGTCGCCTGCCGGCACCGGCTTGGTGGCTTCGCCATGCGGCACGGCGAGGGTGCCATGCGCCCCTTCAGCTTTCCTGAAGCTGATCTGGGCGATGATGTGCGTGCAGCGACACTGGAGGCGCATGGATGGACGACGAAAAGAAGACGCAGCGGCAATGGACGGGGCCCGCAGAGACGCCCGGCTGGCGGCCGAGTGATTTCGCGAGCGGGCCGGAATCGACCGAACCGGCCGACGCTACACCGGCGGCCACGGACTCCGGGCCGATCGAACGCGAATCGACGCCCGAGGACGCAGCCGCGGCATCTCAGCCGTCTGGCCCGCAACCGTCCGGTTCGCCGCTATTCGAGCCGGAGAGGTCCGCGCCTGAGCCGTCCGCGCCGCAGCCGTCCGCGCCGGAGACGTCCGCGCCGCAGCCGTCCGCGCCGAACGCACAGCAGCCCTGGGGCCCGCCGTCCCTCGGGCCGTGGGCGCCGCCGCAGCCGCATCAATACTGGCCGCCCGCCCCGAACCAGGCGCCGGGCTGGACGCAGAGTCAGGGTTGGAACCCGGCTCCGCAGAATCCGCCGGCCTGGCCTCCGGCTCCCGCCCAGCCCGGCTCGTGGCCGCCCGCCGGCCAGCCCCAACCGTGGCAACCCGGCCGATCGTGGGCCCCGATGCCCGCTCCGGTGGACTCGAGCATCTCCGCCGCTCGCAAGTCCCGACTGCCCATGGTCCTGAGTGTCATCGCTGCGTGTTTGATCTCCTTCTCGGCCGGAATGGCGACCGATCGACTCGCCTTTGGCCCGGCCACCACGATTGCCGCCCCGACGGCCACCACATCCGCCAACCAGCCGCTCCCCGACTTCGCGTTGTACGAGAAGGCCCTCCAGATCGTCCGCCAGAACTTCGTCGGCAGTTCTTCCGTCACCGACCAGCAGCTGCTCTACGGCTCCATCCGGGGCATGGTGGAAGCCCTGGGCGACACAGGTCATTCGGTCTTCCTGACCCCGTCTGAGTACGCCGCGACTCAATCCGAGCTGAGCGGCAACGTCGCCGGCATCGGCGTCCTGCTCTCGACCGATAACGGCCAGTTCGACATCACCAAGGTCCTGCCCGGATCGCCGGCCGCGGGTGCCGGCGTCAAGTCGGGTGACCAGGTCACCGCCGTCGACGGGGTCTCCGTCGCCGGCCTGAGCTTCGATGAGTTCGCGGCCAAGATCCGCGGGACCTCCGGCACGAAGGTGACCATCACTGTGGTCCGTCCCGGCGTGGCGACGCCTCTACAGATCACGATGACCCGGGCCGTCGTCTCGGTTCCGCTGGTTTCGTGGGGCATGGTTCCGGGCACGCACATCGCGGACATCGCCCTGCTCGAGTTCTCCAACGGCGCGAGCGACCAGCTGGCGACGGCGATCCAGTCGGCAACCGCAAGCGGGGCGACCGGCATCGTCCTGGACCTCCGAGGCAACCCGGGCGGCTACGCGACCGAGGCGGTGAACGTGGCCAGCCAGTTCATCTCCACCGGCACCGTCTACATCACGGAGAACTCCAGCGGGCAACGAACCTCCAACGACGTCAACACCTCGGTTGCGCACACCAGCCTGCCGCTCGTCGTCCTGGTCGATCACAACTCCGCCAGCGCCTCCGAGATCGTGGCCGGGGCGCTTCAGGACTCCAAGCGGGCGAAGCTCGTGGGCGAATCCACGTTCGGAACCGGCACGGTCCTGCAGACGTTCAAGCTGCCCGACGGTTCGGCGATCCTGCTCGGGACTGCCTACTGGCTGACTCCCAACGGGACCAGGATCTTCGGCAAGGGCATCACGCCCGACCAGCAGGTCGCGCTCGCGGCGGGCGTCGCCCCGCTCGATCCTTCAGCCCTCGCCTCGATGACGACGGCTCAACTGAACGCGTCCGGCGACGCCCAGCTACTGGCGGCAGTCAAGGACCTCAAGTAGGCAGAAGCGCAGCTCAATCCGAGTCGGCGGGCAAGGGCGTGCTTGCGCCTCCGTGCGCCTCCGTGCGCCTCCCTGGGCCTCGGGCGGCCTTCCCGGCCCCGGCATGCCTGCCGGGCGCTACTATCGCCGCTGCACCTCGTTCTCGATATCGTTCGCGCCGAGGGCCGTTAGCTCAGTGGCAGAGCCGCCGACTTTTAATCGGCTGGTCGTGGGTTCGAATCCCACACGGCCCTCCAACCCCTCGTCCAAATCACGGGCGGCTGGCCGAACTCAATGACGACGCTCCAGAGCGTGCGCTGGGGACGTCAGAGCTTGTCCTCGTCGCCGAAGGGGCTGCGAGTCAAGGCCTACGCGGGCCACGGCCGGTGGTAATGGCAGCAGCACCGGAGAGGGCGTCGAGACGAGCGGAAGGCGGAGTCGTGAGGGAAACGTCAAGCCTCGCGAGCCCATCGAGATCGGGCAGCTTCTGACAACTTTCTCTACGCCCGCAAGCCGCAGTCAACAGAGTGTTGACGGTCGCTCCATCGAAGGCTACCGTGCCTTCGTGGCGCTAAGGGGGCGTCAAGACCAAGGCGGGGAGGGGCAAATGAGCGCGGGTTATCGCCGATGGACCTCGAGTCTCACGGTTGTGTCAGCCCTGGCAGTTGCGGCCGGGGCCTCGAGGTCGTGTGCGTTGGCACCTGCGTGATCCAGCCGTGACGCCAACCTCGAGCATCTCATCAACCGAAGGGCGACGGTTCCGGGTTCCGCCTGTCACAGTGCTGACTGAGTTAGTGGCAGCCGTCATCCTCCTGGCGACGGTCTCGGCCCTTCCGTGGTTCCACGCCGTGCCCAATCCAGATATCTACTACCCGTCCGGACCGATGGATTGGGGTTGGGATCAGTGGCACAGCGGGTTCGTCGACAGAGCCGTGCTCCTCACCCTGTTCGCTCCCTATCTGTGCTTGCTCGTGGCCGTGCTCCGAGTCAGGTTCCACGCCAAATGGACAGGTATTGTCGCCCTCGTCGCCTTCGCTCTGGCGGCTATCGGCGCACTCGACACATTCAGCGAACCCGCGCACATCATCCCGAATCCCGGAGGGGCGGTCACTCCGGCGGTCGGCTTGTGGCTCTTCGCTGCGGCCGCCCTCGTGGGGATCGTCGCCGCCGCAGCTGAGCTGTCGCGTGGTGTCGTTGCGGCAAGAAATGGCCAGCGCAGATAGCGCCGACCTGCCCCTCCGGTACGCCCTTTATGTTGGCTGGCCCTGTGTTCGAATTCGGTCAGGAGTCTCCTCGGCGAGTTCGAAGAGTTCGGAATGTTCTGGGGAGCTGGCCAGTATCGCCATCTGCCATTACGGGCCGACCACAAGCCTGAGATTGCCGCTTCGCAGCATGCCGGTCGCGGGCGTCGAGCCGCTTGCGTCGAGGCAAACGATCACGATGTGCCTGCCGTCACTGACAACGCCCAACACCTCCACCGCCGCCGATGGATTGGTTGAACCCACCGTCGGCAGATCCGCGACAGGTGTCCAGGTCTGGCCGTCGGACGTCCTCCACGCGGCGAGCTTTCCCCACGGAGTTCCGCTGGTGTCGTCGGCGGCGGGCTGAGCCCCCGCTGCTACGAAGCCATCCGAGCCCGACGCAAATGCCAGGTTCACTCCAAAGGAGTTCGTCTTTCCCGGCGACCACCGGATCCCATCGGCGCTGGCCCACGTCAGGATGTGCTCGGGGCCGGGCATCGGGCCGCCGGAGACGTTCCCGGATCGGCCAAAAGACACGAATCCACCGGACGAAGCCGCGAACGCCGGTCCCAGCGCCACGAACGGGTCGCCCTCCAGCTTCGGGCTGGCGCCAGGACCTGTGTAGGCCCACGCTCGAGCCCAGTGCTCCGCGTCCGCGGACTGCCAGACGGTGGCCGAGTCGTAGATGGTGTATCCACCGGGGAGGATACCGATCCCGCCCATGAACAAGGCCATACCTTGCGGCAGGCCGCTGGGGGTCACCGGTTGCCAGTTCAAGCCATCCTTCGAGATCCAGAAGTCGTACGGAAAAGCCTCCGAGTTCCCCACCCCCCAGACCAGGAAGCCGGCCGGCCCATAGACCACGTGCTGCGCCGGAGCGGCTTCCGGTCGTGAGACGTCAGCCGCAGACCACGTCCGGAGATCCATCGAGGTCCATATCTCTGCCGCACCGCCCAGCGGCGGTTCCAGACCTGCCCAACCCACCGCGACGAAGGCGCCGGCTGCTTCGACCATGTCCGCGACCGTGGCATCAGGGGTCGGCAACGTGGACACCATCGTCCAGCTCATCCCATCCGGCGACGTGAATACTTCTGTTTCGCCCGATCCCGCAGGCGTGGCCGCCGCGGAGGGAGCGGGCGCGCTGAGGGCATTCCCGCTGAGGGTGCCCTCGCGTCGCGCCGTGGACACGAACGCCACGAACCCGCCACCCGGCCGAGCGAAGACCGGACATGGCGGGGTTAGCCATTCGTCGCCGGGGACCAGCAGTGGCAGAGCACGGTCGACCAGCGTCCAGCTCGATCCGGCGACGCGAGTCGCCTGAGCAGTCCCCGTGGGACTCGGGACGACGGACGGGTTGCTGGGATTGGGGCTCTCGGTCGCGGTCGCGGTCGCGGTCGCGGTCGCGGAAGGGCTGGCCGTATACGGCGAACTCGAGCGAAGCAGTGCCAGGCCGCCGACTATCCCCAGGACGGCGAGAACGGCGGCCAGGCGCATGAACGTCCGCGTCGATGCCACGCTGCGGCGCGTCCGGCTCCACTTGCCGGCCGAAGCGGCGGCTGGTGGCTCGGAAAGGATGCGTTCCAGCGATGTCCGCAGGCCCGGCGGCAGGGTGCGCGGCACCGAGTCCGATAGCCAATCGCGAATGTCCCGCTCGTCGTCCGGCTGCCGGCTGGTCATTCGGATGCCTCCTGCACTGGCTCGATCGCGTCGCGCAGCGACTTGAGAGCACGATGCAAGCGCGACTTGGCCGTTCCCGTCGCGATCCCGAGCCTGTCGGCGATCTCTTCCATGGGCAAGTCACGCCAGAAGCGAAGGACGACGATCGCTCGCTGCTCGGGCGAAAGCCTGACGAAAGCCCGGTCGAGAGACAGCCTGGCCATCGCTGCCGGGTGCCACTCGGGCGCCGCGAAATCGACGTCCTCATCGAGCGCCACGGTCACCACCACTCGTGCGTGCCGCAGACGGTTGAGGCAGGTGTTCACGAGTATCCGCTCGAACCAGGCGTCGAAGCGCGAGAGGTCTCGCAGCGAAGTCCAGCGGGCCCAGGCTTGGGCGACCGCTTCCTGCGTGGCATCCTGCGCCTCGTCGCGATCGCGCAGGATCAGGGCTGCCGTGCGGTAGCTCTTCAGCAGGCGGGCGTCGTCGAACACGGCGAAAGCTTCGAGCCGCTGTCTCTGCCATGGCTCGACAGCGGACGCGGGCTCAATGTCGGGCCTGTCGTCGCGCCCCCTCGTCGCGGACAACCTTGCCTCCACCGCAAATCCCCGATCCCGGCGCCGTGCGAGCTGGCGCTCGAACTGTATGACACGCCAGCAGTGCAAAACGTTCCGGGTGCCGCCCTGGATCCAGTGTTGACTCGCTCGTGGGCTCGTGGGATGGTCTGGGCGTTTGGGGGTGCGAGCATGGCCGTTTCCGAAGGGATCCACATCGCCGGTTTCGGGCGGGACGCTCGGGGCGTGATCATTGCCGGGTTGGGCACGTGCGCTCTCACCGCCTGCACCTGGTGGAGTGCTCGAGGCGGCCTACCAACTCCGCAGGTGAGTGCCGTCATCCTGGTTCTGATAGTGGTGGGATTGGCCTCGGGTCTGGTTTCGGGTCACTTCCGCTTCGCGCCGGTCGCCTGGGTCGCGGCAGTCATCGGCAGCTGGCTTGCCTACGCCGCGACGTCCGCCATCGATCCGAGCCTGCCGCCTCCGGATTCGAGCTTTCCGGGACACGAACTCCTCAACACGGCTTTCCTCATGCCCTTCGTCGGGGGCGGTCATCTGCTGGGCGCATGGGCTCGACGTGCCACTCGGCGATCCTTGCTGAGCGCGACGCTGGCAGGGGCTCCGATTTGCGCGCTGTGTCTGTACGTGTGGTGGGACATGCCTTACAACATCGCCAGGAACCCTGGGGTGGAGATCGCTTTGCTCGTCTGGGTCGGCAGTGGCATCGGCGCGGGATTGGTCTCGGGTCGCTTCCGCGACGCGCCGGCGTCCTGGGCCACTGCCGTCATCGGTTTCATGGTCGCGTACGTCGGGGCCTATGCGATCGAAGCGGGCGATCAAGGACCCGTGGAGAGCCTCGTGTACGGGCCGGTGGCCCTGCTCGTCATCATCGGCGGCGGCCATCTTGCCGGTGCGGCCGCCTGGACGGGTGGACGCCGGCTTCGAACCGTCCGCAGTCCCGCCGGCGCCTGACGAAATGTCCGAACCCCGCGGCCGGAATCGCCCAATCGGCAAACGCGCCAACAGCGCCAGGAGCGCCGACAGCCCCAGTAGCGAGCCTCCGGCCGGGGAGGGCCGGTCCCCCGAATTCGATGCCGGCCGGGTCGCCGCGTTCAGCGACGCCGTCATGGCCATCGCCATCACGCTGCTGATCCTCGACCTCCGGCTGCCCGGTACGGTCGCCCAAACCGATGCCGCGCTGCAGGATCAGCTCCGGGCTCTGGAGGCGCCGTTCGTCGCCTTTCTTCTGAGCTTCGCCGTCATCGCGGTATGGTGGAACAGCCATCACAGGCTCTTCGGAGCGCTGCGCCGGGGCGACCGGCGGATCCTCCTCCTGAACTTCGTGTTCCTTGCGGCTGTGGCGTTCCTGCCCTTCCCGACGTCCGTTCTCGGGCGGTCCTCGGCCCTGGCGACGGCGATCGTTCTCTACGCGGCCACAAACTTCGTCATAGGAGCGGCGGTGCTGCTCATGTGGTGGCATGCCACCCGATCGGGCCTGCTCGGGGAGGATCTGGACGCGCGGCAACTGCGGCACTTCATGGCCTACGCCGCGATGGCTCCGCTCATGTTCCTGGCCTCGATCCCGGTGGCGCTGGTCAGACCCGACCTGGCGCCGTGGTCCTGGAACGCCATCTGGATCGCGGCGGCGGCTATGCGTCTCTGGTGGCGGCGCGAGGACGCCAGAGAGAGACGGCAGAGCCGCTGACACGCGAGGTAACCTGGCCGGCATGAGCGAGTCCAGTTCGGGGCGCGGAGCAGGCTTCGCGGTCTGCGAGCTGACCGGCCAGTGGCGCGGCAGGCGGTATCTACTTCACGTTCCGGGGCCGGCCCCGCAGGCCGCAGGTCCGCGACCGCTGCTCGTCCAGCTGCACGGGCGGGGAATCGACGCGGCAGGGTTCGACCTCTGGACCGGCTTCTCGGCGCTGGCTGATGAAGCGGGCATCGTCCTGGCCATGCCCGAGGCCGTCGGCGAGATCTGGAACGACGGACGTTATGGGGCGCCCACCTCGGAGGTGGACGACGTCGGCTTCATCGGGGCGGTCATGGAGGACGTGGGCGCCCGGCAGTCTATCGATCGCGGTCGCGTCTACCTGGTCGGGATGTCGAACGGTTCGGCGATGGCCGGGCGTTTCGCATGCGAGCGGCCCGATCTCGTCGCCGGGATCGGCCAGGTCGCGGGCACCGCGGGCGCGTCGGTGGCGGCCCGGGCCAGACCCTCTCTGCCCTTGCCGGTCATTTCATTCCACGGCACCGCCGATCGCTCGGCTCCGTACACCGGCGGGCGCGCGGGCGGGCTCAGTCGACTGCTCATGATCAGGCACCGGGCTGCGCCGGCCCTCGGCGTGGACGAATGGGCCGAATTCTGGCGGTCGACCAACGGGGTCGAGCGCTCCTCGGAGGTCGAAACGCTTGGCGACGACGTCTCCGTCCGGCGCTGGCGAGCCGCCAACCCGCTGGGCGACCTCGACTTCTACCGGATTGAGAACGGCGGCCACACCTGGCCGGGCGCAAGCGCCCGAGTCTGGATCCCACCCATCTTCGGCCGCATCACCACGACCATCGACGCAACGCGCCTGATGTGGGAGTTCCTGTCGGTCCATCGACGGGGGTGAAGCGGGAGTTCGCCGTTGCGCTACGGGCCTCGCCAGGCCGACGCGCGCTCGGCCGGTCGCCGCCGGTCCGCGGCGGCGAGCCCAAACCCGTCGCCGGCGGTCCGCGCCGCCGGTCCGCGGCGGCGGGCTTCTCGCGGAATTTGACCCGGAGTCAACGGGAGTCGGGTGCGGAGCCCTCCAGGAGGGCGGAATCGGGGCTGCACGGCCCTTAGCCGAGTGGCGAGCCCCGGGCATGTCGCCTCCGGGGCCCCGAAAGTGAGGCCGGCGACTCTTCTTCGGTGCCCCAGCCCGGCCGAGGCCTCGTCTGTTGACTGGGAGTCAAGATCTGCCGGATGACCGGACGCGCCTGCTCCGCCGCGGACTCGGATGAGGGCCACGCCCGGAATCTAGTTGGGCGGGAAAAGGAGCAGCTGCGTGCTGCCGGCAAGGAGGGTGGCCGATCGCAGGCCGAGTTGTTCCATGACCGGATGGGCTCGGCCCGTGTCGTCGAGGATCCAGATGGGATTGGCCGGATCCAGGCTCGTCACGAGCCAGCCGGGGCCCTGGCGCTCGATCACGGCGAATCTCGGGCCCACGACCGGGTCGACGACGCGGATGGTGGCCGCGGGGTCGCCGCCCACGAGCAGTCGCGAGCCCGGAGCCGCGACGAAGGTTCGGCGTCCGGCAGGATCGATCGCGACGACTGTGCCGGCGCCGGCTGCGATGGCGGCCGCTTCGGGCGTCGCCGCGCCTTCGGGCGTCGCCCCCGCGGGTATCGGCGCCGCGGCGGGCGACCCGGCGGTCGCGTCCGTGCCGGAATCGGAGGCGCCGGAAGCGTCACTCGGCCTGGGGTCGTCCGTCTCCACTGAGTCGAGACCTCCCGAAAAAGGTGCGCGGACCCATCGCCGTCCCACCGCGCCACTTTACGGCTTACATTGCGCATGCATTCGGTGTCGGCGACGGCAGCGCTCCGTCGCCTGCATGCGAAGCTGCCCGGCTCGATGGGAAGCCGAGGCCAACGAGGTGAAACGGTGAACGAGCCCGCGACGTCCGCCTTTGCATCCGCCGACCCGGCTCTTCTCCACCGTCCGGCGGGCGTGACGCTCGTCGCGCTCGGCGCGGCATTTCTGGCCCTGGCGCTGCTGTTCGGAGCCGGCGTGTGGTTCGGCGTCACGCAGGACAGCGGCCGCAACCTGATCGTTCGTGCCGGGCGGCTCATCGCCCTGGCCATGGTCGTCGTGGCGGTTCTCGAGCTCGTGCTCGCCTACGGCCTCTGGGCGCTGCGCCGCTGGGCCTGGCCGTTCGGGGTGATCCTGCTCGCGGTGTCGATCGGGCTGACCATTCTGGGCGGAGGTCGCGGTGACCCGAACATCCACCTCATCTCGCTCGTCGTCGAGATAGGCTCGCTCTGGTATCTGCTCGGCCAGCGCGCTCGCGAGGCGTTTCGGGCCGATTCCTAGGGCCGACGCACGAGCCGCCGGATCGCGCCGATCTAGAAGCTCGTCCTGATCTCCCTGGTCGTCCCGTCGGCGATCGATTCGTAGACCCGCACGACGACTTCCAGAACGTGGCGCGCGTGCTCGGCCGTCAGCAGAGGCGTGGCCTCGCCCGCCAGGCAGGCGATGAAATGGGCGGCGCCATGGCCGATGAGCGGAAACGGATCCGCGGGTGGAGGAGGAACCAGGCCCCGATTCCAGCCCACCGACAGCGCGTTCCAGCCCGGCGCCGCCGCACTGCCGGCGTCATCGATCGCGAAAACGTCGGCCGGGGAATCGGCCGCGAAAGCATCGCCGCGCAGGCTGACCGAACCGCGTTCCATGTGGATCTCGATCCACGGCTGCTCGGTCGCGGGCAGGGCGAAGCTCGAGAGCAGCTGCCCCAGCGCGCCGCCGGCGAACTCGAGGTGGATCAGGACGTTGTCCGGCGATGTGACTCGCATCGACCGGCCGGCCATGGGCCCGCCCAGGATTCGCCGCTCCGGGATCGCGATCGCGCCCATCGCCTGGACACGCCGCACCGGACCGAGAATCGCGGTCATCTCGTGGAGCCGGTAGATGCCCAGGTCGAGCACCGGCCCGACGCTCGGGCCGTAGAAGACGGTGGGATCGCCGGTGTAGTCGAGCCAGCTCGCCGGACCCATGTTGCCGCACTGAGCCAGTGCCAGAGTGGGCCTCCCGAGCCGGCCGCTCCGGACCAGATCGCCGAGCCAGCGGACGTGGCGAGTGGCCGCCGAGGCGGGCGCGCACATCAGCAGCAAGCCGGCGGCGCGAGCGGCGGCGATCAGCTCGCCGGCGCGATCCAGCGTGGCGGCGAGCGGTTTCTCGGAGTAGACGTGGGCTCCGGCCGCCAGACACTTCTCCGTGACGTCGGCATGGAACGGAGCCGGAGTGAGGTTGAAGACCGCGTCGGGCCGCGTCCGGACGAGCATCTCGTCGAGGGAATCGAAGGC
>VFSW01002927.1_pt1 | contig 25673 bp, 25 predicted proteins | sample 5358111 | NCBI WGS metagenome assembly VFSW01 (sample SAMN11554181, study PRJNA540505) | mine drainage metagenome | isolation source: sediment from site ElyBrook_90M | place: USA: Ely Copper Mine, Vershire, VT | collected 2017
TATCACTTCCAAGTATTTTGAAGGTTGGACAACATATTGATATTTTCTACGCGCGTGACCATGATCTCCAAGATAAACACTGGGATAGTGTTGTTGTTGTTTTTGGAAATTCAACAAATATTGCAGCTCGCTCCTATCCAGACTCAGCCATCAAGGACGTATCGTTTCCAGAAAAAAGTCAAATCAAGCTAGATTCCATCACTCGCTAAACTTTCGGTATCCATCGAGTCAATGGAGATTTTGTGTTCAAGAAAAAGATTTTTGACGTAGCTATCAAGGGGCTGGGCAGGGAATCTTTTCTCTGCGAGATAGCAGAGCTGGATTTTCCGCGCGCGTGCCCTAGCATCCTGATTCCATGAAGTACATTTTTGTGACGGGTGGTGTGGTCAGTTCGCTCGGCAAAGGGTTGGCCGGGGCTTCTCTGGGCACTCTGCTCGAGCGCCGCGGACTTCGAGTAACGCTGCAAAAGCTGGATCCTTATCTCAATGTCGATCCCGGAACGATGAATCCTCTCCAACATGGAGAGGTTTATGTTCTGGCTGATGGAGCGGAGACCGATCTCGATCTCGGGCACTACGAGCGTTTTACCAAGTGCATTCTGACGCGTGAAAACAATCTCACCAGCGGCCAAGTCTATGAAACGGTTCTCTCGAATGAACGTCGTGGCGATTATCTCGGCAAGACAGTGCAGGTGATTCCGCATATTACCGACGAAATCAAGCGGCGCATCCGCAGCTTTGAGCAGGTCGATAATACAGACATTCTGATTACGGAAATCGGCGGGACAACGGGAGATATTGAAGGTCTTCCCTTTTTAGAAGCAATCCGTCAATTTATTCTGCAAGTGGGGCCGCACAATGCGATTCTTCTGCATGTGACGCTGATCCCCTTTATCAAGGCGGCGGGCGAGTTAAAGACTAAGCCGACGCATCAAAGTGTCGCAAAACTCCGTGAAATTGGACTTCAACCTCAGGTGCTCATCTGTCGTACGGAGAAGCCGCTGGAGACGGAAGTGCGCGAGAAACTTTCCCTTTTTTGCAATGTGCCGCTCGATGCCGTGATCGAGGCGCGTGATGTCGATCATTCCATCTACGAATTTCCGCTGATGCTCCAAAGGGAAGGCCTCGATGAGAAGGTCTGTCAGCTCCTGGGTCTTCAGACGCCGCCTGCCAATATGCAGGAATGGAAGAAGATCGTTCATTCCATTGTTCATCCCTCGCGTCGCGTGAAGGTGGCTATTGTGGGAAAATATGTGGAACTTCAGGATGCCTACAAGAGCATTTACGAGGCTCTCTGCCATGCTGGAGGATCCAATGATTGCGGCGTGGATTTTCAGATCATTGATTCGGAGGAGATCGAGCGTGATGGTACCGAAGCTCATCTCCAAGGAGTGGCTGGCATTCTTGTTCCCGGAGGATTTGGGGATCGCGGGACGGAGGGGAAAATCGCGGCTACCCGCTTTGCCCGTGAGAACAAGATCCCCTTTCTCGGACTCTGTCTTGGGATGCAGATTGCTTCCATTGAATTTGCCCGGAATATTTGCGGGCTGGAGGGGGCCAACAGTACCGAGTTTGAGCCAGCAACTCCTCATCCTATTATTGCGCTTCTCGATGAGCAGAAGCAGGTGACCGGTAAAGGGGGGTCAATGCGTTTAGGCTCCTGGCCTGCTGTCCTCAAACCAGACTCGCTGGCTCATCAGATCTACGCTCATACTGAGATTGCTGAGCGTCACCGTCATCGTTACGAGTTCAACAGTGACTACCGCGAGCGGATGGAGGCAAAGGGATTTATCATTTCCGGTACCTCTCCCGATGGAACACTGGTGGAGATCATAGAAATTAGGGATCACCCCTGGTATATTGCCGTACAATTTCATCCTGAGTTTCTGAGCAAACCGGACGCTCCTCACCCGATTTTTCGCGAGTTCGTCAAGGCTTGTCTTCATTCATCTCCCAATGAGTCTTGATAGGGATCTTGAGCGCATGGTCGAATTTGAATTTGTCCGTGCCACTGAAAACGCCGCCCTCCACTCCATGCATTGGATGGGACGCGGAGACAAGGAAGCGGCTGATGCTGCTGCCTGCGACGCGATTAATGGCATGTTTGACCTCGTGGATATGCGAGGAGAGGTGGTCATCGGCGAGGGTATCAAGGATAATGCTCCAGGGATTTTTCTTGGAGATAAGCTAGGTCTCTGGGGAGAGAACGATCCGCGTTTTGACATTGCCCTCGATCCTATTGATGGAACGAGTAACGTCTCCAAGGGGATGCCCAATTCCATTTCCGTCATGTCTGCCGTGCATGTGCCGGAAGGACGTGAACGGAGCATGCTGAATATCCCTAGCTTTTACGTAGAGAAGCTTTCTTATGGCCCTCGTATTGCGCAGAGCGTCAGAGATTCCTTGATTCCCCCGATTACGCTTGATCTCCCTTTTGAACACACGCTGGAACTTGCCGCAGAGTCGCTGGGCAAGAGAATCGGAGAGCTTGTTGTTACCGTGCTTGATCGACCTCGGAATCAAATCCACATGGATGCTATTCGCCGTGCAGGAGCTTCCCTGCGACTCATTGCCGATGGTGATATTGCCGCAGCAGTCGCTCCTTCTCTTTACGATTCAGGAGTCGATCTTTATGTCGGGAGGGGAGGTGCTCCTGAAGGCATTCTTACAGCGGCAGCCCTCAAGACTCTCGGGGGCGAAATTTTTCTAAGAATGTGGCCTCGTGATGAGGAGGAGCGCAGGGAACTCCTCAAGACACTCTCTCGCGAGAATCTGGAGCGGGTGTACTGCACTGATGAGCTGGTGCAGGGCGATAATGCGATTTTCTGCGCCACAGGCATTAGTGATAGCCCCATGCTTCCCGGAGTTAAACTCATCGGGAAAACAGCCATTACCCATTCTATTGTGATGCGTTCGAGTAGCCGAACAGTCCGCTACATCCGAGCGGTTCATGATTTGGAAGTCAAAACCATCCATCTCCGCAGTATCCACAAAGAAAAATCCCTCTAAATCAGATCCAAGTTCAGCTTTTTAGCCCATTTGATTCGGAATTGTCATTCCTGAATTGCTTTCTCTTCTTCCACAACCCAACACTCAAGCTATGAACAACCAACTTCAAGAACTCAAACAGTTCACCACCGTTGTCGCCGATACGGGAGATTTCGAGTCGATCCGGAAATTTTCTCCACAGGATGCCACGACGAATCCTTCGCTCATTCTCAAGGCGGTTCTTCAGCCTGAGTATCGCCGACTGCTCGACAAGGCTATTGCCGACAACAAGGGCTCCTCGCTCTCCGGTTCGGCCCTCCTTCACAAAGTTATTGACGACACCCTGATCCTCTTTGGCCTTGAGATTCTCAAGATCGTCCCAGGGCGCGTCAGCACGGAGGTTGATGCACGCCTCTCCTTTGACACCGAGGGAACTCTTGAAAAGGCTCGTTATCTCATCGGCCTTTATGAAAAGGCTGGCATCAGCCGTGAGCGTGTCCTGATTAAAATTGCTTCCACGTGGGAAGGTATCCGCGCTGCCGAAGTGCTCCAGAAGGAGAAGATCAATTGCAATCTTACCCTCCTTTTCTCGATGCCACAGGCCGTTGCCTGTGCCGAGGCTGGCATTCGTCTGATTTCCCCCTTCGTCGGTCGTATCTACGACTACTACAAGTCCAAGACTGGCAAGGAGTATATCGGTGTGGAAGATCCCGGAGTACAGTCCGTTCATAGCATCTATAACTATTTCAAAAAATTTGGATATAAAACGCAGATCATGGGAGCCAGTTTCCGCAATACGGGGGAAATTATCGCCCTTGCCGGGTGTGATCTTCTGACCATTAGCCCAGATTTGCTGGAGAAGTTGGAGCAGTCGCATGATCCTCTGCCCCGTGTGCTCTCTCCCGAGACGGCGCAGAGCCTCGCGATCACCAAGATCCCAGTCGATGAAAAAAGCTTCCGCTGGGCTCTCAATGAAGATCCCATGGCTACCGACAAGCTGGCTGAGGGCATCCGGAAATTTGGTGAGGATATCGTCAAGCTCGAAGGAATCATCTCTCAGGCCACCTGATTTTCTGTTTTTTAAGCTTCCACGGTCTTTCCCATGAAACACGCATTCCTCCTGCTTCTCTCCGCACTGCTGCTGACGGCACCGATTCTCTCAGCCAAAAATCCATCCGACAGTCCAGCCTCTGTGCCGGTGCTACTGGGACTGGAACCTGTGCGTGTCGATCTGAAACTCTCTTCACTCCAGTGCGCCTTGCTGAATTCTCTCCGCGCCGATTACAAGATGCAAGCTCGTCAGATCACGGCCATTGGCATGGCCAATCGGGATGCTGCGCTGCGTGCCAATTGGGATCTTCAGGATCTCCGCAAACAGTTCAATCAACGTGCGCTGAATGTCCTCAATCCTTCCCAGCAGGATCGTCTTCGTCAAATCGAGCGTCAGATGCTTGGAGGATCACTTCTGACATCCATTGCCGAACAGAAACTTTTGGGATTGACCCCTCAGCAGCAACTCTCTCTGGCAATTCTCGAGAAGAACGACCAATCCCACGCCGCTGCGATCATGACCCAATTCAACAACGGAAAAATTTCATCCTTCCGCAAGAACATTAATCTGCACAGTAATCAGCAGAAAACTTCCCGGAAGATGCTGGCTGTGCTGACTCCCAGGCAGAAAGAACATTGGCTCGTTCTGAGCGGACAGAAACTTGGCTTCCCAGAGATTCACGATCCGAATGCTACCACGCGGAGCCTTTTTGAAGGCTATTGAGAACAAGAGGAGGGGAATTTTAAGGGGCTAAGGCTAGAAAAAGTGGTGAAGTAAGTAGTGGTTTTTGGATGAAAGTAAGTTTTGTGAGATGGAGACGCCCTTGAGAACACAAGGTTCTCTGAAGATTGCGATGGGGTTTCTTTGGGTATAGGCTTCTCTTCCCACCAAATAAAACCTTGATGGATTTTACCCTCACAGTTTTGCCCAAGCTGCCAGCGGTATCACAAATCCTGCACTTGGTGATTCCTTCTTGAGGAGGCTACTGCTCTACCTTACGAAGAGCCTCGGCATCGTGTGCGGAGAAGTCTGCGTGACGAAACGTTGGATCATCGGGGAGGCGCATCTGAAAGGTGCGGTGTGATTCCCATTGTGCGCTGGCTTTGCTCACGCTGCAACCGAGTACATGACCGCCGCGCGTTTTATCATCACTGAGAAAGTGAAAGTGATAGCCGGGGACGTTGATCCCCTTGATGTAGGGAGGAGAGCGAAAGCCGACCAGAGTCCCTGTAATATTGCGATATTCAAAGATTTTTTCCGATTTGGAAACTTCCGCAAGTGGGCGATACGGTGGATACTGTCGGGAAATACTCCGCAACTTGATAGTTGGAAACGTCCCATGAATCCGCAGCGACCAGAAATAATTTCGCGATCCAAGGTGTTGATCGAGCCAAGCTTGGAGAGCCTTATAAGAGGAGAGTGGTGGCAGCTTGGCGGAATGTTTCCCGTGGAAAAAAGAGAGGGTAGCAAAGGAGGTCTTTTCGGTATCTGCAATCACATGCACCTGACCGTCACTGGTGATCTGATAGAAAACGCCATCGAGCGCGAGCATCTCCCCGTCGAGATGATTCACCGTTCCAATTCCAAAATCACCGAAGCGACGCACTTCCGCAAAGGTTGCCGGCCCGTCATAAATTCCCTGCATGAGGGCATCAATAGTCGAAAATTGAGATAAGGTATCTGCGGCTCTCATGGAATCGAGTCTGCCGAGGTGGAGAAGAATTCCAAAGAAAAGAGTCGTGAAAAATTTCTGATATGCTGGAGGCTTCATCATGCAGTGAGCTATCAGAGAGGTGTTTTCTGAAACAGTATTTTTCTCTCCTCCTCTGTCATCTCGATCCAGAAACCTACGGGAAGAGAGCCAAGGGCAAAGCCTCCGATGCTCACACGGAGGAGGCGGAGTGTCGGGTGACCGACCGCAGCGGTCATCCGGCGCACCTGACGATTTTTTCCCTCCATGAGCTCGAGAGCAATCCAGCAGTCGGGAATATTTTTCCGCAGACGGATCGGTGGATTGCGTGGCGGCATGGTTGGTTGAGGATCAAGGAGATGGGCATGGCAAGGGAGCGTGGTGTAGTTCTGAATCGTGACTCCTGCTGCAAGTTGCGCGAGAGATTCACGAGTTGGATGGCGCTCCACCTGCGCCCAATAACAGCGAAGGTGTTTCTCTTTTGGATCGAGCAGGCGGGTGTTCAATCCAATCTCGTCGCTGAGCAGGAGTAATCCCTCCGAGTCGGCATCGAGTCGTCCGATGGGATAGACCTCTGGAGGAAATCCGAATTCCGACAAGGTTTTGTTTGAGGAACCATCTGAGGTGAATTGTGAGAGGGTTCCGTACGGTTTATGAAAGGCGAGAATCATGGATGAATTCTCCCTGTGATGAGTGCTTGATGTTTACGGAAAGGCACTCTGCAAAGCTCCACGAGTACCATCAGAGCAATGATCATAAAACTCTGCTCCACCGTACGAGAGGCCACGCCGAGTAAGCTCATTTCGAGTACCGGACAGAGCCCCACTGCTACCAGCAGAGGCTTCCCCCCAAATGGGTCGCCAAGCACCCTTGCTGGAATATCGGAGAGAAGGCTTGCCGCCGCCCACGCGACATTGAGCAGTGTGCATTGGATAGCAGAGAGTTCCAGATCGAGAAAGTGCACCGCCAAAACCGGATAGTAAAAGCGACAGGAAAACAGGAGCCGAACCCAAAGGAATAGGCACCAGTTTCCATAGTCAATATGGCATCCTTCAACACTATGCTCCGTTCAGAATGGTGTCGATACGGAGAAGCTCTTCGGAATCCCAAGAGGTATTGTGCGCTGATGCCACGCACTCTTCGAGCTGGCTGACTTTGCTTGCTCCGATCAGGGCTGTCGTTACGCGGGAATCGCGGAGAACCCATGCGAGTGCAAGCTGGGCGATGGTCTGACCTCGGGCGGTTGCAATATCCGTCAAGGCGCGAACTTTTACTAAGGACTCCGCCACATCCATCGGCTTCAGAAAGCCATGTTCTTTGGAGGCCCTCGCATCCCTGGGAATACCGGCAAGATAGCGTCCGCTCAGAAGTCCCTGCGCGAGGGGAGAAAACGGAATGCAGCCGATCCCCTCCTGAGCAAGCACCTCAAGCAATCCTCCTTCGATAGTACGATCAAACATATTATACCGTGGTTGATGGATCAGCAGAGGGACTCCCATGGCGCGAAGGAGTGTTGCTGCGCGGAGGGTGTTTTCTGGGGAGTAACTGGAAATTCCAGCATAGAGAGCCTTGCCGGAACGTACCGCATGAGCCAGGGCTCCCATTGTTTCCTCCAGCGGCGTGGCAGGATCAAAGCGATGACTATAAAAAATATCGACATAGTCCAGACCGAGACGACGTAGCGACTGATCCAGAGAAGCCAGGAGATACTTGCGCGATCCAAACTCTCCATAGGGTCCCGGCCACATCTGATAACCTGCCTTGGTGGAGATAATCAGTTCATCCCGATAGGGAGCAAGATCGGTGGCAAGTATCTTGCCAAAAGTTACTTCAGCCGATCCCGGAGGAGGGCCATAGTTATTAGCGAGATCAAAATGAGTCACCCCGAGGTCAAAGGCCCGTCGGACGAGAGCTTGCGCGGTTTCAAAAGAGTCTCCATCTCCAAAGTTATGCCAAAGTCCCAGAGAGATCTTTGGCAAGAGCAACCCTGAGCGTCCACAGCGCGAATAAAAGGAGGGCTGAGTATAACGTGAAGGATTGGGAAAAGTGCTCATGGGAAATGCCTCGGGAGCATGCCTTGTTCCCACTCAGGAGGAAAGCCTGTTTCTGACGAACATAAGTGCTACGAATTGCGTCATAAAGCGACCTCATGCGTATAAATGGAGCCTGCTACTGAGATAAGAAGACCTCTCTCCCGTGTCCTGAGTCATCGAATGATTGAAGAATGGGATTGGAGGGTAGATGAGATCGATCCTACCGGCTGCTATTTCTCCTCCTGAAGCTTGTGCCGCTTGCCATCAACTTTTAATGTTCAGTCACTTCCTTGTATGCCACTCCCCGTTGTTCTCACTATTGCCGGTTCTGATTCCTCTTGCGGTGCGGGTGCTCAGGCTGATCTCAAAACTTTCAGTGCTTTCGGCTGTCACGGTCTCACAGCCATCACTTGCATTGTGGCCGAAACCCCCGACAAGGTGCGTTCTATTCAGGCCGTGCGTCCCCAAATGGTGCGCGATCAGTTGGAGGTTCTCCTGGCAGCCTATCCCGTTGCTGCGATTAAAACAGGAATGCTCTTCTCCGCGCCGATTATTCGCACCGTGGCTGATTTCCTCGGAGCTCTTAAGGAATGCCCTCCTCTAGTCATTGATCCCGTGATGGCGGCTTCGAGTGGTACTTCCCTCCTTAAGTCCGGAGCTATCGCGGCCTACAGAAAATATCTCTTTCCTCTGGCAACGCTTATCACGCCGAATCTCGATGAACTCGCCATGCTTACCGCTACCACGCCACTCTCTCTTTCCGCAATGCGCTTGTCGGGCCAGCAGCTTACTGCGACTACGGGAGTTGCCGTGTTACTCAAGGGCGGTCATCTTCGCGGAAGCACCGCCACCGACCTTCTGCTGATGCCTGATTGGGAAGAGCATCTCTACAGTACGCCTTTCATCCGAGGGATTAAGACTCATGGAACTGGCTGCACCTACTCGGCAGCCATTGCAGCAGGTCTGGCCAAGAAACTGCCCCTTTCTGAAGCGGTGGATGCGGCGAAGGAGTTTGTTACAAAAGCCATTCATGGCACGCAGCAATGGGGGGTAGGCAAGAGGAGGATTGCCGCTCTCGATCAAGTGCAGCACATGGTGCCCCCAATGAAAAATTCCAGAGGAGACGTCATTCCAAATTCTGGAAATCACAAGCTCCCTTGAGAGGTTTTTTCCGTGTGGCTGCGTTGTTATGCCGTTGACTGTCTGAAGGCAGAAATCATGGGATGAAATCAGCGTTTCCTTAATTGTCAGTCTCTTCGCAATGACGCAATACGCCCTTCTCCTATTGACACGCTGGTAATTTTCGATACTCTCTCACGTCCCGCTGTCCCAACCAACCGGGATTCTTTCTATGGCCATTTCCGAAGTTATCCTCACCGAAGCCGTTCCCTCACTGGGAGCCGAAGCCGATATTGTCAAGGTTCGTGCAGGCTACGCCCGCAATTTTCTGATTCCTGGCGGTAAGGCCCTTCCGCTCACACCTGCCACCATGCGCAAGATCAATCACCTCAAGGCCAAGCGTGCCGAGCGTGAAGCGCGTGAAATTAACGAGGCCGAGGCGATTGCCACCAAAATCAATAAGCTCCGTTTGACCCTGAAGCTTGAAACCGGTGAAACCGGCAAAGCCTTTGGTTCCATCACGGCAGCCGACTTGCTGGAGCGTCTCACAGCAGAAATCAAAGATCTCATTCTTCCCCGCCATGCGATCGTCTTGGATCGTCCTCTCAAGGAGAGTGGTGAGCACCAGATTGCTGTGAAAATTCACTCGGAAGTGACTGCCACACTGCGTATTGAGATTGCTGCCGCCCCTAAGGTGGCACAGCCTGATGAGGAAGAGGAATACGGCTCCCGCAAGCCACGCAGCAAGAGCCGCGAGGCCTAACCTTTTTTTCTAGGCATGGCTGATAGTCCACAGGACGGCCCTGCTCAAGATTTTCGCTCAGCACAGGTCGCGCCGACTGCTGTTGGAAAGCCGTCTCGCAAAGGACGCTCTTCGGAGGAGGGGGAGCGATTCGGAGGAGGTCAGCGCTTTCCTGAGGCCCATCGCCCCCTTCCGGCAAGTCTCGATGCCGAAATGGGCCTCCTCTCCTCGATCCTGCTCTCCCCGAAGGACACCCTGACCATCGCCATTGAGCGGATTGATGAACATCATTTTCATCATCCGGCACACAGCACGATTTTTACCGTGCTCCTCGAACTCTGGAAGCTCTCCAAACCGATTGATCTGGTCACTGTTACTCAGGCTCTCGCTGATCACAACCTGTTAGAGCAAATCGGAGGCCCCGCTGTTCTTGCTAATCTTCAGACGTTCCTCCCGACCGCCGCCAATGCTGAATACTACCTCGATATTATCCGTGAGAAATACCTCCTGCGACGGATGATTTCGGTTTGCACCTCCTCGGCAGCACGTTGTTACGACGAGCAGGGAGATGTGAAGACCCTCATCGACGATGTGGAGAAGCAGGTTTTTACTGTGGGTGAGGAACGCTTTCATGGAGAGCTTCCGAGTATCAAAGACCATGTCAATGCGGCTATTGAGTCGATTGAAAAGCTCTATAAAAACAAAGGTGCCATCACAGGGCTCCCGACCAGCTATAAAAAGTTCGATGAAATGACCAGCGGCATGCACCCGAGCGAAATGATCGTCATCGCCGCGCGGCCCTCGATGGGAAAAACCGCTCTTGCCATGAATATTGCCGAGCATGTGGCAGTCGATCACAATACTCCGGTTGGCATCTTTAGTCTGGAGATGAGTTCGCAACAGCTTGTCCAGCGCCTACTCTGCTCGCGCGCCCGCGTGAATATGCAGAAAATCCGCAATGGGTTTCTCGACAAAAAGGATAATCAAAATCTTTTCAAGGCCGCCGCCGCCTATATGCAGAGCAAGATCTATATCGATGACACAGCGGGTCTCAGCATTCTGGAACTCCGAGCCAAATCGCGTCGCCTGATGGATCGGCACGGTCTCGGTCTGATCGTCATTGATTATCTCCAGCTTCTCAAATCCGGCTCTAAGAGAGCCCAGGAAAATCGCCAGATCGAGATTGCAGAAATCTCCGGTGGCATCAAGGCCCTCGCCAAGGAACTCAATATTCCGATCATCGTCCTGGCGCAGTTGAATCGTGAATCCGAAAAAAGAGGTGATGGAAAACCCCGCATCTCCGATCTTCGTGAATCCGGTTCCATCGAGCAGGATGCCGATCTGGTCGGTCTGCTCTACCGTTCTGCCTATTATGCCAAGGACGAGGAGGAGAAAGAGGCCAAGGGAGGAGAAGCTGAACTCATCATTGCGAAACAGCGAAATGGTCCAATCGGCGAAGTTTCTCTCACCTTTTTGAGCGAATTTACCCGTTTTGAGACCAGAGAAATCGCCCACAGCGAAGGGAACTAAGGGAGGGGGAGCAGGGAGGCAGATGTGTTAAGTGGGGTAAGGGAACCGCTGATTGTCTTTCGGGTTTAAAGTTTCAGATATTATCCCTATTCTGCATTTTATGTTCCCGACCAAAGGCTACGCCGCCCAAAGCTCCACCTCACCCATCGCTCCGTTTTCCTTCGAGCGCCGCGCTCCCAGAGCTCACGATGTCCTGCTTTCCATCTCGCACTGCGGAGTCTGTCACACCGACATCCACATGTCGCGAAACGATTGGGGAGGTTCTCTCTACCCAATGGTTCCGGGGCATGAAATCATCGGCAGGGTCACACAAGTTGGTTCTGAGGTAACGAAGTTTTCCCCCGGAGACCGCGTCGGCGTGGGATGTTTTGTGGACTCTTGTCGTACCTGTTCAAGCTGTCAGGAGGGATTGGAGCCTTATTGTGAGCATCACTTCACCGGAACCTATAATAGCCTGGCGCGTGATGGCGTGACACCCAACTACGGCGGTTATTCCAATCAGATCGTCGTGGACGAGCATTTTGTGCTCAAAATTTCTGAGAAAATTGACCCAGCCGCTGCCGCTCCTTTGCTCTGTGCAGGAATCACCACGTATTCCCCTCTGCGTCATTGGAAGGTTGGCCCCGGAATGAAGGTCGGTGTCATCGGTTTGGGAGGATTGGGGCATATGGCCCTGAAGTTTGCCCATGCATTCGGAGCCTATGTTGTCTGTTTCACGACTTCCGCTGGCAAATCGGACGATGCAAAACGCTTGGGGGCCGATGAAGTGATTCTCTCCTCATCTCCCGAGACAATGGCCACGGCAACCGGAACCTTTGATTTTTTCCTCGATACGGTTTCCGCCCCTCATGATCTCAATGCCTATTTGGCACTGTTAAAGCGAGATGGCACGATGTGTCTCGTAGGAATTCCCTCCGAGCCTGCTGTAGTTCCTGTTCGAAGCCTTGTAGGAGGTCGCAAAAACCTAGCGGGATCACTGGTCGGCGGTCTGAAGGAAACCCAAGAAATGCTCGACTATTGTGCTGAACATGGAATTAGCAGCGATGTGGAGATCATCCCGATGGCACAGATTAACGAAGCCTACGCTCGGATGCTCAAGAGCGATGTGAAGTATCGCTTCGTCATTGATATGGCGACACTTTAGGGAGGAGAATTCTTCTCTGCCGTGGTGTCTTCAACAGGAACATTGCTGATCAGCTTCGCAATAGTCGGAGTTTCTGCGCTGGGAGCTGTGATGTCTAGATTTGCCGACTCTCTCTCGTGCAGCCCTGCCTGAGGCTGGATTTTCGGTATTGATGGCACTCCGGTGATCTCACGCTGAAAATCCTCCTTGGCCTTCTGTAGTTCACTCAAGGCCTTGCCAAGACCACGGGCCAGTTCTGGTAGCTTTTTAGGCCCAAAAAGAACTAACGCCAGAATGGCAATGAAGATCCATTCTGGAGCAGCAGGCATTCCAAAAGCGAAATAGGGAATCATAAAAATACGCTACTCCAGTAACTGCGGTAATGCAGTTTCTAGGGAAGCCACATCCGAAATACTGATGACCTTCGTTCCTTTGCGGATACGGCCCACGAGACTTGCGATGACGCCACCGGGACCGAGCTCCAGAAATCGGGTGATGCCAAGATGATCGATCATATATTCGATGCTTCTTGTCCAGAGAACCGATCCGGTAACCTGATCGGCCAGAGACTGACGGATAGTATCGGGGGATATGGCGGGCAATGCATCGACATTGCTAATCACCGGTACCTGAGGCATCTGGATCGATGTTTTTGCGAGCACAGCAGAGAGACGCTGATAGGCGGGTTCCATGAGCCGGGAATGGAAGGCTCCCGCCACAGTCAATTCGACGGACTTGCGTGCACCATATTCCTTGGCCATGCCAAGAGCCAAGGCGATCTTGGATTGCTCTCCCGAGATGACAATCTGACCTGGGCTGTTGAAATTTGCGACATCAACATCGGCGGCGGCGGCAAGATTGCGTACGCCCTGCTCATCCCCGCCGATAATGGCCGCCATGCCCCCCTGAGTCGCTTCACAGGCTTCTTGCATGAATCGGGAGCGCTGATCGACCAAGCGAAGCCCCGTCTCAAAATCGAAAGTGCCCGCAGCGGCATGAGCGGTGAATTCTCCCAGAGAGAGTCCAGCAGCAGCATCAACAGTCAGCGCTGAAAATTTCTCGCGCAGGACGGCTAGAGAGGCAAGCCCATGTACATAGAGTGCTGGCTGGCAGATCGAGGTACGAGTAAGCTCCTCAACAGGGCCCTCAAAGACAAATGATGAAAGCGAATAGCCAAGGATCGCATCGGCCTGATGAAAGAGATTGGCAGCAACGGGATAGGCGGCGGCAAGATCCTTGCCCATGCCGACGGCTTGAGCTCCCTGACCGGAAAAAAGAAGGGCTGTTTTCATAAGTGCAACTAAAAGTAGAAGGGAATTCCCTCTTTGGCAAAAGCCTCTTTCTGATCTTTTAGATAGGCATCGCCGAGATGCTCAAAGCCACCGGAGGCGCGAAAATCTTTAATGAAAGCATTCACCTGCTCACGTAACACGGTATCGCTGGGACGGAGCCCCACTGCCCAGGATTCCCGCTGTACCGGTTTCAGCAACGCAATGGTCTCGTCGGGATGCTCCTGATGATTTTTCCAGACACTCATCTGATCGTAGAGAAAACCATCGGCCTTCCCCTGAATGACCTCGAGAACAGCCGAGGATTCCTTGTCGAGCACCAGTGTCTTGGCCTTCTGAAGATGTGTCAGAGCCCAGATCTGCCCTGTTGTTCCTTGTCTCACAGCGATGATGCGTCCGTTTTGATCGAGATCTTTGGAATCTGTGAGCCCCGATTTTTTTCCCACAAGCATCGCAAGTCCAATGGAGAGGTAGGGATCGGAGAAGGCTATGGTTTTCTCCCTCTCCGTCGTATCCGTCATGGAGGAGAGAATCAGGTCGATCTTTCCAGTCAGCAGGGATGGAATCAGGCCAGTGAAAGGAATATTCTCAATCTGCACAGAACGGTGGAGAGAATCGCCCAGGGCATGAGCCAAATCGACACTGATGCCGGTTGGCTGTCCCTGTGCGTCAATGGTCTCAAAGGGAGGATACCCAAGATCCATACCGACAATGAGCGGCTGAGGCCCGGAGGCATGGGGAGTTTTGTGACAGCTACAAAGAATCGCAGAGAGGAGGAGAAAAAGAAAAAATGGATTCTTCATAGGTTCCTGTAAGAGTACTGAAAAGGAGCATGTTCGCGATGAGGATCATAGAGAATGATCACGGGAGTGAAGGAAGCTGGCCAGTGAGAATCACTCAGTTTTGAGATGAGATCAACGAAAAGACTGGGATTTTATCAGAGGAGCGCAGAAGCGGTTTTCAACAACCCTTCAGCAAGACTTGAGGCCTATCTTCAAGGCTTATATTCTCTTTTGACGTGACATTTACACCGATAGAGAAGAAGAATCGGGATCACCATGGCATCAAACACTTCTGGAGCGTCGCTAAACACCGACCTCTGAAACTATGCTGCATCTGTAAGGAGAAGCTCTCCTCTTCACCTCAAGGAACGCGAATTGTGATGGTGTCATGAACCTCATCGCAATCTACCTACTTTTTTGCACGGAGATCAACCCCCTCCTGTTTCTTCCTCATGTCCGAGAACAACGAGCTTTCTGATACCCAGAGTCTTCCTGATGACCGGCAAATTCCGATTGATCGTGTCGGCGTGAAGGATCTCCGCTATCCGATTCGCGTCCGAGATAAGAATCACAGTGAGCAGGCTACGATTGCCACAGTGCAGATGACCGTCGATCTGCCGCACCACTTCAAGGGAACGCATATGAGCCGTTTTGTTGAAGCGCTCAATTCTCACGGCCCCGTGCTCCATGTCCGCAATATCCGCAACATTCTTATGCAGCTTGCTGAACGTCTGGAAAGCGACCAAGCCCATGTCACTTTTGAGTTTCCTTATTTTTTGGAAAAACAGGCTCCTGTTACGAAGGCTGTCGGGCTGCTTGATTACACGGTTCGCTTTAGCGCGACTCTCATCGGTGGAGCTCAGGGCAAGGCTGATTTCATTGTTACGGTCATTGTTCCGGTCACGACTCTCTGCCCCTGCTCTAGGGCGATCAGCGAGTCAGGAGCGCATAATCAACGCGGCCATGTCACCTTTGCGGTACGGTGTGCCAAGCCTATGTGGATTGAGGAGATGATCCGCCTGGTGGAGGATTCGGCCAGTTCCGAGCTCTATAGCCTGCTGAAAAGACCTGATGAAAAGTTTGTCACCGAGAGGGCCTATGCCAACCCGGTCTTTGTGGAAGATCTGGTACGGAATGTGGCAGGACGCGCCGAGCAGGATAAGAATATACTCTGGTATCGTGTCGAGGCGGAGAACTTTGAATCGATTCATAATCACAATGCCTACGCACTGGTGGAGAGGCATTGTTCCCGCGATGCCATGATTCCCGGGAGTAACCCCTGAATCTGAATCTGCTTTTATGGAACGCGTTGCCCTGCTGATTGCGACATTCTGTTACCTGTTCAGTGTCGGGCATACCCTCTTTGCTCTAGGTGCCGGACGCTTTCAGCCGGGACGTTATAACTTTCTCGCAATGGCATTTGGGGCTGCTGCTCAGAGTTGGTATCTTTCGATGCGTGGAGCTGCAGAGCATACCTGTCCGCTCGGCACGCTTCCGGAAACGCTGATTTTTCTGAGCTGGTCTATCTCGCTGATCTACCTCGTGATCGGCCCTACGTACCGGATTTCGCTGATGGGAGCCTTTACTGCACCGCTTGTTTTATTGCTGCAAATTGTGGCTTTGCTTCTACCAGAAAGAAGAGGTATCGTCATCTCCCATCCTAATCCTTGGGTGGAGACACATGCCGCACTCTCGCTGGTGGCATTTGGAGCTTTTGGTTTGGCCTGTGTGAGCGGACTCATGTTTCTCTTGCAGGAGAGAGAGTTGAAATCACGGCAGCCTGCGCCGATTTTTCGTCATCTCCCCCCCATTAGTATTCTCTCCGTAGCCATGCTTCGCCTGCTCTGGGTCGGTTTTCTCCTCCTGAGTCTGAGTTTTGCCACGGGACTGCATGCCCATCTTCTCGTGGTCAATGGGAAACTCTTATTTTCCATGCTGATCTGGTTGCTCTATGCAGCGATTCTCTTCGGAGTGCAAAGAGGAGTGCTGACTGGGCGGCGTTTTGCCCTGCTCTCTACCATAACTTTCCTTATTGCTCTCCTCCTGCTACCAGTTATTCAGCATCTCTCCACCTTGTGAATATTCTTTGCGCCGGACTCAATCATCGCACAGCCCACCTCGAGGTAAGGGAACGCTTTGCCGTGAGTGAATCGGAAATGCAGGAAGTTCTAGGGCGTTTGCGCTCTATTGAGGGGGTCTCTGGAGCTGTTATTCTCTCCACCTGTAATCGGGTGGAGCTTTATGCTTCCAGCCTCTGTCCCGTACGTGCATTAGAGGGATTCCGCACGATTCTTGCCGAGAAAACAGGGGAGGAGGCGCCGCTTTACCATCATGTGACGCCGCAGGCAGTAAGGCATCTCTTCCGTGTAGCCAGTGGTCTTGATTCTATGGTAATTGGAGAAACGGAAATTCTGGGTCAGGTAAAGAAAGCTTACTCTGCGGCCTCTGAGCTAGGGGCGGCAACACGGTCGCTTCACAGGCTTTTTCAACATGCATTTCGCGTAGCCAAATCGGTGCGCAGCGAGACCCAGATCACGAGTGGCCCCACCTCAGTCGGAGCAGTAGCCGTGGAGCTTGCGGGAAAGATTTTTGGTTCTCTTGCAGGGCGCCGTGTCATGATTTTGGGAGCCGGAGAGATCGGTGAGAGGACGGCGCGGAGTCTCCAGTCACGCGGTGTTCGAAGCGTGATTGTTTCCAATCGCACTTATGAACGCGCAGCGGCACTTGCTGCCGAGATCGGCGGCATGGCTCTCCATTTTGACCATTGGGAAAAGGCGGTTGCTGATATTGATATTCTGATTAGTTCGACGAATGCTCCCCATGCCATTCTAACCCCAGAAAAGTTGCTTCCCCTGCTGCGCCAGAGACGCGGAGTGCCGCTCTTTATCATTGATCTGGCTGTACCTCGGGACGCCGATCCGGCGATCAATGAACTCGATGGGGTTTTCCTCTACGATATGGATAGTCTGGCGCAGATTGCCGCGCAGTCGCTCACTATCCGCAGTCAGGAAGTGGTACGCTGCGAAGGTCTGATCGAGGATCATGTAGGAGGATTTCTGAGTTGGTTAAAGGGGACTCATGGCTCAGAGGGACTGCATCCCACGCGTCGTTCATAATGAACTCCTTGATTCTCGGAACACGAGGCAGTGATCTGGCACTGGCTCAAAGTCGGCTTGTTTGCAAGGCACTGGAGACCGTTCATCCTAGCTTACGTATCACGCAGAAAATCATTACGACAACGGGAGATATTCGAACCATATTGCCACTGCATGAGCCGACCGCTGAAGGCTCAGGGCTTTTTACAAGGCAGCTTGAGGAGTCCCTCTTGAAGCGGGAGATTGATCTCGCCGTGCATAGCCTCAAGGATCTTCCTGTGGAGACGCCGAACGGTCTAGAACTCTCAGCAATTTTACCTAGAGCTTCAGTGGATGATCTTCTTATTTCCAGATATCGAGGAGGAATTCTGGGGCTTCCCAGAGGAAGCGTTGTGGGTAGTAGCAGTCCGCGCCGCTCCTTGCTCCTCCAGAGACGGAGAGCTGATGTGCAGATAATGCCGATTCGAGGAAATGTCCCAACGCGTCTTGCCAAACTTGCCAAAGTTCCACAGGAAGGGGCGTATGATGCCACCATTCTTGCCGCCGCCGGACTGGGGCGGCTTGGGTATGATCTTTCTTCAAGAATGCTCGTAATGGATGGAGTTACGCTCTGGCTAGAAACACTTGATTGGATGCTTCCTGCACCAGGACAGGGAGCAATTGCTATTGAGACACGCAGTGGTGATCGTGCGGTGGAGTTGGTCAAGCCTCTCCATGATGAAACCACGTCCCGATGTATCACTGCCGAGCGACTTGTGCTGAAGCATCTGGGTGGTGGATGCCATCTGGCTCTCGGAGCCCATGCCACGGAATCCTCAGGCACACTTTCGCTCCGTGCGGTCTTTATTTCCGATGGTGATGCTGTTCCCCGTTCGGCTTATGCCTCAGCAGACACTTCTGAGGAGGTTGCTCGCAGGGTGGCCGACAAACTTCTTTTCCGATGACGCAAACCTCCTCGCGGCAGTTGCCGCGTCCCTCTGTTTCTCAAGGAATCTGCTATCTCGTGGGAGCTGGGCCCGGCGATCCGGGATTACTCACCTTGCGAGGGCGCGAGTGTCTGGAAAGTGCTGAAGTTGTGGTCTGGGACTATCTGAGTAATCCTGAGTTACTCCGCTTTGCGCCGCAAGGAGCGGAGAAAATCTATGCAGGCAAGACTTCTGGATGCCATGCACTCCGGCAGGAGGAAACGAATGCGCTACTGGTCAAACAGACGCGTGAGGGAAAGCGTGTCGTGCGCCTCAAGGTGGGCGATCCGTTTCTTTTTGGGCGTGGAGGGGAAGAGGCAATGGAGCTCGCGGCAGCCGGGTTGAGATTTGAAATTGTGCCGGGTGTCACATCCGCCATAGGAGGACTGGCCTATGCAGGGATTCCGGTCACGCATCGTGACAGGAACTCGGTGGTTACAATTTTTACGGGACATGAAGAAAAGGAGAAGGAGGGCTCTGGAATCGACTACAAAGCCATCGTGTCGGCTGCGGGAACCAAGGTGATGCTCATGGGCATGAAGCGTCTTTCCTCCATTACGATGGAGCTGGCTGCCGCCGGAATGTCCAAGGTCACACCTGTTGCCCTCGTGCGTTGGGCGACGACAGGACGCCACCAGACACTAACCGGAACGCTGGAAACCATTGCTGCTCTTGCTGAGAAAGAACACTTTAAAGCTCCAGCCGTGGCGGTCTTTTGCGAGGTGGTGCACCTTAGGGAGACGCTGAACTGGTTTGAAACACGCCCGCTTTTTGGGCGCCGGATTGCTGTTACGCGTACCCGGCAGCAGGCGGGAGGATTGTTACGTGCTCTGCGCGATCTCGGAGCTGATGCCTTTGAATTGCCAACGATCAGAATTGAGGCGCCAGAGGATAAAACGGCTTTCACTGAGGCCCTGCTCGATGTGCGGAGTTACGACTGGATTGTCTTCACTAGCCCCAATGGAGTAGAGGCTTTTTTTAACGCTTTTTTTGCAATGCACGAGGATGCTCGCGATCTCGGCGGAGCGCGAATTGCCGTGATTGGTAATGGTACAGCCAAGAAAGTTCGTGAATATCGTTATGCCATCGACTTGATTCCTCAGGAATTCGTGATCGAATCACTGCTGGAGGAATTTAAAAAACTCACTGTGGAGAATCTCAAGATGCTCCTGCCGCGCGCCGCAGGAGCGCGGGAGATCTTGGCCATCGAACTGGAGAAGCTCGGGGCTATTGTTGATGATGTCCCTGTTTATCAGACAGTCCCTGAGGCGGAGGATCTCGCCGGAGGAATCAAGAGATTCCGGGAGGAAGGGGCTGATATGATCACCTTTACGAGTGCCTCCACAGCCATGCACTGGAGGGCTCTCGGTTTGCCGTTCCCAGAGGGGATGAAGACGGCCAGTATCGGTCCGATCACTTCTGGGGAGATGCGGCGCCTCGGACTCACAATCGACCTGGAAGCTTCGCAGCACGATATTCCTGGGCTTGTGGAAGCCATCCGGGATTTTTACGAAAATAAGTAAATAAAAAACTCCCCCAGCTAGAACTTTTGATGGCGCGACGCCTCTTTCGGCCTTAAAACAAGATCAGCAATCACATTATGCAAATCCATCTCAGCCCTCGTCATATCCAGCTCACGGCAGCCATTCACGCCTATGTGGCGGAGAAGGTTGCCCATCTGGAAGAATACACCGAAAGCATTCTTGCCGCCCATATCGTACTCCTCTTCGACGAGCATCGTTCTAAGAAGAAAGATTATCAGGTTAAAATTCACTTAGCCATGCCCGGCCCCGACCTTCATGCCGAGGATGCCGAAGATGATCTCTATGCGGCGATTGATGCAACCGTGCATAAGCTCGCTCAGCAGCTCCGCAAGCGGAAGACTAAAACCAAGGAAAAGGCGAAGCACAAAGTACGCGTCGCCCTTGAGGTCGAGCGTCACGGCTACCGTCGCTAGGCTGGCAGAGCACGCAGTTTGATGGAGGCAGAATATAAAGTCCAGTTGGAGGTTTTTGAAGGCCCTCTCGACTTGTTGCTCTACCTTGTCAAAAAGGAAGAGGTCGATATCTATGATATTTCCATCGAACGGATCACCACGCAGTATCTTTCCTATCTGGAGGCCTTTGAGGTGCTTCAGATCGAGGTAGCTGGGGAATTCCTCGTCATGGCGGCAAATCTTCTCTATATCAAGAGTCGCACGCTGTTGCCCAAGGATCAGCAGATGCCGGAGGAAGAAATCGATGAGGATGATCCTCGTTGGGAGCTAATCCGTCAGCTTCTTGAATATCGGAAATTCAAGGAAGCCGCCGCGCATCTTCGCGATCAGGAGGAACTTCAGGCTGCGCTTTTTCCACGTTCAGCGTTGCTTGATCCGAGCCATGCCCCCGTACTGAATGAAAATATAATGTTGGGCGATGTCGGAATTTTCGACCTCATTAATGCGTTTCAGCACGCTCTCAAGCGCCTTCCTGCGGAAGAGAAGCAGGGGGAGATTCATGAAGAGATTTTTACCGTCACCGACCGCATCAATCATCTCATGCGCATCGTGGATCGTGGTATCGCAATGCGTTTCGAGGAGCTTTTCAGCGATCTCTCCACCCGTGCCGAAGTTGTTGTGACATTCCTAGCGATCCTCGAATTAATCAGAATGAAACAATTCAGCGTGCGTCAGGAGGAACAATTCGGTGAAATCTGGCTTGAGCGCACTTTGTCGAGCGAAGAAGAACTACCCTTGCCCGAGGATTTTCATGAGCAATATCTTTCCAATCAATCCTAACGACCAGAGCAAAGAGATTTTCTCGGAAACCGAAACTTCTGCTTTCGCAGAAGTGGTCGCAACCGATGAGGTTGCCGTACTTTCGGATGCTATTCCCGAGGGATCTCTCAGAGATGATGTGCCGCAGGGTGAGGCTCCTTACCTCACTCATGTGATCGAAGCCATTCTCTTTGCCTCGCAAAAGGCTGTTACGCCTAAGGAGCTGGTCTCTCATCTCAAGAGTGCTGCCGCCTTGGAGCCGCTGAGCATGGCTATTTCCTTCGAGCACATCAAGGAGGCCAATGTTCAGGAGGCTCTTGTGGAACTTCAGGCTGAGGTCGCAGCTTCAAACCGTGCCTATCAAGTGAGGGAGACTGCCTCCGGGTGGCTACTCTGTAGTGCTCCCAGTTTCGCTCCCTGGCTTCGCTCCCTTTACCCGGAGGCCAAACCAACGCGTCTGAGTGCTCCAGCTCTCGAGACGCTTGCTATCATTGCCTATCGCCAGCCGATTACTCGGGCCGATATGGAGGCGGTGCGTGGTGTGGCCGTCGATGGAGTCATGCAAACCTTACTGGATCGAGGGCTTGTAAAAATTGCTGGTCGCGCTGAGGTTTCGGGTCGCGCTCTTCTCTACGCAACCACTCAATATTTCCTCGACCATTTTGGACTGCGTCATCTCGATGAACTACCGAATGCTGCCGAACTCCGCTATATTCCGCTTCCCAAGGGAATGACTCAAGGAACACCCGAACAGGGAGTGAAGAGAGCTGACTCCGATGAAGGCACGCCAGAGTTACCAAGCCTCTTGGAAATACCACCCTTGATCGAGAGCCTTCCATCTGAGAAATCTTCGGAAATTGCGCTAAAACGTGAAATCTCGCAACAGGAAGTTCCCTAACCCAAGAATCAATTTTATGGAGGATCTTGATCAGCTCGGCAAACTTCGCCGCTCTATTGATGAGATCGATGAGAACCTCCTCTGCTTGCTGAACCAACGAGCGCATCTTGCGCAGGAGATTGGCAGAATTAAGGAACGCCACGGGCGGCCCGTCTATGCTCCCGAGCGTGCAGAGCAATTGCTGCGCCGTCTGGTTTCGTTGAACAAGGGTCCGCTGGAGGAGTCGGCCATTCGTGCAATTTACCGGGAGATCATGTCTGCCTCTCTCGCTTTGGAAAAAGATACAGTCATTGCTACCGAGGGAGGCGTAGCAGGGCTGACCCACCTCGCGGCCAAAGAACTCTTCGGCTCCTGTGTCCGATATACCTTCCCGGCAGATGCCTTCACGCTCTTTCAGTCTGTCGCCACGGGAGCTGCTGACTGCGGAGTGATTTCCTTTGGAACAGAGGGGCCTGATAGCGTGCTGTTGGAACTGCTGGACAAAGGCAAGGTCTTCCTCTGCTCCCAAATCGTCCTTGGCGGTAAGGAGGGTAGTGCTCCTATGCGCTATTTGGTGCTTGGCACCACGTTCAACACTCCGTCTGGTAATGATCAGACCGCCCTACTCTTTCATCTGACGGATCAACCCGGAGCTCTTGCTTCTGCACTCGAGCCATTCCGTCTTTCTGGCGTGAATGTCCTCACGATTCACACCCGTCGCTCGCGTGTGAGTGGTCTCCATCTCCTGATGGAAGTCGAAGGGCATGCCGAGGATTTTTTGGTAAATCAGGCACTTGTCTCCTTGAAATCTTCCGGCACGCCCCCCATGGTCTGTGGAAGCTTTCCGCGCTTTCCTTGACTCCTATTCACCCAGAATTACCCTTCTCAAAAATGACCCCTTCTCCTGTCACGGTTAGCGTTGCCTGTTTTGCCCGAGAGGTCTGGATACGCATTGATGGTCGAGGAAATTTTCAAGGAAGCGGTGCAGTCAAAAAATTCGTTCATGCCATGATTCAGCGGGGATATCGAGAATTCATTGTCGATCTCTCCCCTTGCACTCATATGGATTCTACCTTCATGGGAACTTTGACGGGGGTTTCTCAGAATCTCCGAGAGCTCTGTCAGGGTTCGCTGCGGGTGATCAACGTCAGTTCGAGAAATGTGGAATTGCTCGAAAACCTCGGCCTGCATTTTCTTTTTGCGGTCGAACCTGCTAGAGAGGAGCTTATTGTGCCGGCAGAGCAGGGGGCAGAACTCATGGTGCTTCCCACCGAAGCTGATCCAGAGAAGGGGATCATCTTGGCTGCCCATGAAGCCCTTGTTGAGGCCAATCCTCTCAATGCCGCCCGCTTCCGAGATGTTCTGGAATATCTCAGAAAGCCCCAGCCATAATTACCCACAACGCTTTTTGGGCAAACTATAGCGCAGGAATTGCTGCTGCGCGATCTGGACGGACGAAGAGCTCCACGTTGCCGTGCTGGTAGGCAAGTATGTAGCTCCCTGCGATGGTAGCATAGGTCGAGGCGGCCCAGTTTTTAAATTGTGATTGCTCCGTATTATTGATGGCCCAATTGGTGATGACAAAAACGACTGGGTGGTAGGTTGCGATTTTCTTGAGAGTCTCTTCGCGAAAGCGTTCGGATGGAATCATCGCATTATCAATATAGAAATTATATTCGTAGGATGGACGATCCGTCATGAAGTTGATTTCTGGATTGTAAGGGTAACAGATCAGATATTCTCCGGGAGCGGAGACAGCGGTAATAATGCGATAGACGGCTGAGGCTTCCTTCAATTCAGAGGGAGAGAGCTTCACATCCACTCCATTGGCAGCATGAAAATTGCAATTCTTGTGCTGGCTCACGGCAATGCCGCCGCTTGATTGCGACTGGCAGGCATTGATGTCATAGAGAACAAGAGTGAGTCCTGCAAGGAAGAGGAAAATTCCAAGAAAAACACGGGAAATTTTTCTTGGAGATTGCCAAAAGGTAAGAGTTGCATAGCAAGCTAGGAGGATTGTCAGCGTCATGGGAACCATGAACTCACTGAGGTGAACCATGTCGGGGCGCCAGAAAAAATATTGAGGAAAGAGAGCCAGAGAACAACCTAGAGCGGTTAGCAAAATTAGGGAGTCTCTCCACAGTATCTTATCTCTGAGGCACCATGCCATCACCCAGCCTCCAATGGCTCCCGCAGCGAGTAATCCTGCAAGGAGGATGGGCAGATAGAGATTCAGTGCCATCATTCTATCGCGTGCCACGCCCGTTGTTACTGAACGTCTGGCCAGGGTGCTAGGCTCTTCCTTTTTTTCTTGAGAAGCGGTGTTTGTCGTTACAGAGCTCACTGACAGAGAATCTCGCGCGGGTGCTCCCGATGCTGGAATCTTGGGATGTGCATGAGTCTTGTCCAGAAGGCTGAATGCCGAGCTAGAAAGCGACTTTGTTAACTGTTTGCCCTGAAAACGGATCATTGCGGGCCATTGTTCATATTGCGCAAGAAACTCAGGGGCAAACCCCCGTTGCTCAGCATCCAGAACAAATGGCACATGGAGAAGAATGAACCCACCCGTAGCAAGGAAAGCCCCCAACAGTGACAGCCAACAACGGCGAATCCCGTCAGAAAAATCCCTGCTCCCTGTTGGGAAGAGAAAGAGCAGGCCTCCCCAGACGCAGGAAAGGAAGAATCCAACATCGATTCTGATAAGCCAAGCGATGCCTAGGGTGATACCGCTTGTTGCCATCCAGAGAAGCCGTACTCGTTCCGTCCGTGCAGGCAGGACAAAGGCTGACAGAAATACCATCATATTCAGAACCACGATGAATGCTAAATAGTTTCGGAACATCTGGCCTGGAATCAGCAGCGCCAGTAGCCCTCCCAGAAAAGCTCCGGTTGCATTTCCCGTACATAGACGCATCACCCGATAAGACATGAGTCCAGTCAGCGTACAGAGAATCAGAAAGAAGATTCTCAAGGCGGTATAGCTCGGCCCAAAAATCTTAAAAATTCCAACTACGGGGTAGAACCAGAGAAGATTGTATCCGAGAAAGGTATCGGCAATCGGACGCAGGCCACTCATGAGCCGAAGAGCAACCATGCCTTCGACCCCCCCTTCAGCAGCAGGGTAGAGGCTCGCCCGATAATACTGACCGTAATATACTAGTGCAAAAACGATTAAAATCCAGACTCCCCAGCGTTTCAAAAACGCCTCTAAGGAGTTTCGGTATGCTATAAGTTTTTTGCGGTTATCCATTGCGATCCTTACAGATCCCGACTTCCAAGAAAACGCAGTTTTAACTCAGCGGCATAGAAACCTCGGTGCATCCAACGGGAGAGTTCGTTGCACATTTGATAAGGATAGGTTGTACACCATCGCTTTCTCGAGGGGAGTCTTGGCTGGGAATTTCCCTGAATGGCACTGGGAAAATTTTCCTCGGTCTGGGAGATCGGAAATGGGGAAACGGAAACAGCCTTCAACCCCAAGAGCCATTCACGATCTGCGGCATGATCCCAAGGAAGCCACATCGGGAGTAGTCTGGTGATAAAGATCTCGGCAGCTTTACGATCTACAATGTAGGCACCGCATCCCTTAAGGCGGCCCATCTGAACATTAAGAGCATAAGTCTCGTCGAGAGAAA
>VFSW01002928.1_pt1 | contig 25669 bp, 27 predicted proteins | sample 5358111 | NCBI WGS metagenome assembly VFSW01 (sample SAMN11554181, study PRJNA540505) | mine drainage metagenome | isolation source: sediment from site ElyBrook_90M | place: USA: Ely Copper Mine, Vershire, VT | collected 2017
ATGGCTTGTCGTATTCGTTGGTTCCGATCGAAAGATCGTTGGCGAAGTGGCTCGCCGTGGCGGCGCTACCACCATTGCCGATGAAGAACACTGTGGCGCCGCGCTCGCGTGCATCGAGCAAAGTCCCTATGAACCGACCGATCTCCCGCACATCGATTCGTTGCAGAACGGTTTGCACGTACCCGAGGTACGCGCGCGCAAACTCGGCCGGATCGGCAGTAAAGATGCGGTCGAGATTATTGCTGAATGTCGGGATTGGGGATGTCATAAGTTTGGCGCCAGCTGGAGTCTGCATAGTAGATTTTGAAAACGAGTTGCATCGTACGCAGTGCGTCTTGCGAAGTGCCGCTCTGTACGTGCGTGTCATTCACAATACACTGCGCGAACGCAGATATCTCGTCGTCCCATGACCTATCGCGGTTGTAGCGCGTCACCTGTTCGCGCGGATCGCCCAGATCGTTGTCCGGATCGGCATGGACTACGGTCAGTGTCTCGGCGCCGTAGCTCTTGGTGCCCGTCAGAATTCCGCCTAGTATGAGGCTGCCGCGTTCGAGATTGATATCGAGATGGAAGCGATGCCGCCACTGGGTGGCCGACGAATTGAGCATGCCGACGACGCCATCCGCGGTGCGCATGAGCGCATAGGCGTTGTCTTCGACATCGTAGTGCCAGTGCTCATTCGAAACGAAGCTGTGCACCTGGGTGAAGTCACCTCCGAACAGGCGCATTAGATCGACCATGTGGATTCCCTGGTCGAGCAGTACGCCGCCTCCGGCAATTTTGCGCTGGGTACGCCATCCGGGCTGGTTGAACGTGATGAGCTTTGCCTTACCGTACATCCCACGCATGTTGATGACGCGGCCGAGTTCGCCAGAACGAAGGACCTTCAGGGCCTCCTGCACGGACTCGTGATAGCGGTGATTGAATCCGTACATGAGTTTGAGGTCTGGATGTCTGCGCTCGCACCCGATGACGCGAATAACTTCTTCAACGGTGCGGCCCGGCGGCTTTTCGCAGAACACATGCAGGCCGGATTCCAGGCCGGCGATCGTTACTTCCGCCGCAATATCGTTCGTCAGACAGACGATCAATACATCCAGGGACTCCGAAAGCAAGCGCCGGTAATCCTGGTAGTAGCGAATGCCGTCGGGCAGAGCCCCTTCACCGGGAAACGTACGGTCGCACACGGCCACCACCCGCAAGTGTGGTTGACGTTCGATGCATTCCTTGCGGCGCTTGCCGACGACTCCGAAACCTGCGATGCCAACTTTGAGGTCCATGATCGACTATTTCTGCGTGTAACGCGCCATCGACAGGTCGCCCTTGAGCAACGCCTCCGCGTCCTTGAGTTCCTGAGGCGTATCGACTCCGATCGTGATGGCTTCCGTCAGCACCATGCGGATCCGTCCGCCCGTTTCGAGGACGCGATTCATGTCCACCGATTCGATCTGCTCCAGTCGGGTCTCGGGCATGCCGTTGAAGCGCAGCAGAGCGTCGCGACGGAAGGCAATGATGCCAGTCTGCATGTACATCGGGACACCGTCCAGACCTCGCCAAGGTGATGGAATCGCCTCGCGCGAGAAATATAGTGCATCGTTGTTCTGGTTCACGACCACCTTGACGTTGTTCCTGTCGACGAACTGCTCGTTCGTGCGCAGTCGCGACATGATATTCACGATTTCGACGGTTGGGTCACCGAAGTGTCGAAGTGTCTCGGCGATCGTCTCTGGCGGGATCAGCGGCTCATCTCCCTGCACCATCACCACGACATCGACCCGTTCGCCGGTCGCGACTTCGACATGTTGCAGGGCTTCAGCCGTGCGCGTCGTCGCCCGCGTGTGAGTCGTCGCCGTCATGATGGGTATGCCCCCGATCCTGCGTATATGATCCGCAATCTCATCGTCGCAGGTCGCCACATACGCCACCGCTATGCCCGAAGCCAGCCGCGTCCGATGATAACAGTGCTCGACCATCGGCAGGCCGTGGATGAGCGCCATGGGCTTGTTCGGAAAGCGGGTGGCGTCGAGGCGAGCTGGGACGATGCCAATCACATTCATGAGCATATCTCTTTCAATTTGGCAGGCCCGAGCCGCATCCCCACATCGAGAACGCGCATATCGACGCTGAAGGCGATGAAAGTGTACCCCTCGCGGAGAGACTGCTCCAAACGTTGCAGGTCTGGCTCGACGATGTGCAGACCCGCGGGGCAGCGCAGTCGCTGACCCATCTCACGAATATGCGTCATGGCCGCGATGAATTCGGGTCGGTCGAACTCACCGGGAATACCCATCGAGCAGGACAAATCGTATGGACCGATCATGAAGCCATCGACTCCCGGGACCCCGAATATCTCTTCGAGGTGATCGAGAGCGTCCTGATGCTCGATCTGCACGATGACGAGCGGACCGTCAACCTGCCACTGCAGATAATCCTGAAAGCCGTCACCGTACCCCTGGGCGCGGGACAGGCCGACTCCGCGAAAGCCAGCGGGGGCGTACCGCGTAGCGGCCACCGCGCGCGCCGCCTCTTCGGCAGCGACGATCATTGGAACGACGATGCCGTGGGCGCCCGCATCCATCACACGCTTTATCTGGTCGGGGTCGTTCGAAGTCAGCCGTACAAGAGGCGCGACTCCGCAGAGGTCGATCGTGCGGATCAACTCTCCAGCGACATCGATGCTGATCACGCTGTGTTCCAGATCCACCACCAGCCAGTCGAAGCCGGCTCTGGCCATGATCTCCGCCACAGAGGCATGTCCGAGGGTTATCCAGGAGCCCAGCACAGCCTCGCCCGCCCGCAATCGGGTCTTGAGAGTCTTACTCACGGGCTCGCCTTCGGTTGTTGAGGTAGATCGCATCAATCCAGTCCGTTCTGCCGTTCATCGGATTCTTCGCGATATGGCTGATGTCATAGAGTCGAAATCCCGCCGGCAACAGGAAACGCTCGATATCTGAAAATGAGAGGCTCCGCTCGTAATAATCGTAGAACATCAGTTCCGTGATCACGACATCCACATCGGCGAGCTTTGCCCCGAATCCTTCGAGCACCTCGGGCTCATAGCCTTGCGTGTCCATTTTGAGGAGCGACACGTGGGGAATGGCGGCAGCCCTCAGATAGTCGTCGAGCCGGATGATCTTCACGTGCCGTTCGTGGTTGAGCGTTTGCTCGTATTGGTTCACGGCCACGGCTCCGTGCCCCTGCAGCTCATTTAGGCGAATCGAATCCTGGCTCTTCAGATTGACCCTGTTGAAGCCCGAAATTCCACTGCTAATGTCGTGCGTATAGAAAGTTGCTCCATCATCGGAACTCGCGCCGGCAGCGCATCGATTGATGATAACCTCGCCGGCACCATATTGGCTGCACCGTTGCTCGAGAGATTCCCAGCACTCCTGCTGCGGCTCGAAACAGTGGACCACCGCATCGGGCCACCAACCCTTGAACTCGGTGAGCGTCGCGCCGACGTTCGCCCCAACGTCGAGAATGATCGGACGGCTTTCCCCGATCAGGTACTTGAGCGTCTTCTCGCGGTCGAAACGCTTCAGATACTCGGCCGTTCGTTCCTGGTTGGTCGCATATTCCGCCATGACTTGAATTCCTTTACGCAACGTCGCGTCTTGCTGCCGGCGCGAAATTGATCCGCGCCCAGATTTGATTGAAAGCACTTCGGAATTCACTGTCTTCGACCATTTGGGAATGGCGTTTTGTGAGGAGACTCAGCCCCGCACTTTCCAAGCATAGCGCGCTACCGCGCGCCTGCTCATCGAATCCGTCGTTGATTTCAACCAGGATTTCCCGAACCTGCCTCAGCACAGGCTGGCCTCCCCGCAATATCAGGTGCTCGATGCCATCGACATCCATCTTGATATAATCGGGCCACGGCAATTGCAGCGCTTCGACGGCATCGAGCATCGAAAGTCCCACCGTCCCGAACTCGAAGACTTTCTTCAGGCTGTGTCCGTCGTGCCCGAATGCGCGACCGAAGGTGGAAAGCGCTCCGCCCCAATCCGTGTTGCTCATGTTGAGCTTGCTGACCGCCAACGAATCGGACAGCGCCAGCGGAACGATCGTCACCCGATCCGTGAGGCCGTTGAGATGGATATTGCGAGCGAGCAACTCCAGGTTGAACACCGAGGGCTCGAATGCAAGGACTCGACAGCTCCGGCTCGCGGCGGCGTAACAGGAATACAGGCCAACATTCGCCCCGATATCCCAGAACACGGCTCCCCGGGGAATGCGATCGATCCAGTCGAGGGTTTCCGGCTCCTTGGTAGAGAACGTATCGATGCGGTATCGATTTTGCGCATTTGGCACGCAGAACACGAGGCGATGCCCATCATGTTCGACTGTGCGCGTGCGCGACATAATGCTGTCGAGAATTTGTGCGTAGATGAACCGGCCCGCACGCGTGGCATCCAGCAGTCCCATGGATTTGCCTACCGTTCGCCGGATAGCCGCCTTCAGGAGGGATTTCAATGCTCTGCTACCCTGGTGATGCGTACGGCGGGACGAGCAGCGCCTCGCTTCTTTGCGATATGATCGATGACGATATCCCAGTGCGGTAGATCCGGGCTACCGTCCATCTTGATGTGCCGATGTCGGTATTCCGCATACTTCTGCGCGTCGATCGCGAGTTCTGCACGCCAGTCCACGGCATCGAGATCCGAATCCAGATTGATGACTCTCTTGCCGAGCTCGGCCGCAAACTTTGCGGCCAAAGGACCCGCCGAGGATCGCGTGAGTTCATCGGTCGTCAGAAAAATGATGGGTTTGGCGAAGAGCACGGCCAGTTGAATTACCGTACTGAAGTGTCCGACCGCGAACTGACAATCCCGGATCAGCTCCGCCGTGGCACCATACTGGATCGGGATGTCTTCGAAGCATTCCATCCCCGCCTGTGAATAGTTCGAGCGCGGGTGCGCAGCAATCTGCAGGTCGACTCTGAGAGTGTCGGAAATTTTCCTCAGGCCGCGACGCAATGCTGGAAAGTAACGATCTGGCGTTACGAACACCGGAATGTCGTCGTAGACGTAGTCCGGATGGAAGCATAAGTCCTGATCGAGAAACACTGCGTAGGGCGCTCGCTCGATCGCCGACGTTTTCAGCCTTAGATAGATGTCGTAATCGAGATTGTGCGCGCGCAGTGTTTCGCCACGTGAACCCTTGACCAGACGCGTGGCCGAATTGGTGCCTGAGACGACAACCAGGCCAGGGGGGGCCCACCGCGCGACCATCCGATTCAGGCACGCACTCCCAAGCCACTTGACGGTACGAGACGGCCCGGTGGCAATGGCCTTCCGTAACTTGAGAAGCAGCCCACTGGATGATATAGGGCTCTCCTCTGGAATCGAGCCGACGGCACAAATGATCCTGACTGCGCCACGGCGCGACAGGCGAAGTTTGGACCACGCTCCATAGTAATTGTCTCCGCAGAAATCCACGTAGTAGTCCACGTCCCTCGCCTCCGCGAGGCATCGCGAGAGCTGCGCCGGTGCCGTGACAAGAGAATAGCCCGTGCCTTCTATGACTCCTTGCCCCGATTCCGTGTACCCCTGCCACGCTCTCGGTTGCGTGAGCGGCGTCAGATCCCAAACCTTAACGCTCCAGTGTCGATCGAGCCAGGTCTGAATGCCAAAGCGATCGTAGTTTCGCTGGCTCAGAGGCTGATCGATGAGATAAACGACCGTGCTCATGACGCTACAGATTTCCTCAACGTCAGCATCGCCTCAGCAAGCCGCCAATCCCACTCGGTGTCAATGTCCAGACTCTCTTCCTGCTGATCGATCACGAGCGGCACCGTGCCATCGGAAAGAAAAGTGCGCCGTGTGCGCAGTTCGCCGGGGCTGATGAGATAGAACGCACCATTAACTACGTATGCCGGCGGAAGATCCTGCGAACGCAGATCATGCCCGGCATCCGTAAAAGGGCGCAGTTTCTTGCTGATGATGCGGTAACACCACATCGGATGAGAAGCTGCCGACGACACGCCAACCACCGAGCGACCGCCGTGCGAAGAAAAGAGTTCGAGGCCACGAAATACGGTCTCGCGACTGCGAAAAGGCGATGTCGGTTGCAACAGCAGCAACGCGTCGACCTTCCCGACACTCACCTCATACCAGTCCAGGGCGTGGAGGCACACGTCAACCGATGATGCCGTATCGTCCGCAAGCTCCGCCGGCCTCAACCATGGCACGAGCGCGCCCGCCTGGCGGGCCACTTCCGCAATCGCGGGATCGTCGGTCGACACGAGGACGCCACAGATATCCGGAATGTTCGTGGCCACGTCGATGCTCCACACGATCAGCGGGCGTCCGCCCAGCAGCCGCAGGTTCTTGCCTGGAATCCGCTTCGAACCGCCCCGCGCGGCAATGAGCGCGAGCGTTCTCAAATTCGAAGCCCGCCGTCGACTTCGATGATCTTGCCGGTCATGAATTCATTCCGAATCGCAAACACGATGGCCTCGACGATCTCCTCAGGTGCGCCAAGACGCCGCAGGGGCGTCTGTTTCACAAAGCCGCCGAGCACGTTGGCGGCGACCGACCGCAGCGTCGTCTCGGTCTTGGTAAAGCCGGGTGCAATGCCGACGATTCGAATGCCGAGCGGGCTCAGTTCCTTGGCCCAAGACACCGTCAGCGCGTTCACGCCTGCCTTGGCCGCGGAATAAGCGCACTGCCCACTGTTGCCCGCCGCAGAGACGGAGCTGATGTTGACGACGACACCCTTGGTCCTCTTCATCATCATCCTCTGCACTACCTGGGACGTCATGTAGAAGACGGAGCTCAGATCCGTACGGATGACCTTCTCCCACATCTCGATGCTGTGGGTCACTACGCCGCCTTTGCCAAACCCTACCAACGGCGAACTGAAGATGAAGCCCGCATTGTTCACGAGAACGTGAATCACCTTGTGCTTCTCGGCAAAAGCGTCCACGGCATTCTTCACGTCTGTGGGATCGCCGACATCGCAGACACCGCAGTGAACGCGCGGATGTGCGGCTGTCAGTCGTTCGAGTCCCTCACGATCCAGATCAAGGACGCCAATATTGACGTCCTCGGTCACGAGGCGTTCGACGAGCGCCCGGCCGATGCCGCTCGCTCCGCCGGTAATCAAGATGTTCTTGCCGCCGAGTTCCATGTTCGCTGACGCTATTTGAGCTTGGCGCCCAGAATTTGCATGATCCCTGCGACGCTCGTCATCTCGAGTGCTTCCTCCGCTTCGAACTCCACGTTGAAACGCCGTTCGATGGCAACAACCATTTCCATGTGTCGGAGAGAATCCCACGTATCGGCGGTTTCCATGGTCGTCTGCTCGTTGATCTGGCCAACGGGAATTTCCAATACTTCGGCCATGATCGATTTCACGTCTTGTTCCAACTCAATCTCCTCAGGCTTTCGCGCTTGTCAGGCGACACCAGTCAGGTGACGCTCGTAATAGTCCCGCAGCACGCGGTACAGAACCTTCTTTGTCGGACCCTTGGGAATCTCGGCGAGATCGGGCAGATCATCGATTAGCACGACTCTCTTCGCCTGTTTGTACGCCGCGATCTTGCCCTTGCAGAAGTCCTTCAGCTCGCGCTCGGTGATCTGCGTGCCATCCACGCGCTTCACGAACGCGCACAGCTCTTCCCCGAGAAGCTTGTCCGGTATGCCAACTACGGCGCACTCGGCCACTGCCGGGTGTTGATAAATGACATTCTCGAGCTCGGCTGGGTAGATGTTCTCCCCGCCCTTGATGATCAGCGAGTCCTTCCGGCCGTAGAAATAGAAGTATCCGTCTTCGTCCCTCGACCCATAGTCGCCGCTGTGGAACCAGCCATTCGCGAACGATGTGGCATTTCGCTCCGGCAGGCCGAGATACTCGATTGCGACATTGTAGCCGCGAATACAGATCTGCCCCTCGCATCCCGGCCCGAGCACCTGGTCGTTCTCATCGAGGATGCCCATCTCGTTGACGGGCAGCGGGCGGCCGATGGAACCGATGCGTCGTGCCTCTTTCGGATAATCGTTTATGCAGGAGAATGAGGTCGTTTCGGTGAGACCGAACCCTTCGAACACCGGTACGCGCGCGCGTCGCTCGAACTCGTCCTGGACGCTGCGGGTCAGCACCTGTCCGCCGCAAAGAATTGCGACCAGTGAATTGTCCCGCCGCTCGACATGACTGTTGGAGAGGATCGCGAGAATCGACGCCATAACACTCGTGAACGTCACCTCATATTGAGCCACCAGGCCCCAGAAAGACATGAGGCTCGCCTTGCCGCGGACGATCACCGCCGAGCCCCCGGCAAAAAGCGGCGCGAGGAGCGTCGTGATCTGGCCATTGTTATGGAACAACGGCAGTATTGTGAGGGCGCGCGTGTGCGTCGAGAACTGAAACCACTCGCAGATCGCTTTCGCATCCGCTAGCAGGTTCATATGGGACAGGACCACTCCCTTCGGATTCCCGGTGGTGCCCGATGTATAGATGATGACGGCCTCATCGTATAGCTCGACGTTCGCAACGGCGGCACTCGAGCTTCCGCCGGCAGTCTCACCCGAGGTCATCAGATCCCCGAACCCATCGATGGGCCTGAAGATCAATCCGGCTGGCAGCAACTGGCGCAGGTCATCGCACTTGGTGCCCAGAGGTTTGTGATACAGCACGGCCTTGGCGCGGCTGTCGGTGACAATGTAAGCCATCTCACGCGGAGAGAGATCCGGGTTGATCGGCACCACAGTGATCCCGAGTGTGAGTCCAGCGAAGTAGAAAAGCAGGAACTCCGCGCAGTTCGGAAACACGATGGTGAACCGATCTCCCTGGGCTAGTCCAATCTCTCGCAGGAAACGCGCGGCGCACTCGTAGCGCTCACCGAATGACCGATAGCTGAATGCCTCCTCGCTCTTACCCGGGAAAATCACGAATGTCTTGTCTGAATACTGCCGGGCCTTGGCGGTGAAAAGAGCCGGGACGTTGCCATAGGGCATGTGGAGCGGCTTCTCGAGCAGTTGGTGCGGGCGCGGTTGCGGCATCGTCGTCCTCCTAAGCCCCGGGCAGATACTTGACAATCGTCGCCAGTATCGCTCCGCCTGTAGTCATTTCGACGGCATCCTCGAATGCGATCTCGATTCCGAACGTTTCCTCGATCGCAGCCAGTATCCGGAGATGTGCCAGTGAATCCCAGGTGTCGACGTCGGCCATGCTCAGGTCGGCCGTAAATGCCGGCACTTCGAGGATGCGCACGAACAGCGGGGAAAGCCGCTGGATGATCCCGGCCTCGGAAACGTCGGGTACAGTCATTGAAAATGCTTCACGATATTGCGAGCAGCCAGCGCCGCCATGTCGTGGCGGCACTCCACCGTCGCGGTACCTATATGGGGCACGACCACGACGTTTCCTGCCCGGCAAAGCGGATGCTCACGTGCCAAGCGTTCTGCGGAAACGACATCCAGCCCCGCACCACGAATCTTGCCTGCGCTCAATGCATCCATCATGTCGTCGGTCGCCACAATCTCGCCCCGCGCCATGTTGAGAATCACCGGTCGCTTGTGCATCTTGTCGAACATTTCGCGGTTCACGAGTCCGCGTGTTCCATCGCTGAGCGGGACATGAATCGAGAGGTAGTCCACCAACCCCAGCAACTCGTCCAGGCTCGCGGCGCGGACATACGGTAGCGAGGAGTCATGCCTGGATTCCTGCCTGCTGTAGTACAAAACGTTCATGCCGAAACCGGCGGCCCGGCGCGCGACAGCCTGTCCGATTCTGCCGAAACCGAGAATTCCGAATGTCTTGCCCGTAAGTTCCTCGCCAAGGCAGCGTTCCGGGTCCCAACCCTTCCAAAGCCCCTGCCTCACATACTCCTGAGCGTGCGCAAGTCTGCGAACCAGGGTCAGCAACAGTGCCAGTGTGAGGTCTGCCGTGCTATTCGTCACCACATCCGGCGTGTTGTAGACGGCGATGCCGACCGAACGCGCATAAGGCAGATCGATATTGTCGAGACCTACGGCATAATTCGAAATCACGAGCAGATTTTTGCGCCGCTCGAGCAGACTTTTGTCGAGCTTCTCCGAAACCGTGGAAAGAATGGCGTCGCACTCAGCAACCGCCGCGGCCAGTGTGTCGGACGGACACGGCTCGTTGACGGCGCGTTCGTCGACGATGAACTGCTCCCTGAGGATCGTGGCGGCAATGGGCGGCAGCCGCCGTGTGATAAAAACCTTCCTCATCGTCCGAGGAGCGACGCGACTTTCTGAAAGCCGCGCGTCAGCGTATCCAGATCGTTGACCAGCGGGCCATAAGACACGCGCACCGCATTCTTGACGGTCCGGCCAAATCCCCAGCCCGGCACGAACAACACGCCGGCGCGCTCGAGCACGTCCTGAACGAATTCCGCTCCATCCTTACCGACCTTCATGCAGGTGAACAGCCCGCCCTGCGGCTCCAGAACGGGAAACTCAAGGTACTCGCGAATAGCCGCAGTCGTGCGCTGTGCGGCAATGTGATAGAGGCGGCTCGTTTCCGCAACGTATGGCCGCAACGTGTCATTCTTGACGGCGGCGTCGATATACATCGTGACCGCCATTTGATGCAGCATGTCGGGACAGAGGATCGTCGAGTTCTGGATGGACTCCATCGCCTGGATGATGAAGGCCGGCGCTTCCACCCAGCCGAGCCGTCGCCCGAGGCCGCGGCCCCACTTCGAGTTGGACCTGAGGGAAATGAAGTTGTCCTTCGGCCCCCAGGAAAAATACTCGGGGTACGAGTCGCCGAAGACGATCTCCTTGTAGGCGAAGTCGACGACCAGAAAGCTCCCGATCTCGACCGCCGCCTCGTAGGCGCAGCGTATGAACTCGTCCGAGAGAACCTGCGACGTCGGATTGTCGGGGGTGATGAGGAGGATCATCTTCGGGCGCTGGGTCAGAATGAATTGGCGAAACTCGGCAACTTTCTCATCCGCTTGGTATTCCCAAGTCTCTGCGTTCAGAACCGGAAACCTGAGAATCCGCGCATCCAGTACGCCCGTGACGACCTGAGTCGGGTAGTTGCAGTAGGAGGGGTCCAGAAGCAGCAACGCATCGCCCGGATCGAGCAGCACATCGAACAGATCCTTCGCAAGCTGCGTCGATCCCAGGCCCACGGCGATCTGACTGGCATCGAGATCCTTCATCCCGTACACGTGCCGTTCGAACTCAATGACGGCGCGCTTGAAATCCGCATTGCCAAGCGTGTGCGGATACGCCCCTGACTTGTGGAACAGCGCTTTGTCATCGACGATGCACTGGTAGCTGCGCCTCAGTTCCTCCGGTGCGGCGTGGTTCACCCAACCGCCCGCATACGATATGAGGTCCTCGGGCTGGATACCGAGGCTTCGAACGTACTGCGAATCCGCGTAGTTCATTATCTGCCGGACGGGTGAAATCGACCGCTCGAACGTCCTGGCCTTGCTGGAAATCTGGGGTTTCATGTTCGCCAACCTGCCTGCTATCGGTTTGTGTGCACGCGTACCCGCGTGTGCCTGTCACTCGTCGACGCGGACGATGCGCCCGCGGAATCCTCGAGCACGATAATCCGCGCTGATCTGCTCGAAATACGGAGTCGGAACGACGACGACGGTGTCCCACGCCGCAAGATCAAGCTCAGCGGGAGACTTCACAGTGCTGCCGAAGTATATCTTGCCCAATTTGCTCGGATCGTTGTCGGCGAGCTCGAATTGGCCGCCGATCCAGCATGAGATGTTGTTCAGGGAATTGCACGCGCCGTGCACGATCACGCGCCCCGTGGCAATCAGCTCTCGGAGCCTTCCCAGAATGCGCTGGAGTCGCCTCTGATAGTCGTCATAAAACCTCACTTCGACCGGGGGCGCAGCGATGGCCTCACCTTTGCGAGCACTGACGTGAAGGGCTTCGGCGGTACGAACGATCGCCGTCACATGAAAGCCATTTCGCCGCAACAGATAACTGGCTGAGGCACTCGTAAAATAGTGTACGTGTTGGTGGATAAATAGCCCTGGGTCACCGGTCTCGAGCTGCCACTCGGCGTTCGGAACGACGAAGAACAATTGGCCATCGTCTGTGAGGTTGTTGCGGCAGAACGCGAGCGCGCCGTTGATATTCTCGATGTGCTCGAACACAGCAACGGAGTAGGCCAGATTCACCGGCGCATCGAGCCGCAGCCTATCGTCGATAAACTCGTTGAGGAATGTGATTCCGTCCGCGGCGCGCATGCCTATGTTCGTCGAGGGTTCAATGCCGATGAGCCGCTTGAACCCCCTCCCCTTCAACTCCTTCAGGAGATACCCGTCACCGCAGCCGATCTCAACCGCAGACTCGCACCCTCCGAGTTCGACGGCACTAAAGAAGAGCCGTTCGGCCCTCTGCATGCCCCATCGCCCAAGTCCCATCGGAGAAGAGCCCTGCGCGTCGGCCGACTTGTAGATCTCACTGAAGAGGTCGCGCAGATCCTGATTGATGGGTTCGTAGACATGTCCGCAAGCTGCGCACTGATTCAGCATACAGGGAAACTTGCGTCGCAGACCATGATTGTCAGGCAAGTCGGTGAAGATGTAGACGGCCTTCATCCTGAGCAACTCGCGATAGGCACTGGCACCGCATGCATAGCAGTGTGCCAAATGAGAGTGATCAGTCGGTGTGCTCATCACGGTTAGTAAATCATCCGAATCAAGATGCGCGCCACTCACTGCCGCTCGCGCAATAATTGAAACGCTTCCGCCGCCATGAATCCGGAAGTTGAGCCGCGTAACGTAGCGATAGCCCGGATAGCTTCAATACTTCGAGGGAACGGGAAAACCCCTAACTCTGATTTATACATTGCCATTGCCTGCATTTTTCGTTCCAAAAAATCAGTGATGTCGATGAAGCAATTGGGGTGGAAAGCGCTGTCCGCATCGAGGCCAAACTCCGTCTCAGAAACCGTTTCATAGGCCAGCACACGCCTAACGGACGGATAACGGAACCACTTGGTGCAAGCCGCCGCTGCATCAAACACTATCCGGTGATCGGTGTGCACATCAGAGCGATGCGGTAAGAACACCTCATCAGGTCTAAATTCCTTGAATACGGCGGCAAATCGGTCGATCAGATCGCTCAAGGGCAACGTGTCCAGGCGCGCAGGTGGCAGGCATAACTCGTAAACCTTGTCGAAGCCAATCCACTTACCTACCTTTAAGATCTCAGTCTCGTGCTGTTGCACTCTCTCAACCGGCCAACCGGCTTTTTTGGATATGCCTGTGACGATCAACCAACCCAATTCAGCGCCCTCCGCCTTGCGACGCAACAGGGTCCCACCGCAACCGAGGATTTCGTCGTCTGGGTGCGGGGCAATTACAAGAGTTTTCACAGGTATTCCCCAGGAACCGGATTGAATTGGGGCTCCGTCCTCACTAACCGTATCCCCTGCTCGCCACATCTCACGATAGATCCTCTCGCAGTTACTTCGAGGATCTTTCCTGGCTCAAGATTGCGCGGCACATCAGCCACGATCTCAGTTTCCCAAACCTTGACCTCTTTTCCCCGATAGAGAAAATGCGCACCGACATAAGGCTTGCCCAGACCCCTGACCAGGTTGTGTATGCTGCGCGATGACATTCTCCAGTCAATCTGCCCGTCCGGCCGCCCCCGCTTTCGCCACGTGTTGGCGCAATCATCATCCTGCACCACTATGGGGAAGCAGCCAGAGACCAGCTGGGGTACAAATGTCTGGATCTGGCTCAAGGCGCACACCGTGATCTTTTCATACAGGGTGCTCGCATTATCATCGGCATCGATTGCAATCTTTTCCTGCGACAGGATGTCCCCGTCATCAGCTCCCTCTTTCATGAAGAAGAAGCTCGAAGCTGTTTCCTCCAGACCCAATACGAGCGCCCAGATGAGCGGATGTCTGCCGCGATTTGCCGGTAAGGCTGTTGGATGAAAGCCCACCACGCCCAGGGGAGCGAGGTGCAATAGACTCTTGCGGAGCAACCTCGACCAACCAAAACAGAAGATGACGTCTGGACACTTGTCCGATATCCACCGAAGAGTCTGTTCCGAATTGATGTCTTGGGCATAAATCCAGGGAATGCGCAGCGCTTCGCAAACACTGCTGAGATCGCAGTGATCCGCGTTAAAACCCGATTCCTTCAGAGTGCACACACCGACAATATCGGCCTGGATTGCGACCAGTTCCTCGAGCGCTCGGCGGGAAAACTCCACCGCTCCGATGAAGACTATTTTCATGCAGTCGGCAAATCGTAAAAGCTCTTCTTCAGAACACCGTCCAGCGAAATTTCGGCTAGTGTCTCCACGATTCGCTCGCTGACGCCGCCATCGCCGTAAGGGTTCCGCACAGTCCCAAGTTTTGCTATGAACTCCGGCGAATACAGCTGCAACAAAGCTGCAGTGATGGCCTCTCTTTCCGGCGCGCAGTCAATGACGCTCTCCGCTCGGAGTCGTCCCCGCTGGCGGTCACCAATATTGATCGTGCCTTTACCAAAGCTGGGCGCTTCAGCCAAGCCGCTGGAAGAGTTCCCGACGACCGCGTCTACCTGCCGGATACAGGAAAGATAACGCAACTGCCCCAATGTAGTGAAAGCGCGGGCGTTACGATGGGAATTTACAAACTGTTCGATCATTCCGATTAATATTCGACTGTCGGTGTCTGCATTGGGCATGGTAAAGATCAGGTGGGTATCTTCAAGAGTGCCCAGCGCGGCAAGCAACTCCTCCATCTGCTTTGCGGATGTTGCATTTTCCAAGGTGACCGGATGAAATGTGACAAGGAGGTTCTTGCGGCCCAAATTAAACCCGAGAGAGACTTCCAATTCTGGACGATCGAGCAGTGTTAGTTTCTTGATACTGTCAACGCCCAGTCCACCTACCAGAAACACCCGGTTCGGCTGTTCACCCAGCTGGATCACTCTTTTTCGGTATTCCTCCGCCGCCACAAAATGGAAGTGGGACATTTTCGTGATCGAGTGGCGAATGGGCTCATCAATGAGCCCCTCGGTGGCTTCGCCACCATCTAGATGCGCTACCGGAATGCGGGCTACCATAGCCGCCGCAACAGCGGAAAAAATCTCGAATCTGTCGCCCAACACTAACATCAAATCCGGCTGAAGTTGCTGCAGGGCTTCCCCAAAACCGATCATTCCCAAGCCCATGGACTTCGCGAGCCCTGTCGGAGTATCCGAACTAAGCAGCATCTCTACTTTGCGGTCGATACAGAAGCCGTCCTGTTCTATCTCGCGGTAGGTCAAGCCGAACTCCGGCGAGAGATGCATGCCGGTGGCAATGACTTGCAAATCAAGACCCTTCGCCTCGCGGATCCCCTCCATTATCCAGCGAAGAGCACCGTACTCGGCACGAGTACCGGTGACAACGCAAATCCTTCGTCGCATCATTCCTTGAAGTGCTCCATTGCGCTGTTGTACTTGGCCCAGTCTCCGATATCGATCCACGACTTCTCGCTGACTGGGAACACGCCGACGCGCTTGCCCTTCTTCTTGATGTCGGCGATCAAATCGGTGATGTGATAGAACTCATCCGCGGGTATATGATCAAGTACGCTCGCATCCAGCACATACATCCCCGTGCTGACGAGATAGTTCAAGTTGGGCTTTTCTCGAATCTGCCGGAGCATGCCGCCCTTTTCAATCTCGCACACCCCGTACGGAATACTGTAGTTCCCGACGGAGGCAACGATCGTCAGGTCATTCGCGTTCGCCCGGTGGAATGCCAAGATCTTACTGTAATCCTCTTCGACAATGATGTCAGAGTTAGACACGAAAAACGCGCCCTTGATCCGTGCGGATAAATGCTTCAAACCTCCGGCCGTCCCCAAAGCCTTCTCTTCGTGGATATAAGCGATCCGATAGGGAGTTTTGAACTCCTCAAAATACGCCTTGATCATTTTCGACCGGTGGCTCACCGTGACATAGAACTTATCGACACCATGGCGGTGAAACCGGTCCATGATGATCTCGATTATCGGCTTGTCGCCCATAGGGATCAGTGGTTTTGGCAGGATCCTTGTAAATGGATCCAAACGCGTCCCCTTGCCACCCGCCATAATAACAACCGGCACGCCGATTCTGCGAGCTAGAGCCCTCGTCTTCTTTTGCTTCTGCGATCCGAGTGTCGCTAGAGAAACCACGTCAACCACTCGGCGATCGGTGCTCACAACCGGCAACAAGGTGATGCCGTTGCGGGCAAAGGCAGCCTGAGCCTTGGCGGCCGAAAAACCCTTTTCGGGAATCGACTTAGGGTGGCGGTTATATGCATGTGCCACAGAGTCATCCAGGCTCTTGCCCCTGAGCAGATAGCGCCGAACGTCACCGTCTGTTAACGCACCCATAAGTCGGCGTTGCGCATCCACGACGAAGAGCACTTTGTCCAATGCATCGTCGAGGCATTTGAGCGCCTCGAAAATGCCAATGCTCTCCTGAATGAGAAAGGTGTTCGTCAGTCGTTCAATCGGCTTCATGATGACCTTCACAACTCAATAAGCTGATCCTCTTCAAAATCCCGTTTGGCTCTCCGGCCGAGCACCGAGTCCCAAGCCATCGGACTGAGTCCAATCGCCGGGCTCTTGACCGTAATGACCTCAGGGGTAAAGACATCCCCTTTCTTGATGGACCTCGCGGCCACGATGCTCCGGCGCACAGCGGGTTTGTTGACTTCCTCTGATGGCAATGGCCGTTTGATGCCGTCCCCCAAAGCCTTTTCAATTCCGCGGATCGCCACCACCATGGCCTTCAACTCGCCCGGATCAAGCGAAGCCCGATGATCCGGGCCTTCCATTGCCTTGTCCAGGGTGAAGTGCTTCTCGATGACTTCCGCGCCCAATGCCACTGCGGCAATCGGCACCTCGATGCCGAGCGTGTGATCCGAATATCCCACTCGCACGCCCAGGCGATCTCGCATCGTCAGCATAGCCCTGAGATTGACGTCCTCGAGCGGAGTCGGGTACGCCGTCGTGCACTGCAGAATGGTCATGTCTTTCTTGGGCGTCCCGGCAGCCACGAGCACTTCGATCGCCTGCTCGACTTCCTCGATAGTGGACATGCCCGTGGAGAGAATGAGGGTTTTGCGCAGGGCACCGATCTGCCGCAGATAGGGCAGGTTGTCGACCTGGCCGGAAGGGATTTTCAGCACTTCGAGGCCCAGCGCATCGAGGAACGCGATGCTCCAGCTCTCGAACGGGCTAGACATGAACTGGATGCCGCGGGTCCGGCAATGGTCCAATAGGCGGTGATGCGCATCCTCGTCCAACTCCAGCTTGATGGCCATATCGAGCATGGACTCGTTCGCGCCGGTCGTCTCCTTCTGATACTCCGCCTTCTCCGCGTACTTGCTGATCTCGTTCTGAGACTTGAACGTCTGAAACTTGACGGCGTCGGCGCCACACTCGGCCGCGATGTCGATCATCTGCAGCGCCAGATCGAGGCGCCCGTTGTGATTGACGCCTGCCTCGGCGATGACGAACACTCTTTGCATCGTTATTCTCCTTACGAAGCGTCTTTTCGCGGCAGCGTCTTCGCCGGATTCCCGTAAGCGATCACATCATCGGGCAGATCCTTGGTTACCACCGTGCCGTCGGACACCAGGCAGTTTCTCCCGACGCTCTTCTTGAATGCGATGGATGACCCGTCGGCAATGGTCGTATGGCTGCCGATGCACGATCCGGCCATGCTGACATTGCAGCCGATGAGTACATTGTCACCGATGATCTGATCGTGATTGATCGACGTGAAACTCTGAACCAGGCAGTGGTTTCCGATCGTCACGCCGTTCGCAATGCGCGTGTACGCCTCGAGGAAGTTGCCGCGCCCCATCACGGCATGGCGCGAAACCACGCTTTGAGGCGAAATTACATTCACGGCCGGAAGGATCTGGTCCAGCCACGTGTACAGTTCGCAGCGCCGCCTCATGCTGCCGCTGGCCACGCCGACGCCGAGGAAATAGCCCTTGATGTCGGCGTTCTCCATCACCAGCTGGCGCACCGCGTCGTCCGTGCAGATGACTTCATGGCCGTAGACCCGCTGATGCAATTCAACTTCGCGGTTCGACACCAGGCCAAAGATCTCGTACTTGCCTTGCTCCTCGATGGCGTCGATGCTCACGCGCGCGTGTTCGCCGCACCCGATCAGGATGATTTTGTCTTTGCTCATGCGATCACACGCACCGCCACTAGACGACCTGGGCCCGGCGAATCGCCTCCAGCGACTCCGCGATGCTCGACACGACATGGTCGAGCTCCTGGTCGGTCTGCTGGTAGATGAAGAACCCGTGGTGGAATGGGGACGCAAACACCTTCGAACGAATGAGATGAGTGAAGAACTTGAAACGTAGCTTCATATTCGCTGTATCGGATGGTTCGTGGAACGTGAACTGCGGCATCCAGGGAGCCCCGGAAAACACGCAATTCACTCCGCTCTTCGCCACGACATCGGCAATCTTACGTCCGTATTCTTCGCCCTTGCGGCGCAGCTTACCGAGAATGTCGTCACGCTCCATGATTTCGATGGTCTTCAGCGCCGCCACGTGCGGGAAGCTGTTGTGGAAGAAAGTCGAGCTGACGAAGATCTTCGATTCCGCAACCTTCATCACCTTGGCGTTTCCGACCACGGCGCCGACGGCATAGCCATTCGCCATTGCCTTGCCGACCACGGAGATGTCGGGCGTAACGTCAAATTCTTTCTGCGCGCCTCCCAGGCCGACGCGAAATCCCGTGCGCAGCTCGTCGAAGATCAACACGGCGCCGTAGTGATCTGCGAGCGAACGCAGCCCCTCCAGGAACCCCGGCTTGGGCATTTCGACGGGCTTGCCGAGCGGCGTGCCGATGGGCCACGTGATGATTCCCGCGATCTGATCACCGTGCTCTTTCATGAGATCCCGGACCTGATCGAGATCGTTGTACGTGAACTCCATGACATCCCCGTACACTGCCGCCGGGACACCGGCCTTCACCTCGACGCTCCAGTCATGCCATCCGTGATAGCCGCAGCGGAGGATCTTGTTGCGTCCGGTGTGCGCGCGCGCCATGCGGATGGCTGCCTGAGTCCCGTCGGACCCGGATTTGACCATGAAAGACTTCTCGCATGACGGGATCAGCTCACGCAGCTTGTGCGCGAGTGCGTGCTGCACGGGCTGGGTCAGCGTGAGACAAAATCCATTGTTGCGGATTTGTTCGATGACAGCGGTGTCGATTTCTTCGACTCGATGGCCAATCACGATTGCGCCGAAGGTTGCCATCAGGTCGATGTACTCGTTGCCGTCGACATCGGTCACGCGCCCCGCAGTCCCGGATTTGAAAAAAATCGGATATTCCTTCGGAATGAAGTTGTAAGGACGCAACGCGCCCAACGTGGCTCCGGGAACCAGCTCCAGCGCCTCCCGGTACAGCCTGTTGGACTCGTCGAGCTTCAATTTCTCCTTCATCCGGCTTCCTCGTGTGTTGTGTGCGATGTTGAGACGAAGGATCGCTCCGCTTGTGCCAGGAACGCGCTGCTCGGCAAATTGATCAGCCGGCGCTCCAGCGACTCCGCGACGGGCAGCGCCATCTTCGGGCACTCCCGGTACGGCTGCAGTCGGTGCATCAGCGTCCATGTCGGCCGCGTCATGAATCCGGCATCGTTCGCAGCGGCGAGCACGGCATCGCGCTCTTGCGCGACGGATTCATCGAGCAGCAGCGCCTGCAGCCAGTAGTTGCTCCGACAGCCGTCGGGCTCGCGAACAATGCGGGTTCCTGCCACATCCGCAAAGGCGGCTGCGTAGCGGTGGAACAGCCGGCGCTTGGCATTCAGGAAATCCTGCAGTTGCTCGAGCTGAGCGCAGCCCAGCGCGGCATTGATATTCGGCAGCCGGTAGTTGTAGCCGACTTCGTCGTGCCGGTATTCCCATCGGTGCGGCACTTTGGCCGTGGTGGTCAAATGCTTTGCATGCTTGGCCAGTGCCGTATCGTTGATGAGCAGTGCCCCGCCGCCACCGGTCGTTATCGTCTTGTTACCGTTGAAGCTGAGCGTACCGATCAGTCCGAAAGTGCCAGTGTGACGACCTTTGAAAGTGCTGCCGAGAGACTCCGCCGCATCTTCGACCAGCACCAGGTGAAAATCGCGAACAACCGCCAGCAAGCCGTCGATATCCACGGGATGACCGAAGGCATGCATCGGCACGATAGCCCGGATGATGCGGCCGGTCGCGCGGTTCACGCAGTGGCCGCTGCGAATCTCCGTGACGTCCTTCAAATGCTCGCGCAGCGCGCCAGGGTTCAGGCCCAGCGTGCGCTCCTCACTATCGACGAAGTGCGGGATGGCTGCGCAGTAGGACACCGCATTGGCCGTGGCGATGAACGTGAGCGCAGGAATCAGAACTTCATCGTTGGGACACACCCCGGCCAGACGCAGAGCCACATGCAGCGCCGCCGTGCCATTGACGACTGCCACCGCGTGCTTTGCGCCAGTGTAGGCGGCGAGATCGGCCTCGAAACGATCGACGAATTTGCCCACGGACGACACGAATGTCGAATCGAGGCATTCCTTGAGATAGGTCCACTCGTTGCCGGCAAAGCGCGGCTCATGCAAGGCAAGCGGCGGCGGCCCCGCTGCCGCGCCGATGGCATGCATGATCCGATTCGCAAGGGTCGTATGAGTGGGCGCGGCGATCACTGGTTGTAGATATCCGATCGGTACGAAGCGAGGTTTGCCGGCGCGCTGAACCAGTCCACGGTCTCCTGCAGCCCGCGACGAAACCCCTCCAGACCGGCGTATCGAGGCGCCCAGCCCAATAGCTCGCGCGCCTTGTCATTGGAGGCCCACAACCGCTCCACTTCGCTCTTTTCGGGGCGCAAGCGTTGATCGTCGGTCAGAATCTCGATCTCAGTGTGCATCACCTCAGCAATCGTACGGGCCGTATCGCCAACGGAAATTTCGAAGTTGCTGCCCAGATTGATGACTTCGCCGGCACCGCGCTCGGAGTTCACCGCCGCAATGAAGCCCGCCACCGTATCGCTCACATAGTTGAAATCGCGCGTCGGATGCAGGGAGCCCAGCTTGATCCGCCGTTTACCGTGCGCGATCTGCGTAATGATCGTCGGAATAACCGCACGCGCGGACTGGCGTGGACCGTACGTGTTGAATGGGCGCACGATCGTCACCGGCGTGCCGAATGACGCGTAGAAGGAAAACGCGATCTGATCGGCGCCGATCTTGCTCGCCGAATAAGGCGACTGTCCCTGCAGTGGATGATCTTCGGTGATCGGCACGAACCGGGCCGTGCCATAGACTTCGCTGGTGGACGTATGCACTACCCTGCCGACGCCCAGATCGCGCGCCGCCTGCACGACGTTCAGTGTGCCTTTGACATTGGTGTCGACATAGGTGTCAGGCGAATGATACGAGTACGGAATCGCTATCAGTGCGGCCAAATGCAAGACGGCCCCGCAGTCCTTCATGGCGGTGCGCACTCCGTGCGGATCACGGATATCGCCCGCAAACACCTCGAACCGGCCCTTGACATCGTCACCGCAGCGGTCCAGCCAGCCCCAAGAATTGAAGGAGTTGTACAGGACAAAGGCGCGGACGTCATATCCTGCGCGAACCAGACCTTCGGTCAAGTGCGAGCCGATGAAACCGTCGGCGCCGGTGACCAGAATCTTGTTCACTTCACGACGCCCACGTCAGGCGACCGCCTTGACCATGCTGCGAAAACTCGGGCTGCATTCGAGCAATTGTTCATACGTACCTTGCGCCACGATCCTGCCATGTTCGAGTTCCACGATGATGTCGCAGCGCCGGACGGTCGTGAGCCGGTGCGCGATGAGCAAGATCGTGAGATCGCGATTGAGCCCGCCGACGGCATCCATGACCGACTGTTCGGTCGCATTGTCGAGAGCGCTCGTCGCTTCGTCGAACACCAGTACGCTGGCCTGCTTATAGAGCGCGCGGGCAATGCCGATGCGCTGACGTTGGCCGCCGGAGAGTCGGATGCCGTGTTCCCCCACCGAGGCGTCGTAGCCCTCGGGCCGGCTTTCGATGAACTCGGCTATTTGAGCTTGACGTGCGGCCTGTTTCACGCGCCCGAGATCGATGGATTCGCGCGGCACACCCAAGGCGATGTTCTCGGCCACCGTGGTATCGGCCAGATAAATACTCTGCGGCACATGCGCGATGGTTCGCTGCCAAGCTCTCGTTCGATCGCCATTGAGGGGCTCCCCGTCCACCAGAAGCTCGCCCGCCGTAGGCATCAGAAGCCCCATGAGTACATCGAGCGTCGTGCTCTTGCCACTACCGGTGCTACCGACGAAGCCCACGCGGGCACCCTTGTGAATCGTGAAATTCAGGTCATCCAGCACCCAGGGGGCGTCGTTCGTGTACCGGAAACGCACGCCGTTGAAGCGGATGGCGTCCTGAAAGTGCAGCGGTCCGGGAACCGGCTGCAGAAACTCCGGCGGCAGAGGCTGATCCAGAAGTTCGATCGTCTTGGCCAGTGAGCTTTGGCAACCCGCGATGGTCGCCCAAGCACTGTAGCTCTGCTGTAAGGCCGGCAGCAGACGTTGGGCGCCGAGTGCGAGCGTACCGAGCACCGGCAGAGCGGTCGCGACACCCGCGGCCTGACGGCTCAGGCCGTAGGCCAGAGCGGCGATCACCACCATTCCCAATGCTTCCATCGCGAAACGCGGGCTTGCGGCGATGAACATATTGGCGCCTTGCGCCCGCCGTAGCGGCTGATCCGCGCGGCGGTAAATACTGCAGTAAAGCGGCTGCGTCCCATCCAACAGTACATCGCGAATACCGCCAAGGCCTTCCTGCAGTGCTTTGATCATTTGGGTCTGTTCGTAGGCGATGCGCTGGCTGTTGCGGCGCAACCGACGTCGAAACATCCACGTAATCAGCGCGTAGCTCGCGCCAAAGCCGGCGGTCGCCAGCAAGGCCACCGCCGGATTGATGGCAAGCAAGGCGGCCGTTATGGCCACCAGCAATACGATTGAGCTGATCAGCAGCAGCATCTGGTTCAATACGGTGACGGTATCGCTCACTTTGTTGGTGATGCCGCTGATCACCTCGCTACTATTGCGGGCCACGTGCACCCGGTAGGGCTGATACAGAGTGCGCCGATACACATCGATACTGAAGTCCGCGCCCGTTGCGTACGCAAGCTGGGTGCTGGCCCATAACAACAACAACCGGATGGCTCCCGCGATCAATGCGGCAGCGGCAAAGGCGATTGTGAGGGGTAACAACAAGTGGTCCGGCGACGTGACACCTAAGGTCCGCGCGAAATCCGCGACCAGCGGGTACTTGAACACCCTATCGGGAGCTACGAGCATGCCGAGAAACGGCAATACCGCACCCAGACTGACGATTTCGGCGAATGCACCCAATAGCATCAAACCCGAGAGCAGCACGAACTGGCGCTGCCGGCGCCGGCTCAAATGATGCCAGAGTCGAACCAGCAAATTTGCGAAACCAACAGGGAGAATACTGGTTTTCACTAGGTTAAGCGTTCGCGGGTCCAGGCTGCGTTGTTTGTCAAAGAAAATGGCTGCTCTCAGGTGTCACGCTACGATTCGCGCTGCCTGCTTATTTCTTGGCGAATCTTCTTGATATCGGCTCGCAGTTCCTCGTATTCCCGCACTTTCCCTTGCAGGAACCGCAAAGTGACTCCCGCCTTCTCCTCGATTCCGCGCGGGGTCATCAAATACATATACGCAACTTTGTTTTTGCTGTTCTTGAAGTTGGTCGCTTTAATCCAGCCCTTCTCCACGAGCATTTTGAGGCAATAATTGACCTTGCCGAGACTGATCCCCAGTTCGCGCGCGACATCGCGCTGACTCATCTGCGGGTTGGCTTCGAGGAGCCTGAGTAGCTTGTACCGGAGTTCATCTGTGAGCACGGGTAACGCGAAGCAGCTCAGCCGGCCTTGCGTGAGTTTGGACTGGATTTCACGTGGAAACGCGCAACGCGCGCCGGACAAAGACCACTATCAGGCCGATTATCAGCCCCGCCAGAGTCCCCATGGCGACCATGACCGCGCGCTTTGGACTGATTCTCATTTCTGGAGGAACCGCTGGATCCACGATCGTGAACGCGTACTCGGTACGGGCGTTGGCGAGCATGAGCGTCTTGGTTTCGGACTCGATGAGGTCGTACATGACGCGCTGCATCTCAACGACATTGGTCTGCGCAATTTGCTTTTTGAGATAGGCAATGTTCCGATTAGCATCGTCCAGCGCGCGCGCGCGCATGAATTCATTGTCGAGCCCGACGAACTCGTTCGCCCATCGCGCCGCAATGGTCGGGTCTTTCCAATTGATGGCGACGGTTATCAGGCCCGTGCTTTTATCCTCGTGGATCGCGAGCACGCCTGCCCGAAACTGCTTGACGGCCCACCACAGCGTTAGCGGCTTCTTTGCTCCGCCAGACAGCACGGACAGCAGCCCCTGACGCTTGATGAACTCCTCGGCCAGCTCGCGGGATTGGAGAACCGCTTGAGCCTCCTGCTCCGTACCGCCGCCCGGCAATTCTATACCCACAAGGCTCGCGAGGCCGCCGAATTGGTTCGCGAGCGACGCGGCACGACTCAAGCCCGAATCATGGACTGCGGCGATGACCGCCTCGGCCCGATAGATCGGCGTTGCGGTGAGCGCGAGGTAGACAGCCACCAGCCCACAAAGACCGGAGGCGAGCAAGAGGAGATACTTCGAGTTCCACACGATTCGCCAAAGCGCGGCCAGGTCGATTTCATCTTCTCGATCGACCGGAATGCGTTCGCTAGGAATCACTCTTCACCTTGCATCGAAAATGGCCTGCGCCAATTGTTTACAACCAAGCACGCTACCGCCCTGCGAAGGACACGCAAACGTGTTCGCATCGAAAGCGCCATCCCGCCAGCCGCGCTATTGGCTTGGGCTACCGTACAGCCGACTTTGCTCGAGAATCCAATTGCGGCAACACAAATGCCGCCGGGATTTGTACGAGCGTGTCACGCCCCAGTAATCCAAGCAGCAACACCACGCGTTCATCGCCGGATTCTCGCTGAAAAACGCCTTCCAGACCGTCGAACGCCCCGGCGACAACCCGTACATTCGATCCCGGCTTGAATAGCGCGTGATCATGGAGACGGTGCAAACCGGTTTTTGGATCCGCTCGCATGCGTAAATTCTCGACGACCGCATCCGGGACTACCGTGTAGTCAGATCCGAAGCGCACGATGCTAGCGACACCCACGGTAGATCGCACGGGTCCCATCGCCTGGTGACCCACCGCCAAGCGGAAAAATAGGTAGCGCGGAAATAGAGCGGCGACTCGATCGACCCAGCGCCCCCGAATTCGTGTCGGCCGCAACAGGCGCGGGTAATACACATCGTATCCTTGGCGCCGCAAATTGACCTCGGCGACCACTTCCCGCATCGACTTCGTATGAATCAGATGCCAGTGAACCATGAATTTCATCTAGTTTTCATGTGGGGCCACCATCGCCGGAAGCCGCGTTCATCGAATGAACGCTGGGAGTCTACGCATCATGCATGGGTAGTGTCAACCACTGCACTCAAAACCGCCGGGAGAGATAAACCGTCAAACTCTGGATCTTATAAAAACTTTCCGGCCGCACACCCTGCACGTCGGTCGCGAGCACATGGTCTCTCGCCACGTTCTGCGCATACCTGAAATCCATGTTCAGATCCCACTTCGGCGCGATCCCGC
>VFSW01002929.1_pt1 | contig 25666 bp, 25 predicted proteins | sample 5358111 | NCBI WGS metagenome assembly VFSW01 (sample SAMN11554181, study PRJNA540505) | mine drainage metagenome | isolation source: sediment from site ElyBrook_90M | place: USA: Ely Copper Mine, Vershire, VT | collected 2017
TCCCCCGCCGCCGCCTCCGCCGCCGGTCAAGACGTATATCGTCTTCTTCGACTTCAATAAGTCGAACCTGACCGAAGCTGCCGAGGCTGTCGTCGCGGAAGCCGTGAAGACGGCGAAGGCCAACGGCTTCGTGAAGGTGGAAGTTACCGGCCATACCGATACGGTCGGCTCGGACAAGTACAACATGAAGCTGTCGGTGCGCCGCGCCGAAGCCGTCAAGGACGAAATGGTCCGCGAAGGCATGGACGGCTCGACGATCTCGATCGAAGGCAAGGGCTTCCACGACCTGCTCGTTCCGACGGGCCCGGGCGTGCGTGAGCCTCAGAACCGCCGCGCGGTCATTGATCTGGGAAGCTGACAAGCCGACTAGGTGAGAATGAGGAAAGGGCGGGCCGCTTGGCCCGCCCTTTTCGTTTGTCCGGACGATCGCTGCCGGAGCGGACGCGCTCCGGCGGAAAAGGCGTCAGTCGAAGATGCCCGAGAACCAGCCCGATTTCTTTTCCTTGGATTCTTCCTTCGCGGGCTCTTGCGGCACAACTGCCGGTGCGGGCGCAGGGGCGGCGGCGGGCGCCGGCGGTGGCGCCGCGGGCAGGTCCGGCGGAGGTACCAACGCGGCGACCCGCAGAGGATTCGGCTTCGGAACGATATCGGGGCCGGCCTGAGCGCCTTGAAGGGTCACGGCGAGTTGCATCTGGCAGCTCTCGACCGGGGCGCCCAGATCGCCGTTCGCACCGCCGCCCACATCGCTGATCGGCACGCCGCTGACGAAATCGTCCAGGCTGGGCTTCTGGGGGGCCAGTGCCGCCGACACGACCAGATTGGCCGCCGTGCAGAAGTCCTGGCTTGCATGGACACGGCGCAATTCCGCCTTCGCCGCCAGGTCGGTCTTGAAACTGTTATAAGCCGCGTCGCCCTTCGACCAACCCATGGTGCGGTGAAACATCGTCAGCAACGTCTTATCGGAGCGCCGCAACTCGGGTCCAAAGATCGTCTGGAAGGCGTTGTAATTGATCCTGGCCTGTTCCCCGCAGGTCAGCGCGGCATCCATCAGCTCCTGCTGAATGGCGGAAGCCTGCATGGCCGTCACCTCGGCCGGACTGGCGCATCTCGATATCTTCCGCGCCTCGGCGCCGCTCGTGGCCGCCACACTCAGGGCCAGCACACATACGCCAGCCATCAATTTCCTGCCCATACCCATATGCCCAATCCCTTATGCCTTATCCGGCTGCTGCCGAGACCATAACATCGCCGCCCCGATTTTCACCATTTCTTCCCTGCCGCATCATTAAAAGCGAAATCCACGCCGCCTCAACGAAGCGTTCAGCTTATCCGCCTAGGCTTTCTGCGGGCTGGGCACCATGCGCACATACATCGTCGCAGCGGTTTTCTTGGCCTCCGCGCGCGCGGCCGCGGGGGACATGAACGGCGGCGCGCTGCCTTTGCAGGCCCATGTCCGGAACATCGACACCCGCTCCGCAGACCAAACCCTTTCACCGCAAGCCGCCCAATGGACCCGGAACAGGCTTCTAGGCGATGCGCTGGGCGACTGGCTGGGCGTCCGCAACGGGCGCTGGGAAATGTTCGACGAAGTCCTGACACCGGAGGATGGTCCCGCCATCTGCGGCACGATCCGCAAGAACGCCGCCGAAATACAATTGCGCTGGCACGCGGACGAATAGCCGCTCCGCCTTTTGCGGCCCTTTCCACTCCCCATCCGTTCTAGTATTTGTGCGCGCCCCGGCGACTTGCGCCGGACAGGTTAAGGACCGAGGTGTCATGTCGTACAAAGTCGCCGTCGTCGGCGCGACCGGAAATGTCGGTCGCGAGATGCTGAGCGTGCTGGCCGAGCGCCAGTTCCCCGTGAGCGAAGTCGTGGCCCTGGCCTCGACGAAATCCATCGGCACGGAAGTGTCGTTCGGCGACAAGACGCTCAAGGTGAAGGCGCTCGACTATTACGACTTCAAGGGCACCGATCTCGTCCTGATGAGCGCGGGCGGCAAGATATCCAAGGAATGGTCGCCGAAGATCGCGGCCCAGGGCGCGATCGTCATCGACAATTCCTCGACCTGGCGCATGGACCGCGAGGTGCCGCTGGTCGTTCCGGAGGTGAACGCCGACGCGCTCGACGGCATCAAGAAGGGCATCATTGCCAATCCCAACTGCTCCACCGCGCAGCTTGTGGTGGCGCTGAAGCCGCTTCACGACGAGGCCACGATCAAGCGCGTGGTGGTGGCGACCTATCAATCGGTGTCGGGCGCCGGCAAGGACGGGATGGACGAGTTGTTCCGCCAGACGCGTGCGGTGTTCGTCACCGATCCGATCGAGACGGCCAAGTTCACCAAGCAGATCGCCTTCAATGTGATCCCGCACATCGATGTGTTCCTCGATTCCGGCTACACCAAGGAAGAGTGGAAGATGATGGTCGAGGTGCAGAAGATTCTCGATCCCGACATCCAGGTGAACGCCACCTGCGTACGCGTGCCGGTGTTCGTCGGTCATTCGGAAGCGGTGAATGTCGAATTCGAGAAGCCGATCACGGCGGAACGGGCGCGCGCCATCCTGCGCGAGGCGCCGGGCGTGCTGGTCGTCGACAAGCGCGAGGACGGCGGCTACATCACGCCCATCGAGTGCGCGGGCGAGGATGCCACCTATGTCAGCCGCATCCGCAAGGACCCCACCGTCGAATACGGCCTGTCCCTGTGGGTCGTCTCGGACAATCTGCGCAAGGGTGCGGCGCTGAACGCGGTTCAGATCGCCGAGTGCCTCGTCAACCGCAAGCTGCTGAAGAAGGCGGCCTGACCCACCCCGCGTCGGTTTGTTCCTTTCGGGGAATGGGAAACCGCTCTATTTTCGTGCGGTCGAACCGGCTCGTGCTTCGCCGGCTTGCGCTTAAAGGGGGGCGGAATGACCTTTTCGCTCAGGCCGGTGTTCATCGGCTGGATCACGTTGCTGGCGCAGCTGCCGCTGCAGCTATTCCTGACGTTGTGGACGGCCTTGTTCTTCGGCGGGATCACCTCTGCGCTTCTCCTCAATTTCGAAGACGACTTCGACCCGCAATCGTTCTTCGCGAGCACGCCGTTTGGGTTCTTCGGGGCGGTGGCCTTTTTCGGGGTCCCGTTCGTCGCCTATTTCGGCAAGAAACTGAATTACGCGCGCACCGAATACCGCTTCTTCGACGACCGTCTGGAATTCCAAGCGGGCTTTTTCTCCGTCAGCCGCAAGGAGGTGCGTTACAACGACGTGAAGGAGATCACCCTGCACAAGGGATTGTTCCAAAGAATATGCGGGCTTGGCACCGTCTATCTGGCGACGCTGGCGACCGGTTCCTCGCCGCAGTCGAGTCCATTCAGTGCGCTTGGGTTCGGCAACGTCTCCGCCAGCGGGGTCAGCGTCCGGGACGTCCGCGACCCCGACGAGGAATACGAAAAAATCCGCCGCATCGTGAAGCCGCGCCCGTAAAAACCCGCGCCTCTAAATCTGCTCCACCGAACTCAGTGCGAAGGTCGAGCCCGCCGGATTCTCGCCGATCACCAGCGAGGTATCGCCGGCGAAACGATAGGGCGGAACCGGAAGGTTCAACGGTGCCGGAACACCCTTGAAGACGCGCCCGGCCATGTCGTAACGCGAGCCGTGGCAAGGGCAGAGATAGCCGCCCGGCCAGGCCGGTCCCAGTTGCGGATCGCCGAGCTGGGGCTTGTATCCCGGAATGCAGCCCAGATGCGTGCAGATTCCAACAAGGACGAGGAACTCCGGCTTGAGCGAACGCGACCAGTTGTCGGCATAGGCCGGTTGCTGGAGTTGCTGCGATTGGGGATCGCGCAACTGGGAGAGAAGCGACGGCTGCTTCAGTTCCTGCAGGGCGGCCGGTGTTCGGTGGACGATGAAGATCGGCTGGGAGCGCCACCGTACGACAACCTGCTGGCCGGGTGCGACATGGGTGAGGTCCACCGTGAGCGGACCGCCGGCCGCGAGGACATCCGCCGCCGGCTCCATCTGGTCGATGAACGGCCATGCCGTCAGCGCGGCGCCGGCGCCGAGAACAACACTCGTCGCAATGAAGAGGAAGTCGCGCCTTTTGATCTTGGGCGAAACGGAATTCTGGTACAGATCGGCATAGGCCATCGGACCTCCGCGCCATGGAGCCTGTGGAACGGTTCTCGCCACATCGAATGCGCGAGGCCGCATCTTTTCGGCACTCCATGCGCGACGCGCCGCCACGGACCATGTCCGCCATCACCTGCCTCGACGGCAAGCTTGGCGCGCGCGCGCCGATCAGCTACGTCTCCTAGCGGCGAAATTTGGGAAAATTATGGCCGCACTGCGCCGCTCCGTTCTGTATATGCCAGGCTCGAATGCACGCGCACTGGAAAAGGCGCGATCGCTGCCGGCCGACGCCCTGATCCTCGATCTGGAAGACGCCGTCGCGCCCGACGCGAAGGAGACAGCGCGGGCGCAGGTCTGCGAGGCCGTGAAGACCTTCGGCAAACGCGAGGTCGTCGTGCGCATCAATGCGCTGTCGACGCCGTGGGGTGAGGCGGATATCAAGGCCGCAGCTGCAGCCGGACCCGACGCCATCCTGATCCCGAAAGTGTCGAGCGCGCAGGATTTGCAGAACGTCGAACGCCTGCTGAACGACGCATCGCCGGCGTTGTGGGCGATGGTGGAAACACCGCTGGCCATCCTCAACATCGCAAACCTGGCCGGTGCGGGCGGGCGGCTGCGCTGCCTGGTGATGGGCACCAACGATCTGATCAAGGACCTGCGCGGCGTTCACACGCAAGACCGGCTCAATCTTGCGGCGGCACTGGGACTATCGGTGCTGGCGGCGCGCGCATACGGTCTGGCGATCGTCGACGGCGTCACCAACAACATCGAGGATGTCGACGGCTTCATCGCCGCGTGCACACAAAGCAAAAGCTTCGGATTCGACGGCAAGACGGTGATCCATCCGAGCCAGATCGGGCCCTGCAATGCCATCTTCGCGCCGTCGGCCGAAGAGGTGGACTCGGCGCGAAAAATCATTGCCGCCTTCGAACTACCGGAGAACAGAGGCAAAGGCGCCATCAAGCTGGACGGGCGCATGGTAGAGCGGTTGCATGCCGAGGCTGCCCGGCGCACCGTGGCGCTGGCGGACGCGATCGCCGCGGTGGAGGGGAATTATGGCGGTGAGTGACAACCTCCCGGCCGGCGTTGTAGGCAGTTGCTGATTCCAGGCTTCGACATCGCGCGGATGAATTTCCTCGAACGCTTCAGACGGGCCGTCGCCACAGGCGCCTTGAAGGCCGATAGCGGCCAGGAGGCGGCCGCGCAGAAACTGCACGCCTTGTCGCATGCGCTCGCGGCCTATCGGCAGCCGCACATATTCTCTTTTGTACGCCAGACGCCGCCGCGCGGGCTTTATCTGTGGGGCGATGTCGGGCGCGGCAAATCCATGCTGATGGACATGTTCTATGAAAGCGCCGGCACGACCACCAAGCGGCGGGTGCATTTCAACGCCTTCATGGGTGAGATTCATGCACGCCTGAACGAAGAGCGCAGAGACGGGCACGAACGCGATCCTATCCGCCCGGTGGCGCAGCGCATCGCACAAGGTGCGACACTGCTCTGCTTCGACGAGTTCCAGGTGAACGACGTGGCAGACGCCATGATCCTCGGCAGGTTGTTCGAGCAATTGTTCGCGCGCGGCGTGGTGGTGGTGGCGACATCCAACACCGAACCGGACCGGCTGTACGAAGGCGGGCTCAACCGCCAGCTCTTCCTGCCCTTCGTGGCGCTGATCAAGGAACGCATGAGTATCGTCTCCCTGAACGGCCCGCGCGATTACCGCCGCGATCTCGGCGGATCGGACATGGCCTATTTCGCACCGCTGGGGCCCGACGCGGAGGCCGCGATGGACAACGCCTGGCAACACCTCACAGGCGGCGCGGCGGGAAAGGCCGCCTGCCTCTCGGTGCTCGGGCGGACCCTGCCGGTGCCGCACGCGGCCGGCGGCGTCGCGCGCTTTTCCTTCGCCGATCTTTGCGCCGAAGCGCTGGGAGCGGCGGACTATCTGGCCGTGGTGCGCGCCTATCACACCGTGATGATCGACGGAATCCCGGCCATGACGCCGGCCATGCGCGACCAGGCGCGCCGCTTCACGCTGCTGATCGACACGCTCTATGACGAAGGCGTAAGGCTGGTCTGTTCGGCCGCCGCGGCCGCCGAGGCGCTTTACCCGGCGGGAGAGGGGGCGGACGCGTTCCGGCGCACCGTCTCGCGGCTACTCGAAATGCAGAGCCGCGCGTATATTGCGCGGGCCAAAAGCTAGAGCCCGCATGTTCTGGAACCTTTTCACCACCACCGCCTTCATCATCGCGGGCATCGTGTTCTACCGCTTCTGGCCAGCGATCTTCGCCAAGCTCAAGCGGTTCGACGACCAGAACCGGGCACGGATCGAAGGCGAAGTCCGCGACCGCGGCGACAGTCTCGCCCATTTTCGCCACACCCTGCGGGTGGCCGAGGAACAGGTCGAGGCGATCGGCGAAATCGAGGAAACGGACGCGCGCACCGGCGTGCCGGTCAAACGTTACGTATTCGAAGGTGAATGGTTCGCGACACGGCGCGAAGCCGAGCGCATGCGCGAGGAAAAGGTCCGCACCCTGGCGCGCAAATTCTACATGGAACTCCCCGCCGCGCTGGCCGCGCGCAGGGGCGATGGCAGGCTCGGACGAGATTAAGCCGCTTCTTCGCGCATCAGGCGCGGCAGGCGGCCGACATCGCCGCCGGCATGGCGCATGAAGAAGCGCCGCATCGGACCGATGCGGTCGACGATTCCCATGCCGAGATCGCGCGCCAACCTGAGCGGCGCGATATCGTTGGAGAACAGGCGGTTCAGTCCGTCCATCGCCATCGCCATGGTGAAGGAATCGAAGCGCCGCCAGCGCTCGTAGCGCGACAGCACGTCGATGCCGCCGGGATCGAGGCCAAGCGATGCGGCTTCCAGCACCACGTCGGCGAGCGCCGCCGCATCCTTGAGACCGAGATTGAGCCCCTGGCCGGCAATCGGATGGATGCCATGCGCCGCATCGCCCGCCAGCGCAAAGCGCGGCTTCACGTAGGCGCGCGCCAGGTGGAAGCGCAGCGGATAGGACCAGCGCAGTCCCTCGGACCGGGTCCGGCCGAGATGCGCCCCGAAGCGCCGCGCGATTTCGGCATCGAAATCGGCCTGCGGCAGCTCCATCATACCGGGCGCGACGCTGTCGCGTTCGGTCCACACCAGCGACGACCGGTTGCCCGTCATCGGCAGGATGGCGAAGGGGCCGGACGGCAGGAAATGCTCGTAGGCCACGCCGTTATGCGGACGTTCATGATGGACGGTCGCCACGATGCCCGATTGCGGATAGGCCCAGCTCACCACGCCGATGTCCATGCGGGAGCGTATCGGCGACTCGCGCCCGTCGGCAGCAACGGCCAAGCGTGCCGGCACAGCTGTGCCCTCCCCAAGGCGGGCTTCGATGACGTTCGCTTTCGTTTCCAGATCGATCAGCGCCGCTGGCGACACCAGCTTCAGGTTGCCCACGCCGCGCGCCGCGGCGAACAACGCGGTGCGGATGTGACGGTTCTCGGCGATGTAGCCGAGCGGCGCGCCAAGCTCGCGATGATCGAAATGCAGCGAGAAGGGCGAAGGCGCAGAACCCAGCTTGGCATCCGTGACCAGGATATCGTCGATCGGCTGGGCGTGTTCCGCCAGATGTTCCCAGATGCCGAGCGCCTTGAACATCCGGACCGAGGCGAAGGCCAATGCCGACACCCGCCCGTCGAAGCCGGCCGCCAGGACCTGGCCCTCGGGCACCGGATCGGCGACCACGATTTCGAGCCCGCCCTTCGCCAGGGCAATGCCCAGGGTCAGGCCGACCATTCCGCCGCCGCCAATGACAACATCGACTGTTTTCGTCATGGCTTGGCTTCCCATGCAAAAGATGAACGGTCAATGCCTAAAATATAGGCATTTATGAAACGACGCACATAATTTGCGCAGACGATGCCTCTTATCCACATCCCCACAACCTCAATTTCCGACAAAACGAAATAATTTCAACTGCTTATGAAATTGCGAAGCTGCGGCACGGTTCTTGATGAAGCGTTAAGAGGCCAAAGCAACACGGGGTACCGGCAATGAAACTGATCATGGCGATCATCAAACCTTTCAAGCTCGACGAGGTACGCGAAGCACTCTCGTCGCTTGGCGTCCAAGGCATGACCGTCACCGAAGTCAAAGGCTACGGGCGGCAGAAGGGGCATACGGAGATTTACCGTGGCGCGGAATACGCGGTGAGCTTCCTGCCCAAGCTCAAGGTCGAAGTCGCCGTCAAGGCCGAGATGGTCGACGCGGTGATCGAAGCGATCTCTTCAAAGGCCAAGACCGGCCAGATCGGCGACGGAAAGATCTTCGTCACGCCGCTCGACCGGGTGGTCCGTATCCGTACCGGTGAAACCGATGGCGACGCGCTGTGACAACCGCGTCCGTAGCGTTCTTGGGATCAACAAGGGGAAAATAGGATGACTATCTCGAATTGGAAAAAAACGGCGCTGGTTGCGCTGGCAAGTGTCGGTGCGCTGGTCGCGACCGCGGGGAGCGCCTTTGCTGCCGCTCCCAAGATCGACTCGGGCGATACGGCTTGGATGATCACATCCAGCGCGCTCGTTCTGTTGATGACGATTCCGGGCCTGGCCCTGTTCTATGCGGGCATGGTGCGCCGGAAAAACGTTCTGGCCACGATGGCGCAAAGCTTCGGGGCGACCTGCGTCATCACCGTGTTGTGGATGGTCATCGGCTATTCCATCGCGTTCACGCCGAATCCGGACGCGAGCTGGAACCAGTTTATCGGCGGCTTCGGCTATCTGTTCCTGAAGCCGATGGGGCTCAACGCCGTCAGTCCGCTGGCGCCGACGATTCCTGAATCCGTCTACATGTTCTTCCAGATGACCTTCGCGATCATCACCCCGGCACTGATCGCCGGCGCATTGGCCGATCGCATGAAGTTCTCCGCCTTCCTGTGGTTCATGGCGCTGTGGCTGTTGCTCGTCTATTGCCCGATCGCCCACTGGGTCTGGGGCGGCGGCTGGCTCGGCAGCGCCGGGGCGCTCGACTACGCCGGCGGCACCGTCGTGCATCTGAACGCGGGCACCGCGGGCCTGATCACCTGCCTCGTGCTCGGCAAGCGCATCGGCTACGGCAACGAGAACATGGCGCCGCACAATCTGGTGCTCAGCATCATCGGCGCCTCGCTGTTGTGGGTCGGCTGGTTCGGCTTCAACGCCGGCTCCGCCGTGACCGCCAACGTCAATGCCGGCATGGCCGCCGCCGCGACGCAAATCGCAACGGCAGCCGCTTCGCTGGGCTGGATGGCGGCCGAATGGATCGTGGCGAAGAAGCCTTCCGTCCTCGGCATGATCTCGGGCGCGGTGGCCGGACTGGTGGCGATCACCCCGGCGTCGGGCTTCGTCGATCCGACTGGCGCGCTGATCATCGGCGTGGCCGCGGGCGTCGTCTGCTACATCTCGGCGGTGTGGATGAAGAAGCTGTTCGGCTATGACGATGCGCTCGATGCGTGGGGCGTGCACGGCGTGGGCGGCGCACTTGGCGCCATGCTGACCGGCGCGTTTGCCTCCAATGCCATCAACTCGGCGGCGCATGGCTGGCTGATCGACGGCAATTTCGGGCAGATGTGGATTCAGCTCGAAGATGTCGGCGGCACGTTCATCTACTGCGCCGTCGTGACCTTCATCATCCTCAAAGTCATCGACATGATCATCGGCCTGCGTGTCTCCCCGGAGGTCGAAGTGGAGGGCTTGGACATCAACCTCCATGGCGAAACGGTACACGGCTGATCCCACCGTTACCGCCACTTCCTAGAACTGGGGCGCTCCGAAAGGAGCGCCCCTTTTGTTTTGGGCGGACGGGCGATTAAGATTCCGGCCGATCCGCCGGATACCGCCCATGCTCCCAGGCCGCCTCGCACAGCTTCCACCGTCCTCCTTCGCCATGCTGGCGACGCTCCTGGACGATGTCACCCCCGGCCAGCCGCCGATCAGCCTTGCCGTCGGCGATCCGCAGGGCGACGTGCCCCTTTTCGTGACCGAAGCGATCGCGCGCCACGCCAAATCGTTCGGAACCTATCCGCCGATCGACGGCACCGCCGAATGGCGCGCAGCGGCATCCGGTTGGCTGACCCGCCGCTTCGCCTTGCCGGGCGTGGACCCCGACAAACAGGTCCTGCCGCTCAACGGCACGCGCGAGGGCTTGTTCCTGGCCCCCTTCATCGTGACGCCCGAGACCAAGGCGGGCCAGCGACCCGTCATCCTGCTGCCCAATCCGTTCTATCAATGCTACGCTGCGGCGGCCTTGTCATGCGGCGCCGAGCCGGTGTTCGTGCGGGCCGATGCCGCTACCGGCTTCCTGCCGGACTTCGCAGCCTTGCCCAAAGCGATCCTGGAGCGCACCGCTGCCGCCTATCTCTGCTCGCCCTCGAATCCGGAAGGCGCCTGCGCTTCGGAAGAATATTGGCGAACACTGTTCGCGCTGGCCGACCAGTACGACTTCACAGTGTTCGCCGACGAGTGCTACGCCGACATCTATTGCGAAAGACCGCCGATCGGCGCGCTCAGCGTGCGTGGGGCACCGTTCGAACGGCTGCTCAGTTTCCATTCGCTGTCGAAACGTTCTGGCCTGCCGGGCCTGCGATCCGGAATCGTCGCCGGGGATGCAAAGCTGATGGCGAAATTTCGCGCCTTGCGCAATTATGCCGGACCGCAGGTGCCTGCGCCGATCATCGCAGCATCGGCGGCCGCCTGGAGCGACGAAGCCCATGTTGCAGCCAACCGTGCGCGCTATGTCGAACGTTTCGCGCTGGCGCAGCGCCTCCTCGGCAACCGCGCAGGCTTTCGGCTGCCGGAAGGCGGCTTCTTTCTCTGGCTCGACGTCGGCGACGGCGAGCGGACGGCGCTTGCGCTGTGGCGCCAGGGCGGCGTGCGGGTGCTGCCCGGCGCCTATATGGGGCGAGAAAGTGAAGGCGGGAAACCCCGCACAAATCCTGGATTTCCGTATATCCGCGTGGCGCTCGTCAACGATTTATCAACCATTATGGCGGCACTCGAAAGGATGGGTGGAATCTTGAGCGAAGGGCTCCGATGAGCACGGCCACGCGGCGAATGATCGGCGGCGTCTACCAGCCGCGCTCGCGCGGTGCGGTGATGGCGGATGCCATGGCCGATGCGCGGCGCGCGCTCGGCCGGCTGATGCGCATCCTAGCCATGCGGGGCGCCGGCGCGCTTCTGCTTCTCGGCACCGCCACCGTGCTTTTGGCCCTGGTCAGTTACAATTCCGGCGACGCCAGCCTAGACAACGCCACCGGTCGCGCGGTGTCCAACTGGCTGGGCCCCATCGGCGCGACCGCCGCCGATCTTCTGCTGCAGGCCTTCGGCTTCGCGGCGATCGCTTTCCTGGTCCCCCCGGTCGTCTGGGGTACACGCGCGCTGATGGGCCAGTCGCTCCGCCATGGCGTGGCGCGCGCCTTTGCCTGGCCGTTGGGCACGATCTTCCTGGCGGCAGGTCTCGGAATTCTCCCACGGCCCGAGAGCATGCCCGCCGGCGCCGGCGGCATGATCGGGATCGCGGTGACGGCGCTCTCGGCGCGCGCCGGTCTGGCCTATCACCAGAACTGGATCGGCTGGGCGGTGCCCGTGGTGCTGTTTGCCGTCGGTCTGGCTCTGGCCCTGCTGGCCGCGGATTTGCGCCTGAAGCGATTGCTGCGCGCAGCCGCCACCGGGCCGGCCTTCGTCTATTGGCTCGGTTCGCTTCTGAAGATGCCCGAACGCCGCTCCTATGAGGACGAATCCGACGTCGAACCGGATGTCGAGGAAGAGGAGCGCGATTTCGGTCTCGATATCGCGCCGGAGCCGCTGGCGGCGGAGACGCGCCAGAACCGCGTCAAGCGTGAGGAACTCCGCAAGACCGCCGTCCCGCCGAAACGCGCGCGTCAGCCAGCCCTCGCCCTGGAATCCAGCGAATACCAATTGCCGGCGCTTGGCCTTCTGGCCGAACCAAGGCACGTCAACGACGGCACCACGCTCTCCGACGAATCGTTGGAAGAGAACGCGCGTATGCTGGAAGCCGTACTGTCCGACTTTGGGGTCAAAGGTCGGATCGTTGCCGTGCGTCCCGGTCCGGTGGTGACGCTGTATGAATTCGAGCCGGCCGCGGGCGTGAAATCCTCGCGCGTCATCTCGTTGTCCGACGACGTGGCGCGCTCGATGTCGGCGGTGGCCGCGCGCGTCGCTGTGATCCCCGGACGCAACGTGCTTGGCATCGAACTTCCCAACCAAACACGCGAGACGGTGTATCTGCGCGAGCTGCTGGCCTCGACCGAATATGAAAAGGCCCGTGCGCCGCTGATCCTGGCGCTGGGCAAGACCATTGGCGGCGAGCCGGTGATGGCCGATCTCGCCAAGATGCCCCATCTCCTGATCGCGGGCACGACGGGTTCCGGCAAATCGGTCGCGCTCAACACCATGATCCTGTCGCTGCTCTACCGCATGCCGCCGGAGCAATGCCGGATGATCATGATCGATCCCAAGATGCTGGAACTGTCGACCTATGACGGCATTCCGCATCTGCTCGCCGCCGTGGTCACCGATCCGCGCAAAGCTGTCGTAGCCCTCAAATGGGCGGTGCGCGAAATGGAAGAACGCTACCGCAAGATGTCCAAGCTCGGCGTGCGCGGCGTGGAAGCGTTCAACGAGCGTGTCCGCAAGGCCAAGGACAAGGGCGAGGTCCTGAAGCGCACGGTGCAGACGGGCTTCGACCGCGAAACCGGCAAGCCGATCTACGAGGACGAAACGCTCGACCTGGAGCCGATGCCCTACATCGTCGTCGTGGTCGACGAGATGGCCGACCTGATGATGATCTCCGGCAAGGAGATCGAAGGCGCGGTGCAGCGTCTGGCGCAGATGGCGCGCGCCGCGGGCATCCATCTGATCGCAGCGACACAGCGCCCGTCGGTCGACGTCATCACCGGCACCATCAAGGCAAATTTCCCGACCCGCATCTCCTTCCAGGTGACGAGCAAGATCGACAGCCGCACGATCCTGGGCGAACAGGGCGCCGAACAGCTGCTCGGCCAGGGCGACATGCTCTACATGATGGCGGGCGGACGCATCCGCCGCGTGCACGGCCCCTTCGTCTCGGACCGCGAAGTGGAAGATGTGGTTCGCTTCCTCAAGACCCAGGGCACGCCGGAATACCTCGATGCCGTGACGGAGGAGCCAGAGGAGGGCGGCGACGACCCTTATGCGCTCTACGGCGAGGGCAACGGCCAGTCCGGCGACGAGCTTTACGACAAGGCGCTGGCCATCGTTGCGCGCGAGCGCAAGGCCACCACCAGTTACATCCAGCGCCGGCTGCAGATCGGCTACAACCGCTCCGCCCGCCTGATCGAGCGGATGGAAGAGGAAGGCGTGATCTCGAAGCCCAACCACAAGGGCGTGCGCGAAGTGCTGTTGCCCGAGCACGAAGAACGTTAGAGAACCGTCGGCCGCGCGAAAAATCGTGTCACACATTCTCCGTATTTCTGGCATCCTGATAAGGCGTGCCGCCGCGGAGGGCATCCATGTCGTATATCGAGCAATCGCTGGGCGAAGGCGAAACACTGATCAAACGGGCCCACTTCCACTGGTGGTATAGCTTCAAGGCCTGGGTCGCACTGATCCTGTTGTTCTGGTGCCTGATCGGGATCTGGATTTTCTTTGCCATGATGATCCGCAAATGGACGACGGAGATCGGCGTCACCACGCATCGCTTCGTGGAGAAGACGGGACTGTTCTCGCTCACCACCAACGAGATCGCCCTGCAGAACATCGAAGGCGTGCGCGTCAATCAGGGCCTCTGGGGCCGCATCCTCGGCTACGGCCATCTGCGCATCGAAGGAACTGGCATCGACGCGGTGACGATTCCCGACATTGCCGATCCGGTTTCCTTCCGTGCCGCCATCGAGACCGCGAAGAGCGGTCTGGCGAAAAGCTGAACGCGCGCGCCGTTCCAACGGATATTGCGGAATATACCTATGCCGGAAGAGGCTTGCGGCAACCCGTCGCAGCAGCTGCCGACGCGGCGCTTATTGGACAATTCCGCTGTAAAGCTGGCGCGTAGCTGCGACATTTCATCCCGACAGTTCCGCGCGAATTTTGACGTAAGTCAAATTACTTACGTGCCTTTCGTTTAATGAACCTCATAATGGTTTGCATGTTGAGTTTCAAAAAATTTGCGGGGTTATCATGAGCAAGAAACGGGTTCTCCACGCGAGCTATCTGGCAAGTGCCGCCGTCGTGTTGTTCCTCTCCGGATCCGCGCCGTCCTGGGCGGTACCGGCTTTTGCGGTAAAGACGGGACAGCCGTGCAGCGCCTGCCACATCGGGGGTTTCGGTCCGCAGCTCACGCCGTTCGGGCGCCAGTTCAAGCTTGAGGGCTACACGATGGATGCGGGCAGCGGCGCGTTTCCGATGCCCGTCTCTGCGATGGTGATGTCGTCCTTCAACACCAGCGCCAAGGCGCAGGAGGCGCCGCCCGCACCCAACTACACCGACAACAACAATTTCTCGATGGACCAAACGAGCCTGTTCATCGCCGGGGGCATCGGCAGCCATTTCGGCGGCTTCGTTCAGATGACCTATGACGGCATCGGCCGCTCGTTCTCCTGGGACAACACCGATCTGCGCGCGGTCGACCATGTCACGGTGTCGGGCAACGACGTGCTTGTCGGCCTGAGCCTGAACAACAACCCGGGCGTGGAAGATGCGTGGAACACGCTGCCGGCCTGGGGCTTCCCCTATATCAGCAGCGCCCTGGCGCCGTCGCCGGCCGCGAGCACCATGTTCGATGGCGGCGTGGCGCAAAGCGTGCTGGGCACCACGGCGTATGCCTACTGGAATTCCAGCATCTATACCGAGGTCGGGCTCTACTGGACGCCGGGAAATGGCTTTCTCAGCGCCATGGGAACCGATTTCGGGCCGGGACCGATCTCCGGCGTCGCGCCCTATGTCCGCGTCGCCTACCAGAAGGACTACGGCGACTGGAACTACGAGGTCGGCGCCTTCGGCTTCTTCCCCGATCTCTATCCCGGCGGCGACATGAGTACGGGCAAGACCGACTCCTACTCCGACATCGGGCTTGACGGCTCCTATCAGTACATCGGCGACAGCAACAACATCTACACACTCAACGCCCGCTACACCCACGAAAGCCAGAACCTGGCCGCCTCGCAGGCGCTGGGCGCCGCGGCGAACCTGAACGACTCGCTCGACGATCTGCGGCTCGACGCGTCCTATTACTGGCACAACGAGTTCGGCGGTTCGGTCCAGCTGTTCAACACCTGGGGATCGAGCGACACGCTGCTCTACGCCGGCAACAGCACGTTCAGTCCCGACAGCCAGGGCATGCTGTTCCAGATCGACGCCACGCCGTGGGGCACGGGCAACTCGCCCTTCGGGCCGCGGCTCAATCTGCGCGTCGGTCTGCAATACATCGTCTACACGAAATTCGACGGCGCCAGCAGCAACTACGACGGTACCGGACGCAGCGCTTCCGACAACAACACTCTGAGGATCTTCACATGGCTCGCTCTCTGACATTGACCTCCGGATTCGGCTTTGCACTTCTTGCAGCCGCGGCATTCATTTCGACCCCGGTCACGCAAGCTAGCGCCGCAGTTGTCATGATGGCTTCACCGCCGAAGACCGTCACGGGCGACGTGCTCGCCGGTGCAAAGATCTTCCAGCGCTGCGCGATGTGCCACACCGACGACCAAGGCGCAGGCAACCGGATCGGTCCCAACCTGTTCGATGTGGTCGGCCGAAAAGCCGCATCGCTGTCGAACTTCTCGTATTCGTCAGCCCTCAAGAGTTCCGGAATCACCTGGACCGATGACAAGCTGAAGGAGTGGGTGTCCGGCCCGCAGAAAGTGGTTCCCGGCACGCGGATGACCTTCCCCGGTCTATCCGATCAGAAGCAGATCGACGACCTGATCGCCTATCTGAACACCAAGAAGTAGGTTGTCGCGACAGAATGTCGCAACACTAACCTGCTGTATTACATACAAAAACAGGCTCTACGCCTGGATTTCTAGCAAAATATGGGCCCGGACCGCCGCTTCGTTGACACGGAAGCGGAGCCGGGCCTAGTTTTTGCGCCGCACAAAAGATCGGGCGGCATAGACAGCGTATCCGCGGGTATTGCGGATGCTCGGAGAAGCTGTTCATTCCGGCCCGCCCACCCAGGGAATTTCGGACGCCATGAAGGTTCTTGTGCCCGTCAAGCGGGTGATCGATTACAACGTCAAGGTCCGGGTCAAAGCGGACCAGAGCGGCGTGGATTTGGCGAACGTCAAGATGTCCATGAACCCCTTCGACGAAATCGGCGTTGAGGAAGCGGTCCGCCTGAAGGAAAAAGGCAAGGCAAGCGAAGTCATCGCCGTCTCCATCGGACCGGCTCAGGCGTCAGAGACCATCCGCACGGCGCTTGCCATGGGGGCCGACCGCGGCATCCTGGTCAAGACGGAGGGCGATGTTGAACCTTTGGCCGTTGCCAAGATTCTCAAGGCCATCTGCGATGCCGAAAACCCGGGCCTGGTCATCACCGGCAAACAGGCGATCGACGACGATTCCAACCAGACCGGACAGATGCTGGCCGCCCTGCTCGACTGGCCGCAAGCGACCTTCGCGCACAAGTTGGAACTGGGTGACGGGAAGGCCGGCGTCGAACGCGAAATCGACGGCGGCCTTCAGACTATCGAGGTCAAGCTGCCGGCGGTGCTGACGACCGATCTGCGCCTCAACGAGCCGCGCTACGCCTCGCTGCCCAACATCATGAAGGCGAAGAAGAAGCCGATCGACGAAAAGTCGCCCGCCGATTACGGCGTCGACACGACGCCGCGGCTGAAGGTGCTGAAGGTCAGCGAGCCGCCCAAGCGCCAGGCGGGCACCAAGGTGAAGACCATGTCCGAATTCCTCGGCAAGCTCAAAGAAGCGGGTGTCCTGTAATGGCCGCGCTCGTTATTGCCGAACACGACAACAAAACCCTCAAGGATGCCACGGCCAAGACGGTGGCCGCCGCCGTTCAACTGGGCGCGCCCGTGCATATCCTGGTTGCCGGCCAGGGCTGCGGCGCGGTCGTTGATGCCGCGGCCAAGCTCGCCGGTGTTGAGAAAGTGCTCGTCGCCGACGATGCGCTTTATGCCAGGCCGATCGCCGAGACGATGGCCGCGCTCATCCTGTCGCTGGCCGACAGATACGACACGATCCTCGCGCCCGCGACTACCAGCGGAAAGAACTATCTGCCGCGCGTGGCCGCCAAGCTCGACGTGCCGCAGATTTCGGAAATCCTGAAGGTGGTGAGCGCCGACACCTTCGAACGCCCCATCTATGCCGGCAATGCCATCCAGACCGTACAGGCGGCAGCGGGAAAGAAAGTCATCACGGTGCGCACGACGGCGTTCAAAGCCGCGGCGTCCACCGGTTCGGCGGCGATCGAGAACGTGGCCGCGGCGAGCGATCCCGGAACAGCGAAATTCGTCGGCGAGACGCTGTCGAAATCGGAACGCCCGGAACTCACCTCGGCGAAAATCGTCATCTCCGGCGGCCGCGGCCTGCAGTCCGGCGAGAATTTCAAGATGCTGGAGAAGGTGGCCGACAAGCTGCACGCCGCCGTCGGCGCCAGCCGCGCCGCCGTCGACGCCGGCTTCGTACCCAACGACTATCAGGTGGGCCAGACCGGCAAAGTGGTGGCTCCGGACCTCTACATCGCGGTGGGCATCTCCGGCGCGATCCAGCATCTGGCGGGAATGAAGGACTCGAAAGTCATCGCCGCCATAAACAAGGACGAGGAAGCACCCATTTTCCAGATTGCCGACGTCGGCTTGGTGGCCGATCTCTTCAAGGCGGTGCCGGAAATGGAAGAAGAGCTGTCAAAGCTCGGGTACTGACGCAGCAGGGGACAACACAAAGGCATCACGTATGAGCATCGAGCGGATTGGGGTAATCGGGGCGGGACAGATGGGCAGCGGTATCGCCCATGTCTTGTCGCTGGCGCAGTACGACGTCGTCCTGGAAGATATCAACGCCGAACAGTTGAACCGCGCCACGGCGCTCATCCAGAAGAACATGCAGCGTCAGGCGGGGCGCGGCCTCATCAAGGACGCCGACATCGAGGCCGCGATGCGGCGCATCCATACCTCGCAGAACCTGGAGGCCATGCGCGACCGCGATCTGGTGATCGAGGCGGCGACGGAAGACGAGGCCATCAAAAAAAGAATTTTCCAGGACCTTTGTCCGCACCTTTCCGAAAAGGCGATGATCGCCACCAACACGTCGTCGATCTCGGTCACGCGGCTTGCATCCACGACCGACCGGCCAGAACGCTTCATCGGCCTGCATTTCATGAATCCGGTGCCGCTGATGCAGCTGGTGGAGGTCATTCGCGGCATCGCCACGGACGATGCGACGTTCCAGGCGGTGCTGGAGATCGTCAAGCGCGTCGGCAAGACCGCCGCCTATGCCGAGGATTTCCCGGCCTTTATCGTTAACCGCATCCTCCTGCCGATGATCAACGAGGCGGTCTACACGCTGTACGAAGGCGTGGGCAACGTCGAGGCCATCGACACCGCCATGCGGTTGGGCGCCAACCACCCGATGGGCCCGCTTCAGCTGGCCGACTTCATCGGACTGGATACCTGCCTGTCGGTGATGCAGGTGCTGTACGAAGGTCTGGCCGATTCCAAATACCGGCCCTGCCCGCTGCTGGTGAAATATGTCGAGGCTGGGTGGCTGGGCCGCAAGACCGGCCGCGGCTTCTACGACTATCGCGGGGAACACCCGGTTCCGACGCGCTAACGCGCGGCCAGCCACTTCAGATAGCGGACGGAATCCGGCGCGCTCCAGTCGGCGGGCCCCATGGCGCGGGCAATCTCGCGTCCCTGGTCATCGATCAGGATGCTGGACGGCAGGCCGTAGGCGCCAAAGGCGCGCAGCATGGCGACGTCGGTGTCGACATAGACGCCGAGGTTCTTCGCGTCGTGCGAGGCCAGGAAGGCCTGCGCCTCGGCCGGCTTGTCGCGCCCGACGTCGACGGCCACCACCACGAAACGGCCCGGCGGCATGGCCTGCTGCAGCGCCGCCAAGGCGGGCAACTCCTTCACGCAGGGGGCGCACCATGTCGCCCAGAGATTGAGAAGCACGAGGCGGCCGCGAAATTCCGCCAGCGTGTGGCGTCTGCCGTCAAGGCCGGTAAAGGCCGGTAATGGCGCGGCTTTGGCCGGACGGATCAGCTTGAGCGGATCAAGTGACGCCGGTGGCGCGTGGACAGAAAGCGTCGTGATCCCATATAGAACGGCGAGCAGCACGACCGCGCCGATCGCAACCACAATGGTGAGGGGGCGAAAGCGGGTCAGCATCATTGAGCGTCTCATGGTTTCGAACAAGATGTGGGGCGGCCGTTTCGAAGGCGGTCCCGCCAAGATCATGGAGGAAATAACGCCCTCCATCGATTTCGACAAACGCCTGGCCGAGCAGGACCTGGCCGGCTCACGGGCGCATACGCGCATGCTGGCAGCCCAGGGGATCATTGCCAAGGAGGATGCGGAGGCCATCCTGAGGGGCTTGGACGCCATCGGCCAGGAGATTGCCGAAGGTAAATTCATCTTCAAGAGGGCGCTGGAAGACATCCATCTCAATATCGAGGCGCGGCTGGCGGAAATCGCCGGACCCGCGGCCGGCCGACTGCACACGGCACGCTCGCGCAATGACCAGGTGGTCACCGATTTCCGGATGTGGATCCGCGAGGCTTGCGACCGGGCAGAGCAGGGATTGAGGGCGTTGCAGGGCGCGCTGCTGGCGCAGGCCGAACGCCATACGACCACCGTCATGCCCGGCTTCACCCATATGCAGAGCGCGCAGCCCATCACCTTCGCGCATCATTGCCTGGCCTATGTCGAAATGTTTACGCGCGATGCCGGGCGTTTCGCCGATGGCCGCAAGCGGCTGAACGAATGCCCGCTGGGCGCCGCGGCGCTGGCCGGTACCTCTTTTCCGATCGACCGCGACGTGACCGCCAAGGCGCTCGGCTTCGCACGGCCGATGCGAAACTCGCTCGACGCCGTATCGGCGCGCGACTTCGCGCTCGAATATCTGGCCGCGGCAGCGATCGCGGCAACCCATCTGTCGCGGCTGGCGGGCGAGCTGGTGCAATGGTGTTCGCCGGGCTTCGGCTTCGTGCGTCTCTCGGACGCCTTCACCACCGGCTCGTCCATCATGCCGCAGAAGCGCAATCCGGACGCCGCCGAACTGATCCGGGGCAAGACCGGCCGCGTGCTCGGCGATTTCGTGGCGCTGGCGACCGTCGTCAAAGGACTGGTGCTGGCCTATGGCAGCGACCTGCAGGAAGACAAGGAACGCGTCTTCGACGCCGCCGACACGCTGGAGCTTTCGCTGGCCGCCATGGCCGCGATGATCGCGGACCTCAAAGCTAATCCCGATGCGATGCGCGCGGCCGCAACCGCCGGCTATCCCACAGCGACCGATCTGGCCGACTGGCTGGTCCGCGCTCTGAAAAAGCCATTCCGCGAGGCCCATCACATCGCGGGATCCATCGTCAAGCGCGCCGAGGAATTGAAGGTCGATCTGGACAAGCTGCCGCTCGCCGAGATGCAGAAGATCGAGCCGGCAATCACCCAGGACGTGATCGCCATTCTGAGCCTGGATGCCAGCGTGGCCTCGCGTATGAGCTACGGAGGCACCGCACCGGATCGCGTACGCGAGCAGATCGTTTTCTGGCGGGAGAAATTGAAATGAGAACGGCTTTGCGTCTGACGCTTGCGGTCGCTTTTGTGCTGTCCGCTTCGGGATGTGGCGTAAAGAACGAACTCGTCAAGCCCGGTGACCAGCCGCAGCAGGCTCCGCAGAAGAGCGAGAAGGACCCGTCCCAACCGCCATCGCCGATCGGCCGATGAACCATTTTTCCTACCAGGACGGCAGGCTTCACGCCGAAGACGTTGATCTTGCGGCGCTGGCCGATGCCGTCGGAACACCGTTTTATTGCTATTCGACGGCGACGCTCGAACGCCATTACCGCGTCTTCGCCGAAGCATTCCCAAAAGGCACGCTGATCGCGTTCGCGGTCAAGGCGAACGGCAATCTCGCGGTGCTGAAGACGCTGGCGAAGTTGGGTGCCGGCGCCGACGTCGTTTCGAGCGGCGAATTGAAGAAGGCGCTGGCGGCCGGCGTCCCGGCGAACAAGATTGTGTTCTCCGGCGTCGGCAAGACCAAAGCGGAGATGCGCGTCGGCCTCGATGCCGGCATCTACCAATTCAATGTGGAGAGCGAGCCAGAACTCGAGGCGTTGAACGAAGTGTCTGGTTCCGCGGGCAAACGCGCACCCGTTTCCATCCGCGTCAACCCGGACGTCGACGCCCGGACACATGCGAAAATCTCGACCGGCAAGGCCGAGACCAAGTTCGGCATTCCCTGGAGCCGCGCACAGCAGGCCTATGCGCTGGCAGCAAGCCTGAAGAACATTGAGATCACCGGCGTCGACGTACATATCGGCAGCCAGATCACCCAGCTCGCCCCCTTCGAGGCGGCGTTCACGCGCGTGGTAGAGCTTGTCGGCGTGTTGCGCGGCGCCGGTCATTCCATCACCCGCATCGATCTGGGCGGCGGGCTGGGCGTACCTTACCGCATCGACAACGCGCCGCCGCCCGAACCGGCCGCTTACGGCGCCATGGCGGCGCAGCTCACCAAAGGGTTGAACACGCAGCTGATCCTGGAGCCAGGGCGGCTGATCGCTGCCAATGCCGGTGTTCTCGTGACGCGTGTGATCTATGTCAAAAGTGGCGAGCGCAAGCACTTCCTGATCGTTGACGCCGGCATGAACGATCTGCTCAGGCCGGCGCTCTACGACGCTCATCACGACATCGTACCGGTCCGCGAAGCGCAGCCAAACGACCCGCGCGAACGCTACGACGTGGTCGGCCCGGTCTGCGAGACCTCGGATATTTTCGCGGCGGATCGCGACCTGCCCCGGCTAAAGGACGGCGATCTGGTGGCGATTTTGACCGCCGGCGCCTATGGCGCGGTGATGTCATCGGCCTACAATGTCCGCCCGCCCGCCCCGGAGGTGCTGGTAAAAGGCGGTGAATGGGCCGTGGTGCGGCCGCGGATGGATGATGACGCGCTACTCGCAACCGACCGAATTCCCGGCTGGCTCGAAGCCTAAGCGCTTCGAACGGCTGATCCCGGCCGCCCGCGCGATCGTGGCATGGGAAAGGCTGTGGCCGATGCTGTGGCCGGCCAGCGGCATCGCGGGCCTTGGGATCGCCCTGGCGCTGTTCGACGTGCTTCCGCCGCTGCCCTGGCCGCTGCACGCGCTGATCCTGGCAGGTTTCGTGACGGCCATCGGGCTGACGCTGTATTTCAATCTGACGGAATTCGTCTGGCCCAGCTGGCAAGACGCGGCTCGCCGGCTCGAGCGCGACAGCGGGCTGTCACACCGCCCCATCTCTGAAGCGCATGACGCGCTGACCGTGGGCGCCGGCGATGCGTTCGCGGAAGAATTGTGGCGCGCCCATCTGCTCCTGCGACTGCAAAGCGTCGGACGAATCCGGCTGTCGTGGCCGCGATCAGACCTGGGACGTCGCGACCCCCGCGCGCTGCGCTTTGTGGTCCTGCTCCTGATCGCCTTCGGGGTGCTGGTCGCCGGCTCCGACTGGAGCCGCAGGCTCACCGCCGCCCTGGGACCGGCCGCCGGCGCCAACGCGACGCTCGACGCCTGGATCGATCCGCCGGTCTACACCGGGGAAGCGCCGATCTATCTGTCTAGGAGCGGCCCGCACGCGATTCTCGTGCCGCAGGGGTCGGTTTTGAACTTGAGGGTCCACGGCGCGGACCATCTGCCATCCGTCACGCTTTCAGGCGCCCGCTTCGAAGGCGGCGACGGGGAATATTCCAGCCAGGCGACGCTCGCCTCCCCCGTCCATCTGCGCGTACGTGCGGGCGGACGAACGATCGGCAACTGGAAAGTCGCAATCATCGCCGACAAAAAGCCGACCATCGCCTTCGCCGCGCCGCCGACTGCGACGAACCGTCAGGCGCTCCAGCTGTCCTACAAGGCGAGCGACGATTACGGCGTCGTCGCGGCACACGCCATCATTCGTCCCCACGGACGCAAAGGCGCGCCCATCGTCATCGACCTGCAACTGCCCGGAAGGTCGGCGAAGTCCGTTTCGGAAACGGTCTATCGCGACCTGACCGAACATCCCTATGCCGGACTCAATGTCGACATCACGCTCGTGGCCACGGACGCAGCCGGGCAGACCGGGACGAGCAACACCGTCCGATTTAGATTGCCGGAGCGTATCTTCACCGATCCTCTGGCGCGCGCCCTGATCGAACAACGTCAGACGCTCGCCAGCATGGGTGTCGCGGCGCGAAGCCATGTCCTCGCGACCCTCGCCGCGCTTTCGATAGCACCCGACAAATTCTACGCCGGACAGGACGGCACCTATCTGGCACTGCGCGCCGCTTATTGGGGTCTGAAATACGCGAGCCGCCGGGAGGATTTCGAGCGCATCGAAGATTTGTTGTGGCAAACGGCCATCGGGCTGGAGCAGAGCGGCATACTCAAGATGGCCGAGCAATTGCGCCAGATGCAGCAGCAAATATCGCAGATGATGGCGCAGGGCGCGCCGCAATCCGAGATCGACGCGATGCTGCAGCGCTACAACGCCCTGATGCAGCGCTATCTTCGGGCGCTGGCGCAGAACGCCCCGCAGAACACGGCGCCTCCCGATGCGAATGCGAAGGTCCTAGGCGAGCAGGACCTTGCTGCGTTGTTGAAGGCCATCCAGGAGCTTTCCCAAAGCGGCGATCGCCTCAAGGCGATGCAGCTGCTCGCGTTTCTGCAGGGTCTGGTCGAGAACATGCAGGTCGCCAATGCGTCGGGTTCCGGCGGCAACGCCGCCAACAATGAGGCCTTGCGCAACCTGGGCGAATTGATGGGCAAGCAGCGCATGCTGCTGGACAAGACGTTCCGCCAGGGCCAAGGCACCGGCGATCCCAAGGACGGCGGCCCCAAAGGGCTGGCGCGGCAGCAAGGCCAGTTGCGCGATGAACTCGCCACCATCCTCAAAGGCGACGGAAAAGCACCGGGTGCGCGCAATCTGGAGGAAGCCGGCAAAATCATGGGCGACGCACAACAGGCCCTTGATCTCGGCGATCTGGGGCGCGCCGGCACCCTGCAGAAAGACGCCCTCGACGCTCTGCGCAAAGGTGCCAATGCGCTTGCCGGGACGCGCCAAGGCATGGGGTCGCAAAACGGGCAGGACCCGTTCGGGCGCACCGTCGGCAACAGCGGCGCCGGTCCCGGCGGCAATCTGAAGATTCCGGATGCGTCGGTGATGCAGCGTGCGCGCGACATCCTCAAGGAATTGCGCAAGCGCGCTGGCGAGCTTGGACGGCCGAAGGAAGAACTCGACTACATCGATCGGTTGTTGCGGCAGTTCTAAGAGCGGACGTTAAATACCCAAGCCCGCCTTGGCGATATAGGGCAGCGCGCGGTCCTTGCCCGCGTCGTCCATGCCGTAGCCGACGATGAATTCCGCGACACCGGTGAACGCCGCGTAATCGGCCTTCGCCACCGCGTCCTTGCGCGCCTTGTCCACGACGACCGCCGACATGACGGACGCCGCCCCGGCAGCGAGCGACAATTCGCGCGCCTTCACGATCGTGTGCCCGCCGTCGAGCACGCCGTCGATCAGCAGCACGTTCTTGCCACGGAAATTCTCGTTCGGACCGATCAGCACAGCCACATCCCGCGTTGCCGCGCGCCCGACATAGCTTCTGAGCCAGAGAAACTCGGTCGGCAGGGAAATGCCCTCGCACGCCAGGGCGCGCAAAAGGTCGCTGGCGAAGACGTAGGCACCAACCAGAATCGGCGCGGCAATCTGCGGCTTGACCGGCGCCGTGGCAATCTCGTGCGCCATGATCTTCAACCGCTCGGCGATCCGGTTCTCCGAAAACAGTATCTCGTGCTCCATGCCGCTTCTTTCACTCGCCCGCCTTGGCAAGACGCAGATCGAGATGCCGCGCCGCCGACGGCGGACTCGAAAGGCGCGTGACGAAATGCTTGGACTGACCGGGACGCAGCGTCACCACGCCTGGCGCAAAAGTCCAATGATACAGTTCGCGCCCGTCCTTGTCGGTAAGCGTCACCCGGACCAGCGGCACCGACAAGACGCGGCCGCTGACGTTCACCAGCGCGCCGCTTACCGCTAGCACCGGTTGGCCATCCTCGGTGTCCACACGGTATTTCACGTCGCTGAACTTGAAGCCGCTCGTGTCCGTCTTCAGTCCGAGCGTCGTGTACAGCGATGCCGATTGCGGCCATGAACGCACAATTTGCTGCCGATAGATCGTCGCCGCCCAGCCGATCACGATCACGAGAGCAGCCAGCACGACCCAGCCAGCCCCGAGCAAAAGACGGCGCGGCCACAGCGAACGCGCCTTCGGCGTCTCCTCTTGCGTCCCGACGGTGAAAGAGGGCGCCTGCACATAGGCCTGAGGACGCGGCGCCGGTTCACGCTGCACC
>VFSW01002930.1_pt1 | contig 25663 bp, 23 predicted proteins | sample 5358111 | NCBI WGS metagenome assembly VFSW01 (sample SAMN11554181, study PRJNA540505) | mine drainage metagenome | isolation source: sediment from site ElyBrook_90M | place: USA: Ely Copper Mine, Vershire, VT | collected 2017
CGAAATCAGTGTAGCAACGCGGCGGGTGCGAGGCCGCGGGGGGCTTCGCCAGCAGATGACTCCGCGCGAGGGGCGCGCAGCGGCGCGAGGGTTACTCATAGCGGTAGAGTGTCACGCGCAGGACCATGTTGGGGCGCACGGTGAGGATCTCGCCCTGGCCGGTATCATCCCCGCCCAACTGCCGGACAACGCGCCAATCGCCGTCCACGAACTTGCCCTGCTGCACGTCGCCGAGCCCGGCGATTCGCGGCCCCTGCGTGGCGGGAGTGAAGGCGATTCGTACGCCTCCGCCCACCGCTCCGAAAAAGAACTCGTCCGGACCCGCGGCAATGAGGATGGCCGCCGCCTGGGCCGCCGGCGGGCCTTGCGGTGGCGGCGCTTGCCCGGCGCGGGACGGTTCCGGAGCGATGGGAACACGGCTGCCGACATAAGTAACGCTCAAGTTATAGTCGCCTAACTTGACGTTCACAGGAGCATCGCCCTGATTGGCGCGAATGGCGGTGATGGTTTCTCTTCCCTGCTGCGCCGCGATGGCGGGCGCCAGTTCAGAAACCACGCGATACGCCGCGGCGAGCGCGGTCTCCGGGCCCGCCGACCTTTCGATGAAGAAAGGCGAGAACCCAATGGCATTGAACTTGCCGAAGGCCGAAAGCACATTGGCGGGGTTGGGACTGGTTTCAGGAATGAACAAGGGATTGCCGTTGCGCGTGAACCTGGCGGAGACTTCGTCGAAGTACTGCAGATAGAGGTCCGGCGCCAGGATATCGACGGCGGGCGCGGCGGCTCTCCAAACTTCGTGAACCTGGGGTACCGGCCCGCCGCTCGGGTAGGTTCCCGGCCACGCATGGTTCGGCTGTTGCAGCCAGGCGTTCACGTACATGGGGATGCCGTATTCCTTCTTGCCCTCCGCCGCCACGGCGCCGACAAAGCGGGCATAGTTCCAGGCCATGAAGATTTCATCCACGGGCCAATGCAGTTTGCGCCAGCTACTTTCGTGCTCTTCGGCGCTCATGGGCGGGCTGGTTGTCTGGATGGGCATGTCGACGCTATCGGGCTTGCCCGGGCCGAATATCTCCTCCCAGGATCCCGAGGTCTTGAAACCGCTGGCCGCCCACACCTCGCGCAATTCCGGGTTCAAGGTGTCCTTGTGCCGCTGCAGATAGTCCATCAATTCTCTTGGCACAGGACCGGCAAAGGCCCGGTTGGCGGGCGCGGATCTATCGCGCGAGTCCCGCAGCACACCGACTTCGTTTTCCACCTGCATCATCACCACGGTGTGGCGCTCGCCATCGACTTCCTTGATGTACCGCATCAAGGCCCGGAACGCTCGCGCATCGGCGTCGCGTGTGGCGTCGCCGAAAGTGCTGAGCAACTCCATGGTTTTGCCGCCCTGCATCTGAATGCGCGGGAAGCGCCGGTAGTCTTTCTTGACCCAGTAGGGAGCGTAGCTCGAGAGACCGTTCTTCCAACTGCCGAACCAGAGAAAGACCAGCTTCAGGTTGTTGCGGCGGGCCTCCTGGATGAGACCGTCCACGAGGGCGAACTGGTATTGGCCCTCGACGGGTTCGGTCTGCGCCCAGGAAATGGCCACCAGCGCGCAGTTGAGATTTCCGGAAACCAGTTTCGGCCATACCGGCTGCACATTCTCCAGGCTGGTGGCGGTGTTGTTTCCCAGTTCTCCCGCGAGCGCGAGAAAGGGCTTCCCGTCCACGATCAACTGCGTGGCCGAGCCTTGTTTCCGTAAGCGCGGAATGCCTGGGACGGCCTGTCCGTAGCACTGGAGCGCGGTCAACGCCGCGCATGCGGCCAGGAACATAAACGGAGATTTTGATTTCATTTATCGCTTACCTCTATGGTCTTGCGCAGCCGCACGTCCGCGGAGGAAGCGCCCAACATAATGTCGAGGCGGCCCGGTTCTACCACGAAGCTGTGCTTGCCGGCATCCCAATAAGTCAGATCGGTCCCTTTCAATGGCAGTTGGATGGTCCGCGTCTGGCCGGGCTGGAGCGGGACGCGCGCGAACCCGCGCAGTTCCTTGATGGGCCGCTCGACGGCGGAATCGAGGTGCTTGACGTACATCTGAACCACCTCGCCGCCGGCCCGCGTCCCGGTGTTCCTGACGTCCACGCTGACCATCACCTCGCCCGAGGCGTTCACCGTTTCGGCCGATGTGCGCAGGTTGGAGTACTCGAAGGTAGTGTAGCTCAGGCCGAATCCGAACGGATACAAGGGCTGCCCCTTGAAGTACATATAAGTGCGGCCCTTGCGAATGTCATAATCCATCATGGGAGGCAGATCGTCGAGCGACTTGACCCAGGTGGCCACCAGCCGGCCGGCGGGGTTGTAGTCGCCGAACAGCACGTCCGCCAGGGCGTTGCCTTCTTCCTGGCTGGAGTGCGCCATGTGCAGAATAGCGGAAACGTTCTCCTGGACCCAGCCGATCGCGTAGGGGAAGCTGGAAACGAGCACCACGACGGTTTTCGCGTTAGCCGCTTTCACCCGGCGGACGAGGTTGATCTGCGCCGGGTCCAGGTCGATGGACTTACGGTCCACGGCTTCCTTGCCCTCGCCGGGCAACGCGCAGCGGCCGAACCGGTCGTTGCAGGTAGGATGGTTGCCCACGAACACAATGGCGACGTCCGATTCGGCGGCCAGGTTAGCGGCGTAGTTATTGTCATTGTCCGGGGCATAGCGCACCCGCACGCCGGGCCCGACTTTGTCGCGGATGCCTTCCAGCGGCGTCACGGTATACGGGGGCATCCCCGCGTACCAGTCCACCAGGACTTTGTCGCCGTAGGGGCCGATTACGGCGATGGAACGCAGCTTATCCTTGTCCAGGGGGAGAATGTTATTACTGTTCTTGAGCAGGACGATGGACTCCCGAGTCACTTTTCTGGCCAGGGCCTTGTTCTTCTCGCCGAACCACGGTTCCTCGCTCCCCGAGATGTTGCTATAGGGCGACAGCTCGGGTGGATCGAACTCGCCCAGCCGCATACGCATCCTGAGGTTGCCCCGGATGTTGCGTTCCACATCGGCTTCGGTGACCAATTTCTTTTCCAGGGCATCCCGAAGGGGCGCGTCGTAGCGATCCAGGAATACCGAAATGCCCGCTTTCACGCATCCCGCCACGGCGGCCGCGGGGTCGGGAAAATAGTGGAACTGGCGCGTCAGGTTCGGAAGGGAGCCGGCGTCGGTGCACACCATACCGTCGAACTTCCATTCCTTCTCGACAATGTCTCTGATGAACGGGGACACGGTGTCGGGAATTCCGTTGACCGCGTTGTAGGATGCCATGAACGATTGGGCATTGCCTTCCAGAACGCCCATCTGAAAGGGAACCAGGTAGTATTCGCGAAGGTTCCGTTCGTCGAAGTTGGACGACGAACTGGTCCGGCCATCCTCGTTGCTGTTGGCCAGGAAGTGTTTCATGGTGGAGGCCGCGAGGAGGTACTTGGGATTGCCGCCCTGAAGGCCACGGATGAAGCCAACCGACATTTTCCCGACGAAGTAGGGGTCTTCCCCGAAGGACTCCTCGGTGCGGCCCCAGCGGGGATCCCTGGCCAAGTCCACGTTGGGAGCGCGGATGGCAAGGCCCACGCGGGCGCCGTCATACTTCTTGAAATAGACGCGGGCTTCATAACCCTCGACGGCGCCTGCCTGGCGAAGCATCTCGGGGTCCCACGTTTCGCCCAGGCCTACCGACTGCGGGAAGGTGGTGGCGGTGACGCTGCCGCCCCAAACCCAGCCCAGCCCGTGCAGGCCCTCGGTGAAGTTGGTGAAGGCCTTGATACCCAGGCGCGGGATGGCCGGCTGGATCTGCCCGAGCATCGCGTTCATCTCGTCCGGAGTCAGCCGGGAGACCAGGTCGTCCACGCGCCGCTCCAGCGGCAGGTTGGGGTCGCGGAATGGCTCGGCGGCGGCAAGCGTCCGCGCCCATCCGGAGGCGATGAGAAGTGCAAGAGCGATGCGCATTGGATTGCGGTCTCCAGTAAATGTCTTTAAGATATGCTTATCATAAATCCATTTTGCGAACCAGGAGTGCCGAAGATGAAGACGACTTTCGCTATGGCGGCCGCTCTCGCGGTTACGGGCATGGCCTTGACGCTGCGCGCCCAGGTGAAGGAGCGCCCCATTCCCCGCGTAGTGAAGAAAGACGGACGCTTCGCCCTGTTTGTGGACGATGCGCCTTACCTGATGCTGGGCGCGCAGGTGCATAACTCCAGCGACTGGCCGGCTATGTTCGGGAAAGTGTGGCCCGCCATGGAGTATTTGAACGTCAACACGGTTGAAATCCCGATTTACTGGGAACAGTTCGAACCGCGGCCGGGGCAATACGACTACAGCGCCGTCGATACGCTGCTGGCTGAGGCGCGGCAGCACCACGTTCGCCTGGTGGTGCTGTGGTTCGGAACCTGGAAAAACGGCAGCCAGCACTACATGCCCGAGTGGATGAAACTGGCTCCCAGCCGCTATCCGCACATGGTGGACAAGAACGGAGAGGCGGTGGACTCGCCTTCACCGTACGCCACGGCCTCGCTCGACGCGGACAAAGCCGCGTTCGCCGCCTTCATGCGGCGCCTCAAGGCCAGCGACGCGCAGCGCACCGTCATCATGGTTCAGGTGGAGAACGAACCGGGCACCTGGGGCAGCGTGCGCGATTACTCTCCGGAGGCGCAGAAACTCTTCGAAGCGCCGGCGCCGCCGGAGGTCCTGAGGGCCATGCAGGTGACGGCGGCCCCGCCATCGGCGAACTGGCAGGAAGCCTTCGGCGCCGAAGCCGAGGTATGCTTCCATGCGTGGTCGGTGGCCAAGTATGTTGGGCAGGTGGCCGCCGCCGGGAAGGCCGCTTATCCCCTGCCGCTTTATGCCAATGCCGCTTTGCGCGATCCGCTGAAACCAGGCGCGCCCGGCAGTTACGAGAGCGGCGGCCCCACCGACAATGTGCTTCCTATCTGGAAAGCAGCGGCGCCCGCGCTGGACATACTGGCGCCGGACATTTATCAGAACAACCCCGCCGCCTATATGAAGGTGCTGGAGCTGTACCATCGCGACGATAATCCCCTGTTCGTGCCCGAGACCGGCGGGGCGGGCAATGCGCGTTTCTTCTTCGCGGCGCTGGGCCTTCAGGCCATCGGATACGCTCCTTTCGGCATGGATTACACCAGAACCCGCAGCGCGGCCGAGGAGGCCAAGCCGCGGGAAGAGTTCCTGGCTCCCTGGGCCATGAACTACCGGCTGACCGGCCCCATGCAGCGGGAAATCGCGCGGCTCAATTTCGAAGGCAAGCTCCAGGCCGTGGCCGAACAGAAAGACAAGGTAACCGAGACGCTGCCATTCGGCGCATGGAACGCGGTAGTCTCTTATGGCGCGTCGCGCAACAACCGCGCCGCGGGGAACCCGGAGCCCACGGGGCGCATTCTGGTAGCGCAGCTTAAGGACAACCAATTTCTGGCGGCCGGCTACTATTGCCGCCTCGATTTCCGGCCGGCCGCCGCCGGGCAGCACCGGCAGTTCCTGAAGGTGGAGGAGGGCGCTTACCAGAACGGGGTCTTCAAGTTCCTGCGCATCTGGAACGGCGACGAGACGGACTGGGGCCTCAACTTCGGCGGGGACCCGGTGGTGCTGCGAGTCTCGCTGGCGACTTACTAAGGCACGATGCGGCGCATGAGCAAGGAGCGACGGCGACGGACCCCGCGGCGGGTTATACTATCATCGAACCCGAAATGCCGGAATCAGGCCGCCACGGCTGCGTCCGTCCCGCATGCCGCCCGGCTTGCCTCGGGTTACTGGAGGACAACACTATGGCGTACGGATGGTTGACGCGCCGCATCGGGTGGCTTTGGGCGATCTTGCCCCTCGGGGCCTTCGCCGCGGTTATCCCTTACCCTCCCTACCCAGGCGCGGCGCCGAGTGAAGCTTATCAAGTGACAGTCAACGGCCAGCCTGTGTTTGTGCATCATTTTCTTACCTTCGACCAATTCAACTGGATGGACTATGCCAGTTTTTCCATGACCGGGAAGGTCCACGTGACAGTTACGCTGCTGGTGAGCGAGAGGAAGGCGCATACCTGTTATGTAAGGCCGATGGCCTACGGTATTCAGCCGAAACTCGACGGAAATACGGCCAGCTTCGACCTGGACCGGCCGCGTTATCTGGTTTTGTTCTTCAACGACCAGCCGGCGTTTTACGCCACCGGGCTGATGCTGTTCGCCGAACCGCCCGAGAAGAATCCTCCGCGGCTGGGCGATCCGAACGTGGTGAACATCCAGGACTACAAGGTGGACAGCACAGGCAAGACCCTGGGAACGGCGAAGATCAATCAGGCCATCGGCGACATATCCGCCAAGGCGGGGGGCGGCGTGCTGTATTTTCCGGCCGGCATTTACCTCACCGGCACCGTGTTGATGAAGAGCAATGTCAACCTTTACGTCGACGCGGGCGCCGTGATTCGGGGATCGGGCAGGAATACCGATTACATTTCTCCGCCCACGCCTGCCGGGGGAAGGCCGCTGAGAGCATTCCTTGTCTTCGACAATTGCCGGAATGCGGGACTCATGGGGCGCGGGGCCATCGACATGGAAGGCTATCCGGGGCTGTGGCACGACTTCCAGCCCGACACATCGGATGGGAGCGCCCGGGACTCCGAGGGCAAAGTGTTAGACCCTCATGGAACCGGAGTCAGGGGTTATGTGGTGCGCAACAGCAGCAACATATCCTTCCGGGATCTCCTGCTCCTTCGATCCGCCTATTGGACGGTACACGTGATGGGCAGCGAGAATTTCTCCACCCACCACATCAAGATTGTCAACCGCAAGCAGCAGTATCATGACGACGACTATGATTTCAGCAGCAGCAGCCATATCCTGATCGAAGACGGATTTGCCATGTCCATGGACGATACCTGGGCGCTTTACGGCGGCAGAGACCCGCGGACGGGCGCGGCGAAAGGCATCGAGGACCTGGTGGTGAAGGGGTTCGTGAATTACACTTATACCGCGGGCCTGGCTATCGGATACGGCGGCGCGCCGGCCGTGAAACACCTCCGCTTAGAGGACGTGCATTTTGTGGCCAACCATAATAAGTACGCCATCTGGATTCAATTGACGCCCGCGTATTTTACGGGGAGGGGTTATTCGGCGGGCGCCAGGCCCAGCAAAGACGCTGCGTTGGACGATTTCCGGTTCGTCCATTGCACGTTCGAGACCGATGGGGGGCAAGTCTATATCGACGGTGGCGACTTACCCTTGACCAACTTTGCGTTCGAGGATTGCGTGTTTCATAAGGCGTCGAAGCCCAGCCTGATTATGGGGCGGCGGGTGGCCCCGGTCCTGTTCCGGCACGTCAAGATGGACGGCGCCGCGATTGGGAATCGCCAACAGATGGAGCGGGCGGGTTTGGAACTGCAGGTTCCGGTCAGGATCGAGCCATGAGGGAACTCGCCCGGGACGGCAAGGGGACGTCTACCTTGGCGGTGGAGGCGGTCTTGGGCGGGAAGGATCGCCGCATCCTCTTCATTTAGCCGAACAGTTCCTGAGCGCGCATCAGACGCCCGACGACGTGGACGCCGTTGGGGCATTGCACCGGGCAGGAGGCGCAATCGCCGCAGCGCACGGCGCGCGCCTCAACCGGCAGCGCCAGGAAGTGTTCCCGGCCAAGGGCGAACTGCCCGTAGAAATCCGCGTAAGCGAGATAGCGGATGGTTTCCGGAATCGCCGCGCCCCGGGGGCACAGACCGGCGCACTGGTTGCACATGCGGCAGTAATCCGCGCGGATGTCCCGGTCGATGCGCGCCAGCAATCTCTCATCGGGCGGGCCGAACGGCTCCGTCATGGCGCGGACATTCATCTCCAGTTGTTCCATGCCGGTCATGCTGGGGATCGCCGTGGTGAAGCGCGGGTCGCGCAGGACCCATTTCAGCGCCGCCAGCGGACCATCCGGTTTGCGCGCGCGGGCGGCGGGCGCCATCACCTTCATCGCCACCAGGCCGATCCCGGCGCCCGTCAGTTTCTCATAAGCGGGGTCGTTGGCCGCGCCCACCGCGAAGCTGTAAGGGCTCAGCACCACCTCGAACTTTCCCACCGCCAGGATGCGGTCCACGATGGCGTTGGGTTTGTGGGTGCTGATGCCGATGTGCCGGATCTTGCCCTGTTGTTTAGCGTTCTGCCAGACCGTGACTAACTCGTCTGGAATGGCCGCCACCGTATCCCTGGAGTGCATGTACGAGATGTCCAGGCGGTCCGTGCCCAGTTCCTTAAGGCTGGTGTCGAGCTCCGCCACGGCATCCGCGGCGGTCTTCGCCTCCGATTTGCTCGACAGTACGATCCTGTCGCGGGATCCCTTCAGGGCGGCTCCCACCATGCGCTCGTTGTTGCCCTTCTGGTACCCGCGCGCGGTGTCGAAATAGTTGATGCCCAGATCCACCGCCCGGGCAATCACGCTGGAATCGGATGTAATCATGCACCCGTAGCCGACCGTCGAAACCTTGAGGCCGGTCTTGCCCAGCGTCCGGTAGCGCGCCGCCGCGGCCCCCGGCGATGCGGGCCGGGGGGGCTGCGCGGGCGACGCCTGGCGCGTGGGAACGTCCGCCAGACCGGCGACGGGAAGGCTCAGTCCGGCCGCCAGGAAGTTCCTGCGCGAGGAATCCATCTTCATTGGTTGTTCTCCGAAGCCGGAGATGCGATTTCAGATATCCGGCTCCTATTCAGTCTACCTCCAGGCGCCGTGCGGCGGCATGCCGCCCCCATGCAGTTGTGACCGCACACATGCCGGCGGCGGCCATGATGGCGGCAATCGATGGTAGTGCCTGTTGGCTCTTCATAGGGAGACTCTACGCGTGTTCACGATAGCGCCCTTGCGCGGCGCCGCACAAAGCAACCGCACGCCTGAACGGGACGATGGCTGATAAGCTGAGAGTCCGGGCCCGCAAGCCGAAAGAGGAGCCTTCAAGATGCGCCATGCATTCGCCTTCCTGCTGACGTTCGCCCTGGGAGCGCCTGGTAGCGCGCAGACCAAGCCAGCCGGGACGCTGGACATATACTTTATCGATACCGAGGGCGGGCACTCGACGCTCTATGTTTCACCCTCGGGCGAAGCGCTTCTGGAGGACACCGGCAATCCCGGCGGCCGCGACACCGACAGGATCATGGCGGTCATCCAGGCGGCCGGAGTGAAGCAGATCGACTATCTGATCCTGACCCACTATCACCGCGATCACGTGGGCGGCTTGCAGGAACTGGCCGGGCGCGTCCCGATCAAGCATTTCCTCGACCACGGGCCGACGTCCGAGCCGCGAGAGCAGGTGTCCGGGTTCCAGGCGATGTACGCCGAACTGTACGGCAAGGCCACGCGCACGGTGGTGAAGCCCGGCGACAGAATTCCATTTGCCGGCGTGCGGGTGGACGTGGTGACCTCCAATGGCGAAGTGATCAAGAAGGCGCTTCCCGGCGGCGGGAGACCGAACCCGGAATGCGCCAGTTTCGTGCCACGGGACGAGACGCACGTGGACCCGGATAATCCCAGGTCGGTGGGCGTGGTGTACACCTATGGCAAGTTCCGGACGATCAATCTAGGCGACTTCACTTACAACGCGGAGAAAGAACTGATGTGCCCGGACAATCCCATCGGGACCGTCGATGTGTACCTGACCTCGCATCATGGAATCGACCAATCCGGCTCGGCGGTGCTGGTGCACGCCTTGCGGCCGCGGGTGGCGGTGATGCACAACGGCGCGCGCAAAGGCGGGGCGATTCCCACCATGCAGGTGCTGTATACGTCGCCGGGGCTGGAGAATATCTGGCAACTGCACTGGTCCTACGCCGCCGGCGTGGAGCTGAACGCGCCGTCGCTATTCATCGCCAACGTTGAAGACAATGGCGCCGTGGCGGGCCTGGGCGGGCCGCCGCAGCCGCCGGCGCCCGGCCGTGGAGGTCACAGCGGGCCGGCATTTTGGATCAAAGTGTCGGCGGAGGCGGATGGAAGCTTCACCGTAACCAATACCCGCAATCACTTCAGTAAGACGTACGCCGCGCGCCGGTAGCCGCGGATTTGCTTCCGGCCACGTTGAATTACCGCTCATCAACAGCTAAAATATCTCTGAACTTAGCGTCGCGCCACATGCCGGGAATCGGCCCAGTCACGGACCTCCTGCGCGCCTCCGCCCGGGGCGACCCCGCCTCGGAGGCCGAGCTGATGTCCCTGGTTTACGGCGAACTGCGCCGGCGCGCAGCCCGCTACATGCGCCGCGAGCGCCCCGATCATACGCTTCAGCCGACGGCCCTGGTGCACGAAGCCTACCTGCGATTGCGCGGCCAGGGTTGCGACTGGCGGAATCGCGCGCAGTTCTATGGCGTGGCCGCGCGCCAGATGCGGCGGATCCTGGTGGATCACGCCCGCAAGAACCGGGCCGCCAAGCGCACCGGCGGGGATGACCGCGTCTCGTTTTCCAACGCTTTGGCGACGGCCCAGGAGCGGCCCGGCGAATTGGTGGCCATTGACGACGCCCTCGGGCGGCTTGCGGGCCAATACCCGCGCCAGGCGAAGACCGTCGAACTGCGCTTCTTCGGAGGCTATTCCGAGGAGGAGATCGGCGGGATGCTCCAGATTTCCGTCGAGACCGTGAAACGCGACTGGAAGTTCGCCAAGACGTGGCTGAGCCGCGACCTCAGGCAGACGGGATGACCTCCGGCGACACCGCGCAGCGCATTGCCGAGTTGTTCGAAGCGGCGTTGCGCGAGGAGCCCGCGCGGCGGTCCGAATTTCTGGCAAAGGCTTGCGGGCAGGACCGCCTTGTGTGGATCGCGGTGAACTCGCTGTAGTAGTAATAATAGCGCCGCGGCGAGACCGCGGCGCCGGTGGCGGGACCTGCCGGTGAGCCGGCGCCCCCCGCGCCGCGGATTGGCCGGTATGAGACGGGCCGCGAGTTGGGCCGCGGCGGCATGGGCATCGTCTACGAGGCGTACGATCCGCTGCTGCGGCGCAAAATCGCCTTGAAGGTGATCCGCTTCGACGCCCACGGCACGCCGGCGGAACAGGGCTGGCTGCGCGACCGCCTGCTGCGCGAAGCCAGAACCGCCGCCTCCCTGTCGCACCCCAACATTGTCGATATCTACGACTCGGGCGTGGATGCGGAACGCGCCTATATCGCCATGGAACTGGTGGACGGCCCGAACCTGGGACGCCGCATCGCCGCCGGCCGGTTGAACCCGGAGGAGGCTCTTGGGATCCTGCGCCAGGCGGCCGCGGCGCTCGATTATTCCCATGCCGCGGGCGTGGTGCACCGCGACGTCAAGCCGGGGAATATTATGCTGCGCGGCGGCACGGCCGTCAAGATCGCCGACTTCGGCATCGCCAAGGTGACTACCGGCAAAGACGGCACCCGGACCACGCTGACGGCCGGCACGCCGAGTTACATGTCGCCCGAACAGATCCGCAACCGGCCCGTGGATGGCCGCACGGACCAGTTTTCGCTGGCGGTGGTGGCTTTCGAGATGCTCACCGGCGTCAGGCCCTTCGATGCGCGGTCCGATTTCGATCTGATGAAGGCGATTGTGGATGGGGCGCGGCCGGCCGCCTCCCGCGCCAATGCGGCGCTGCCGGCGGCGGTGGACCGCGTGTTCGGACGTGCATTGGCCAGGAGCGGCAAGGGCCGCTATCACACGTGCGGCGAGTTCGCCGGCGCCCTGGAGCAGGCTTTGAGCGGCGGCGGACCCGCGCGCCGCGGAGGGTTTGGGGCGTTTCTGGGCGCCGCCGCGCTGGCGGGCGTGGCGTGGCTTGCCGGCCCGGCCGTGGTTCCGAAGCAGGTTCCGCGGAGCCTCGCCGTTCGAGTGCCGGCGCTGGACCCGCGGCACGCCGCGCTCAACGTGGATTTTGAACGGCTCGGCCTGCGCACCGAGGCCTACATGGACCATCGCCCGAGCAATCCGAATCGTGCCGCCGGCGCTACGGGCAACCGCGATCTGCCGAGCCAGGTCCGGGGCCTGTCGGAGGTCGCCGCCATCTCCGGCGGTTGGGGAAACAGTCTGGCCGTCGAGAGCGACGGAAGCCTGTGGAGCTGGGGTTGGAACGATGCCGGGCAGGTTGGAGACGGGAGTCTGATCGACCGTCCCGCTCCCTTTCGCGTGCGCGTTCCGGCCCCGGTCCGGTTCCGGATGGTGGCGGCCGGAGCCGGTGACTCCCTGGCCCTGGCCGAAGACGGGGCCGTCTGGGCCTGGGGCGGTTCAGCGCGGCAGACGCTCCCGATTCCCTCCGGACTCGTGAGCGTGACAACTATCGCGGCGGGCCAGTACCACGCGCTCGCTATCGGGCGGGACGGCGGGCTGTGGACCTGGGGCTTAGGCGCTACGCCCGAGGCGCACATGCCAAGCATGGTGCTGCATAGGGTTCCCAGCCGCGTACCGGGGCTGAGCGGCATCGTGGCGATTGCGGCGGGCGACTTGTTTAGCCTGGCTGCGAATCAGGATGGCCAGGTCTGGGCATGGGGCAGCAATGCCCATGGCCAACTCGGCGATGGAACCAACATTTATCGGCCCACGCCGGTGCGCATCGCCGGTCTGTCCGGCGTCAAGGCCCTTGCCGCGGGGCCGCATCACAGCGTGGCCTTGAAGAACGACGGCACGGTGTGGACCTGGGGACCGAACTCTTACGGCGAACTGGGCGATGGCACTGTGACCGAACGCTGGACGCCGGTTAAAGTGCCGGCCCTGGACAACGTGGTGGCCATCGCCGCGAGCGCGCAGCACACCCTTGCGGTCAAGCGCGACGGCACGGTGTGGGGCTGGGGACAGAACTCCTATGGCGTTTTGGGCGATGGCTCCTGGATCGACCGGCACACGCCCGTGCGCGCGAAGGGCATCTCCGGCGTGACCGCCATCGCGTCGGGGGGCCAGCACATGCTGGCGCGGAAGAGCGACGGCACCCTGTGGACGTGGGGCTGGAACGACTACGGACAGCTTGGGCCGCAAGCGATCCGCGGACTGGACAGCGTGGGGAGCGCGGAGGTGACCATCAATTACGCGCAAAGTTCCGGACCCTTTTACAGCATGGCCGGCAGCGGCTTCCCGTGGATCCTGTATGACCGTGCGGCACGGCGGATTCTGCTGCAGCCCGGCAAGTACGGGGATTCGCAATGGGGCGCCGCGCTCGGATACGACGTTCCAGGCGAGGGGCAGTACGCCATCCACGGCGCGTTCCAGCGCGCCAATACTTTTCCCAAGGCCGGTGACGGCGTGGATGCCGCCATCGTGATCGACACCGGAGACGCCCGTCCGCTGTGGAGCCGGCATATCGATCCGCGCAACCTGGCGCGCGTCCCGTTCTCGGTGCGCGCCCGGCTGCGGCGCGGGCAGGTGGTCCGCTTCGTGGTCTTCAGCGGACCTCGCGGCGAAGACGGCAACTTCGACGAGACCGCCCTGGAAGCCAGCATCGACTGGCAGTAGGCAATGCCGCCGTTTACCTGCTACCATTTCCCAAAGGAGGGTTTTATGCGCAACCTTACGATCAGGCAATGCATCAGGGCGCTGGCCCCGATCCTTTTATGCGCGGCTTTCGGTTTGGCGCCCGCCCTGGCCAAATCCGACTACAGCGGCACCTGGAAGCTGAACACCGGCAAGAGCGACTTCGGACCGATGCCGCCGCCGGACAGCGTGACCGAAAAAATCACCCACCAGGATCCGGATTTGAAGGCCAACGTGGCTTCCACCGGCGGACCCATGGGCGACATGACCTACGACGTAACTTACAACACCGAGGGCAAGGAAACCACCAATTCCCTGGGCGGCAACGATTTCAAGAGCACCGCCAAATGGGAAGGCGACGACCTGGTGATCGACACCAAGGGGAAATTCAACGATGCGGATGTCACGTCCAAGGATCACTGGACGCTATCGGGCGATGGAAAGATACTGACTGTCTCGCGGCACTTCTCGAGCGCCATGGGCGAGGCGGACATGAAGATGGTTTTCGAAAAACAATAGGAGGATTTTGTTCGTGCGCACTTCCGGAATCAGAGTGTTTTCCATGACGTTTTTGCTGGCCGCCCTGGCCTTGAGCCAGGCGCAGGCCAAATCCGACTACAGCGGCACCTGGAAGGCCGATGCCAGCAAGAGCGACTTCGGCCCCATGCCCCCGCCCGACAGCATGGTCGAAAAGATCGTGCACGAGGATCCCAGCCTGAAGGTGAATGTGGTCCAGACCGGCGGCCAGGGCGACATGAACTACGACGCGACCTACACCACGGACGGCAAGGAGTGCGTCAACACCGTGGCGGGCAATGAGTTCAAGACCACGCTCCATTGGGACGGCGACGTTCTGGTGGCGGACACCAAGGGATCCTTCGACGGCAACGATTTCACCGCCAAGGACCGTTGGACGCTCTCGGACGGCGGCAAGACCATGACGGTGGACCGGCACATCTCCACGGCCATGGGCGAGTTCGACATGAAGCTGGTGTTCGCCAAACAATAGCCGGGGTGCTGATGCGCAATCAAGCCATCCACGTGGCGGCCGCGGTCCTGCTGGCCGCGGCTTTCGGCCTCGCCGGGGCGCAGGCCAAGCCCAACTTCAGCGGCGCCTGGAAGCTGAACGCCGGCAGGAGCGACTTCGGGGCCATGCCCGCGCCGGACAGCCGCGCGGATAAAATCACGCACCAGGAGCCGGACCTGACGGACTCCTTCACCCAAAGCGGGCAGATGGGCGAGGTGTCCGCCGAACTGAAGTACTCGACCGACGGCAAGGAGACCACCAACACCATCCGCGGCATCGAAATCAAGAGCACGGCAAAGTGGGAAGGCGACGACCTGGTGATTGCCGGCAAAGGCTCATTCAATGGCGCGGATGTGACGCTCAACGACCGCTGGTCGCTTTCCGCGGACGGCAAGACGCTCACCATACAGCGGCACGTCAACAGCCCGATGGGCGAGACCGATCAGAAGATCGTGCTGGAGAAACAGTAGGATCATGAAGGGCCGGTTTTTTATGAACTCGCGCAAAACGGTGCGCGGCCCGCGCCGCCGGGATCATCCTGTCCCTCCCCTGTATGGCGGCGCGGTCACGCGCCCCTTTGCGCTTTTGAGACGGTGCGCGGTGGTGCTGGCGGTGGCCTGCGCGCTGGCGTGGAGCCAGGGCAGGACCGGGCTGAACGGCGTCTGGAAGATGGATCCCGGGCGCAGCGATTTCGGCCCCGGGCCGGTTTCGGAGAGCCGGCTCGACCGGATTACGGTGGACGGGGCGAATATGAAAGACACCATCACTCAGGCGCTGCGGGGCGGCAGGGAAACCACCTACGACATGATCTACACCCTGGACGGCAAGGAGTGCGTCAACCACGTCAACGGGCGCCTGGTGAAGAGCACGGCCCGCTGGGATGGCCAGGAACTGGTGGTGGACAGCAGGGTGTTCGCGATCCGCGAGGCCGACATGAACGACCACTGGTCGGTTTCTTCGGACGGCACGACTCTCACCATCGTGCGGCACATCACCGGGGCCCGGCGCGCCGACCAGAAGATCGTCTTCGCGCGGCAGTGACGGCCAGCCGGTCCAGTGTCCTGTCCCGGATATGGTGCCGCCGGGTGAAAGCCGGCTGCGGCCATGATTGGCCGCCCCACAAATCCGATTAGAGCGCCTTGCCCCTGCGCCAGCGGTCTTCAAACAGGCCGGCCATGGCTTCCCCCATAGCCTCGTGGTTGAACACCACCGCGGTCCAGGCGGGCCGCGTGATCACCGGATCCAGCAGGGCGATCATTCCCTGCCGCCCGTCGAATACGGCCAGCTTCATGGGCACCGAGTCCGACTGGCGGACCTCGACGCCGGCGGCTTCGTAGTCCTGCAGGCGCTGGCGGTGGGCGTCGTCCAGCGTCCCCGCCTGCAGCAGCAGACGGCAGACCACCCCGGACAGGCGCGCCTGCTTCACCAGTTTTTCGTCCAGCGGATCGACGGCGTAGGGCGGCCGCGAGAATTCGGCGTAATCCGAGCGCACTTCCGAGAGCATGCGGCGATACTCCGCGGCGGTCTGCGCCGGATCGCTGACGATCCGCAGGAAGTCCAGGGTGCCGCGGCCGCCCTGGCCCTCCGGGTAGACCGATTTGAGGTCGTCGACGATGGCCAGGCTGGCGCGTCCCTGGTCGGTCAATTCCTGGTCCAGCAGTTGCCGCTTGCGGGCCATGTAGGCGGGGAGCGCCAAGCCCGGTTCCACCGCCGAAAACAGTTTGGTCTTTTCCTGCACGACCTGCGCGAAGCCCTTCTCCACCAGGCTATCGAGCACTTCGTAGATTTTCTGCCGCGGCACGTGCGCGCGCGCGGCCAGTTCGAGCGCCTTGAATCGCGCATGGCCCAGCAGAACCAGGTACGAGCGCGATTCATAGGCGTTCAGCCCGAGTTGCTGCAATCGTTTCCAAAAGCGCTGGAACTCACTCTCGGCCCATTTTTCGCTCATAGTCCCTAACAATAGCAGACCGCGAAAGGGATGGCTGGCATTCTTTTCGCGCCCCGTTCGCGCCTTTTAGGGTGCGCGCCGCCCCTGCAAAACGAACACATTTGGACATTTGCATTGACATAGTACTATTGGGACTCTAAAATGTACCCTAGTACCAAACGTTTTATGCCAGAAAACAATGGTGGCCCCGAAGGGCCTTCGCCTGGCGGCGAAGTTCCCAAAATACGCATCGTGGTGGCGGACGACCACCCCATCTTCCGCGACGGTTTATGCCGGCTGCTGGCCCTGGAGCCGGACTTCGAAGTCGTGGGCGAGGCGCACGACGGCCGGCAGGTGTTGGACGTGCTGCAACAGCACGAGCCCGACATTCTGCTGCTGGACCTGAAGATGCCGGGGTTGGATGGCCTGGCGACGCTGCAAAGGCTGCAAACGAGCAAGCACAAGACCCGGGTGATCGTGCTCACGGCCTCAGAGGACAAGAACGAGTTTGTGCAGGCGATGAAGCTGGGAACCTCGGGGATCGTGCTGAAACAGAGCGCCACGGACCTGCTGATCAAGAGCATCCGCAAGGTGAATGCGGGCGAGATCTGGCTGGACTCGCACACCACCGCGGCGGTGATGCGGCAGTTCGCCACCGGGGCGGACGAGGCGCCCGCGGCCGGAGCGCCCTCGTCGAGCAGCCGGGAGCGGGAGCGGTCGCTGCTGAGCCAGAGGGAGCGCGAGATTGTGGCCCTGGTCGCGCAAGGCTTCAAGAACAAGGAAATGGCCGAGAAGATGTTCATCAGCGAGCAGACGGTGAAGAATCACCTGCACAACATCTTCGACAAACTGGGGGTTTCCGACCGGCTGGAACTGGCGTTGTACGCGATCCACAACAACCTGCACATGGGCAAATAGGGCAGGATCGCGGGCGGCGGCTCGAGCGGCCGCGCTACCCGCCGTACTCCTTGAGCTTGTTGTGCAGGGTCTTCAGGCTGATGCCGAGGATCTCGGCGGCGCGCGTTTTGTTATTGCGGGTGTGTTCGAGGGTTCTCAGGATGAGGCCCTTTTCGGCGTCGCCCACGGTGGTGCCGATGCTGAACCGCACGGCGCCGGATTCTTCCTCCGGTGGCGCGGCGGGCGCGGCCCCGGCAGCCGCGGCCATCACGGCGCGCCCTTGCAGGAACGCGGGCACGTGCCGGATTTCGATGGTCCCCTCACCCGACAGGATGACGGCGCGCTCCAGCACATTGCGCAACTCGCGCACGTTGCCCGGCCAGTTGTGGCGCTCGAGGGCGGCCAGCACCTCTGAGGAGATGCCCGCCACATGGCAGTCGTGCTTGCGGTTGAGATCGGAAATCAGAGCATCGGAGATGGACGCAATGTCCTGCTTGCGCTCGCGCAAGGGGGGCAGGTGGACGTGGAACACGTTCAGCCGGTAGAACAGGTCCTCGCGCAGATGGCCGCCGCGGATGGCCTCGTCCGGGACTTTGTTGGTGGCGGCGACCAGCCGCACATCCACTTCGAATTCGGCTTTGCCTCCCAGCCGCCGCACCTTGGAATCCTCCAGGATACGCAGCAACTTGGCCTGCGTGGGCAGGGGCATTTCGCCGATCTCGTCCAGCAACAGGGTGCCGTGCTGGGCCAACTCGAAGCAGCCGGCGCGCCGCTCCGATGCGCCGGTGAACGACCCTTTTTCGTGACCGAACAATTCGCTTTCGATGAGCGTTTCCGGCAGCGCCGCGCAGTTGATGGCGATGAAGGGCCCCTGCTGCCGCGGGCTGAGCTTATGAACCGTGCGCGCCACCATCTCCTTGCCGGTGCCGCTCTCTCCGGTGATCAGCACGCAGGCCTTGCTGGGCCCGGCCTGTTGCAGCAGGGCGAAGATCTCGCGCATCTTCGGTGACGTCCCGACCAGCTCGCCGAGGGCGCCGTTGTTGGCCAGTTGGCGGAGCAGGGTCTGCTTGTCGGCGCGCAGGCTGGCGTGGGCGGCGGCCCGGCTGACCAGCAACTCCAGCGTCTTGGGCTGGATAGGTTTCTCCAGGAACCAGTAAGCGCCCAGCTCGTGCACGGTCTTCACGGCGGTTTCGATATTGCCGTAGGCGGTGAGCACGATGGTGGGCGGCATGTCGCCCATCTCGCGCAGCTTCTCGAGAAAGCCGAACCCGTCCAGGCCCGGCATGTTGAGGTCGGTCAGGATGACGTCCGCGCCGCCGCGGCTGAGCGCTTCGAGGGCGTCATTGCCGTCCGCAGCGGTTTCCGGCGTCATCCCCCACGCCGAAACCATGGCGGCCAGCCCGCTGCGCTGCGCGGGTTCGTCGTCAACGATCAGAACTTTCAAGAGGCCCGGTCCTTCCTCTGCTACCTCTGCTATTGTACCGCCCGGCGTCACTTCAATCCCAACACGCAGGGACGGTCAAAAGTTGTGGCGGGCACGGGGCGGGCGCGGGTTTTGCGATAATAGGGGGCAGCAGGCTCATGGTCTTCGAAACGGTCCGCCGCGCGCGCCGCCGGATTCTCGCCGCCGAGGGAATGCGGTATGCCGCCTACGCCGCCAGCGCCGCGCTGGCCGCCGTGATCGGGCTGCTGCTGGCCGGCACCGGGGTCCTCGGCTGGATCTGGCCGGTGCTGCTGCCGGCGGCAGCCCTGGCCGGCGGAATCTACGTCACCTGGCGGCGCGGGCCGTCGCTCTATAGCGCGGCGCAGCGGGTCGACCGCAACCTGGGCCTGGCGGATACGCTCTCCACCGCGCTGTACTTCGCGGGCGGCGGCCGCGCCACCGCGGAGGTGCGCCGCGCGCAATGGGAGCAGGCCGAGCGGCTGGCGGCCGGCGCCGATCCGCGGCGGGCCATCCCCCTGCGCATGCCCCGGGCGTTGTATGCCACGGCGCTGCTGGCCGTGATTGCCGTCAGCCTGTTTGCGCTGCGCTATGGCCTGGACCGCCGCCTGGATCTGCGTCCTCCGCTGGCGCGCGTGCTGCGGGAGAAGCTGGGTTATCCGGCGCCCAGCAAGTCCGCGCAGCAGGCCCGCAGTGCAGCGCCGCACGATCCACGAGGGCCGGCGGAGGCGGGCAGGCAGGCCGATGACACCGCGCGCACCGGCGCGGCCGAACTGGACCCGGCCCCGGATGCCGCCCTGGACAGTCCCGGCGTGCCCGAGGGCGGCAATCCGGCGGGCACGGGATCCCCGTCCGCGCCGCTCGAGGCAGGCGGGAACCAGGGTCCGCAACCGGAAGGACTGAGCGTGGGCGCGGACGGCTCGCAGCCCACCAGCGCCAGTCAGGCTCCCGGCGGCAAGGCAGCGGGCAAGCCGGGCGCCCAGCAGGCGTCCGGAGACTCGGGTAGCAGCTCCGGCATGCTGGGCAAATTACGCGATGCCATGTCCAGCCTGTTGAATCGCATGCGGCAGCCGGGAGGCCAGGGCGGGCAGCCGCGGGAAGGAGCGCCGGGCGGCCGCCCGAACAACCAGCAGGCCAGCGCCGGCCAGAACGGCACGCCGGGCCGCCAGCCGGGCGACGCGCGCCAGTCCGGCGCGGCGGATGGTCAGCCGGGCGAGGATAGCCAGAATGCGCGCGACGGTCAACCCGGCAGTCCCGGCGAGAGCGGCGAGCAGGCGGCCACCAGGCAGCCCGGCAGCGGCATTGGCCGGCAGGATGGCAACAAGGACGTGAAGCTGGCCGAACAACTCGCCGCCATGGGCAAGATCAGCGAGATCATCGGCAAGCGCTCCGCCAACGTCAGCGGCGAGGTCACGGTGGAAGTGCGCAACGCCAACCAACAGTTGCGCACGCCCTACGTCCCGAGCGCCGCGCGCCATGCGGAGGCCGGAGGCGAGATCCACCGCGACGAGATCCCGGTGGCGCTGCAGGCGTATGTGCAGCAATACTTCGAGGAGTTGCGCAAGCAGCCGGCGGGCAAGGGCGCGGCGCGGGCGCGGCATCGCGGCGAACCGGCCAAGCCGGGGCTGTGATTGGGGCGGGCAGCCCCGGGCAAGCAGGGCACGCGCGCCGGCCGCGACAGGAGGCGGCATCTCCGCGCGGCGTTGGAGCGAGAGCGCGGGACGCCTATTTGCGCGCCGGGAACCGCCGGCCGGGGCACGGCGCAAAGAGCGCTCCGGCGCGAGGAGTCCTGACGGTCCCGACGAAGCGCCCGCGCTTACAGCTTGAACTCCCGCACCATCTGGACGCAAGCCTTGACGTTCTCCACGGGAGTCTCGGGCAGGATGCCGTGGCCCACGTTGAAGATATGCCCGGGCCGGGAGCCGGTGCGTTTGAGGAGCTCGGCGACCTTCATCTTGAGCTCCGCCAGCGGCGCGAAGAGGGCCACCGGATCGAGGTTGCCCTGCACCGCGGAGCGGTAGCTGATGTCCATCCAGGCCTGGTCGATGTTGACCCGCCAGTCCACGCCCATGACGTCGCCGCCAGCCGCGTGCAGCTCGCGGAAGAAGCCCGAGGCGCCCGTGCCGAAGTGGATCACGGGCACGCCGGTGGAGCGGATGCGTTCGATCAGCGCGCGCGAATAGGGCTGCACGAAGCGCACGTAATCGTCCGGCCCCAGCGCGCCCACCCAACTGTCGAAGACCTGGATGCAGCGCGCGCCGGCGGTAACCTGGAGGCTGGCGAAGGGCGCCTGCACGTCGACGATCTTGCCCATCAGCCGCCGCCACAGGATCTCGTCGGAATACATCATGCGCTTGGTGCGGATGTAATTACGCGAGGCTCCGCCCTCGATCATGTAACTGGCCAGGGTGAAGGGCGCGCCGACGAAGCCGATGACCGGGGCCTTGCCGGCCAGCGCGCGCACGACGGTCTGGATGGCCTCGCCGACATAGCCGAGATCGTCCGTGTTGGCCGTGGAAAGGCTATCCACGTCGGCGTTGGTATGCACCGGGTTATCGATGCGGGGGCCTTCGCCCGCCGCGAACCTGAGCTTCAGGCCCATGGGCTCGACGGGCAGCAGCAGGTCGGCAAAGATGATGGCGGCATCCACGTCCAGGATCTCGACCGGCTGCAGGGTGACGGTGGCGGCCAAGTCCGGGCGTTTGCAGATTTCCAGAATGCCGTGCTTGGCCCGGATCTCCCGGTAGGGGCGTAAATACCGGCCCGCCTGGCGCATGAACCACACCGGGCGAACATCGGTGGGGCGGCGCTTGCAGGCGTCCAAAAAGCGGCTAGTCATGGGAGCCACGCGCATGGCTGTTCCGTCCTGTCTTCGCAAAAGAAAGCGCGAAATCCGTGAGGATTGTGTTGGGCCGCCCACTGGCGGCCATTGATGAAATAGGGTTTGGCCCAGGCCTCGCTGTCGATGGTGCGCGGGGTGACCACGGAGACCGACAACATGCCCGGCGCCGGATAGCCGGTGCGCGGGTCCATGATATGGCTGTAGGTGTGGCCTTCGGCGAGGAAGAATTTCTCATAACTGCCCGAGGTGGACATGGACTGGTTCTTGAGAAACACCTCGGCGACGCTCTTACGTTCGTTCCTGGGATCGCGGATCATGATGCGCCAGCCGCGCGGCTCATTGGGGGGCGCGCCGAGCCCGTAAATGCTGCTGCCCGAGGCCGCCACCAGGGCGATGGCTATGCCCTGGCGTTCGAGCACCTCGACCATGCGGTCCACGGCGTAGCCTTTGCCGATGCCCCCGGGATCCAGTTCGACGCCCTCCCGGTCGAAGCTCACGGTGCTTCGCGCGGCATCCAGGTGGACGTGGCGGTAGCCCACGAGCCGCATGGCCGCCATCACCTCCGCGCGGTGCGGCAGGTGGCCGGCGCGTTTGTAAAAGCCCCACACTTTCATGAGCGGCCCGACCGTGATATCGAAGGCGCCCTCGCTTTCCCGGCTGTACTCCTGGCAGGCAGCCAGCAAGCGGAACAATTCCGGGGACACCTCCACCGGATGCAGGGCGGCTTCGCGATTCACCTCGCTCCACTCGCTATCGGGCTTGTAATTCGAAAGCATGCTGTCCAACTGCCGCACCTCGTCGAAGGCCGCATTCACGGCGGCTTGCATTTGCCCGCGGTCGCGGCCGTAGACGGCGATCGAATAGGCCGAGCCCATGGCCTCGGCGCTCTGCTCGAGGCGCAGCATTTCGCCGCGCGCCAGCGGGTGCGCCGCCGCGGCCGTCAACAAAAACAAAACTACCACAGTTTGTTTGACTTTAGGGCCGATTTTCGCCGGGTCCACGCTTTTTTTTCGCCCTTTTCAACAGAATTTCCACCCGCGTGGCGGCGTCCGGACAGGTGTCCCGTTCGAAATGCAGTTCCGGGATCTTCCTGAGGTTCAGGCGGCCGGCCAGTTCCTGCCGCAGATACCGCTCGGCATTGCGCAGGGCCGCCAGCGCCGCCTGGCGCTCCGCTTCGCCCCCCGCCAAGCTAACCTTGACGAGGGCGTGCCGCGAATCCGGGGTCACCGACACCGCGGTCACGTCCACCAGGAGCAAACGCGGATCGGCCATTTCAAAGCCGATGATCTCCGCCAGTTCCTCCCGTACCGCCTCGGCCACGCGCCGGGCACGATGTTCTTGCATGCTTATGGTTCGACGGCGGCAGCCGGATCCCGCCGCAAGCCTTTACATCCATTCCACCGCAGCGCAGGCCAGTTCCGGGCCCAGCAGCGCGGCGGCTTCCTGCTCCACCGATTGCAACACCTTTTCGGCATGGCCCCGGTCAGACGCCACGGTGACCGCCGCCAGCACCGCCCGCTGCCACAGTTCCTGGCAGTCGATCTCGGCCACGGACACGTTGTACCTGGCCCGCAGGCGGTCCTTCAGGCTCTTGACCACGTGGCGCTTGTCCTTGAGCGAATGCGAATCCCGCAGGACGATTTCGAGCGTCAGCACGCCGATGCTGGCCACCTGGACCTCAGACGAAGACTTCGGTCGCCACCCGCTCGGTCACGAACGCCTCGATGACGTCGTTCTGCTTGATGTCGCCGTAGTTCTCGAGCGTGATACCGCACTCCTGCCCGGTCTTGACCTCGCTGACATCGTCCTTGAAACGGCGCAGCGAGCTGACTTTGCCGGTGTACACCACCACGTTGTCCCGCAACAGCCGCACTTCGCTGTCGCGCGAGATGCTGCCGTCCTGCACGAGGCACCCGGCGACGTTGCCGACCTTGGTGATGCGGAAGGTCTCGCGCACCTCGGCCTTGCCCCGGTACACTTCCTTGAACACCGGCTCGAGCAGGCCGGACATGGCCCGCTTGATCTCGTCGGTCAGGTTGTAGATGATGGTGTGCAGCCGGATGTCCACCTTCTCCTGCTCGGCCAGCGCGGCGGTGTTGCGCTCCGGGCGCACGTTGAAGCCGATGATGATGGCCTCCGACGCCGAGGCCAGCAACACGTCGGATTCGTTGATGGCGCCCACGCCCGAACGCAGCACCCGCACCCGGACTTTCTCGTTGGAGAGCTTCTGCAGCGTGTCGCTGAGCACCTCGGCGGAACCGCCCACGTCGGCCTTCAGGATCAGCGGCAACTCCGTGACTTCGCCGGCGGCCAGTTTTTTCTGCAACTGCTCCAGGGTGATGCGGCTGCTCTTGGCCATGGTGGCCTCGCGCACTTTGGCCTCGCGGAAGAGCACGATCTGCTTGGCCTTGGCCGTGTTAGTGACCACCTGGAAATCGTCGCCCGCCTCGGGCAGCGACTCCAGTCCCAGCACCTCCACCGGCATGGAAGGCTCCGCCTCGCGGATGGGCTCGCCCCGGTCGTTCAGCATGGCGCGCACCTTGCCGAACACCGCGCCGCAAATGAAGTAGTCGCCCACGTGGAGCGTGCCGTTGCGCACGAGCACGGTGGCCACCGGCCCGCGGCCCCGGTCGAGCTTGGCCTCGAGCACGTTGCCCGTGGCGGGACGCCCCGGGTTGGCCTTGAGGTCCTGGAGATCCGCGACCAGCAGAATCATCTCCAGGAGCAGGTCCAGGTTGATTTTCATCTTGGCCGACACCGGCACCATGACTGTGTCGCCGCCCCAATCCTCGGCCAGGAGCCCGCGGTCGGCAAGCTGCTGCTTGATGCGTTCGGGCTGGGCGTCGGGCTTGTCGATCTTGTTGATGGCCACGATGATGGGCACCTTGGCGGCCCGCGCGTGGTCGATGGCTTCGATGGTCTGGGGCATGACCCCGTCGTCGGCAGCCACCACCAGCACCACGATGTCGGTGACCTTGGCCCCCCGCGCGCGCATGCGGGTGAAGGCTTCGTGGCCCGGCGTGTCGATGAACACCACCTTGCGGCCGTCCTTCTCGACGTAATACGCGCCGATGTGCTGGGTGATGCCGCCGGCCTCCCGCGCCGCGACGTTGGCTTCCCGGATGGAGTCCAACAGGGACGTCTTGCCGTGATCGACGTGCCCCATGATGGTGACCACGGGCGCGCGCTTCAGCAGGTCTTTCGGGACTTCGGCTACTTCCATGTCCTGCTGGGCTTCCTCTTCGTAGGTGATGGTGCTGGTGGAGGCGCCGAACTCGCGCGCCACTTCGGTGGCCAGCTTGGAATCCAGGGTCTGGTTGATGGCCGCCAGGATGTTGCGGTCCATCAGTTTCCTGATGACCAGGCTGGCCTTCACATCCAGCTTTTCGGAGAGTTCCTTTACCGTGATGCCTTCGGAAACGGTGATTTCGCGGCTGACCGGCGGCGGACCGGAGGGGGTCTGGCGGCGCGCGGAGGGGCGCAGGATTTTCTCTTCGGGTTCCAGGCCGCGGTCGCGCTGGGGACGGCCGCCGCGCTTATCGCCGGGACGGCGCTGCTGATCCGGCGGAGGAGGCGCAACGGCGGGCTCCATGCCCGGACGGCGCGACGTCGGATGCATGGGGCGCGGTCCGCCAGGCCGTGCCGGAGAGGCCGGACGCACGCCGCCGGGGCCTTGACGCGCCACGATGGGCTGGCCGGGACGAAGAGGTCCGCGATAGATGGGTTGACCCGGCGCGGGCGCGCTGGGGTGCCGCGCCGGAATTCCCGGCCGCGGCGCTGCCGGCGCCGGCATGCCGGGCGCGGCCGCGCGGGGCTGGGTCAGCTTAGCCAACATATCCGCGCGCGGAGGCACCGGTCCTCCTGGTGAAGCCGCGGACGGAGCCGCGGGCGCCGGCGGGCGTCCCACAATCGGCGGCCGCGCCGCCGCCGTCCCCGGACGCGGCTGTTCGCCCACGCCCGCCGGCAGCGGCTGGCGGGGTCCGGAAAGCACCTGGCCCGGTCTCATGGAGGGCACCGGCCTGGGAGGGGACGGAACCGGCCGGCCCGGCGCGATCACCGCCGCGGGCGGCATCTGCGC
>VFSW01002931.1_pt1 | contig 25663 bp, 23 predicted proteins | sample 5358111 | NCBI WGS metagenome assembly VFSW01 (sample SAMN11554181, study PRJNA540505) | mine drainage metagenome | isolation source: sediment from site ElyBrook_90M | place: USA: Ely Copper Mine, Vershire, VT | collected 2017
AGGAGGTTCTCTCGTGAATCTCGCTACACCATCCCGACGACCAATCTATTGCAGGGCGATTCGTGGTTCGCGCGCGCAAAATCTCGGTTGCACCGAGGGTGCCGAGCGTGCCGTGAAACATTCCGTCAACCCCTGAGGTGGCCTCGACGGGAGCTTGTGCAACTCCAGGAGCAGCTTTCTGCAAAGGCGGGCTGCAACGACGGGCGTACGACAATTTATGACGATTGCAGGTAGGAGAAGTGTCCGTTGCGCTTGAGCCAAAGGGATAGACCGGAAATCCCGAACGATTTCAATTGTTAGGAGGCTACCATGAAACGATTCGTCGTGTGTACGGCCTGTCTCGTGGCGTTCATCGGCGCGATGCAGCCCGTATTTGCGGATGATCTGATGCAATCGGCTCAACAAATCTTCAAGCCGATTCCGTCAGCGGTCCCGGCCGTAAAAGGTAATGCAGTCACTCGCGAGAAGGTTGAACTTGGCAAAATGCTGTTCTTTGATCCGCGTCTGTCAGCCAGCCAAATCATCAGTTGTAACTCGTGCCACAACCTGGGCACCGGTGGTGTGGATGCCGGCCCCACATCGATTGGTCATGCTTGGCAAAAAGGACCGCGTCGGGCCCCGACGGTCTTCAACGCCGTCTTCAACATCGCTCAGTTCTGGGATGGCAGAGCGGAAGATCTGAAAGCGCAGGCCAAGGGGCCGATGCAGGCGGCCGTCGAAATGAACGCCACGCCGGCGCTAGTAGAGAAGATCTTGAGTTCAATGCCAGGCTATGTCGAGCAATTCAAGAAAGCCTTTCCCCAGGAGGCTTCACCCGTATCCTTTGATAATGTCGCTAAGGCGCTCGAGGCGTTTGAAGCAACGCTGATTACTCCTGGCTCCCAATTCGATCAGTTTCTCGAAGGTGACGCCAATGCTTTGAACGCACAAGAAAAGGAGGGGCTGAAACTTTTCATCGATAAGGGCTGCTCAGCCTGCCATAACGGGATCAACGTGGGTGGCAGAGCTTATTTCCCCTTTGGCGTGGTCGAAAAGCCCGGGGCGGACATTCTTCCGCCAAACGACAAGGGACGCTTTGCGGTAACTAAGACAGCTAGCGACGAGTATGTTTTCCGCGCCGGCCCTCTGCGTAACGTAGCCTTGAGGGCGCCTTACTTTCATTCCGGCCAAGTTTGGAGCCTGAAGCAAGCGGTGGGCATCATGGGCACTAGCCAGCTCGGGCAGAAGCTGACCGAACAGGAGGAAAACGCTATCGTCGCGTTTCTGCAAACGCTCACGGGCCAAGAGCCCCGGATTGAATTGCCGATCCTGCCGGCCAGGACAGATGCGACGCCTCTGCCCACGCAATAGGCTTGGTCATGCTGGGTGTCAATTCTGCTGCCCAATTCACGGGCTTCCCTTGGCAGTGTCCAAGCGCTGTATCCTAGAACGTCCAATTTCTTCCCTCTGGACGTGCAGCAAGTTGCCTATATGTTCATGGCCATGGCCAGATCTACCGCCGAGCTCACGGGCCTTGTGCTGAAGGATGAATGGTTCGATTCTCGGCCTTTGAAGAAATATGATTAAACCAAATTGACGCAGATCCTCGGTGTCTTGCATTAAGTCGGGGTGGCTAACTGGTTGTGCCCACTATGCGTTGATCTTGCTCGAACTGAGAGCTGCGCTCTCAATGTGATTTGAATTACAACGGACTGTGATCGAAGCCACAGGCCCGCGAACACGACTGAAATATAAGAGATGTTGTTAGAGGGGCGTCTGATTAGAGAACTCGATTTTGGTCAGATTACAAGGAAGAGGCAAGAACTATGAAAATCACACTTTACGTCACGGGGATAGTTGTAATGGCAGCGTTCTTGGCGATCGGGGGAGCAGGGGCACAAAAGCATCCTGCACTCTCCAAACAGACTCGGGCCAATCTTTCAACTGCGATGCAAGGCGAGGCCCTCGCATACGCAAAGTACACGCTCTACGCGCAGCACGCTCGCGCCAACGGTAAAAAACAACTCGCCGCCTTGTTTGAAAAGGCGGCTAGAACCGAACGACTCCAGCACTTTTCAGAGGAGGCCCATCTGTCAGGGCTAGTGGGCAGCGATGTAGATAACCTTCGAGATGCGATTCAGGGTGAATCATACGAAGTAGAAACGATGTATCGCGAGTTTGCTCAGCAGGCTGCGGCTGCAGGTGATAAGTCTGCGGCAGACCGCTTCGAGGAAATTCGCCACGATGAGATGGGCCACCGAGATGCGTTCAAGGCAGCCCTTGCAAATCCGGAGATCATCGATGTCGGGAGTCATTGAAGGCGGCGATATGCTCCGGAATGAAAGGAATAACATTATGAAAATCGCATTCTCATTATTCGCCCTCAGCCTGTTGCTCAGCCCACCAGCATTTTCTCAGGGTAAGGAAAACGATCGGATCCAGAACGCCGGCACGGTGATGTCCGAAATACTCAATGTGCCGGACAACATCCCGCAAGACCTTCTTGATAAAGCGGAATGCGTCATCGTTCTCCCGTCGGTGCTTCGATTCGCCATTGTCTTTGGCGGGAGCTACGGCCGGGGTGTGATGACCTGCCGGAGCGGTAAGGACTTTGCTGGACCTTGGGGCGCTCCAACAATGATGGCTCTTGAAGGCGGCAGCTTCGGATTTCAGCTCGGAGGACAAGCCACTGATTTTGTTCTCTTGGTAATGAATCCGAGAGGGGCCGATTCGATTCTGTCGAGCAAAGTGAAGCTAGGCGTAGGAGTATCCGCGGCAGCGGGGCCCAAAGGGCGCGACGCAAGCGCGGCAACCGATGTGACTTTACGGGCGGAGGTATTGAGCTATTCGAGATCGCGCGGGCTGTTTGCGGGGGTGTACCTTGAAGGCTCTACATTGCGGCCTGACAAAGATGCCAACAAACGAGTATACGGGAGCGCGATTTCGGCTAAAGAAATCGTTCTGGAGGGCAAAGTAAGCCCGCCTCCGGCGGCCCAGGAACTGCTATCGGTGCTGGACAAGCGATCACCAAAGAATTTGTCGGCACAAGTGAATCAATAAGTGTCAAGTGTCTGTTGGCTTTGACGCTATAGTTTGGCGTCTGGCGATGCCATGTAAAATCGGATCCGGGAGGCTGTTTAGTGCTTGCTTGAGGGATAGAGACTTACGCATGACCTGTCAGGGAGGCGTGGGTTGCCGGATCCTGTATTTCACGTCCGAAAAGTCAGCAAGGTCTACCGAATGGGCGAAGTCGAAGTCCACGCGCTTCGCGCCGTGGATCTGGACCTGTTCCCCGGCGAGTTTGTGGTCTTACTCGGGCCTTCCGGAAGCGGCAAGTCAACTCTGCTGAATATTCTTGGCGGATTAGACGTGCCAACGTCGGGGGAGGTGTTCTATCTGGACCACAACCTGACAGCCGCCGACTCTGCTGAATTGACGCGGTACCGGCGAGAGCATGTTGGCTTCGTTTTCCAATTCTATAATCTGATTCCGAGTCTCACCGCGCTTGAGAATACGGCTCTCGTAACGGAGATCGCGGAAAATCCACTCGACCCAAACGAGTGCCTCCGCCTGGTCGGCTTGGAGGAAAGGCTGAATCATTTTCCGGCTCAAATGTCTGGAGGAGAGCAGCAAAGAGTAGCTATTGCACGCGCGATAGCAAAGCGCCCGGAGGTTCTCTTGTGTGATGAACCAACCGGTGCCCTCGATTACCCGACAGGGAGGCTGGTGCTCGAAGTCCTCGAACGAGTGAACCGCGAGATGGGGACCATCACCGCTGTCATCACTCACAATGTTGCGATCGCCGGCATGGCTGATCGAGTGATCCGGATCAGCAGCGGTGAGATCATCGACATCCATCGGAACGAGAAAAAAGTTGCCCCATCCGAATTGACATGGTGAACATGGTATGACGGCGCTCCACAAAAAACTTCTGCGCGATCTTTGGCGCATGCGCGGGCAACTCTTCACGGTTGCCCTTGTCGTAGCATGTGGAATCGCGACGTACGTGACGATGCGTGGGTCATACGAATCGATCGCGAACGCCCAGCAGGAATATTACAGTAAGTATCGTTTTGCGGATGTCTTTGCCACGCTGAAACGCGCCCCTAATTCTCTAGAGGCTTCGATCGCAGCGATTCCAGGGGTGTCTTTCGTCCAAACAAGAATCGTCGTCGAGGTGACCCTTGACGTGCCTGGACTGCAAGAGCCCGCATTGGGTCGGCTTGTATCCATCCCCGAGCGCGGCACCCCGGCCATGAACGATTTGTGCATCCGCCGTGGACGTTATATCGAGCCCGGACGGCGTGACGAGGCGCTCGTCAGCGAAGCCTTTGCGAAAGCGAATGGGCTGGATGTCGGCGCATCGATTGGAGCGGTCATCAACGGCCGCTGGGAACCACTGCGAATCGTCGGCATCGCGCTCTCTCCCGAGTATGTCTACGAAATTCGTGGCGCGGAGGTGTTCCCGGACAACAAGCGCTTCGGCGTGTTCTGGATGAGCCGGGAAGCGCTCGGGCCGGCCTTCAATATGGAAGGCGGATTCAACGATGTTTCCCTTTCACTTTCGCCAGGGCGTAGCGAGGCAGAGGTGATCTCGCGGCTGGACAACTTGCTCGAACCTTATGGCGGGCTTGGCGCATACGGCCGCGTCGACCAAGTCTCAAACCGCTTTCTTTCCGACGAGATTGTGCAGGACAGAATAACGGGAATCTTTATCCCTACGATCTTTCTTGGCGTGGCGGCTTTCTTGCTTCACGTTGTACTTTCGCGGCTGGTCCATACCCAACGCAGTGCAATTGGACTGCTCAAGGCATTCGGATTCAGCAATACGTCGGTCGGGCTGCACTATTTGGGTTTTGCCCTTGTCGCTATTCTGCTGGGAACTCTGCTGGGAGTACCACTCGGTATCTGGATGGGTCGTGGCTTATCGAAACTGTATCAGGACTTTTTTCGCTTCCCAGAACTTCGTTTTGTACCCACTCTGAACATGATTGCTTCTGCGGTAGCGATCAGTGGCGGAGCAGCCTGTCTTGGCGCTTTGAGTGCCTTGCGCTCTGTGGCAGCGCTGCCTCCTGCCGAAGCCATGCGACCCGAAGCTCCCGCGAGTTTTCGGGCCGGAATCGCAGAGTGGTTGGGCTTGCAGCGCTTCGTCCCTCTGAGCGCCCGTATGATTCTCCGCAATCTTGAACGGCGCCCCTGGAAGGCGCTGCTCTCGATTCTAGGCCTCGCGCTCGCGGGTGCGATCCTCATTGTTGGTTTCTACTTCTACGATGCCATCGACTACCTTGTGCGCGTGGAATTTCAGACAGCTGCTCGCGAAGACGTTGGAATCACTTTTAACGAGCCGCACGGATCGTCCGCTCGCTACTCTATCGAAAGACTTCCCGGCGTACTTCGAACGGAGCCGTTCCGAATCGTGGCCGCAAGGTTGCGATTCGAGCATCGCTCTCGCCGCGTCGGAATCCTTGGCCTGGATGACGATAGAGACTTGCGACGTATCGTCGATCAAAACCTGCGTGTGATTGATCTGCCTCCGGAGGGAATCGTACTGTCAGCAAGCCTTGGCAGGATCCTCGGTGTGTCGCCCGGAGATTCTCTCACGGTCGAAGTCTTGGAAGGAGAGCGCCCCGTACGCTCGATGATCGTGGCTGGAACCGTTGAGGATTTGATCGGAACTTCCGCGTACATGGATATCCATGCGTTGAATCGTCTGATGGGGGAAGGTGAGACAATTTCGGGAGTCTATCTGTCGGTGGACTCTCTGACGGCCCCTAAATTGTATTCCTTCCTGAAACGAACCCCGGCGGTGAGTGGTGTCAACGTCCGCGAAGCACTGCTCCAGAGTTTTCGGGACACCATTGCGCGAAGCCTCAGCATCTCTACGGGCGCGCTGATCGCTTTTGCCTGTGTGATCGCGTTCGGCATTGTTTACAATAGCGCGCTGATCGCGCTGTCGGAACGTGCGCACGAGTTGGCGTCATTGCGCGTGCTCGGATTCACTCGCACAGAGATCGGATGGATGCTGCTCGGGGAACAGGCGATCCTTGCTGCAGTCTCGATTCCAATAGGATTCCTGTTAGGTTATGGAATTTGCGGCTTGCTTGTGTACTCCATGCAGTCGGAGCTGTATCGCATGCCGCTTGTGGTCAGTAGCCGTACCTATGCGTTCACATGCATCACGGTCACGCTGGCATCGACAATCTCCGGCCTATTAATCGCTCAGAAGCTTCGCAAGCTCGATCTCATCGCAGTTTTGAAAGCGAGGGAATGAATTGGAGCGGAAGAAAACCCGGCGGCGTGTCGTGTGGCTCGTTGTGACGATTGGGATAGGAGCGATCGTTGCTTACGCTCTCATGCCGTCTCGTCTGCTGGTTGAAGTCGAACGCGTCGAGCCCGGCCCGCTTCAGGTCACGATCGACCAGGAAGGGGAAACCCGGGCCCATGATCGATTCATAATGTCGGCTCCGGTTCCAGGCCGCCTTCTGCGTGTCGAACTGGAAGACGGCGACGCCGTCAAACGGGATGAAATCGTTGCCCGCCTCGATCCTCTTCCGTTAAGTGAGCGCGAACGGCAAGAGATTCTGGCGCGTGTGGAAGCGGCAGAGGCGGCGGAACGCCAGGCAAATGCCCGTGAGGCGCATGCACGAGAAGATTGGGGACAAGCCCATCGGGATCGAGAGCGCGCCGAGCACCTTGCGCATGACGACCTCATTTCGGTCCAGGAGCTTGAACTGGCAAGAAACGCTGACATCACGGCCGCGCAAGAACTCGATGCCGCCAAGTACAGCGCTCAAGTGGCTACTTCGGAGGTGAAGGTTGCACGAGCCGGTCTGGTTGGACTGGACGCAGATGTGAGTAAATCAGGCCCGCTGATCCAGCTGCGGTCACCCGTGGCGGGGCGAGTCCTGCGCGTGATTGAAAAGAGTGAGCGCGTCGTTCCGGCGGGTACTCCTATCCTCACTCTAGGTGATGCCAAACAACTGGAAATTGTTGCCGATGTTCTCTCCACAGACGCCGTAAAGATCCAGTCTGGCATGCCTGTTTTATTAGAAGGCTGGGGAGGAGATCACCCGATTCGTGCTCGCGTCAGGCTTGTCGAGCCAGGGGGCTTCACGAAGATTTCCGCCCTTGGAATCGAAGAGAAACGCGTCAACGTCATTTCTGATTTTGTCGATTCTCCCGGGCCACTTGGGGACGGCTACCGAGTAGAGACGCGGACAGTGATCTGGTCGGGTGAAAAAGTGTTGAAGGTCCCGCAAAGCGCCCTTTTTCGCCAGGGATTAGGCTGGAGCGTTTTTGCGATCGAGGGCGGGCGCGCGAAACGTCGCGAGGTTGAGATCGGTCAGCGCAATGAGAGTGAAGCGCAGATCCTGCGCGGTCTCACAAATGGCGAAGAAGTCATTCTGCACACCTCGAATCAGGTTAGCGACGTGGCGCGCGTCCGCACCCGATAGGATTTCCATGCTTGCTGATTAGTTACTCCTCGGAGTCGATTTCCAAGAGAAGTCCGTTTTCCTCAGCATGTCCAGGATTGCCATCGTGACAGAGAGAATGACAGGACCGACGACAATTCCCACAATGCCAAACGCTTCGACTCCGCCAAGCAATGAGAAAAACACCAGCAGCGTGTGAACTTTGACGTGCGCGCCAATCACATACGGCCGGACAACCGCATCGACCTGCCCCACCACCCCGGCTCCCCATGCGAGCAGAATGATTGCTCTGATCCAGTGTCCACTGATGAAAAGTAGGATCGCGGCGGGCCCCCAAACCAGGGCAGATCCAAATACAGGCACCAACGATGCCAAGGCAGTCACAAGCGCCCACAAAATCGGAGCAGATACTCCTAAGATTTCAAAAGCAAAGCCAGTCAGCGTTCCTTGCGCCGCGGCTACAGCCAGACCGCCATACAGGTTCGCGGTCATCGTTTCACTAACGTTCGTGAAAAGCTTTTCCGTCTGGTCCGAGCTGAGAGGAAGCAGGGCGCCGAATTCCTGCAGGATGCTTTCGCCTTCCCGAAAGAAGAAGAAAAGGCTGAAGAACACAACAACTGTGTCAAGCACAAACGAAAGCAAGTTGGATACGGCGGCGGCACCGGCGGATAGAAGGTACCGGCTGATCTGTTCCGCGCCGCGCAAGAGAGCCTCCTGCGGATCAAGCTGAGATAGATTCACGAAATTCCCAAGCCGCTTCATCAATTCGTCGCCCAGATAAGTCAGGTACAAACTCAAACCTCCTTGGGACGCACTTCGATCTCGCAACGATTGAATCACTGCGCTCAGTTCCCCACTGAGCGATATTCCAAGAACCACAAGTGGGATTGCCACAACTGCCAATACAAGCGTCGTCGAAATTGTGGCCGCTGCGTTGGGATTTCGGAGAAATGTTCGAATCTTCAGATGAAACGGATGAAAAACAATAGCAAGCATCATTGCAATCACTAGCGGAGCCAAAAACGGCTTTGCGATCAAAAAAGAGAGATACAGAGCGATTGCTGCCAACCCCAGCAAAGAGACGACAGCAACCTGTTTTCTCAAAGTCTCGTTCATTCCGTTCGACATTCGTTGCCTATGAACTCAATTCGTGTCATCCGCACAAATACCGGTTAGGGCTCTACGGTATCACCGGAGGGCCGCATGCGATAAATAGCTCCAATCCTCCGTCTGCGCGCTGCAACATTGGCCGGTGAGTAAGAACGCATGAGATTAGATAGTCTCCAATGGCTGGTTCGGCGACACAAATCGCGAGGATTTTCTTCAATCACTTAGTCGGAATTCCCGCCTTGACTTCCCGATCGACTGATAACATACACTCGAAAGTTACAGTATTCAATTTCGCTCTCCAGGCTTCATAGTCCAGCGGCTTTCCGTCGGCAGCGGCGGCTTCCGGTAGCCCGCCACACGAATCAACGCCTCGACCATGTTTTTGTAACGAAAAGACTCAGATGGGCCGATTCTTAAAACAGCCGCATTCATCTATGAGAGTGCTGTTCATTAAATGTATTTTCGGTCGTGATTGTTATGCCGTTCCGCGGCTTGTATCCATTGTCGGGCGCCTTTGACGAGCGTCTGGGATCAAGGCCCAGTTGCAATTGAGATTATTTAGTTGAGATGGAAGTAAGGTGCCGTGTGGTATATGCGACGTGGCGGAAGTAGGACGTGGTTTGCAAGAATGTGTCTTCGTAACCAGCCTGATGAGTCGCGATTTGTCCCAGAGGTTGAGCCGATCGATGAGGCAACCTTTATTCTCGGCCCGCGCTGGACACCTTCGTCCATTCTCAGCAAACAAACTGCGGGAGAAGCAACTTCGACCGCTACTTTATTCGTTGGGGATTCCGCTCGCAGGCTTTCACAGCCTCCCATCATCCCTCCCCAGCCAAATCCCCCATCATGCCTCCGGCAGCTAGCATCCACAGGCCAGCCAGCAATGAAAGCACAAAAGCTGCCGTGGGTTGTTTAGTTGTTTGGACTTGTGCGTCCGACAAATTGTGAACCTCTTACGGGGTTTTGAGCGGCCTTCATCACCGGCGGTTCATTTGATCTTGAGACTGTCGCCCGTGTGATGTTCACGGATTTGGAACCGGAGAAAATCATGGATCGCGTCTATCGCTTTCGTGTTGTCCGAGTGAATCAGAACACGCCCGCCTGTATCTGTCTCTTCGAACTTGTATTGGATCTGCGCCTTCAGTCGCTTCATCGTCGGCACTCCAGGCGGCGTCTGGTCATGGACTTCCATGGGGTCGGTAAAATCACCGCTGGCAAATGCGGTCGCGATATGCGGCAGATGCATGCGAATCTGGTATTGGCTCACCGTATCCTTTGGGTCCTTCGCGGTGACTTCGATCGCGCCTCCAACTCTAGTGAGCAAGAAGTGGTGCGCGGTCTTTGTCTGGCTGAAGCCCATTACGTCTTCGCTGTGATGCTCCATGTCACGCTGGGAAGGGGTTTCTGGGGATTGGGTCGCTTGAATGGCTGGAACCTGCCACGCGCCATTCTCGGCCCGTGTTTCCTGTAGAAAAAGGGACGCCGCAAATGTGAGGAGCAAGGTTCCAACCGCTGATTTAAGTGCATGCCTTCTTGTTCTCATGCTGCCTTCTTCCCACATATGCCTCGGCCCCATACTATTTCGAAGCGGGCGGTGCTGACGGGACTGGCAGGGTGCTACCACCCATCATCCTCTGCATCATCCTCTGCATCATGTTCTGCATCATGCCGCCCTGCTGCATCATTTGGCTCTGCATCTGCTCGATCAGGGCGCGATGCTCGGCCAGCTTTAATTTCAGCGCTGCCGGGTCTTTCTCGTTCTGGATCGCGGTCATGCTTTGCATCAGCTTGTTCATCATTTCAGTCATCTGCTGATGGTGGACCATCATCTGCCCCATCGTCATGCCCATCATCATGCCCATCATCATGTCGCCGCCCATCATGCCCTGGCCTTGGCCCATCATGCCTGGGCCCATCATCCCGCCGCCAGACGTTCCAGGCTTCGATTGGTCCTGTTTGGATTGATCTTGTGTAGTCTGATCCTGAGAATCTTGCTACGAACGCTGAGCCGCGCCGGCAATCGCGAATGCCGAGAGAGTTGCCGCAAGGATTGAAACGGTGATCACTTTGTGTCTCATGGTGTCCCTCCTCAGAGAATGAATCATGCCAAACATTTGAAATCGTTCATGTGGCCTGTCACTCCAAATAGCAAGCTGACTCACATGATTGCAGGCACTCGGAGTACCTTGGCCCCTAACTCCATAAGCAGTCGGAGCAATTCTTTCTTCGCTCCTGGTGCGGCAAGCCACCATTTTTCGAATAAGACCTTTCCGAGGTGCCAGCTCCTGCCAATCTGCCTGAGCTTGATCTGTGGAGAGGGTTCGGCTAAGAACTGACCGGAAGCGAATCCAGCCAAGTGCTCCCCCGCTTCCAGCATGCAGTAACCCTCGCCGGAGAACTTGTCTCTGGCTGCCGTGCCAGTGATCCGATCTGCGATGCGGCGTGCAACAACCAATCCCTGCGCATGCGCGAAAACTCCAGCCTTAGGCAGCATCAATGGCACGTCGGGCTTCCAGCGACCGGGCAACGGAATCGCCGTTATGTCGCCGATGGCGTAGACGCTCTCGTCTTTTGTAGCCAGCGTCGCGCTGTCAACAGGCACCCATCCGGCTTGGTTGGCCAATCCCGCCTCCCGCACGACCAGAGGACTGCGATGAGGTGGGACTGCTATAAGCATGTCGTATGCAAAGGACTCTTTGCCTTCGAAGGAAATGGTGCGCGTTGCAGGATTCACTTCCGTGAGCTTCTGGAGGGGATGGAATGCAATTCCGCGATCCTCAACCATTTTTCTAACTGCGTTGCCAAGTTCCGGCCCGGCGACAGGCATCGGCAAGGGTTCCGGTGTGAACAAGTGGATATCCACTTTATCTCGGAGCCCGCGTCTCTGAAAGAGATCCGCAATCAGCATCGCGCCTTCGTATGGAGCGGCAGGACATTTGAAAGGAAGCGCGGCGACCACGATGGCGATTTTGCCTCCGCTGAAGTCGCGCAGCACACTGCGCAATTTGTCAGCGCCGTCAAACGTGTAGAAAGGCTGAGCCGATTCGGCAAGTCCGGGGACAGTGTCAGGTGCAAGCTCCGCACCCAGAGCCACTACGAGGAAGTCGTACGTCACTGATCCGGCAGAGGTCTCTACCCGATGCGCAGCTAGATCAATGCCAAGCGCCTCGCCGTGCAGCAATTCCACGCCTTTATGCACAAGCTGCTGCACGTCACACGAGATCTTTTCTGGTTGCCGGTCGCCAGTCATGAGCCAGAGAAAAGAAGGCGCGAACGCGTGCTGGCGATTCTTTTCGACCAACACAACGCGGTGTTCCGAAGGCACAAGGTGCCGAAGTTCATTCGCGGCAACTAATCCGCCAACGCCGCCCCCAAGAATCACAATCGTCTTCGCAGCCATATTCTTTCCTACTTCTTAGGAATTAGAACGTCACCACGGAGTCGCTTTCCTTTGTCCATTGAGCGAGGTCGATCATGCGCCCCATCTCAACCCCTTCGATGAGTTCTTGTTGGCCAAGGCCCCTGGCCGCGCAACACGTCCCACAAGTCTTGACCTTGACGCCCTTCGCAATGAGTTCACCGAGCATGCTTGCAGTGTTGTAGTACCCCGTTGGGGTCTTCTGGCCGAGTTTGGCAACACCCACGCCATCCGCGAGCAGAAAAAGGTTTACCGTTACCTGATTGGCGAGCAACGCGGACGCATAACGGAATGCGTTGTAGGCTTTCTCGCTTCCGTAGGGTGCATCCTGAAGAATCATCGTCAGCTTGTCCACGCGCGAGTTTGCCTCCCTCTTTTAATTGTTACTGCGGGCTTTCACGCTCGCGCGCGGGCACTTTTCATTTGCCGGACAATCGTGCCTTCCCGCTGCATCTGATCGAAGAGAATTTCCCGGATCAGATCGAACGCATCGAGGATCTTGGGATTCGCCAGCCGGTAGTACACGACATTCCCGTCTTTGCGGGTCCCGAGCACACGCCGGTGTTTCATCATGTTCAAGTGCTGCGAAAGGTTGCCGATGGCAACCCCGAGCCGGTCGGCCATGTCCGAAACAGACATCTCCCTATCCCGGAGCGTGTTCAAAATCTGCAGGCGCAACGGATGCGAGAAAACCTTGCACATTTCAGCGTGCCGGGCATAAACCTCGGCTTGCGAGTCGGTTGTCCGTGGATGGTTTCTCAGCATAGTCCCTCTATTAAATTCTATAGAAATATAGAATACTAGAGTGTTCTATGTCAAGGCGGGCTTGTCGCCTCTGACGGCAAGGAATGCCGCGCCCACCTGCCCCATAAAAGAAAAGGCGTGATCGTGTTCGCCCACGACGCGCGCTGCGAGATTGAAGGGTGGGTAGTACACGCATGCGCGACTCGCGGTAACCCGGAACCCAGCCTGCTGTAACAACCGTTGCAGTTCTCCGAGAGTCCAGAAGTGGGTGTCTCTCCACATAGAGGAGCCAAGCCACCCTCGCACCCTGCGCGACAGCGCCCACGCGCTGTATTTGCCGAGTTCACCGATGACAAACGACCCGCCCGGACGCATTACGCGGCTGACTTCCTGCACCACTTGCAGAGGATTTTTGATGAAGCAAAGGATGGTGACAGCAAGAACGATGTCGAATGTGCCCGAGTCATAGGGAATCGATTCGGCAGAAGCTTGGCGCCAATCGACGGACGCGCCGCAGGCTGCCGCCCTGCGCTGGGCAGAGTCAAGCATGGCGTTTGAAATATCAACGCCTGTCACATGGGCACCCCTTTGGAAAGCTGCAATGGAGTACGTGCCGTCACCGCAACCGAGATCGAGCACTCTTTTGCCGCCCAGATCTCCAGCGAGTCGGAAAATAACCTCTTCTTCGATGCTCTCAGTGAGAGCACCGAGGTGGGATTCTCTCCAGCGTGCGTACAGTTCTGGGTCGATCACATCAGGAGCGTGGCGATGAGCGGCGGTTGCCATATGCTCCTCACTCCCCGCAATTTTCCTGACTGGGTAATGTTCCCTTACTGTCCGGAGCCGCCAGCTTTAGCATGCTTCCCTGCGCAGGTGTTGATTCCGAAGATCGCCCATGCCGGGCAAAAGCCAATTAGCCCCGTAACGGAGGCGATGCCACCCAACACGTAGGCTAGTATCGCTAGAGTGCCAGTCAGAACGTGAAAGAACGCGACGCCAAGTAACGCTAAACCAAGAAGAACCCGGACCACGCGTTCAATACCGCCAACATTGCATGACATTGACTCTTCTCCGTCTTTTCGTCCGGAAGGACGATCGATTTTGGTCGAGATGGCATCCCCCACATCAACTGTTTATCCGGATCGAGCTATCCGAATCTGTGCGCTACATCACACACGGTAGTGATGTAGACTCTCCCACGCCATAGTGCAAGATCTCGCTCTAGTCAAAGGGAACCGAAAGGAGGAGTGGATCTAAAGAACTCTCAGAGTGTGATTCTCATCGCAAAATGAATCGTCGGCTCACAGAGGAATGAGCCATCAATTATGGACGAGATTGTTGTAGAGCAGTTAATTCAAACACCTGTGGAAGAGCAGGTTGTTGAAATAGTCGAGCGAAAGGGTTTAGGACATCCCGATTCCCTGTGCGACGCGATTGCCAACCATGCCTCAGTCGCACTCTGCCATGCGTACAAGAAGGCTTTTGGCCGGATTCTGCACCATAACCTCGACAAAGCGATGCTCGTTGCGGGCAGCTCGACTCCCAGGATTGGAGGCGGCGCCATCGAAAAGCCCATGCGGCTGATTCTCGGGGATCGAGCGACCGCGGGCTACGAAGGAAAATCCATTGACGTTCAAGGCATAGTGATCCAAGCGGCAAAGGACTGGATACGCCGGAACCTGCGGTTCGTTGATCCAGATCGCCATATGATCTTTCAAAACGAAATAAAAGCAGGGTCACTGCAGTTGATCGACCTTTTCGAGCGAGGCTGCGTGGGAGCCAATGACACGTCCGCTGCTGTGGGTTTTGCGCCCCTCACTCGGACCGAGCAGATCGTCCTTTCGGTAGAAAAGCACATGAATTCTCCTCAATTTAAGCAGCTATTCCCCGAAACTGGTGAAGACATCAAGGTCATGGGGCTGAGACGCCACCGAGAATTGCACTTGACGATCGCGATTGCGTTCGTGGACCGCTTTATACGAGATAGTCGCGTCTATTTCCAGCGAAAGGATGAAATTGCTGAACATCTGATTAAACATCTGAATTCGGTTCAGCGCGATTTTGAAAGCATTAAAGTGGACATCAATACACTCGATGACCCACGGCGAGGCGAGAACGGAATGTATCTTACCGTGCTCGGGATATCAGCGGAAGGCGCCGACAGCGGTGAGGTCGGTCGCGGAAACAGAGCCAATGGGATTATTTCACTGTGCCGTCTTCAAAGCATTGAGGCTCACGCGGGCAAGAACCCTGTAAACCACATCGGGAAGGTCTACTCTTACTTTGCCAATCACCTAGCCCGGCAGATTTATTCGAAGGTGGGCGGAATCCGGGAGGTGTATGTTCACCTCTGCAGCCAGATTGGAAGACCAATTGAAAATCCCCTGGTGGCTTCATTGAAACTCATCATTGAGCCAGAGCTGTCATCGAATGACATCAAACGAGAGGCCACGTCTATCCTGTCAGAAGAACTGAAACGCATAAACGAGTTCACGATGCTGCTGGCGACTGACGATTTCTACGATTCCTGGGAGGAGAAAGCGAAGTGAGGCTACGGAGGCGGTCAAATGTCAGATTCGGGGAACCATTAAAGCCCAACTCAGTAGTTTTCACAGCTTGGTGCGAACTTCGAGCTGAAAGGCTTTCAATGTGAGCCGTAATCGCAACACAATTTCGACGAATGGAAGGCTTCCCACCCTTCTCTCACAATAAGTGGGGTGAGAGCCAAGGCGGCTAGTGGATCGGCCAACGATTTACCCCAGATGGCGTTCACGACCAAGCCCGCAAGAGCAATCCACGCCATATAACCGCAAAGTGCAGATTCGACCGCGTCGGCTTTCAGGGCGGCACTCGAAGTAATGGTTGCCAACTTTCTTTTCCGCGTGGCGAGCCAAGGCATTACAACTGCGGCGGCCAGCAAGATTCCGATTCCCATTGGACTCCGCTGCGCTTCACGATACCCAAGGAAATTCAAGACGGACGTCAGCACCACTAGTCCCGCCAGCACGAAAAGCAAGGCTCCTGCAATCCGAGCCGCCCGCGCTTCGTTGAGGTCAAACCGAAAACGCCAGAACACGACTCCAGCCGAAAGGAGTTCAACCAAGCTGTCCCCGCCGAAGGCGATTAGAGCGGGGCTGTGGGAATTCCGAGCCGCCCCGAGCGAAACACCGGCTTCCACCGTCATCCAAGCAATAGTGAGGACCTGGAGTCGGAGAACGCGCCGAGAAATATCCATCAGCCCGGACGATGTGGCTGCGGTCATGGAGTGTTGTGGGTGGTTCTGTTCATTCGACCTTGCAGTAGCAATACAGAAACTGCTGCGTGGTGCCAAATGGTGTGCGGTGCAATTCTTTTGAGCTCTCCTCCAGCCGGAAGCGCACGCCAAACTGGTTGCGCAGTGAGTCGGCGTCATAGCGAATAACGTCGAGTCCACTACACTGTGTGGGACCTTCGGGTCCGAACGTACCGATGATTACGTGACCGCCAGACTTGACGGCGTGGGCGACCTGTCGAACGTATGCAGTACGCTGCTCCGCTGAAGTAAGAAAATGAAACACCGCACGGTCGTGCCACACGTCATAAGTACTGGGCGGTAGATGCGCTTCCGTGATATCGGCGACGAGCCAATGAACCCGTTCCGCAGCCAAGCCCAACCGCTTCTTGGTCACGTCGACAGCGGTTTGAGAAACATCAAGAACAGTAATATTGCCGTATCCCCGTGCCAGGAGATCATCAACCAGTGTGGATTCGCCGCCACCAACGTCGATGATGGATGCTGACTTCCCACCAGCCGCACGCTCGATCAGAGCAAGCGAGGTTTCAAGATGCGGACGGTACCAACTAACCGCCTCGGGCGTCTTTGTTTTGTAGATCTTCTCCCAATGGGTTCTTGTATCCATTTCAGTCTCAGCCGTAATCGAATCCCCGCTAGTTGATATTGTCTCTCTACCATAAGCCACCGGCAAGCTGGGCGGAGTTCACGCCGCCCTACCGGTGCCGAGCTACTTCGCTGCCAACTGTGTCTTTTGCGACGCAACCACGCGATCCTGCTTCAGCACTTGTATGGTCACATTCCACAACCCGGCTGACGGGAGATTCGCCTTGCCCGAATAGTCAGAGCCATTCCAGACAACTGTTGGTGTAACTTTCATTTCCGCCATGTTCATCTCCGGCATGGCTGGCATGACGAGTGTAATTTTCACATTGCCGTCGGAGATTGGCTTCCCATTCGTGTCTGTGACGCTGAGGTGGAACGTGTTTTCCTGTGAGCCCTTCGCGGGGTTCGGTTCGGTACGAAGCGTGATCTTGTACTCCTGTTTTGCTTGGACTTGTGCCCCGCGAGCAGGAACTTCGGCATAATTGACTAGAAGCAGCGTCGCAACGATTAACCCTATCACGTGAATCTTGTTCATTTGGTCTCCTTTAGTTTGCCTAATTTATTGTCACTTTCTTGACTTACCGATTCAAATCCTCCGTCGAATAATTTCAGTGCTTCGAAGTTGCAGACTCTTCCGGCATACGCAGCGTTCCACGGCGTAGCGCACGCTCCTTCATCAAGGCAAAAAACACCGGCACTAGAATCAGGACGTGAATCGTGGAAGTAATCATGCCGCCGACAAGGGGAGCAGCAATCGGCTTCATTACATCTGAACCAACTCCTGTCTCCCACAGGATGGGAACAAGACTTGCCAAAACGACGCTCACAGTCATGAGTTTCGGCCTGAGCCGCTGGACTGCGCCTTCGATTACGGCGGTCTCGATGTCTTCATGGCGCAAGGGAACGCCGCTGGCCAAGCGATGGTCCAAGGCCTCGTGCAAATATACGACCATGACCACTCCGGTCTCGACCGCAATGCCAAATAGAGCGATGTAACCCACCCAGACAGCCACGCTGAAGTTGTATCCAAGAAGTCTTTGGAGGATGAGGCCTCCCGTCAGCGCGTAGATTGTGGGGAAAATGAGGACCGCGGCCTCAGCAACGGAGTGAAATACCATGTAGAGCAACAAGAAGATGACACAGAAAACGACTGGCAAGATCATTTGCAGTCGTTCCTTCGCCCGCAACTCAAATTCATACTCGCCGGACCACTTGTACGTATAGCCGGGCGGCAATTTGAGTTTCTGGCGGAACAAATTGTTTGCGCTGGTGACAAAGCCGCCGTAGTCCTTCGTGTTCAAATCGATGTACACGTAGCCGGTGAGGGCTCCATCCTCATCACGAATCATGGACGGCCCACGAGAAAACGAAATCTTGGCCACTTCAGAGATGGGAATCTGCGCTCCGGTCGGCATAGCGATGAGGACACGTCTAAGCTCCTCCACATTGTCTCGAAAATCGCGACTGTAGCGGACGTTGACCGGATACCGCTCGCGGCCTTCGATGTTTTCGGTCACCGTTTCGCCGCCGATTCCCGAAGTGACGGCTTGCTGCACGTCCGCGACAGTAAGTCCGTAACGAGCTGCATCCGCCCGATTAACTTCGACGTTGATGTAGAAGCCCTGCGATACGCGTTCCGCGAAGATCGACCGGACATCGGGCAGACTGGTCAGGACTTGCTGTAATTGCCCGGCAGCTTGTTGGATGCCGTCCAGGGTGGGTCCTTGAATCTTCAAGCCAAGCGGCGTTTTTATTCCCGTCAGTTCCATGTCCAGGCGGTTCTCGACCGGCATCGTCCAACTATTCGAAAGACCCGGGAACTGAAGCTTCGAGTCCATCTCCTGAATGAGCTTTTCGTAGGTCAGTCCCGGTCGCCACTGGGTGCGCGGCTTGAGCATGATGGTCGTGTCGTACATGTCCAGCGGAGCGTTGTCCGTGGCGCTGTCCGAGCGTCCGATGGTTCCGAACACAGTCTCAACTTCGGGGAATGTCCGAATGATCCTGTCTTGCTCCTGTAGCAGTTGGGACGCCTGCCCGATGGAGATTCCCGGCAGCGCAGATGGCATATACAGAGCGGAGCCCTCATAGAGCGGCGGCATGAACTGACTGCCAATCTTCAGAGCAAGCGGCAAAGTCAGGACTAGAAATATTAAATTGAGAATCAAGGTTGTCTTGCGATAGCGCAGGCACAGACGCAGAACCGGAAGGTAGATCGCCTGTGTGAGGCGAGAAAGAGGATTACGGGATTCAGGGCGGAGCCACCCTCGTATGAAAAGAACCATCAGAACCGGCACAAGCGTGATCGCCAGCACGGAGGAGAAACCTACAGCCAACGTTTTCGTCCACGCTAGGGGCCGAAACATGCGCCCTTCCTGAGCCTCCAGCAAAAAGACGGGCAGGAAGGAAACCACGATGATGACCAGCGAAAAGAAAATCGCGGGACCGACTTGTTTGGCCGAATCGAGCAAAATACGTTGTCTCTGCGGCTCGGAAAGAGGAGTCGATTCCCTGGCTTGGTGCTCCGCAAGTTGCCGGTACCCGTTTTCGACCATGACAATAGCCGCGTCCACGAGTACGCCAATTGCAAGAGCCATGCCTCCGAGTGACATAATGTTCGAGCTGACATTGAGGTAGTACATCGGTATGAAGGCTGCGATTACAGCGATGGGTAACGTCAGGATCGGAATCAGCGCCGAACGAAAGTGAAACAGAAAAATGACGATAACGATGCTGACGATGATCGCCTCTTCGAGCAGATCACGCTGCAACGTTCCGATGGATGCGTGAATCAGCCCGGAGCGGTCATATCCCGCAACCACTTCCACGCCTGCTGGCAGCGAGGGTTTAATATCCTCTAGTTTCTGTTTGACGCCGTTGATGACGGTCAGAGCATTCATGCCGTCTCGCATGACAACAATTCCACCAACTGTTTCTCCCTGGCCCTGCCACTCGGCGACTCCCTCGCGAATATCCGGCCCGAACGTGACGGTTCCCAAATCCCGAATAAGTACAGCCGTGCCATTTTTTGTCGTAACGGGCACGGTCTCCAGATCGCTCAACGTGCGCAGATAGCCGAGGCCGCGAATCATGTATTCCGCTCCGCCGAGTTCAAGCAAACGCCCGCCGACTTCATTCGTGCTTGCTCGAACTTTTTCAATGACTGTTGAGAGTGGAATTCCGTATGCGCGAAGTTTCTCGGGATCGAGATTGACTTGATACTGTCGAACGAACCCTCCAATCGTCGCCACCTCCGCTACGCCGGGAACGGTTTCGATTTGGTAGCGCAGATACCAGTCTTGAAGACTCCGTAAATCCGCCAGACTGCGTTGATGGCTGTGATCCACAAGAACGTATTCGTAGACCCATCCGGCTCCGGTCGCGTCCGGCCCGATTACAGGGTGAACGCTTACGGGCAGCCGCCCTTGGATTTGCTGCAAGTACTCGACGACACGCGACCGCGCCCAATACAAATCCGTTCCATCTTCAAACACGACAAAGACGTAGGAGTCGCCGAACATCGTCTGCGCTCGCACGGCTTTGACATGCGGCGCTGCCAGAAGATTGGTGACAATGGGATAGGTAACCTGATCTTCAATAATGCTCGGCGGCATTCCCATCCAGGGAGTATGAATAATGACTTCGACGTCGGAAATATCCGGCAACGCATCGAGCGGAATTCTACGCAGCGCCCAGATTCCCGCGAGCACAAGTAACAGTGTCCCCGCAAAAACAAGGAAACGATTTCGCGCACACCAGTCAATCCATCGGGCGATCATGCTACATTCCTCCTGTAGCGCTCACGCTCAGTTGCTTACTGGCGATGGTTTGTCCATTTTTCTTCGCCAGGATTGTGGTCTGCCACGTTCCTCCGCTTTCCAGCACGCCCGAACCTTCGTAGACGCCATTGCCTTTGTCGCTGAGTGCAACCGGAGTGCGCACTGCCGCCATTCCCATTGCCGGCATGGCAGGCATGGAGAACGTCACCGAGACTTCCGCCCCGGCAATTGGAGAGCCATTCGCATCCGTGAGTTTTATACGGAAGACGTTGCTTCCCTTGTTTGGTGGGCTTGGCTCCGAGGTTAGTTCGGCGTTCGCTTGAGGAGCATTCACGGCCGATGCCGCACCGGCTCCGGGTGGAGGCGGAACGAATGACCCGAGTGAGGCTTGCAGCTGACTTTCCGAGTCGATCAGGAAGTTTGCGGAAATAACAATGTGCTCGCCGGCCTTCAATCCTTTCGTCACGATGAAATCGTTACCCACGCGAGTTCCCAGCTCCACCTCGCGCGGTTCGAGATACCCATCGCTTCGTTCCACGAACGCAATTTGGCGTGTGCCGGATTGCAGGACGCCGTTTGCAGGGATGACCAGTTGACGGCCCATTGGCACTTTCAATGCTACGTTGACGAACATGCCGGGTTTCAGTTGGAGGGCAGAGTTTGATGAGACGATGCGGACTTTGGCCGTTCGCGTATCGGTGTCCAATTGCGGATAGATGAAGTCCACACGGCCACGGAACGTTCGGCCAGGAAAGGTGCTCACGGTGAGCGTCGCGGGATCGCCGACTTTAATGCGTCCAAGATCGTTCTGAAATACCTGGGCCTGCACCCACACGCTAGATAGGTCGGCGACGGTAAAGAGGCGCATGTCCGGTTGAACGGCAACACTTGGCAGCGCATTGCGTTCCGTGATGTAGCCGGAGACCGGGGAATCGAATTCGAGTTCCTGCTGCACCTGGCCCGTGGATTCCAGTCTGGCGATTTCCTGTTGGGGAACGCCCCACTGTTTCAGCCGCTCGCTTGTGGCATCGAGTATTGAAGCTGCGCTGGATGCGACACCCGGCACCGTACTCTGCGCCGCCTGTTGCTGATTCTGCTTCGCCACCAGGTATTCGCGTTCCGTGGCCACGACATCGGGGCTGTAGATTGTGAATAGGGGCTGTCCTTTACGGATGAATTGGTAGGTGGCGTCGGCGAAGACTTTCTCGATATAGCCCGAGTACCGGACTTGAACGTATGCCAATCGGGTTTCGTCCACGGCAACGTTGCCTGTCGTGCGAATCTCGTCTTCCACCAGCTTTTGTTCAACCTCGCCGATCTTCACCCCAATGCTCTGCAACCGTTGCGCGGAGATTTGTATGGGCACCAATGGCGTCTCGACCGACGCGGGCGGTGGTGTAGTTGTGGAGGCTTCTGTGGTGGAAGTAGGTGTTTGAAGTCCCATATCCGCGGCTGGCTTGGCCCCTCGGTAATGAATCCACATACCCGCGAGAACAACGGTGAACACGATGTTGCCGACGAGTGCCAATAAAAAACCTGTGCGGTAGGTTTTCATTTCTTTTCCCCTTCCTCACGCAATGACAATCCAGTGAGTTGTTCGAGTCGCGCGAGAGCCGTCTCGCGTTCGGCGGCGCTCTGCCAGTACTCCTCATCTAATTGCAGAACGTCGAGAAATGAGGTCAGTAGTGTCTGGAAATCTTGCCGATTGTTCTGGTAGGCAGCAACACCAGCCTCGAATTCAGCCCGTGCTTGAGGAAGCAATCCTTCGCGGTAAATTTTGAGGACCTCGGCATTCTTCTGGGCAGTCTCGTATTCAGTACGAAGTTCAAAGGCGACCTGTTGCGTCTGGGATTCCGCTTCGCTGCGTGAGCGGCTCAGGTCTGCTTCCGCCTGAGCCAGTTCGGGACGCTGTTTCCGACTGCGATAGATCGGAACGCGAGCGCTGAAACTGAGCATGTAATAGGCGCGATATTGGGTTGGGTCCGTGCGCTGCCACGCGTATTGGACGTTGAAGTCCGGGTAGAAATCCTTGTGTGCCAGATCAACTTGGACACTTTGCTTCTCAACCATTTTCTGTGCGCCGGAAATATCCGAATTCCCGCCTTTGGCCGCGGACAAGAGTTCCTCGAACGTATACGCGAGTGGGGTTTCGGGAAGGTCAGCCGGTTCTATGTCAGGCGAGGATTGCGAACGGTTGAGCAGTTGCTTGATTTGCGCCTGTGTCTTTGCCACTTCGAGATGGTGCATGGTGATTTCGCGAAGTAATTTGGTTCGCTCAAGCTGAGCCTGTAGCAGGTCGTGTTGATTCCCCATTCCGGAGCGGTAACGTGCGTCGGCCGCTTTCTCAACCTGTTGAAGCAGTTCTCCGTCGCTCTCAAGGATTCCCAAAGTCTTCGATAAATAGGAGAGTTGGAAGTATGCCGCCTTGATTCCGGCAAGGACGAACCGGCGCACGGATTCGTACTGCTGCTGCACAACGTCCGCGTCGCGCTTCGCCATTTCTCCTCGGAGGCGTAGTTTTCCTGGATAGGGAAAGTCCTGAGAGACGCCGAGACCGAAGTACGCAAAGTCGCTATTCGTATACCCTGCAAAAGGTCTCGGACTTCCAACGCTGAGTTGTTGCACCGTGAACAGCGGATCAGGAAGCGTCGAGACTTGTGACGGAACCTGCTTTGCAGCTTCCCAACCGTGTCGAACGGCCGCTATTTGTGGGTTGTTCTGTTCCGCTTCGTTCAACAAATCTTTTAGTGGAGTGACCGCTCGATGCACATGTTCTTCCTGCGAAGGAATGCTTTGGACTGCATCATTGGGTTGCTCCTGGCCTAAAGCTTCGCGCGAGTTCAAAGAAGAAACGAGGATCACAATCAGCCACAGAGCGCTTCGCAGAAATACTCCAATTGATGGTTTTTCGCCGCGTGATGCCAACATTTTATTCGCCTCCTGATAAGGCTTGAGGGTTCCACTCGAACACTGGTGGAATCGCTTTCCGCGCTCTTGCTAGATTGCTCAGCCGCGCGGAGTTTCTCTAGATACACAAATGGGAATGTGAGTGCGCACTGGGCACACTTCTGGATAGGCCTAAATCAGGAGTGAACTGTGGAGTGTGTAAAGATCTGGGGGAGAGTATTGCTGCGGTTCGAATGGATCCGAAAACAGGGGTTTGAACATGACCGATTCAGGCACCGGCGCGCGGTCAACCATCGCAACAGCAGGCCTATCCAATGAAACACGAACCTTCACCAGCAAGATAGGTGCTTCCGCGGAAGTCATCGCCTTGCAACAGTCATGACTCTGATTTGCCGGAATGCAAACGGATGTCCCACAGCATTGCATAGCCTGCTGGTCCTGCGAAAATGCGGCCATGCAGTCCGCAAATTGCAGGAGCAGTACAGCGCTAATTACCAACATCAGGAATAGCTTCTTGCTGACCATCATTTTCAGAGTAGAAGCATCGAACGCGGAAGTCAAGGCATGGTTCCGCTCAGTTTGAAACGATCACTATTCGTGCCAGCGATTGGTATGTAGTATTGTTCAATTGATGTGAGCGCAAAACTTGAGTATTCCGCCCGCCTAAACTGCCGCCGCTAAGTATCCTGACATCGACTTCGACCACAATCTAATCGATCCCCGGAAACAGGCCGACGACCGGACTGGGGAGCTGCGCAAACTGAAGACGAAGAAATCTATTTCACCAGTTCCCATCACAGACGAAACGGCAAGCATTATTCGGAGGTACCTAAAAGACATGTGGAAGGCCAACCCGCAGGGTCTCCTGTTTCCGAATCGCAGAGGGCGGCCGTGCAAACGAGCCAACATTGTTAAGTTCGGACTGTGGCCGATTCTCAAGAAACTCGGACTCCCGACTCACAAAGCTGGACTCCACGCCTTCCGACACAGTTTGGGCACAGCGTTGGCGAATGCCCGTGTGTCACCGAAGGTAGTGCAGAGCATCCTTCGTCATACGAAGATCAAGACGACCTTGCGCTTCTACGTTCACGTTGACTCCGACATCCAACGCGAAGCCCTGGCACAAGTGCACCCACTACAATGTAGTGATTCACTACAATAATCCGAAGTTAAGTCCTGAGTTGTGAGAGAGTCTTGGTAGGGGCGGTGTGTGCTGGTTCAGCCGGAAATGGAGAAGTGACGTTTTCCGTTAGTGAAGATTCCGCCCTTTCAGGGCGGGGATTTTCAAGGCATGAGGGTCTATCGTCCGATGCCTGTTTCCGGATGGTCAGCGCGAGAGGATCGACTCCCGCGCTGATTGGCATCGGCTCGATGAGTCCCACCAGGGTATCCCTCAGCATGGTTGCATCCCTGCAGAGCCCGCTTCCGTTTCCCCTGGCGAAGCCATTGTAGCCATGTTCGAAAAATCTGCAAGCGATCCTGCCGCACGCCGGAGTTGCCGCTGGCTGCGCGCTTGTTCCAGTTTGCGATCGCGCGCCGCGTGGATCTCCGCCTGACGTCCGGCGAGCAGATCGTGCGGCGTCACATAGCCGATGGCGCTGTGCAAGCGCACGGTGTTGTAGTGATCTACGTAGGTTTGAATCAGACGCATCGCGTCTTCCCTGGTCAGCGGTGTGCCGGGCCGGATGCACTCCGATTTTAGGGATTTGTGCCAGCGCTCCAGCTTGCCGTTGGATTGCGGATAGTAGGGCGACGTTCGCACGTGCGTCATTCCCGCGATGCGAATGAATTCCTTAAAATCCCTGGCGATGAACTGGGGTCCGTTGTCGGAGATGATCCGGGGTTTCGCTTTCGGATATTTCTCATGCGCTCGTTGCAGAATAATTTCAATTTCCGCTTCGGTCATCGATTCCCGCAAATCCCAATGCACGATCGAGCGGCTGTAGCCATCCAGAACGCTGCACAGATAGTAGAAGGTGCCGCTCACGTTGATGTAGGAAACATCGATATGCCAGTGTTGATGCGCATGCGGTGGCTGCTCGAAACCGCTACCTTTGCGCGACGGCTTACCTTTCCATCGGGAGAGCAACCCGGCTTGCCCGAGTACCCGCCAAACGCTGGAGGGGCTAACGGCTACCACGTCAGCGTCCAGCATCATGAACGTCAGTCGTCGATAACCTTCCAAGGGATGTTCCTGGTGGAAGCCGATGATGGCCTGCTTCTCCCACGGCGCGAGCCAGAAATCGCGGGGGACCCAGCCGTTGTGCTCATTCACGAGCCCGTAACGCTCTCGCCAGTCGTAGAACTTGCTGGCCCGCACACCCAGCCAATGCAGGAATCGTCCGGCGCCGATCTCGGTCTTTTCCGACCAACACCGGACGAAATCCACCACCAGGTCCCGCACATCGTGCGGCACCCA
>VFSW01002932.1_pt1 | contig 25658 bp, 30 predicted proteins | sample 5358111 | NCBI WGS metagenome assembly VFSW01 (sample SAMN11554181, study PRJNA540505) | mine drainage metagenome | isolation source: sediment from site ElyBrook_90M | place: USA: Ely Copper Mine, Vershire, VT | collected 2017
AGTCATCACATCGGTTATCGACGCAGCCTAGTTGTTCTGCAGTCATGTTGTTTGTATATCCAAATTTACTAGAGACAACATAGTCGCCAATTTTCTTTCCGCAGAAGTGACAAATTAAATTTATTGTTATATCGTTCATGTTTTTATCCAAAATATGTGTTCTCTGTTACTAAAACGTTCTCTGACGCTCCTCCTGCCCCACCTGTTCCCCCTACGTTGGAAATGTTGTTTGAAGTTGTCGCTCCACCAGAAGCACCTCCTCCACCCCCTCTACGTCCTGCTGCAGCACTTCCGTTTGCACCTACGGCATTTCCAAGTTGCCCATTTGCCGCTTGACCACCAGCACCACCGTCTGAACCTGCACCTGAACCTCCAGCGCCAGAGTTACAAGCGTTAGTTCCTGATGTTCCAGTTTTGACGGCTGAGCCTCCATTTCCTCCAGCGCCACCAGCAGAGTTTACTGTTCCAGAGTTTGCAGTAAGTGTATTATATAAAGCAACAACGAATCCTCCAGCGCCACCTCCACCTCCAGCGCCACCAGAAACTGAATCAGCGTTAGCTGTTTGAGTTCCATTTGTTCCAACAACTCCATCTTGACCTGCGACTGAAATACCGAGAGCAGATGTAAAGTTCCATGCTCCGTTACATTCAATAATAAGTCCTCCACCTCCTCTACCTCCAGCAGAACCTGTTGGGTTTGTTACAACGTTAGCTTGATTTGAAATTGCTCCAGCCCCACCACCTCCACCACTACCACATGCCACAACAATACTTCGACGTGCTAGTTCAACTGTTGTGCGTGTATAAGCAAAGATTGAAGAATACACAACTCCACCAGCTTGACCGATAGATTGAACTCCTGCGGTTGCTACTCCTGGTCCTGCTACCCCAACGTGTGTAGTTAGGTCATCGTAAATACCTAAGCCAGAGTTTCCATTTGTTCCTGAAGAAGATGGGCGGTTGACGTTTCCATCTTGGTTTCCAATACCTCCTGTTCCTCCTGCAGCTCCCATAGCTGAAGCATCGATGTTTGGAATGGTTGAAGAAGTCAGCGTTACGTTTCCTTGAGATTTCAAAATAATTATCGTTCCGTTTGTTCCAGGGTTTGAGAAACCAAGTTTTCCAGTTGATGTTATAGAAATACTCGTATAGTTCTTTACAAGAAGATTTGCTGAAGCTGCTGAAAGAGTTGTAGTACCAGAGGTGATTGATAGAGCACCATCAGAACCATTACCACCGAATGTTCCTTTTGTTGAAACAAGAAATCCTGAAAGAGTTGCAGATGTTGCAGTTAGGTTTCCAGCCATGTCTACTCTAAAAGGAGCTGTAGCACGGTTTGCAAATGTAGCACCTGACCAGAAAGCGATATCACCTGCGGCGTTACCCGAGTTGATTCCTCCCAAGTTTGAACCTGTACCTACGGTTACTCTTGCTGTGTTTGCAGCACCAGAAACCACATTGAAGTTTGTTGCAGACAAATCTGTAGCTGACATCGTGAATCCTCCGATAGTTCCAGTATCGAACGTAGCGTTCTTACCAGAAATGTTCATTGTTGCGATATTTGTTCCTGTGATTGTTGAAGCAGCAATTTCGTTTGTTGTAATTGTTGCAGCTTTAATGTTTGTCGCTGTGACTGATGCAGCTCCGATGTTTTGTCCATCGATAAGAGGCTGTCCTCCTCCGAATGGAATGAACGATGCAGTAACTGTGTTGTTCTTTCCCATTCCAACCAAAAGTTTGTTTGCTCCGACTGCAGTTGAAAATGTTGTTGTTGTTTGAAGAACTGTTGATGATGTCCCAGGGTCAAGATATATATATGTCAGCGCCGCCATGTTCCCAGTGTTACCAGCAGAAATAGAAAAGGTTCTTCCATTTGAAAGAGTTATAGTTCCTGAAGTCCATGCAACAGTATCAGCATCGGTTACTGAAAATGTTAAGTTATGAGAGAACTCCAAAAGAGAAATATCAGTTGAAGAGTTGTTTGGAATGGATGAAATCGGTACGCCAGAAACTGAACCACCTGTAATTGTTACAGATGAACCTGTCACTGCTCCTGCCTCCGTCACACGAAATGGCGCTGTCGCTCTGTTTGCGAAAGTTGAACCAGCCCAAAATCTAACATCATCACCTCCTGTTACTGTAGAGGCCAGACCCATTGAGTCGGCAGCATCTTTTATGTAGTCAGTTCCTACTGAAAATCCTCCTATCGAACCTGTTGTGGCTGTGATAGTTCCTGTGAAAGTACCTGAGGAAGCGGCCATTTCTCCACTCATATTCACTCGAAATGGAGCATTAGCAAAGGTGTCATCTCCCAGCCAGAGACCTTTTTGAGGGTCTACAACGAAGAGTGATGACTGAGTACCTGCCACCATTCCTCCGAATCCTAATCCTTGAACTGGAGATGAACTGATTCCACTGTATGAACCAGTGTCGTCTTGAGGTAAAGCATCTTCAGGATTTCTATTCAGGTTTTTGTCGAACCCGAAGTTGAAGATATCGCTATTGTTTCCTGGTAGATTTATATTGGTCATGTCAGTAATTCTTTTACAAATCCCTCATTCAATCCGTCGACCACATCAATTCCTAAAAACACAGGACCGTCGAAGCGTGATACTCCGTGTACTTGGAATTTTATTCTGTGGAATTTGATTGATTGTTTATCAAAATAGTTTGTAAGTTTCTTCATCTGGCCGATTGGTTTGAACTCAAGCTCTTCGTCGATTCGGTACTTCAACTCAGCACCTTGTGACTTTTCACATATCGCTACGAGCTTTTGGATTATTTTTCTTTGTCCCATTTCATTCCAGTCATACCATTTTGTTCGAAGTCGGTATTTAATCATTTCTCCCAAGTCAGTTACCCCAGAATCTTGGGTGGCTACAACTCCCATATCATTAGCGATGATTCGAGAAAGAGCTGAACCAGAGTTGAATGTCATCGCTCGGCGCACATCGAAGGCAAGAGAATATAGTGTCCAGACATCTGAACTTTCTGTATATCGAAGGACAGCATTTTTGTATGTAATACTTTCTTTGGTTTCTGAAATTGTGATGTTACCGATTGACCAATAGATGTGGTCGGAATCGTTCCAGCCGATGATGTCATCGAATTGTGAGAATGGAATTGCAGCAACCCAATCTGAAACAGGTCGTGAAATTTCAACAGGATATCCTCCTGAGTATCGGTAGAATCCTGTATCGTGATGGAAGTATAGTCCTCGTTTTCCTTCAACGATTGATTCTTGAGAACGTGTTCCGACTTTGATAAGAGGGTCTGGGTCAACACCTGAAGTTTTGAATCGGTAGATATAGTTTGGTTTGAACAAAAGAAGCTCTAGTGCGTAGCGTTTCATTCCAGTCATTCCCTCACCATCACCTGGGTTAATATCTACGAAGTCCGTTGCTGGAGTCCATGTAATGTTTCCTGCGGTTGAGATGACAGATGAGAACCACAGTCGTGAAGGTGAAGCTGGGTCACCAGTTGCATAGACACGTGATTTGTAAACCTCAACTAGATTTACGTTGTTGCCCCACATGTTTTGAGGATTGATTGGGTTTCCAGTGAATTTCCAGTTTCTAGTTCCACCATCCCAAAATCTCATTGAAGAGAGAGTGTTGTATGCAAAGTTTGGTGTGATTGTGTAGCCAGCGAAATCGACGAAACGTACTTTGACTGATGCTGTTCCGCCATCGAGGGACACAGCCCATGCACTTGGAGTAGAAGAAGTTCCGAAAGAATATATGGTTGCTGACGAACCGTTTGAGAACACGGCCACTGCTGTTCCTTGTTGAACATTGAAGAGTCCCGTAGCAGGTCTCGATGCCAAAACTGTAGAACCAAGTGCAGTAAATCCAGGTCGCACAGTAGCTGCGCCTTTTCTGTCGAAGTGAAAGTTCACTGAATCAGTCACTGCGCCATCTGGGGTTAATGAATTGGAATCAACTTCGGCTTCACGAATGACTCCGTATATCCCAAGGTTATTTATTTTTTTGGGTTGGAGTGGTTCTGCCATGTTATTCTGGGATAGGTAAATGACTCATATCTGGAGCGACTCGGATATCTGTCTCGAGTAGTTCCTGTGAAAGTGCTCGGTTCATTCTTTCTTTGTAACTTTGGTAATCAGCATCTGCGATTAAAACTTGGCCAGTTCTGGTTCGAATAACTGGAATGTTTCCAAGAGATTTTCTTTCCTTGATTTTGAACTTTAGAAAATCAACATAGAAATCGTAAGTTGGTTCATCTAAAATATCTCCATCAGAATCGTAGCCAAGTAAAGTTCGATAGTAATCTCCGTAAATGTTTTGTCCGACGTATGCAGTATCGATTGGCATGTTGAAATAGATATAAGCAGAGCCTCCTGGGTCTTGGAAGACTGTAAATTTGTATGGAAGACCGTAGGAAGCGTTTTGCCATGCGTCAGAACCACCAGAAGCAGACCAAGAACCGTGAGAAGTGACGGTGAGTGAGTTGTTTGAACCGCTCACTTTGGTGTATCCGATGGTTGTTCCTTCAACTGAAATTGAACCTGATTGAGAGAAATCACGACCATTTGCTAGCCAAATTGAAGTAGAAGTGCCTCTTGTATATGGCAATTCGAGTGTTGAGTGAGGTCGGCTTAGATAATCGAAATCAAAAGCCTTCTTATCATAGTAAGTAAGGTTTGAATTTGTTCCAATGCGCACTCCGTAGATATTTTCTGCTGTAGCTGGAGCTTCAACATCGGTTGGCATTTCAATTCGGTAACTTCCTGTGAGCGCCGTACCCAAAACGTAGTTGAATTTTCGTCTAAAAGGTCTCTTACCTGGCATTTGGTGATATTCTCGTCTTGCTTCCCACAAAGATTCGTTCAAAAACTCGTGAGTGATAATATTTCCGTCAATTTCTTCTCCCATTCCTCTAACTGCACGCATTTTTATTGAAAATACTGAGTTGTCATCCCATCCTCCGAATGGAATTGCGTCTGACCAGTCAGAGTTTGAGTTTCCGACAGTTTCGTTGAAGCGAATGAAGTAAAATCCTGATGTTTGAGAAGTATCTACAAGTAAAGTCTCCTTCAAGTCAGGTTGAATTTGAACTGGATAAGCAAATAATGTTGACTTTGAACCTGTGACTGACGATGCCCATTGAGCTTCGACACGATTCCAGTCTACGATTGTTACTTTCGTGTCCTGTGGATGGTCGAAAACCATAGCATCACGAAGTGTAATTTCCTTGTATGACTGTGATGGCGCTGTAGAGTTTGATGTTCGCAATAACTCACTTCTTTCACTACCAATATCTCCGATACAAACGATTTGTCCCGATGATGTTGAAAGCGATTCAAACCCTAGAATACTTTGGACACGTATGGTCGTGCTAGTCGAAACAACATCTTCAGTCAGTAAGCTGAATCGTTTATCTCGTGTAAGGTCTGTGTTATTTGTGAGAAGTGTTTTTGCCATATTTTTTTATTAAATTACATACCCATACCCATCTTCATTCTTCTTGGGAGAATCTGAACTCCTGCGACAGCTCCAGGAGTGTAATCAACGTTCACCCATATAGAAGTGATTCTCAAATTGTTTGTTCCATCTGTTGTTAATTTATATCCAGCTTGCATAGAATCTATCGTAGTATTTGTCCAAGGCGATGCGTCAGGGTCGTTGTAAAGAACTAGAGTTGGATTTATAGGATTGGCGTTGGCATTTGTTTTCCAACTTGTCGCATTAGGTGTTATTCCAGTTCCTTGAGAAATAGTGCCAGCAGAAGTTTTTTCTATTTCCATCTTGAATGTTGGGTTTGCTGCGGCATTATCGGAGGTGTATCTCACTCCAACCTCTACCACGTTCACAGTATCAACTGAAGCCAGTCCACCATTCCCCATATTGAACAAGTCTTCTTGGTTCAATGTTGTAGAAGTGGTGTAGTCAGTAACATCATTTGGAGGTATTTCTTCAAGCTGTGACCAGTTAGCTCCTGAATCAGTACCTCCTCGAGTCCAAGCGTTAGCATCTCCAGTTCCACTAGGCCGAAGTGTTATTATCTTTCCGCTACCTGGAAGACCTGTTTGGTTTGCTCCCGATGTGTCATTTATTGCCCAATCATCTATATTCATGTTGTATGTACCAGCTCCAGTGGGAGTACCGAGATACACCGCATCAAAGTTTGAATTTGTTGCCACAATAGACGTGGAGAATGATGTCCCATCTAAGAACGCTTCACATTTAGCTGTACCAACGGCTGCAGTTGCTTGAAGTTCTACACGATACCAAGTTCCAGTAGACAGAGCCGATGAATTTGAACCTTGTTGGACATCGAGGGAGTCAAAACATTTTAGTAATCCACCACTACTGACTTTGATGTAAGCTTGTCTCGTTACTCCTGCAGAATCCCACAGTCCCATAATTTCCGTATCCACTGACGGAAATGTAGTGAAATTTACATAAATTCTAATTAAAGCTTCTCCTGCTCCCAAAGCTCTGAAAACCTGACCAACCCACACAGAAGCAGCAGAAGGATTAAACTTCATGGATGCCGCTCCACTTCTGAAAAGAGTAGTGTCGATTGACCCAGGAGTTCCTGCTGAAGAAAACTCCATTCCTGTTGTTGTACTTTGAAGTTCAAAACCGCATGAATAGAGTCTTGCCATAAATTATGCTGATTCTTTAGTGTAGGAAACTGAGTAATGAACGAGTGTAGCGGAATCAAGAACGAGAGAAAGTGTTGTTGATGTACCAGTAACCCACAAAGGTTGTCCTGGGTCAGTTGCAAGGTTTGCACCTTGTGCTCCTGTAACTCCCGATGCCGTGATGAGCGGTCTCCAATATTCTGTTGGAGAAGTTCCAGCTCCGTTGGTGAATTTTGTTGTCAGTGATACAGCTCCTGTTGTTTGAACTGAGAACGCATAGATTTTGAACGATGCGTTGGCTGAAGGTGAGATGATTGTATTTCCTGAAACTGAAACCCCAGAAGCTGAACCTGATGCTGTGAAGATTGAAGCTGTTCCTTGTTGGTTTATTAACCAAGGTTGTGTTGTTGAAGCAACACCTTGGTCTACTTTTCCAAGAGTGAATCCTGGGTCAAGTGACACTGCGATTGTTCCTGGTTTAAGTGCGACGTTAATCGTACCTGCTGTTGCTCCAAGATAAACTGCAAGCGAAGAATCTGAACCAGCAATCTTAGATGATGGGTCAAGCTTCACTGTAAACGTTCCAGAACCTGCATCCACTTTTCCAATAGTGTGACCTGTGTCTGGAATGAAGACAGTAAGTGTGTTGGTGTTACCTCGGATTGTTCCGATTTCATGTCCTGTATCTGGTAGAAAAACGGTTAAAGTGTTTGAGTTTCCTTTTATAGTTCCTAGTTCGTGACCTGGGTCGAACTGAACCGTGAATGTTCCTGTACCTGCATTCGCAGTCACAGAACCAAGTAAGTGTCCAGGGTCGAATTGGACCGTAACAGTTTTGTTAATACTGTCGATAAGCCCGAGCGTGTGCCCTGGGTCAAATTGTACTGTGAAAGTGCCAGTCCCTGCGTTAGCCGTCACACTTCCAATCAAGTGCCCTGGGTCAAGTTGCACGAACATTGTCTGTCCCAATCTACCAACAATGGCAGACGTGTTCACATCACGAACAACAAGTCCTTGGGTTGCGCTTGTAGGGTCAGTTTGTTGGACTGGCGCTACGTTGTTCACAATGCTTGAATCTCCGATGACTATAGCTTGACGTAAGTTTGAGTTAGCAAGTTGAAATACATCGACATTGTTCCCTGAACCTGATGTTACTGGAATGGATGAGTCTGCCATGTTTTAGTTTGTATATATTCGAACGCTTGGTTTGTAATCTCCTGTGTACGTAGTTGATGAGCCACCTCCTTGAGCCGTTGCGTAGGTCAGTGCGAGTAGCAGTCCAATTGGCGTACCGATTGCGATTGTTGCTCCACTTGTTACTACGGAAGTCCTGTTGTTGAAGTGACGAACATTTACGTTTGTTGAAAGTACCCGAGAATTTACGGATGCTGCAGGAATCCTGAAATTCGGTACTGTGTTCTTAATGCTATTGTTCGTGGTCGAATTTGTTATTCGAACTTGAACCATAGACTAAGCGTTAGCTCCTAATCCAGTTTCGAATCCTGTGACTGTGACTGCCCACTGTCCTGTCGCACCTGCTGAAGGTCGGCCGAAGAGTGAAGCATCCATAATCGTTCCTTCGATAAGTCCAATCACTGGCGAGATTGTCGCCGATGCTCCGACTGTGAAGGTGAAGATTTTTGCACCTGGGGTAGCTGTTGATGAGTTTGACCAGGCTAGCAAGAAAGTGCCTGCAGCACCTGTGTTAGAAATCGTTATACCATCGAAGGCAATAACTGCTGATGCTCTAGGTGTCCAGAGCGAAAGAGTTGTTGTGGCGTCGATTTCAGTGTAACGATATTCCCGTGTTTTGCCTGTATAGAATTGTAAGCTCACGTTTTTATTGTTTAATTGCTAATGTGGAAGGGTCTACTACTGCTGTGGAAGGCTTTTTATTTCTCTTCTTCTTTTTCTTTTTTTCATATTCCTTCTTCCATTTCTTATTCATGAATCCAAATACGTAATCTTTTCTTTCTTCACAGAAGTGAATGTCCTCTGGAGCAAGCTTAACTTTTTCTAGGTCAAGGTTGGAGAGAACTCGTATGAGTGAATCACGAAGTTTTCTGTTGAACAGAAGGTAGTACGGAAGAAAGAACTTCGCTAATTTCCATGTGTCTTTGATTTCTTGAGTGACTTCACGTGCGCTCAATATGTTGAGAAGCCTTACGATTTCCTTTGAAGGACTTCGTTTCAATTTCTCTTTATCGAGCTCAACGATGATGTCTTGGAATCGGAAACGGTATGCGTTATCAAACTCCATAATCATGCAAGCAATGTCTCGGATTGAATATCGAAACGTTTGGTCTTTGACCAACTCATCTTGATTTTCATAAGACATCGCTCGGTGTAGTTCTCGCATCGCATCACAATATCGGATTGGTTTTAGCTTGAACCTGTCCAGAATGCGATGGAAACTATACAAATATGAACGGACGAAATCTCCGAAGAGCCATGGAACAAAAATTAAAAAGAACAATTTTACTTTGCTTCGAGCTTTGAGTGAATGATAGAACGATGAGAGCGAAGCCCTCTGCACCTTTTTGATTGTGTCGATTCTTTCAACGAACTCGTAAAATGGAAACCCTTTATATGGAAACTCGTGGTTAAGCATCGTGGTCAGCACTCCTCCTTTCTCAGGCATTTCTACTCTGATGAGAGGGTTCTGGTCAGTCAAAACTTCAGATGGAAGAATTGCAACTTCTTTCATTTGCGCCGCAATATCTTTCATCAGTTGCATATTGCGATTGTAAATCTCCCAATCTTGCATTCTCTGTTCAGGTGTTAGTTGAACTGGCTGCGTTGGTTGAATGACCGTTCCTGGAATTGGTTTTGCCAATGCCAGAGGACCATTTATCTTTGCTGTTGTTTCTATATTTTCCTGTTGAAGAACAAGAGTTCCATTTGTATCCAGTGTATCCATGTTTTTGTAAAACTTTGTTTATTTTTAATTAGAAGTCTTTGTTGCGATGAATGAGTAGACAATGTCGCCAGCGTTTACTGTTGCAGCGTTGTTTACGTAAGTAAGTGTTGCCTGACCAACTTGAGGTTGAGCAGAGAACAAGATACGTGCTGTTGAACCTGAGTTGTTTGCTGTTGCCCCTGAGATTGCTCCCATGTTGAAAACTGCAAGAGCGTGGTCAGGTGTGAGTCCTGTAATTGCTACAGCAGTCGAATAGAGCGCTGTTGTTGATGTAATTAGAGGAAGGCTCACAAGAAACGTACCCATGATAGCGACGTTGCCACCTTTTCCTGTGACGATATCTATACCTGTGTGTGATGCCATGTTTGTTATTAAGATTAGCTGGTGTTTCCCCCAGTCGAGCACCCTGGATACAAGATGCCCGACTGGGGGCAGGAGTTTCCTCCCACACACCAGTTGCTGATATTAAGCAGCGTTTGTGTTTTTAGAACCAACAAGACCTCGTGGGTCGTTGTGTCCAATGTCGAACATAAGTGTTGATTTGTACTGAATTTCTCCAGTTTTGAACACTAGGTTCGGACCTTCAAGCTCAATTCCTTGAGACTCTTTGTATTGCAATCCGTATTTGTCACCCTTCATTGAAGAGTCGAACATCCACCAGTAGGATGTGTTAGTTGCAACCCATGGAGTTCGGATGATTGAGTATGTAGAGACACTACCATTTGGTTTTGCAGATGGAGCATCGTGGTCTGTTGAACCAGGAATCCATCCCTTGTTAATTGCTCCGAGAATTTCTGTAGCTCGGTTGTCTACTGCGTAACCTCGAGACACGATTAGTGTATCTAGGTTCACATTCATTGGTTTACCGACAGGGTTTGGAATAAGCGCAGCAGTTCGATGAGCCGCCTTTAGAGCGTTGTATTCGAATGCCATGTTTACTGTTGTTCCATCAGTTACTCGGTTACCCCAAGAAGTACCACCGTCTTCACGTGTGTGAGCTGAATCAATAAGAGCTTTAGCATCGCCTCCTGTTGTTACAACGGCGTAGTTTCCTGAGATGTCGTTTGCTACGTATGATGTTGAATACGAGTTATCCAATCGTTCAGCACATCGTAGTTCTCGCAAGTCGACGCAAGCAGCACGTGCTTCGTCTGTAAATTGAGTAAGTTTTCGTTTCTTGATTCCGAAGACCCACATGAACTTAGTAAATGAGAGAAGGACACCGAATTGTACTTGGGTATATGTTTTGTCATATCCCTGTACTGGAGACTGAGCTGTAACCGCAGCGTTTTCAACGATACGTCCAGCGTAAGAGAGTCCAGTAATTGATGAATCCTTAAGGTAATAATCCACTACACCTGTTTCTAGGTTGTAGTATTTGTCGTATAGAGTGTTTACTTTCTCAGAACCTTTTATCCAGATTTTTTGAATAGAAACATCTATCAAGTCAGCAGCATCACTTAATTGAAGTGGGTTTGCCATAATATTTTATATTAGTTGAATGTCGTGCTATTGACCGCAGCTTTGTTGCTTTGTTCAAAATAGCCTAACAATTTCCCACTACCTGTAGTCAATCCAACCATTGCGACTGCACGGAATACTCCCGTTGCACCCGAAACGTCGGTTGCTGTATTTCTGACTTCTGTCATTGATGCATTAAGAACGTGATGGAGACCGATTTGAGCTGTAGTAGCTATATCAGTACAATCAGCAAGCCAAAGTTGTCCAGGCACAATTGGAATGACACGTACGAACGTATCAGACGCACCTTGCGCATAGTCTTGGCAAACTCCGAATACGGCTGTTGAAGTTGTTGAAGCACCTGCTGGAATAACTCCAGCACCTCCAGTTCGTGAGAACTCAACTACACCACCTACTCGGACCACTCCTGATGCATACATGTTTACGGTAGCTGGTTCATGAACTGAACCTGCTGACCTTGAAAATGTAAATGCCATTTTTTTCAGATAGTTTGCGTTTTATAAATAGTTTTCTCCTTCGATGTGACGCTTAGCGACGTCCTTCCATGTCTGCGATGTCTTCTTCTGTGAATCCACCGTTTCTGAGCATAGAACGTGTATCGGCATCAAACACTTTAGCTGTGTTGGGAGAAGGTCTTTGACCTCCACCGTGTCCCTGAGAAGCGATTTCTATTTTTCGCTTTTGAACAGAGATTGGGGTATTGGTAGGACCACTCGGAGCTTTGTAGATTCCCCTGTGAGCTCGCTCTAGGATTTGTCCTATGAGCTTAGGGTCAGTGGGGAGTTTGAATAGTGCCAGTTCCTTATTTAGTTGCGTCCAGTTAAGGTCGTTAGGGTCGTTTTCTGGCTTATACTCAGGATACTTCTCGAGGAATTTGTTCAACTCCTCGTTTTCTACAGCTTTGTAGAACATTTGATTTGCCTCCGTTTTGTTGACGTAGCCCTTCGCTCGAAGAACCTTTTCGATTAAATCGACGTCATTCGGATTCAAATCTTTTAACTCATCAATGTGTTGGTCAACACGATTGATTTGCTCTTGCTTTATCTCTCGCTTTTGACCCCTAAGGTCAACAAGGTCTTTGATGAGCTTTGCTCTGTCTTCTTGAAGGCCAGCGATGGTCTTCTGAAGTTCCTGAATATCTACTTTGGGAGCGTCCGTAGTACTTTCAACAACGGTTGCTACGCCGTCATCAGGTTTTTCCGCAGGAGGCTCGGGAGTTTCCGTCTCTTCAACTGCCGTTTCATCAGCAGGTTGTGATGTACTTTCTACATCCTCCTCTTCTACCACTCCACCATCTGTTATAACTGGAGTTCCCGATGAGGCTTGTGGGCCACCATCGTCTACAGTGAAGTCAGGTATCTTTCCTATTTGATTTTGTGCCATGTCGTTTTACTCTCATTTTGTTTCGGGCTTTATGCCGACCAGGTGAGGAACTGGGGACTTGCACATCTATGCAAAAATTATACTAATAATCAAAACAATCGTCTACAAAGAGAAGTGGATAACTTGGCAGTCCATCCACTTCTACTTTTTAGGATTTCATGTAGCCGTCGGAAGTCAATCTTTTTTTCTTTGGCTTCGTTACTTTCGCTCCAGATTTTCGAGCCTTATCAAGAGCGATTGCGATTGACTGTTTTTGTGGTCTACCAGTCGATTCAAGCTCCTTGATATTCTTCCCGATATTCTTTTTTCCAGAGAGTAGTGGCATATTATTTCTTTCCTTTCTTTAGCATGTATCCATCAGATGTCATAACCTTTCGAGCTTTCTTTCTTGGAGCAGTCTTGGCTTCCTGCTTCAATTCTTTCTTTGCTCCAGTTGGCTTAACACCATCTTCTTTGATTCCTGTTGGTTTGCTTTTGTTGACCATGTTATTAATCGATTACTGGCTCTGCTAAATTACTATCTTCGCTAGCAACTTGCTCTTTTGCCGCATCATCTGCTGCCTGAGCTACTGCTTCACTTGGAATTGTATCATCTACAACTACAGTGTCATCAACGTTTTGAACATTCTGTAAATTCGCTTCTTCTTCAGGTGTCAGTGGAAGTCCTGTTCCTGGGTCAATTGTTGTCATAAATTTAATTAAATTATTTGTCCTCGGTCAAAGGTCACTTTGTTTTTCGTTTCCATTGGGAGGTTATTGTAAATAAGATTCAACCACTCACGCACACCGTTAATACCGAACGCATTTGCAATTACTTTGCTTCTTCTATCCTCACCGTAAGTGGACCAATGAGGTTCACCTGCATTTGAATATTCTTTTGGAACGAGAACTTGGAAATCAAAACCTACACCATCAGATGGGTAAGATATTTCAAGTCCGAACTTCTTGTTAAGAATTGTATCGACCGCATTCCGATATTCAAATGGGATTGGAAATTGATTTACTTGGCCTGTTGAGACTGGAGCTGAGTATGCAGGACTTGCTGTGATAGCTGCTGCTGGAAATGGAGTTGCCATGATTGTAGGTTTCGCTGCAAGCAACTCTACGAGTTGTGATACTGATTCAGTTAGTTTGTCGAGCTTTGCTTCAACTGGACTAACTGCTTTTACTGTTTTTGGTTTTGGCATAATTTTTATATTAAACGCTTTTAATTACCTCTTGCTTCACATCTGGAAGTGTTAGTTCCAACGGAAATGTTACATCATCGCCCTCTTTGATATCGTGCTTCGCTTTGACGGTGACTACAGTTGTGTAACCACGTGAGCGAGTGATTTGTTGAGGTATGAGATTCCGTTGTTCATCTTCCTTCCCAATGATAAAGAGAAATGAAATGAGGTCTTCTTTCTTGATGATGGCAGACTTACCGCCAACTGTGATACGAACGAGTTTGCAATCCTTTGTAGATTCATCGTGTTTGTTCCAATTAACTTCAAAGACAACATCGTTAGATTTGTTTTGGTCAGCAACTTTTAGTTTTTCGTAGCTACTAATCATTTTGAATAATTATACCACACAAGGAAAGGAGTAAAGAGGCAATACTCACAGCCGACTCAAGTGATGCGATAACGACATCCACAGGGTCACTGACTTTTGAGAGCTTGCCACCATTCTCTTTGAGCACTTCTGCTGGAGCTTTCAAAGCTTTGTTGAAGACTGGATTGTTTGTCTTTATGGAAGCTAGAGCCACACCAGCACCAGGAACTACACCACTCTTCAGCGCCAACTTAGTAGATGAAATAGCATTCTCAGCTTTGTATTTAACTGCTCGCATCTCACTTGAAGTCAGTCCTCCAACTTTGATGACAGCAATCCCAGCACCAAGTCTTGCAATACGATTCTGCAAAACATATCGTTCAAATTCATTCTCTTCTTTATCCAGTACCCCACGGACTTCTGCGATTCGTTGTGCTACTTTTGCTTTATCATTTCCGTAAATTGTTGTTGTATCTTTAGTCGCCACAATCTTTTCAACCATAGCTAAGTCTGCTGTAGAGAAAGTTCCTTGTTTAGAAAAGACTGGAATGCCCAAGCACGCTCCAAGGTCTGAAAAGAAATCTGCTTTCCTATCTCCAACACCAGGAATGCGCACAGCAAGAATCTTAAATCCTCCAGGCGTCATGTTGTTCTCAGCAAATGATGAGAGCGTATCGTTCTCAAAGTTGTCAGCAAAAATAACCAGACGATTGTGTCCGTTCTTGATAAGTAGTTCACAGAGGTCTTTTACCTCGTAACCAAATTGTATTTTTCTATCCGTTACTAAAACTGGAGTTCTCTCCCAGACTGCTTCACCTTCAGATGTCTGCATGTATGGAGATGCGTAGCCTGATTCAACCTGCATTCCTTCTCGAAGCTCCCATGTTGTTTCAAGCTTTGGACTCTCTTGCAGTGCAATGACAGCGTCAGGTCCGAGTTGCTTAACAAGCTTCGCAATAAGTCTGGCCATTGCTTCATCGTTATAGGCCATCTTTGCAATCTCATAGAGCTCATCTTCACTCTCAACCTTCTCTGTCATGTCGATGAGCGCTTGTTTGATGTCAGTCAAATCCAAATCAGCTCGTCCTTGAACATTGTTTATAATCGCTTTGAGTAGGATGAGAGAACCAGTCGTTCCATCCTTCACTCTCATCGAAGTTTTTTCAGAAGTTTCTTTAATGAGTTGAAGCAGTGCTCCATCAAACTCTGGAAGTGTAAACGCCCGAGCACTTCTAACACCATCATCAAGTACGAGTAGAGATTCACCTTTTTTTATTAAAACTTTTTTTCCGTTTGGACCATAGGTAGGCTTCACGAAGTCAACCAACTGATTAACGATATCCTTAATCCCTTGTAGGTTTGTTTGTGTGTGTTGCATTAGTCGAGTATTGCTATTACATTTTCAATCTTGCCAATAAGTTTTCCGTCGAACTCATCAAATCCATATCTCTTGAACAGAACTTTTTTACCAATGTCTTCTTTAGTGAACCAGATGCTATTTCCTTCTTCAACTTCCATGTCAGAAACTGCTCTGACTATTCCGACTGAAAGCGATGGCTCATCTTCGTCAACTTTGTAAACAGTTGAACCGACTGGTAAGTCTTCTTTCTTAATAAGTTCAAGAACAACGTAATCGTGGATTGGAATCATTTTGTGTAGATTAACCAGAGTAATGTTATAATTATAACACCTCCAATTAATTTAGAAACCTGGATAACCAGCTCCGTTGTGGACATCTCTTGAGGTTGGTTCTTGTGGTCGTTCATGTGCTTGCTCCATTAATTCTTGTAAAAGCGAGTTGATTCCTCGCACTCGACCTTCGTTCATAAGGGCTGTCTTCAAAGTCTCCCATTCAGTATCCCTGACAACAGGGTCGCTTTTGTATTGGTCGGTAAGCTCTTTAGTAATCTGTTCAACAACTCTCCAGCCTGGAGACTGAAACAAGTTACGCAATGCTGCTCTATCTCTATCGGTTATCATTGTCCAGTTGGATTAGAGGCTCGTCCCATCAGTCGTTGGAAAAATCCTCCAGTCTTTGTGGCGTTCTGCATTGGTTGAGCTACTGGTTGTTGTTGAGGTGGTTGACCGTTTTGATTACCTTGAGATTGGCTAACGAATAGAGGAGATTGTCCAGGCACTGGAGGCTGACCTGGCTGTGCTCCAGGTTGTCCACCTCCCATTACATTTCCACCAGGACCAACTTGAGGAGTATCAGTAAGCCATGGAGTTGGAAGAATATCTTTAGGGTCTTTGTCGTAGAGTTTCAATATCTCTTTGACTGTTTTACCGCTAGTCAAATCTTCAAGAGAAGCTGGTTGTCCTGCTGCCATCATTTGTGCACGCTCCATTGCCACTGATTGCATGAGTGGAATAAGAACGTTGAACATTTCAAGGTCAAGAGCACGTTCAACTTGTTTCGATGGTGAGAGTAGAGACTGAGCTTTGATGTTTATAATTCCTTCCCAATCAAGAGCATCAGGTTTGACACGGAAGAACTGTGTGTCTTTTGTTTGAGTCATATTTCCCTTCTCATCTTTTTGTAGGTTGAGTGGAAACTCTCTGTAGACTTTTGCAGTGAAGTTTTGCTTCTGCATTCCCATGTCATCCATTTGAGGCTCACCTTCCTCATCAGTTGCTGGTGTTCTCTCAAACAAATCTTGGTCGCCTTGAACTTCTTGCAAGTATGCAGTAATCAAATCAGGCTCACCGATTTCGTACGTTTCAGGTACAGAGTAAAGCATCTGCATGATTGCAACGGTGAGATATCCTTCTTCGTTCAAAGCATCGAGAATGTTTTCAAGTGGGTTCTTCATTCTCTTCAATGCGCTCTCTTTTGCTTGAGCGATTTCGAAGGCAGTCTTACCTGTTACTTGTCCAAGTAGTGGGTCAGTCACACCAGATGCTTCATCAACATCTTTTCGAATCATCTCAATGCCAAGATATGAATCTTTTCCAGGTCCAGGCACATCAAGCCAGTTAATGTTCTTAGGGTCAAGAACTTGTTTACCAACACCAGGAGTAATTTTAATATCTCCAGTGTCTTGAAGAGCTGATGTTCCTTGATAGAAGAACATCTTGTAAATAGACATAGCGATTTGGTCAATCGTCATGTTTCGGAATCGGTCAAGCATCGCTTGGTCATAACGAATTGCTTCGTAAATACCAATACCGTATGGAGATTCAGCGTGTCGTAGATTCCAATATGTTTGCCACAATGAAAGTTTCTTTGCTCCTCGAGTGTTTGAAATTGGTAGAGGTTCGATGCAAACAGGAACACCATTAGCTAGAACCATGAAACAATCTTTCATCTTACTTTCGAAGAAGTAGAACTCTACCTTTCGGTCTGCTGCGATTGTGTTCGTTCCAGATAGTTCGTTAGATGTTGCGTTAGCATTTGTGTTTGCTGCAGCACCAATAGTCTCAGAGATATTTCCTCCGACTGAAACATAATCCCAGAACTTATATTTACTATACTTTTCCTTAGCTTCTTCGTAGTCATAGACTTTTCTCCAAGCCCAGTCATCGATAGAGAAGGCGTTGTTTGGTCGAGCTTTCTCATCTATCCACACGTTTCGAACGTCTAGGTTTTCTCGAAAGACATCATCGTATTCAACGACTTCTTTTTCAGTGTATGTAGATGCTTCAGGGTCATCAGCGTTATAGGAGTCAAGTGTTCGAACTGTTCGAGTTATTTTAAGAGGATATGTTCGTCCAACAGCCCAACCGTATTTAGCAAGGTTGAATATGAAAAGTTTTAGTTGAGATTTTGATTTGGCGTAATCCCATGAACGTTGATAGAGCTGACGAATGAGTTCTGATGTCGCTTCGTACTTCTTAGTTGTAGGTGTAAATACACCTGAAGGGTTTTGGTCGAGTAGTATTGAAAGTGCTGCTTGAATCTTTACGAAAACATTTGACTGTGACAAATCAGATTGCCAGTTTGTATCTCCAAGTTTAATTGTTTGACTTCTCCAACCTTTGTCTTCATCAACAACGATTGCAGTTCGTGATTTTGTTCCGAGTCTGTGTGGTAAATAATCTCGGTCAGCTTCAGACCACATCGTATCCAAGTTGTGGCCGTAGTGAGACTTACGAACTTGTTGGAGTTCAGGAATACGCTTTACAACATAGTTATAAAGATTTCTGTCTTTCTCAGACAGTAAGGAAGGAGTGAAAGTTCCTTGTTTCTTCGCAGGTGCGTCAGGTGTTGTATCCAGAACTTTAGAAGAAGATTTGGCCATTTTGTTCTTGTTTTAGTCGTTGTAATTTTTTCTCCACATCGCTGAGCGGTTTCTCCGCATGACGTTCGTGTAGACTCATTAAAAAATATCTGTCCACATCGGCTGCATGGTCTTCACCATCAGTATCAACATCTTCAGGATGCAACTCATCGTGTACCAAAGTTGGTATCGTCCGAATTGAATCAAAGCATGTGTTGAAATAAATTATCTTTGGAGGAATGATATTTCCTTCAGAATCTTTTTTGTTCTCAGACCATGAAAGATATTGGTGCATCAAGTTCCATCCATCAACACGCCGATTTGACGCTGGCAAGAAAATTATACCATATCTTGCGAAACTTTCAGCTATGGTTTGTCCACCGAACTTATCCACAAAGCCCATGTTGGCAAAAATAGCTGGGTCAGCGATGGAATACTCATATTGTTCGTTGCCTGACATTCGAAGAATCTCCTTGGCAATCTCATCAACGTTCAACCCTTTAACGTAGAGCTCTCTGTAAACCCAGACTCGTCCATCGTAATCAACTGCATACCATTTACAGCACGCAGCATTAGCTCGTCCATGGTCGTAAGCACGATAGAGTTTGAAGTATGGTGAGATTGGAAACGGCACACAAACATGTTTCTCTCTATCCCACTCAGTGAAATACTGCCCTTCGAACACATCCCAGTTACCATCACGATAGGCTTTACGCAAACGCTCAGGCAATGAACTCAGTGTGTTGTAATAGGTTTCGGGAAGATATTTGTTGTCAGTTGGAAGCGCTTTAACAAAGTGGAATTGATATGCTTCTGTTTCTTCTGGAGGAAATCTGTGGTCGATGAATAAATCTTTTACCCAACCATGTCCAATACCACCAGGGTTTGATGCCGCAATAAACTTTGTACGCTCAATGCCAGGCCATCGCTTTCTGAGTCGAAGAAAATCAAATGTCTCTTTCTTATTCTTTGTGAGCTCATCAACTTCGATGAGCGCAAATTCAGATGACAAATATTTTGATGGGTCATCCAAGTTTCGAAAAGCAATTACTCCTCCTCCGAAACGTTCATGCAAAATAAATTCGTGTGTTTGTCCTTTGTATGCACCGAGCCAATCAGGAAACTCATACGGGATTTTGGAGAGATGACGGTCATGTAAGGCAGGATAATCTTCGCAGAAAACCCCTGCTCGAACTCCACGAAGTCCAAGCTTATTGAAACAAGTCTCAATGAGGAATTTAACTGGATAGTGTCGGAGGAAGTACGATTTCCCTGGACCTGCTGCACCTCCGTAGAAAACGTAGTCGTATTTATCAATCGCTTGTTCCGCTTCAATTTGTTTCGGTTGAAAGTTTGACCATTTTTTCCACCATTCATACCAATTAATGTTTTTCATCTCCTAAGTCAAAAGTGAAATTAATTCCTTGGTGTTCAACTGTTTCTTTTGGTTTGCCGATGACTTGGTTCAAAACATATTCAGCAGTTTTTTGGTCTTTCAAGGCACGCTTAAGTTGAGCGAGAGTTATTCCAGCCCATTTCTTCATTGCTTCTGCTTCAAAGTATTTACGTGCGTCTTCACGAAGAATAGTCTTGGCAGTTTTCTGTCCTTTTCGAATATGTCCCCATTGTTTGTGTCCCTTGGGTGCTGCCATAAATCTTATTTAGTCTTATTATGCGATACTTTGTCATTAATGCCAAATTCCTTTGGGTACTTCAACATCGTTTCAAATCCTTCTATTACTTCTTCGAAGATGTATCCTAAGTTTCGTGTTCTATCTTCCTTTGGTTTGTTTAGTAATTCTGGCTCAAGCTTAATTGTAATTGTCTTGTCTATCTCTTTGTGAGTGAAGGCGAAGACTAATGCTGTGGTGAATAAGTTGTTCATATATAATCTTTGATTAATTCTGGATTGACGTTCTTACCTCTGAACGGATGATTCCAGATGGTTGATATGTGGTTCTTTGGATTGTGTGTTGTGACGCAGTAGAAGTTGTCTGGGAGTTTCTGTGTATCAAATATCTTGGGTACGTCCTCGTGACTATGGTACTGGTTGAAGTATAGAACGTAAGTTGCTGCGTTTAAGAATATTCTAGCTGGAAGAAAGACTGTGTGAAAGGGTGGATTTGTTGGTGGATTCCACTCACATAATTCTTTTGTGTCAGTGTTGTAAATCAATCCCTTTCCACAGACAAGAGCGCCTCTGAATGGTTCTTTGCTTTGGATAGTTTCAACAGCTTGGTGATGGAACAAATCATCTGAATCTATTCTAGTAACTGTAATCCATTCTGAATCCTTGAGATATGGTTCGAGCACATCGATAGAGTGTCTCGCTCTCGAGAGCAATGTGTTGTTTTTGTTTATATATATCTCCCCTATTCCTCCCATCACATCCATAAAGCTTCGATTGTTTCTGTACCAGTCTCGTAAGCATCGTCCGATGTTCTTTGTCTTTAACCAAATACCATCAGAGAATTTGTCGTCGTTGTACATCAGTCCATCAAAGGTCATGAAGTAGCGCATGTTTCGTTTCTTCATTTCGTTTGCAATCATTGCTGTGATTGGATGGTCTTCTTCTTGTTCTCGGAAGGACATCCAAATAGCAAAGGATTGATTGGTTTGATGCTCCAAGCTTTTCAGTGTGTAGTCAAGAAAGAACTGTGCTCGCTCTTTGTACCATGCGTCTCCCCTATATCCTCCATATAGTCCGACACCTGTCATTGGGATGTAAATTAAATGTGTGTTCATGCGAGTAGTTTTTCTTTAGATTGTTCTAGGTGTCTTCTCCAAAACGCTTCTTGTGAGTTTGATTTTGTTTGCTTTCGTACCTTTTCAATAAACTCTTCTATGTCTTGCTCATCAACAAATGAATCTATGTTTGGGTATTCGATTGCAGTCAGAGGATATTGTCCGAGGAGTATTGACTTAGCTGTTACTTCAGAGAATCCATCGAATGTGTTGAACCTGATTGATGCTTGGTAGTGTGGAATAAATAAATCAAAGTGTTCTTCAGATAGTTTGCCGTGGTATATGACATTTCTATTCTCAAAGTACTTGAACTTATTTAGACCGAACACATGGAACAGAGTTTTTGGAAACATGTCTGCGTTCTTTTCTATATACCACAGTCCATACTCTTCTTCTCTATCCTCATGCACACACATCCAAATGTTCACTATCTCACATGGTTTGAAGCATGGCTTATATTTGTTTGGGTCATCGAATATCATTGGAATGACTTTTGCATGTAAGCCCATGGACCACAACTTCTTTCTCTCAACCTCGTTCTCGCAGAAGTGTTCGGTAGAAACTATGTTGAACATATTTCTAAATAGAAATTGTGCAACAGTTGTTTTGCTTAGATTCAATATGTCTCCACCACACCAGAATACTTTTCTATAAACAGGAAAGAATGAGTGCCAGAAGAATCTAGCATAATCGAGCCAGTGATACATTCCAACAAAAATCATATTGTTGAATGCATCAAACTCTAACGGCAAGTTCAATCTCTTATCAAGCTTGTCGTGCCAGTTCTCTATCGACGAGCTATAAACACCCGCCCATACTTTACCCAGTTTTTGCTGCTCTTCCATTCTTTTTCTGTTATTTTGTGTGATGTGACTTCGAACCCTAACTCTTCTAGGAGCTTAGGATAGTTTCGACCCCAAACATGCCCAACGATTGAATCGTGAGGAGCATATCTGTCTATGATTATCATTGCGTTTCTTGTGACACTGTTCAGTTCCCGTAGAGTTCTTTTGATATCTTCAGGTCGTGTGTACATAAGCACAGCATCAGCCAAGAGAACATCAAACTTCTTTTTCTCGTAAGGCAACTTGTCTATCAAACCGACACTGAATGTAACACCCTTCACTTTCTTCTTTGCTACTTCAATAGACTCTGCATTGATATCAACGCCGTGGAGTTCTGCTTTTGGAAAAGCTTTTTTTATCTTAAGTAAGTTTGGACCAGCACTGCATCCAACCTCAAGGAGAGAATCAAAGCTCATTGTCTTCAGAGCATCGATGATAAGTTTTCTATGTGGATGATTTACAGATTTTATATAACCAAGAATCCAATTCTTTTCTTTATCTTTCCAGTCGTGTTCCTTGTCGGAAACTTTTCTATTTCTCCAATAGTTTTCATCTTGAGGAATTGCTTATTGAATTTGTATTGTTGCCATTATTTTTTCTTACACAAAGCGATTATATTTGGAAAATAATATCTGTAGAACGGGAAGAACTTTGAACCCAATACTTCTATTTTAACATTTCCGTAAGGGCTTAGTAAAGCCGTAATATCGGAAATTGAGTAACTCCACAAATGTCGGTCTGGGTCGACTGCACCTGGCTCAACCGCTTCTTCTTTAGGCACTGAAAGAGCCAAAACTCCTCCAGGACGCAAAACTCTGAATGCTTCCTTCAAAAACTTCTCGGGATGCTCTAAGTGCTCCATAATCTCACCAGCGACAGCATACCCAAAATAGCCACTTGGAAGCTTCAAGTTATACACATCTGCCACTGTATAAATCGTTTGTGGGTCCATTTCCTGCATTTTCTTTATTGCTTCTTCTGCCAAATCAACTCCCCACAATTCTGCTTCAGGAAATCTTTCTCGTGCAAACTTTGGAACAAGAGAATCTAAACATCCAAGGTCAATAAGTCTTGAACCTTTATAAGGTTTTAGAAGTTTTTTCCATCGTCTCAAATCAAACTCATCAACTCCTTTTTTCTGACGTGCTAAAAATATCTTGTCGTATTCAATAGGTGAGTTCAAATCGTTTTGTTCGTTGAGTTTAATCATTTTAGGTGAAGGTAACAATACATTTTAGAGAAATCGTGAGCCCTACATTCCTTATACAAAGGAACATCAATTATAATCGTTATCACAATAACAAGGACCAACATTACCCAGAACTGCCAACTTTTAAGTAAGTACATCATAGAATGAAAAAGTTACCCTCCTTTCTAACTCGAGCTTCTTCTTCAGAAGTCATGAGCTTTTCATCGATAGTTTCCCCTGGACGAATGCCTATAATTTTTGTTCCAACTTTAGAACCTGACTTCTTCAGAATCTCTTCTGCTAGAGCAAGAATGCTGACTGGTTCACCCATATCTAGTATCACAATTTTCCCATCAACATCATTGCTCATCTGTGAAGCTTCAATTACCAATGATACTGCTTGTGGAATGGTCATCATAAATCTTTTCATCTTAGCATCGGTTATCGTAAGTGGCTTCCCTTCATCAATTTGTTTCTGCCAAATAGGGAAGACTGAACCTCTTGAACCCATAACGTTTCCAAATCTTACAGAAACTTGTTGTGCGTTCTTGACCATGATTTCTGCAACTTTTTTAGTTGCTCCCATGACAGAGTTTGCATTCACAACTTTATCTGTAGAGATATTGACTAATCTAGCTCGAGAAGCGTAGGCACATTCAATCACGTTGTAGGTTCCTTGAATGTTTGTTTTAACATACTCCATTGGAGTCCACTGTGAAGGAGTAACGTGCTTCAGAGCTGCACAATGAAAGATATAGTCCAGCCCTCCAACATTGATTGGCTCTCTCACATCTCCAACATGCCCTCGCACTTTGTAGTCTCGTAATTCCTCAATCAAATCAAACAGTGCAGTCTCATTGTTGTCGATTATATAAACAACATTATTCGGACAGAGTTGTCTGACTATTTCAGAGCCAATACTTCCAGATCCTCCTGTAACTAAGATGTGCTTATTTTGCATAGAACTCTTTGATTGCACTTACAATTTCATTCACCTCTTCATTCGTCAGTTCAGGATAAGAAGGGAGTCTGACGGCATCTGTTGAAATACCTTCTGTAACTGGAAGATTGAATTGGTCGAGTCCCAAATCTTTTACTTTGTGGTTCGGTGTGGTCTCACGGATAAGAAGCTCAATTCCTTTTGAGTCCATGAATTCCTTGAACTTCACACGTTCTTCTGAAGAGCCGATACGGATAATAAATTCTTGGATGACGTCTTCGTCGGTGTAAGTTGGAAGAGTGATAGGTAGGTCTTTCATTCCTTCACAATACATTCCAGCGATTTCTTTTCTGCGTGCGAGTAACTCATCAAAATATTTGAACTTCACGTTGAGAAGCGCTGCTTGGATGTTATCCATTCGAGATTTCCATGCCCATTCTACAATTGCTGGAGTAGGGAAGTCTGCCATTCTAACGCTAGTTTGAGCCATATTCCAGTGATTTCGGAGTAGCATTAGTTTAGAAGCCAGTTCGTAATCATCAGTTGTAATTCCTCCGCCATCTCCCCAACCACCCATGAGTTTTGGAGTGTTGAAAGAAAAACATCCCGTCTCTCCAAATGAACCTGCTCGTTTTCCGTGAAAGCTTGAACCGAGTGCCTGACACGCATCTTCTACAATTTTCAGATTGTATCTAAATGCAATAGCTTTGATTGCATCCATGTCACAAACTTTTCCATGAAAGTGAACTGGAATGATTGCTTTTGTTTTGTTCGTGATTGCCGCTTCAAGTAGGGAAGTATCCATCAGTTCGTTTGTTCCGACATCAATAAGAACTGGCGTAGCTCCACAGTGAACGATAGCTTGAATGGTTGCGATGAATGTGTGTGAGACCGTAATGACTTCATCACCAGGTCCGATACCTAGCGCTTTGAGAGATAGAAAGAGAGCATCAGTACCAGAATTAACAGCGACTGCATATTTTGTACCAACATATTTTGCTAGGTTATCTTCAAATTGAGAAACTTCTTCACGCAAGATGAGCTTTCCATCTTTAACACAATTCCAGAAAGCTTCCTTGAGCTCGTCTTCGTGCTTTGCTGCGAAACGTTTGTAACTGTTTTGAATGAAATTTATTTTGTACTCCATTATGTTTTTGTTATCTTGTAACCAAATCTTTTTGCTGCTGACTTCATTGTGGCTTCTTGGGCTTTCAACTTGTTCTCGGGCTTTCGATAATACCATTTCTTTCGCCGCTCTCTATTACAGTCACGGCAAAGATAGTACTGGACTATCTGCCCATTTTTTAATCTCACTCTCAGAATCTTTTGCAAGTGCTTGGTCTTTCTGCAATGCTGACAGTTTCTTTTGTGAATTACTTTATCCGTAGCCATCGTAATAGTTTTTGCCACCAGCTTAGTTTAATTTCCGTTCTTTGTAAGACTGGAAGAATCGGTCTGGGAGTATGACTCATGCAAGAGTCCATTGTTCCATGACATTTGATTCTTCTATCTAATTCCCATTCTCTTTCTTGTGAGCGTGTTCTTGTGTGGTTCATAGTCGTGTATATGTTGGAACTTCTTGGACGTAATCAAGTTGTATCCTTTCTTTTAATTCATCAATTTCTGGTCGCCAACAAGGAAGTTGGAGATTGATACATGTTCTCAAATCTTCATCGTCATCGGTCATGTTATGAGAGAAGCCGAGAAACTTGTAAGAAGAAGAGCCTTTCACCCCCAGAAGTTTCACATTAGCCTTGTGATGAACGATGCCATTTCGGACCATCTCGTATGGAC
>VFSW01002933.1_pt1 | contig 25657 bp, 28 predicted proteins | sample 5358111 | NCBI WGS metagenome assembly VFSW01 (sample SAMN11554181, study PRJNA540505) | mine drainage metagenome | isolation source: sediment from site ElyBrook_90M | place: USA: Ely Copper Mine, Vershire, VT | collected 2017
ACCAGCGGCTCGTGGTCGACCGGGAGCCTCTCCAACAGCACCGACTATGAGCTCACCTGCAAGGGTCCGGGGGGCGAGGCCACACAGTCGGCCACCGTGACGGTGAGCGCGCTGGCTCCCGCCGTTGCTCTGCAAGCGAGCCCCAGCTCGCTGAGTTCGGGCGGCTCGTCCACGCTCACCTGGTCCAGTCAGAATGCCACCTCCTGCGCCGCCTCCGGCGCCTGGTCCGGCAGCAAGGCGCCGAGCGGCTCGCAATCGACGGGCCCGGTCAAGGCCAATTCGACTTATGTGCTGACGTGTACCGGCTTCGGCGGCAGCGCGACCCAGGCGGCCACAGTGTCGGTGACTTCGCCGGCGCCCACGGTGAGCATCGGCGCGAGTCCGAGCACCATCGCCTCGGCCGGCAGCGCCACCCTGACATGGTCCGCCGCCAATGCCACCGCCTGTACCGCCTCGGGCGGCTGGTCGGGCAGCAAGGCGCCCAGCGGCGCCCAGTCGACCGGTGCGCTCACGAAAGGCACCACCTACGCGCTCACCTGCACCGGCCCCGGGGGCAGTGCCACGCAGTCCACGACGGTTTCCGTCAAGGCATCGCTGCCGACCGTCACCTTGAGCGTGGGTCCGAGCGCCATCGCGAGCGGCGCCAGCGCCACGCTCACCTGGTCGTCCACCTATGCGACGGCGTGCAGCGCCTCAGGCGCCTGGTCGGGCGCCAGGGCCGTCAGCGGCTCCCAATCCACCGGGGCGCTCACCGCCAACGCGACCTATACCCTCTCCTGTACCGGAGCCGGCGGCAGCGCCGCGCAGTCCGCGACGGTCACCGTTACGCCGACGCCGACCGTGATGGTGAGCCTGAGCGCGAGCCCGAGCACGATTGCCAGCGGCGCGGCGTCGACCCTGACCTGGTCGTCCAGCAAGGCGACGGCCTGCACGGCCTCCGGCGGCTGGTCGGGCGCCAAGGCGGGCAGCGGTTCGCAGTCCACCGGCGCCCTCAAGGCCAACGCCACCTATTCGCTGACCTGTACGGGCACCGGGGGAAGCGCGACTCAGGCCACCACGGTCTAGGTCACCTCACCCACCCCCGCGCCGACGGTGAGCCTCGCGGCGAACCCCAGTTCCATTGCCAGCGGCGGCAGCTCCTCCTTGAGCTGGTCCACCACGAATGCGACCTCCTGCACCGCCTCCGGCGGCTGGTCCGGAAGCCACGCCACCAGCGGCTCGCAGTCCACCGGCGCACTCACGGCAAACACCACCTACACCCTGACCTGCACCGGCGCGGGCGGCAACGCCGCGCAGTCCGCAACCGTCACGGTGACCTCGCCCGCACCGACCGTGAGCCTCGGCGCGAGCCCGAGCACCGTCGCGAGCGGCAGCAGCTCGACCCTCTCCTGGTCATCCACCCACGCGACCTCCTGCACCGCCTCCGGCGGGTGGAGCGGGAGCGAGGCGACCAGTGGGACGCACTCCACCGGTGCCCTCAGCTCGAATGCGACCTATACCCTGACCTGCACGGGGAGCGGAGGCAGCGCGGCGCAATCGACGACGGTGACGCTCACCACGCCGGCGCCCACCGTCACGCTGAGCGCCAATCCCACCACGGTCGCGAGCGGCGCCGCCTCGACCTTGACGTGGTCATCGACCAATGCGACCTCCTGCGCGGCCTCGGGCGGCTGGAGCGGCGCGGAGCCAGCCAGCGGCTCGCAGAACACCGCTGCGCTCACCGCGACCACCAAATACACGCTGACCTGCACCGGCACGGGCGGCTCTGCCGCGCAGTCCGTCACCGTGACCGCCGCCGCAACCGCCAGCGGGACGGCCACCCTGAGCTGGACCGCCCCGACGACCAACACCAACGGCACCTCCGTCACGCCGCTATCGGGCTACACGCTGTACTACGGGACGTCGGCCAGTGCCCTGACGCAATCGGTGGCGGTCAGCGCAACCACCACCAGCTACACCATCAGCGGGCTGGCCGCGGGAACCTGGTACTTCGCGGTGGCCGCCGACGCGGCGGATGGCACGCAAAGCGCGCAAAGCAATGTCGGATCGAAAACGATTTAATGGCGGCGGCTCCCAGGGGTGATGCCCCTGGGCATGAAAGGCTTACTTGGGATGGCTTTCGTACAGCCTGACAAAGTCGCCGAACGTCACGGGAAACCGCACTTCGTCGTCCACATCGAAGGGATCCACTCCCAGTGCCTCCTCCAGACGCGCCACGATCAGGGCGAAACTGAGCGAGTCCAGACCGGAATCCAGGAGCTTCAGATCGTCGGACAATCGAGCGAGCTTTCTTTTCTGCTCCGCGGCCACCTGCTCGAACTGCGCCACGACTGTTGATCTGACCGACATGCCCACCTCCGTTGCACAAACCCTGATTGTATCGGCTCCGCGAGGCCAAGCGCGCCTTACGCTTGCGATTCGAGGCTCCGATGGCCCAAATACCATTCCATTGCTTCCGATAGTCCGTCGCCGATGGCGTGCGTGGGCTCGTAACCCAACAGACGCGTGGCTTTGCCGATGTCCGCGAGCGAATGGCGAACATCGCCGGCCCGGAAATCGCGATAGGTGGGCGAAAATCCGGCCAAATGCGCGAAGCGCGGAGCGAGCCTGACGCGCAAATGCTCAAATAACTGATTGAGCGAAGTTCGCTCGCCAACGGCAACATTGTACACCTGGTTCACCGCGGCGGCGTCGGGGGCGGTCGCCGCCAGGAGATTGGCCTGCACGGCGTTGGCGACGTAGCAGAAGTCCCGGCTGGTCTCGCCGTCGCCATTGATGTGGACGGGCTGGTTGTGAATCATCGCGGCGATCCACTTCGGGATGACGGCCGCATACGGTCCATCCGGATCTTGGCGGGCGCCGAAGATATTGAAATAGCGCAGACCGATCGAGGGGAAGCCGTAAGTGCTCGAAAACACCTCTGCATACAGCTCGTTCGCGAGCTTGGAAACCGCATAGGGCGACAACGGCTTGCCGATCAGGGCTTCGACCTTGGGGAGACCCGGATGGTCGCCATAGGTCGATGAAGATGCGGCATAGACAAAGCGGCTCACGCCGGCAGATCGTGCGGCCGTCAACATCTCGAGGAAGCCGCCGATGTTGACCGAATTCGTGGTCAGCGGATCTTCGATGGAGCGGGGCACGCTCCCGAGCGCCGCCTGATGCAGGACGAAATCAATCCCGTCACAGGCTTGCCGGCAGGCAGCGCGATCGCGAATGTCGCCCTCGATGAAGCGGAAGCGGCGCCACTGATCAGGCGCCACGTGGCCTTCGACTTCTCGGAGATTCGCGCGGTGGCCGGTGGCGAAATTGTCGAGGCCGACCACGTGTTGGTCGAGTTGCAGCAGAGCCTGGGTTAGATTGCTGCCAATGAAGCCGGCGGCGCCGGTCACGAGCCACTTCCGCGGGACGTTGGCCAGGTCCGCACGCACCTGCCGAAAGCGCGTCACAGTCGCCACATGCGGAATCCCGCCTCCTGGATGGCGGCTCGATCAAACGCGGATTTGACGTCGATGAAGACGCCATTGGTCTTCAACCGGGACAAAAGCTCGCGCAGCGGCATCTCGAGGTAACTCCTGTGAGGAACCGCGGCGACGAGCGCGTCGGCTTTGGCGGGCAATGCGTCCCAAGGCGTCAGTGACACGCCATATTCATGCTCTGCATCACGGGAGTCCGCAAGCGGATCGTGAACGCTCACCTCGCAGCCGAATTCCTTCAGTTCGCGAATCACGTCCGCAACCTTGGAGTTGCGCAGGTCCGGACAGTTCTCCTTGAAGGTGAGTCCGAGCACGATCACCTTGGCGCCCGGCACCGGGTTTCCGTTCTTGATGAGCTGTTTCAGCGTCTGCTGCGCAATGTAGGCGCCCATGCCGTCGTTGATGCGCCGCCCCGCCAAAATGACCTGCGTATGGTATCCGAGCATCTCCGCCTTATGAGTCAGGTAATAGGGGTCGACGCCGATGCAATGGCCGCCGACCAACCCGGGGCGGAACGGCAGAAAGTTCCACTTGGTACCGGCCGCCTGCAAGACCTCCAAGGTATCAATACCAAGGCGATCGAATATCAATGCGAGCTCGTTCATCAGTGCGATATTGAGATCGCGTTGCGTATTTTCGATGACCTTGGCGGCTTCCGCGACTTTGATGGAGCTGGCCTTGTGTATTCCGGCGGTGATGATGGAACCGTAAAGAAGCGCGACTTTGTCCAACGTATCGCCGTCGTCACCGGAGACTACCTTGACGATCTTCGAAACAGTATGTTCCTTGTCGCCGGGATTGACGCGCTCGGGCGAATAGCCGAGATGAAAATCCCGCTTCCATCGCATGCCCGATTCGCGCTCCAAAACCGGCATGCAGACCTCTTCCGTCGCTCCTGGGTACACGGTCGACTCGTAGATGACGATCGCCCCTTTTTTCATATGTCGGCCGACCATCTCGGAGGCGCCGATCAAAGGACTAAAGTCGGGAATGTGCGCCACATCGACCGGCGTGGGGACCGCGACCACGATGAAATCGGCTCGGCGTAATTCGGAGGGATCGCTGGTAGGGATCAAGCGAGCGGCTGCCCGCAGCTCTTCACTCGATATTTCTCCCGTGGGATCGCAGAAATTCCGGTAGCTATCGATCTTGGCGGCCGATACGTCGTAGCCAATGGTGTCAAATTTCTTACCGAATTCAACGCACAGCGGCAGGCCCACGTAGCCTAACCCGACAACGGCGACGATTTCACTCATCTGTCTTGCTTACCTTGATGATCATGCTGATGTTGGGCAGGGCGTACGTCACAGAAACTATAAACCACCCAACCCACGCCGATCAGCGAAATGCTCCGCATTTCTAATGCTCTGTCGATTTGGGACTTTCAATTTATGAAAAGCAACAGGGGCAAGGCGCTGTTTCCAGGCGCGGTCCTGATTATAGTACCGCCCACACGACGATCGAGCGCATAATCCACCGGGAGACGATTCGGATGCGCACGCGAGCTCAGGCCTCGGCTGTGAATAGCTTTCCATGCGCGCAGACAGGCTTCAAACCGTGACAGCCTTCAAACCGTGATGTTATTGGTGTTTCCTGCAATCAAATATTCTCCGACTCTCGGGTTGCCTTTCTAGGGGTGGTTGGCAGAAGCAGAAACTTTATGTCCAATATTGGTCTACGGCCGATGGCATCGCTGTATAAATCGCTGATTAACATTGCCGTAGGAGTGTATCTGGTTTGACTCTGAGCAAGATTCCGCCCGCCCACGCCGCCGGACCTCTAAGGGTTCGTCGGCTTGATGAACAAGACGCGGAATCGATCGCCGAATTTTTTCGGGCAGCCGGATGGGATCATGGCGCCACGGTGGGGGGCGTTCGCGAAATGTTTCGAACCGCCGCTGTCGAGAACCCTTTCGAGCCCGGCAAAGCCCCTCCAACGGTTGGCGCCTTCGTCGGCGCCCGTCTGGTTGGCTATGTAGCCACTATTCCGACTCAGTTCTGGACCGGAAAGGAGAACGCCGCAGCTCATTGGTTCAAGGGACTCTGGGTTCTCGAGGAGCACCGCAATAGCCCCATCGCGCTTCTGCTGATGAAAGAAATCTTTAGGCATGTCGACCTCGCCGCCTCAATGCCCGCGGCGCCAGTCGCGCGACGCTTGTCTGCAGCGCTCGGCATGCTAGACCTTGGTGCCGTCTGCGACTACATCGAGCCCTTGCGTCCTACGCACATCCTTCGCAAGTTTGACGTCCGGCGTTTCGAGCATCTCAGCGTCCTACCTCGAACGGCGTCGGCCGCCATCAAGCTCGCCCAGCTTCCGCCGCTTGCGTACGCCGCCGGTGCCTTGATTTCGTTGAGCCTCACGATCCTGAGGCTCCCGGGCGCTTTGACTGGGCGAAAGCTTACGACGCAACTCGGGACGGAGCTTCCGCAGGAGGGTGAACTTGACAGTCTTTGGGCCCGCGGGCGGCGCAACGTTGGATGTTCTCCTGTGCGCTCGAGTGCCTACTTGAGCTGGCGTTATGAACGCGGCGCGAAGGGGCGCTACTGCTTTGCGTCGGCTTGGCGCGGCCATGACCTGGTTGGGCTTGCCGTGCTCGCATCTCCACAGCGACCTGATGATTCCCGCGTGGCTGGACTCTTTATCGGCTCGGTAGTCGACCTCGTGCTCGACCCGGATTGTCCCGCTGCCCTGTCAAGCTTGCTCGGAGTGGCGCGACATTGGGCCAGAGCTGCGAACTACGACGCGCTGCTCTTGACTGCTTCCCATCGTAGCCTGCGTGGCACTTTGCTCAGGGCTGGGTACATCCGAGTGCCCGGCAACATTCATGTCATGCTTCGCGACCCAGGCGGCAAGTATGGGCTCAGCACAGATCTAGGCACCTGGATGGTCACGCGGGGCGATGCCTGGGGTGATCAGCTTTGAGACTCACGTCTTCAGGCTTGGCGCGGAATCTGATTGGCCTCGTCGTGAGAGGCAAGCCTCGTAGTGAGAGAATGAAATTGCGGCCAATTATCCGCGACGAGGGCAGCTACTCGGAATCGTCTTCGAAGACCGTGGGGTCACATCGGGTAATGCGCGAACCTCGGCTGTCGGCTACAATGAATGCCTCGCCTGAACCCATGACCAGCCAACCCTTTTTCTCATTTCCCGGCGATAAGCGGTTCGCCTTCTCGATCTTCGACGACACGGATGTCTCGACTCTTGACTACATTCGTCCGATTTATGAACTGCTGGATCGACTCGGGTTTCGTACCACGAAATCTGTATGGCCGCTACCGTATTCCGGGCCCAGTGACTACCAGGGATCGGATACCCTCGCCGACCCCGAGTATGCAAGTTACGCACGTCACCTTCAGGAGCGTGGCTTTGAGATCGCCTTTCATGGCGCTCGGATGGAATCCAGCGCGCGCGCGGAAGTCATAGAAGCATTCGAGGTTTACAAGCAGAATCTCGGCCGCTATCCGGTAGTTTATGCGGCCCATGGCTACAATCGTGACAACCTGTACTGGGGAATCGATCGCTTTCGGTTCCGGCTGTGGCGCTGGTTATATGGGACGTTTGGCGAGGGTCGCGAGTACCCCGGCGAGGGGCACCGCATGGAATCGCCGTTCTACTGGGCGGATATAGCCGAGAGACACTTGCGCTATGTGCGCAGCTTCACCTACGACGACTTGAACCTGTGGAACATGGCGAGTGCGATACCGTACAGGACGGCTGGCACGCCCGGTGTGCATGCATTCTTCCCGAGCTCGGATGCCGATAACGTCGAGGAGTTCATCGAGCTGTTGAGTCCGGCCCGGCAGGCGCAACTCGAGCGCGAGGGTGGTCTCGCTATTGTCAGCACACACTTCGGCAAAGGCTTCTTGCGCGACGGTCGCGTGCACCCTGGCGTGATCGAAGTGCTGACACGGCTGTCACAGCGTCCCGGCTGGTTCCCGCCGGTATCGGCGCTGCTCGACTACGCCGCGGATGCGCAAGGCGGGATTGCGCTGCTCAAGGGTTATGAGTTGTTTCGCCTCGAGGCACTGTGGTTCTGGCACGGCATACGGAGACTCCGCAAGCGGCGAAAGTACGAAAAGACTGAGTTGCCCTACACGGAGCGCGCGCGCGCGCGTTACTCCGCGCGCTCGGATTGAGCTTCGTGAGGTTGGCACGGCGGCACTCGGCAACTCCGCGCTGACATCTACGCGGCCTCATTCTCAGCGATGGAACCTGGCGTTCGCTGCGCTGTCACTGAACGGAGTATGATGTCAAAGGTTAACTCCTGGTCATTGTTTTGGGTCCTGGCGCTCGCGGTGAGCACGGCCACCTTGCTCGGGTTGCCTTACACGGATTTTCATTCCGCCCGGGGGATGACATCCATCGTTCATCGTTCCGTGCGCTGCGCACTTCCTCTTTTCGTTCTAGCTTTCACCGCGTCGTCACTTGTCATCTTTTGGCCTAGCACGCTCACCCGATGGATGCTGGCAAATCGTCGTTTCATCGGCCTCGCATTTGCCTTTGCCATGGCCTGGCATTTCGGCTTCGTGGCGTACACAATTTGGTCGTTTGGCAATCCGCTGAACGTCAAGGCGACCTTGATGGATGTGATCGGTTTCATCTTCTTGCTGCTGATGACGCTGACCTCGTTTCGTTGGGGGGCACGTTACTTGAGTCGAGCGAACTGGCGACGACTGCATAAGACGGGCGTATATGCCATTTGGTTGGTGGCGACCATCATTTACTTTCACGCCGTTCGCGTCGGCGCGGATCTCATCTACCGCGCTTTTCTTGGTGTACTCCTTGTCGCGTGGATGCTCCGCGTTGCCGCCTGGCGAAGGCAGAGGGTTGCCAGGCGGGAACTCGAATTCCTCGCGAACTCGCGACTCTGAGTTCGGCGGGCGCATGGACGCGGATATGGCTCATCGCCATCTCCGGGAGCGCCCGATCAATTTGGAAGGCGCATTCGGCACGCTGAACTGGACCCCCGTATTGCCTCACGTAATTTTGTTACCGGATGCCTCACCAGCGATGTTACCGACAGGGCATGCTTGAGCGGGGTGCGAGGGCGTTTTATATGCCGTAAAGCCACGCTGAATAGCCTCTCGGCGCTAGACCTGCACGCGACGCCGCAATGTACGCAGATGGCTGCGGCGATTAAATCCTGGATAACGCGCTTGGAACTCGGTGAGAAGTTCTACGGTGGTCTGATCCGGGTGCTCTTCCAGCCACTGGAGCATCTCACACCAGTGAGCTGTGCAGCTCTGCGGAAACGGGCCACGTGCGCGAGGCTTGTTGCTGAATCGACGGCATTTGGGCCGCGCAATCACGACGCCCCGAGCACACGGATCCTGACGCCACTGCTTCACGCGCTTTGCCAGAGGATATACGTGCTTCGCAGGAAATCGTCCGGGGAACTGGATGCAGAGTTCGTCGAGGTGCGGGTCATTGTAAGGGATCATGATGTCGGACCGGTTCGCTGCGAGCCACTGGCCGCCTCGCACCACCGGTCACTGTTCTCATCGAAGCCTGGGAGCTGGTGAATCTCGCGAATGTAACGAGACCAGAGCGCGGGCGAGTTCGCGTCGACTCCGGCGACGGGCACGGATAGGCCTTTGCGCCCCAGGGAACGAACGACGGCGAGGAAACTGCGCGTGTCGTTAGCGAGGACGAGTGCCTCACCCTTGCGACCAGCGTTCTTCATCCTCAAAACTTGGCGTAACGAAGAGCGTCGATCGCGACGAGCGAGTCACCTAGAGAGATCGTGTGGAAGCCGATGTGCTCGGACTGAAAGTATTCTGGCTCAAGCGTGGACACTTCGGCTTCTCGGTAGTGGTCCAGCCTAAGACACTCGACGGCGTAAAGAATAACACGGCTACCGTACCGGGCCGTGCAATCCTGACCCGGCCGTATCAGGCGGCCATTGTGCCAAAAAAGTTGGCCGGCCATGCGTGAGCCTCGAAGGCCGAGTCTTACCGGGTTTCCGGGGTGCGGGGCATAAGGTCCCTCAAGCCTCTCCGAAACGAAGAGCAGAAGATTGTTGTCATGGTTTCCATACTGGCCGTCGGACACGAACAGATACCAGTATGGAGGTTCCCAGTGCAGTACGGGGTCTGTGCCGGCGAGATCGGGGAGCAATACGCGGTACTCGCCGAAGGCCAACTCGCTCAATAACGCACGAGCGGGACTTCGATACAACACTGTGGTGCCGCGCTCGGCTTGTTCCGGGAGCAGATACAGCCACTCGGTACCCTCCTGAGCGTAAAACGTATTCGGAAAGGATAGATGATGCGGGCGTTCAAGAATCGTGACGTGCTGCCCGCAAGGATGCCCCCTGGAATCCAGCGAAACGGCCTTGAGCACACCGCGCCAGCTTGGCGTTCTCGCGTCTTCGTAAAACAATACCGTGCTGGATCCGATCTTCTGCAGGAACGGGTCCGCAATAAAGCCGTCGGCCGGTGGATCAATCCACGTAAATGCCGATGGGTCGGGCAATAACGAGCCTGAACGGCCAAGACCCGAGTTGTCTCGGCGCGCTGTGGCGATCATCCACTGGTCCTGCAGTTCCGGGGATAGTTTCGCCTCAATTCTTCTTTGCACTAACGTGCCCGCGACACGCAGCGCACCTGGCCGCGCCTTCAAAGGAAGATCTGCCGTGCTCCTGCCGATCGAGCGCGGGCGCTCGGGTCGGCTTGCCTCCAGGGCCTTGACGACCAGCGATGTAGCGGCGAGAAGAGCGTGCAGTTGCGTGACCGCGGGGGATACGCGCGAGACCCGGATTTCGGCGGTGCCCATGACGGAATCATGATCAGCGCAGACTTTGTGAAGCGCGACCTGAATCGCCTCCTCATTGTTGATCCAGGCGCGCCACATGGCGTCCGCTTCGGTGGCTCCGCGGCCGTCGATCTCGAGCCAGTAGATCGACCCCTGAGAGCCTGTGACAAGTGCCGTGGCGACATGCCGGCCCGCCGACACAATGACTGGACGCGTTACTCGGGATTGGTCGCAGCGCAACGCCTCGAGCGCGACCCGCGCCTCGCCCGTCAGCTTGTTGGACCCTCCTTCCGCGCGCGTCCGATCCCAATCGAAGAGGAAGTCCAGAAGCGTCGACCGAGACGTCGACTGGGGATCGTCGGTCAGCCGGACCACCGACGGAGCAATCCTATTGTAGCAATCAGGGAGCGAGCAATCCTTGGGGCCCAAGACCCATGTGGTCGATGCATGCGGACGGGTCTCGTTCATTCCACGCTCCGTTTATTGAGTCTTGCATAAATAAGTGACATGTTCAGCACAGATCCACTTGCTTCCAGAATGCCTGCACGAGGGTCGTGCGGCGCTGCATGGATCGCAGGTTGCTGCGGGCGTGATAGGCGACATCACCAAGGTCGCGGGCACAGTAGTTGGGCATCGCGTGATGCTTGAGGTATCCCCAGATGCATTCGACCGGGTCCATATCCGGCGCGTAGGCTGGCAGATAGTCGATCATGATGTGGCCTTGCTGGGCCTCGACGTGAGCCCGTACGAGCTTCGATCGGTGGGCCTGCAGGCGATCCCAGATGATGAGCAGCTTCTTGCCGATCGTGGCTTGCAAGGCTTTGAGGAACTCGACGATCTGCGGACTTTTGATCGAGCCATTGAATAATCGGAAATAGAAGCGCCAGTAGCTCAGGCCGGCGATCACCGAGAGCTGTTTCCAGCTAAAGCTGTACTGGAGGACGGGAGTCTCGCCCCTCGGGGCACAGGTTCTTGCGCGACAAGGTCTCTCGGACAGACCCGAGACGATTATTCGACCTTGTCGCGCAGCGATTTTTTTAGTTCTGGCCACCTCTTGGCTTTCCACGTCCGAACCGCTCGCTCGTCGCGTTCCCGTGCCTGGCCGGCCGGCCGCTGCACGCTCCAGCCCAGCCGTCCGAGCAATCGCCAGACTGAAGAGGCGACCATCGTCACGCCGAACTTTGCCTCGATCAGCTGCGCGATCCGCGGCAATGTCCATAACTCGGTGGGAAACCCGGCCACCAGCGCTCCTTCTTTGAGAAGCCGCACCAGTTCTTTGCGCTGTGCCGCGCTGAGCCGTTCCGGGCGTCCGAAGTGCGGCGCACGCCGCAACGCCTCCATGCCGCCTTCCTGCCGTGCACGATCCCAACGCATCACGGTCTGGCGTGATACGCCGACCTGCCGCGCGACCTCGGCTTGGGTTTTCCCGCCCGCGAGCAACCTTGCGCCGCGCCGCCGACGCCGCTCCAGCTCCTTTCGCTTCTGTGAATGTCTCATCCGTACCTCGATTGTAACCATCCGAGGTACTTGGACCGCAAGAGCGGGGAAAAGTGTCACTCATTTACGCAACTCTCAATAGGTGCTCGGCCGAATCATTGTACGGCCAAATGTGCGTCCTGCAATCACCAGGTGCTCCCCCCTAGTTGCGCCAATGTTGGCGGCAGCGATCGAAGTAGTCGCAACCGGGGCCCCGGCATCACGTCGCGTCGAGGATATTGTTCTCCAAGCCGGATCCCTCAAACATGAGAAACACGAAAATATTCGCTCTGGCCACATAACACCAGATGTTCTCGACCGTACCGGTGACGCTGAATGCGGGACCGTCGAGCCGCCCTATCGAGGGTATAGGATCACGTCCGATAATGAGCCATGTGGCGTCCCCAGTCTCGACCGGTTTCGCGGAAATATTCGTTCCAGCGAGGCGAAGAGCCGCGGAGATGTTGGGTCCGTAGGACATATCGCCCAGAAATCCGATTAGCTACTTCGCGGCCGATGTCCTTGCCAAAGGGGCGCGTCCGCATGAAAAATGCCGTTCGGCACCACGTGTAGTCGAGCGATGCCGTCAGTGCCAGCCACACGCGCATCGACGCTGGAGATTATAGATCGTGGCATCGAATGCTCGCCGGGCTTTCCTCTCCAGGCGGCGCCGTTTCCAGCGACGTACTTGGATGCGTTTCAGCTACGCGTGGATGTCGCGCTCTCTTGCCGATACCTGTTCATCCACTTACAGCTGCCAGGAGAGCGTCTGCGGTTCGAATTCTTCGCCGACGAATGCGCAGACCTTTCGCAAGGTGTTCTCAGCCTCGAGCATCAGGTCTTCATAGCAAATCTGCACGATCCGATCGGAGAAGTCCGAACGGACCCAGCGCCAATGACACTCTGAGCCTTGGTCCATTCTCGCGAGCCCTCGTGTAACCACCGGCTAACCCAGTCCGTAGACTTTGCGACATCGCGCCCATCCCGGATCAGGTGAATGAATTTGAAGTTGGGATACATCCTCGCGAGTTGCGTGAGGATCTCACCGCCTCATAAGGTCCCTGTGCCGTCTTGCGGCGGATCGCGTCGAACATCCGGTCGATCTCATTCAGTTAGATGGTGGCCGCCAGCGAGCAGATTCTGTGTAGAATATCAGTAGCGTCCCGTCGTTATTGGAACAAATTCAGCTATTTAGCGGCATCGTTTTGAGCGGTGTGGATTTGGGAAAACAGCGTATCCGAGTGGGTGTGCTCGAGCATTTGTGAGGCTTAGGACCTGTAGCATTTCATAGAGGCTGGCTTGGACCTTCAATCGCTTTTTGACAATGGCGACGAGCACGCAGGTCGAGACCGCGGTCCAAACCTGCGTCTTCACGGCGTTATCGGTCGCGCCGTAGAACTGTTTAATCCGCAGATGCTGCTTGATCCACTTGAAGAACAGTTCGACCTGCCAACTGCATCGATACGGCTCCGTGATCGTCAGTGCCGGCAAGACGAGCTTGTTCGTCAGGAACACCAGTCGCTTGCCGGTCTTCGGATGTTTGAAGCGGATCCGGCGCAGGGGCGTCTCGAAGTCCTGGCTCGAGTAGAAGCCCGTCAGGATAACCGACTTATCGCAGATGAGCCCTGTGCTGCGTTCCACTGGATGCCAGTAGCGACGTTGAGCCTTCAGGTTGGACTTGCCGCGCCTCACGAGGAAACTGCCCGCGGCGTGCACTCGGAAAAGCCTCTAGAAATCGCAATATCCGCGGTTCATCACATAGAATGTACCGGCCTGCGGCAGCAACTGGTCGAGGATGTTGACCTCGTGCCTCTTGCCGTCGCTCATATGGAGAAATGCCGGGGTATTGCCCCGCAGGTCGAGCAGGGTATGCAGCTTGACAGCGGCCTTCGTCGTGCGAAACGGAGCCCAAAGCAATACCGACGACGCGCACAGATCGATGATCGTCGCGTTGAGAGCGTAGATCGTCTCTTTGAGATCGACACCGAACGGCTCGTCGACATAGAGCTTGCGAGCCATCGCGATCAGCCGCTGCGCGAAGCTGGCGTAGATGCGCCAGTCGCGCGCCTCGTTCGCATCAGCCAACGTGCTGCGCGAAATCCGGCTGGGGATCCCCATGTGATAGCGCTTGTCGTTCTGTGCCTGGAGGCAAGCCTCGATATCCCGCAGGCTCTCAGGGTACGTAAGTTGGGTGAACGCCAGACAGAGGAACTGCTCGAGGCAAGAGTAAGGTCTTGATCTTGTGCTCGCCATCGCACGCCACGACGCACCGGCGAAAAGTGGTGAGCGGAAGGTGACTCGTCAACTTCGAAAAAATCGAGTTTGCCGGAGTGCATGGGTACCATCCGCGAAAAGGGTCTTCGCAGGGTCGCACCAGCGCTTCTCGAAGTCGAAATCGACACCAGAAAAAATCCCGCTTTATCCTAGATTAATCAATAATTTACGGGCAACAAGCCCACTGACGTCCGAGCACTACTGGTAGAATATATAAAGGACACATGAATAGTCTGGAAAAATTGAAAGCCGCTTTTGTCACTGCGCTGGCGCTTCCTCCAGGAGTCGACGTGGAACGTGCTGCGTATGGAGAAACTGCGGGTTGGGACTCGGTTGCACACATGGCATTGGTTGCGGAGATCGAAGTTGCATTTGAAATCATGTTGGATACCGAAGAGGTGATCGACATGAGCAGCTTCGTTAAGGCGGAGGAGCTTCTCTCCCGGCACGGTGTGGCCGTCCGCGCGAGCTAGTCACTATGCCGTCTCTTGTCAGCGGCAAGATTGTATTGATCACCGGTTCGACTCGCGGCATTGGTTGGGCAACCGCCCAATTAATGGCACAGCATGGCGCTACCGTAATTCTTAACGGACGGGATCCGGTGATCTTGGCGGAGAAAGTCGCCGAGATCCGGGAGCGGTTCGGCGCAGCCTGCACAGCACTGGCATTTGACGCCAGCCAGCCAACGGCAATTCGTGAGGCCTACAAATCCATCTTCACTACTTACAAGCGGCTGGACACACTGGTCAACAACGCTGGTGTGATGCGGAATTCGGTGCTCGGCATGATCACCGACGAATCCATCCGCGAAACGTTCGACATCAACACGATTGCGGTGATTCACCACGTTCAAGAGGCTTCCCGGCTGATGATCCGCAACAAGAGCGGCAGCATTGTGAACCTGATGTCCGTGGTGGGACGAACGGGAGCCGAGGGTCAAATTGTCTATGCCGCGTCGAAGTCCGCGCTGGTCGGAATCACGCTATCCGCTGCGAAGGAATTGGCGGGAAAGGGGATTCGGGTGAATGCGGTGGCTCCTGGCATGATCCGCACCGATCTTATTGCCACATTGCCGAAGGAGAAGCTCCAAAAGCGGCTGGGCAGCATCCCGATGGGGCGGTTCGGGGATCCCGAGGAGGTGGCGCAAGCGATCCTGTTTCTGGCCTCGGACGCGGCGGCTTACATTACCGGACAGATCTTGGCCGTCGACGGGGGGATTGTCCTATGAATAGAGGGAGACATGTTACTGCTACCCAGTAGTTCGGCCCGACCAGAAGGTTCCGCCATTACAGACGCGGGCTCCGGGCAACGTTGGTCGTGGGTGCAATTGGAGTCGACGGTGGAGGCGATCGCGGCTTCCCTGGAAGCATCTCGCAAGCAATTGGTGTTTCTTCTGTGTCGGAACGATGCGGCCACGATCCTGGGGTATCTGGCGTCAATCGAGGCGGGACATGCGGTGGCTCTGCTGGACGCGGCTCTCTCGCCGGAATTTCAACAAAGACTGATTGCACTCTACACGCCAGAACTGCTGATCTGCTCTGCGAGCCTGGACCAATCGGTGGATGGTTACGATTTTTCGACGATCTGGAAACATCCCGCGGTTCACCTTGGGCAGCGGCGGGTAACGCCGGAAGGCGAAATCGATCCAGAGTTGGCCCTCCTGCTCTCGACATCGGGTAGCACCGGGACACCGAAATTTGTGCGCCTTACGCGGGGCAATATAGAGAGCAATGCTCACTCGATCCGGGAAGCGCTAGGGATCACGTCGGACGAACGGCCGATATCATCGCTTCCGATTCACTATTCTTACGGGCTCTCTGTGGTGAACAGTCACCTCAGCGCTGGCGCGGAACTTGTAGTTACTCACGAGGGCTCGACCACGGCCCCCTTTTGGGAAGCGTTTCGAAACTATCGCTGCACGACCTTTTCTGGAGTGCCGTACTCGTATCAAATTTTGCAGAGGTTGGACTTCGAGAAGCTAAATGTCCCGAGTCTGACCACAATTACGCAAGCGGGGGGGAAGCTCCATACGGCTCTGGTGGCGAAGTTCCATGCCATGATCGCCCGCCGCGGAGGGCGCATGTTCGTGATGTACGGACAGACGGAAGCGACGGCTCGAATCGCCGTAGTGCCCGCCGACCGGCTAATCGATAAGCTCGGCTCGGCTGGGCGGGCGATACCTGGCGGCTCGCTGTCGATTCGTACCGAAGCGGGTCTCACGAAAGAACCGGGGGTTACAGGCGAGGTTGTGTATTCGGGACCGAATGTGATGATGGGATACGCGCAGAGCCGCGCGGATCTGGCCTTGGGCGATACGCTGTCCGGGTGTCTCAATACCGGGGACGTGGGCTATCTCGATCGTGAGGGCTTTCTCTACCTCAGCGGCCGCCAAAAGAGGGATGCCAAGGTTTTTGGCCTACGTCTTAACATGGATGAGATCGAGGATATGATGCGGCTCCACGGGCCCACGGCTGTGCTCTCGACCGGCGAAAAACTGATCCTCTTTTGTGAGCACGGCGACGCCGAGTTGTTTTCGCAATATAGCCGCGAGTTGTCCTCGAAGCTCAAATTGCATATCAGTGCTTTCCAGTTCCGGCGGGTGGAACAGCTCCCGCTCAACGCGAATGGGAAAATCGACTACGGGAAATTGGAGGGCGCGCTATGAGCTTTGAGTCACTAGCCGAGATGCAGCAATACAGCATCCCGCAATCCGAGAAGGAGCGTGTTCTGCTCGCCGACTTCAATGAGCTTACGGCGCACCACCGCACGCAATGCCCCGAATACCGACGCCTGATGCAGGTTACCGGGAAGAATGGTCCTGTGGGATCGCTTGCGGACATTCCGTTTCTGCCTGTCGGACTCTTTAAGAGCCACCGTCTTTCGAGCGTTTCATCGGACGCGATTTTTAAGACCATGACTTCGAGCGGGACCAGCGGGCAGCAAGTCAGCCAAATTTTTCTTGATAAAGAAACGGCGATGCGCCAGACCCAAGCGCTGGGCCGGATATTGGGCCATGTTCTGGGACCGGTCCGCCTGCCGATGATAATGGTGGAAACCTCGACGCTGATTTCAGACCGCAAGCGTTTTAGCGCGCGGGCTGCGGGAGTGCTGGGATTGGCCAATTTCGGCCGCAATCACTTCTACGCTCTGGACGCGGAGATGCAACTTGATGAGGCTGGATTACGCCAGTTTCTCGAGAGGTACGGTTCGCGACCTTTTCTGTTATTCGGCTTTACCTACATGGTATGGCAGTATTTTTATCAGCGAATCCGGGAGCTTGGCCTGGATCTGTCGAACGGTATTTTGCTGCACAGCGGCGGGTGGAAGAAGCTCGAAGAGATCGCGGTCAGCAACGCCGAGTTTAAACGCAACCTGGAAGGGTCCTGCGGTTTGCACCGCATTTACAATTTCTATGGCATGGTCGAACAGGTGGGGAGCGTGTTTTTGGAGGGCGAGGACGGCTGCCTATATCCGCCAAATTTCGGCGATGTTATCGTGAGAGATCAGGTGACGCTAGCGTCCGCCCCAGTTGGCACGCCCGGCGTGATTCAGGTGCTCAGCATCCTGCCGCGGAGTTATCCGGGCCATTCGATCCTTACCGAAGATCTGGGTGTGATTCATGGAATTGATGATTCGACATGCGGCCGTCTAGGCAAGCGCTTTTCGGTGCTGGGTCGTGTGCCCAAGACGGAGTTACGCGGCTGCAGTGACGTACACGCGGTTCAGGCGGAGCGGGCGTGAAGGTTGGATTGCTGGTTCCGGATTGCGGCTTGATTGGCGTTGATGATCTGTGCGCTCGGTTTCGCGCGCCCGTTGGTCGGCTTGAACCCTTTCATGCCGCGACACTTGCATTTTGCGACTCCATTGCGCAGGCGCTGTTCCATGACTCCGCGGCACGGCGCTTTCCGGAACTCCAAGCATTGGCCTTCTGGATGCGCAAGAGCTCAATGCTGCGCATGAAGGAGCAGTACGATTCGCTGGCGAACGATTGGACAATATTGGTACCACGCGGCTTGGTTTTTCACATTCCGCCGTCGAATGTAGACACGATCTTCGTCTATTCCTGGATCTTATCGGTGCTGGCCGGAAACACCAACATCATCCGATTTTCCGAGCGCGCTGGAGAAGCGGCTACTATAATTTGCAGGGTATTGGGCGACACCCTGGCCAAACAAAATTCGGCGCTCCAACACAATACGGCTATTGTCCGGTACGGCCGGGATCGTGAGATTACTGCTGCGATCTCCGCCGCATGTGACGTTCGGGTAATCTGGGGAGGCGATGCCACGGTCAACGCGATCCGATCTTTGCCTCTGCCCCCCCACGCCGCCGAGCTAGCTTTTCCTGACCGCTATTCGCTTGTCGTACTGCGGGCTTCGGCGTATCTGGCGCTGAAAGAGAAGGGCCGGCAGGAAATCGCGAAGCGGTTTTACAACGACATGTTCTGGTTCGATCAGATGGCCTGCTCCTCGCCGCGTACGACAATTTGGGTTGGATCAAAAGAAGATTGCGAACCCGCGTCGCAGCAGTTCTACTGCGAGTTGGAGCGCGAGGTGAACGAGCATGGCTATGAGCTTCCCACTGGTCCGCGGCTCAACAAGCTGACATTTACCTACCGCGCCATTTTGGACCAGCCGGACGTTGAACGGCTGCATCGCTATGGGTCCGAAACCACGATTCTGCAGCTCGCCGATTTAGCTGGCGTACGCCGTGAGCATTGCGGCGGCGGGCTTCTGTTTGAGGCGTGGACCTCATCATTGAACGATCTTACCGGTATTATCGAGCAGCGGGATCAGACGATTACTCATTTCGGTTTCGAATCCTGCGAGTTGCGCGAGTTGGTCCGCAATCTTGGAGGAAGAGGCGGGGACCGGTTCGTCCCGATCGGCCAAGCGCTCACTTTCAATCGCTTTTGGGATGGCTACGATCTGCTAAGAGAATTCACTCGGACCGTATATATTCAAGTATGAGTCTGGATTTTCTCGCTGTCCCGGAATCTGAGAGCGCCCGCTTGCGGCGATTCCTGCACGGCGTGTTTCAGCCTGCCGAAAGTGCGCCCTTCGTCAAACCCGAACAGATGTATTGGAAATATTGGGAATCTCACCCAAGCTGGACTGGCTCACGCAGCTATGCCTATGTGGACGATTCCGAAGAGATCATTGCACACGCCTGCGCTTGGCCCTTCAGCCTGCGTACCACGGAAGCCACCCTGACCGGAGCCCACCCGATCGATTGGGCCGCGGGCATGAAAGTTCCCGGCGCTGGGGCCCTCTTGCTGCGGCAAATCCGCGCCTTGCGGGACATTAGTTGTTGTATTGGAGGCACCGAAATCGCTCAAAAGGTAATCCGGCAAACTGGATTTAGGCCAGCAACGACGATGCAATTGCTGGCGCTTCCCTTGCGCCCGATCCGCCAAGCTTTAAATCACCAATGGCGCAACTGGAAGCTGCCGGCTCGACTCCTTCGCAACACCGCTTGGATGATGAATGTAGCATCCGTGCCTTCGGGCTGGACGGCCGAGTTGGTTCGGCCTACGGACATTCCCGAAGAACTGCTGCCCTCACCTGCGCAGAGGCGGGCCGTCGCCTATCGGTCTGCGGCGCTGTTTGAATATATATTAAAGTGTCCTACCGCTCGATATCAGATATGGCTGGTCCGGCAAGGCAGTGAACCGCGCGGCTACTTTCTCCTGAGCTTCGTGCCAGGCCAGGTCCGTATTGCCGATGCCTGGATCGCATCAGCTAAGAGTGAACCCTGGCGCGCGCTCTACGCCCTGTCGGTTCGGGTTGCCTTGCGCGACAGCTCGGTCGCTGAAATCACGACCTGCGCAACTCTTGGAGAAGCCTTCGCAGGCGCTGCGGCCTGCGGATTTCGATCTTATACTGAATTGGCTGTGATGCTATTCGATTCCAAGAACTACCTTGCTCCGGTGAACCAGTTTCATATACAAATGATCGACAATGACACGAGCTTCTTGCACAGGAACTGCATTGAATACGTCACCTGAGCGTGCTGCATGAATACTTTCCCTCAAGAACGCTGTGGAGTCACGTCAATACGATTGATGCAAGCGCTCAGGCAGCCTTCCCAATATCTGCAATAATTTCTCGAGACCGTTGAAACGAAAGCGTCACAGTGCGAACTGGTCTTGACTCCACAAGCAACACTGAATCGGGGCGGCGGATAAGGTGAACGGATTACTAATAGGTGGGCTTTCTGCCGCTCCGATAGCGTCACACCACGTACGGAGATTGACTGAGTAAATGAACGCAGTTAAAGCAATACGGATGGACGAGCCTGCAGGAGATCACTTAGCCACGATCGATTGGCAGCGAGGCGCATGGTCGGACAAGAAGGGTAAGTATTTGCGGCAACACCTGTGGGTGCAGCGGGTACGAAGTTAAAGGCCAGCTTGTCCGGCGCGGTGATGCCGGCGGCCCACCGCGATAACGCTCCGATCGACCCGCACAACATGTTTGTGGCGACGACCGCGAGCTCGCCGGGGGCGCAGCTCGCTCGACACTGCACTCCTTGCATGTTCTCCAAACCGGTCAATCGAGAGGGGCAAGCATTCGTCGTTTAGCGACAGCCCATAACTGTCGCGCCTAGCAGACATTTGCGCGAAGATATGACTCTCGATTTGCAAAGAAAACCCTTCGAATACGTGAAATAGGACACCGAGGATTTGGACCGTATAATGATTATCGCTACACGGCTGACTGATTCGCAACCATAGTTCCAAAAGAGCGACAGTTTGCTTCAGGGTGAGCGAGGTGTACAACGCTGTGGAGTCTGGATTGACTAACGAGGGTTGTGAGTGATGGTTAACAGACGACAAGTGATTAAATCAGCGGCGGCCGCAGCGACTGTGTTGGCAATGCCTAAATACGCTTTCGCGTCGAGCGCATTCAACGGGTTTCTCCCTGCTGGTCAATGGGTACCTGCCAATCAGTCGCTATCGTTGATCTATCCACTGACCGATGCGGTGACAAATGCGAATGCGCGCCATCACTGGGCGTATTACGACGGCGTAAATGCCGTGCAGTATCAAATCCCAATCGTCGCGCTGGGTGGGTCGTACCCTTACGTGTTTTCAGTGGACCCTGCATCTGCGGCTCTCGGAATGACAATAGGCGCGAGTTACGGAAGTACGAATTACGGTGTGCTCACTTGGCAGCCGACAGCCACAGTGTCTGGGCACACGGTCACGGTCAAAATCACCGATCAGCAGTCAAACACGACGCAAGCGGTGTTCACGATCTCGACCTCTTCTGCGACCTCGCATTTCGTGTTTTTGGATGCTCTGAATGGCTCCGACACCAGCGGCACAGGAACCTACAGCGCGCCCTGGCAGACATTACCAAAGGCTTTCGGGAGCACTTACTCTGCGACAGGCGCGGGTGCGGGAGCTATCTGTTACTTGAAGCCAACCGCGACTTATTCGAGTGCGGGACTCGGGTGGACGGATAATGACATAAATAATTCTTGGCCATTGTTCGAGATGAACGTGACTCAAAAGCCGATTGCCATGATTGGTCTTGGAGGCCAGGCGAAGATTGATTGGACGAGGGGGGTGTGGGGACTCGCAATTGGTAACGCTGCGAGCGACTTCTTCAGTGCGAGTCTGAACCCCGACGGTTGGTCATCTAGCGTGCCCAATCAAAAATGGGTTCTTCTAGCAAGTTCCGGCTCAACACGCTTCACCGAGTGGAATGTCACCTGGACTAATTCGGGTTATGGTTCCGCTGGTGACAGCGTTGCGAGTCCGCACACGGCGCTCGATATAGGGGGGAGCATTTTGCGCAGCTATATCGCATTGCTGCACTTCTCAGAACCGAGTCGTGTATCCGGAGCTCCCGGTAATAACTATGCGGGTCACTGCATGTATTCTTGTGAATATTGGGTGAGTGATGGATTCACCATCGATAATCCAACCGCCACCTACGATGCGGTGTGTTATGCCAAGGGCACCAATCTCAACTTCGAGATGCGCAATCACTTCATCAATGTGGCGGTTATCGGTGCCGGCGGTGCGTGTTCGACGCCTGGATTCTCTATCACCGGTGAACCCACATCGACGAATGGCGAGGTGCGGTACTGCTACATTGGGCAAAACGCCACGGGCACGAATCAGAAAATCGGAACTCAGTCGGGTACTTATGGGACGTTCTACTTAAATCGCAATACGCTCATAGGGCAATTCGAGAATGGATTCGGCGGTAAAGGCGTTTACCAGAACAACGTCGTTCAAACAACTGGCACGCCAATCCCGACGGGAGGAGGCAGCACTTCTAGCGGCAACGTGACAGCGACCTCTGGGATCATCAATTCCACGACCCTGCAGCTTCAGGGCTCGGCACTCTCCTCGGTCGGGACGGTTGGAGCGCAGATCGCGCTCGCTGCATCGAGTGCGACGCCGAATGCCCCTGCCTTGAAGGTCAGTTAACATGGCCGTAAGCAAGTGAGATTCAGGCCTCTAGCGATTGTCATTGAGCCGGGCGACGACCCTCGTGAGGGGGACTGCGTAGTTAACCCCGGCCGAAGGACTAAGGGACCAGCAGCAAATCGAGCAAGCGGCCCAAGCGACGAAAGTCTCCGTTTCTAAATAAATCAGGCATTTTTTTCAAGTTGACAAGAAGCGCGACATGGACGATGTGCGTCGGCAAATATTGGCCAAGACGCCAAGGCTGTGCCCAAGAAAGTACGCATATCCGACGAGCAGAAAACCGAACGTGAGGGGCCAATCACGAGGGGACTGTTTGAGTTGCTTCAAAGCATAAAGAAGTGGCGGCGTAAACTCGAGCAGCACGTTCAACGCGAGAGCGCCAAGTGATGTAATACTTGGTCTAAATAAAAATATGGGGAGCGATATAAGAACCCCTGCAGAGGTCAACAAGAACAGTATCGCGAGAGCCAACGTGAGGTCTAATCCAGAGCGGACCTCAATGTGATTGCTACCGTGCCATATCTCCTTTCTTACGACTTCCCATAATGTGCGTGGGTACCCATTATGTATGATGTGGCAGTCTGAAGCCCAAGCGAGCGCAAGTCCCCGCTGCCCAATCCTGTTAGATATATCGTCATCCTCCCCGGAGATCAAGGACTCATCGAACTGTCCGATTTCCTTAAGCAGCGTCGCGCGAGCGATGAAACTAGAAGTCGCGAGCGTCTTCGCTGGTTTTACGATTCCGGGACGCACATAGCAAGGGGCGAGACTTCGTTCCACCCATGACGCAGTGTTTGGAGACAGGCAGGGTCCGCCTACCGCTCCTATCCTCGAATCGGACTCGAGAATGAGAATCGCAGAACGCAACCAATTGGCGGGCACGAGACAGTCCCCATCGACAAATGCAACGAACTCTCCTCTTGCAGCCCGCAATCCCGTATTTCTGACCGCGCCGATTCTTCCGCCCTTCAGAATCAGCACGGTGGCGCCGGCGCAAGTGGCGAGGTCCCCGGTCGCGTCCGTTGAAGAGTGATCGACGACCAGTACTTCGAGAAATTCACGCGGATGCCTGCAATTGAGGACCGATGCGATGCAGCCTGAGATGAATTCTTGTTCGTTGTGCGCTGGTATGATCACAGACACGGAAGGTCCGGGCGGATTCTCAGGGTGGTTACTCATAATTATCGCTCACTCGTGTGCGAATTCAGATCGTGCCACGCTGGCATACAGCCGGCCGAATTTCCTGGCGGCGATGCTCGGGTCATAGTTTGTGCGCACCTTACACAGACCATTGAGTCCCATCTCGGCAGCAAGCGTTGGATCCGCGAGGAGCGTCGCGATGCGAGCGGCCATCAGGTGCGAATTCGTCGGATCGACGAGGTACCCTTCAACACCGTCCTGGATGATCTCGGAAGCTGCCCCGAAGATGGAGGCGACCACCGGTCTGGCCTCCGACATCGCTTCGATAAGAACCATGCCGAAGGGCTCCGGTAGAATTGATGCGTGTATGACGACCGTGCATTTTCTGTAATACACGGCGACGTCGGTCACCATGCCGGTGAATTGGATTTGATCCGCATAGGGTGAGGCGCGCGCAAGTTCGCGGCACGCCTCGAAGTACTCAGGGTCACCATCGGAAGCGCCGCCCACGAGGTAGACACGCAGGTCTGGAAATTGCGGCAGCACCTGCATCGCGGCACTGAGGAATTCCCGCTGTCCTTTCCACGGTATTATTCGACCAAATATCCCAATCGCCGGTGCAGTCGGCATTGGAGCCGGTAGGGCTTCCGGCGTGCGTTCAACGAAATTCGGGATCTCATGAATTCGAGCGCGGTCGATGCCTGCGCGGACAGCCGATTCGGTCACGGCCCGAGAGATGGAAACAAAGGCGCTGACATGCCGGAAGCTCTGCCGGCCACTACGATCCAGGTCGGGTGGAATGAACCCGTGAAGGTGGTAGATCACCGGGATGCCGAGGAAGCGTGCGCCCAAAATGGGTTCCATCGAGTAGTTGTTGACGTGCACAACGTCCAAGCGCAGTTTGCGGTACAGAAGTACCATGCGCACCAGGTAGGGCACGTTAGTCAATATTTCCGTGACCATGGCCATCAATTGCACGCCGGAGCGTAAAGGCGCCCAGCCGATGTGCTTGCGAATCGCCAGCTTCCAATTTTCCAGGGTAACGTAATTAACCCGAGGGGCAAGTAGCCGCACCTCCGCAGTTCCCGCGAAGCCGGGGGAAACAAAACCATCAGAGCAAGCGCTCAGGAGCGAGGCATCGACGAGGCGGGAGTCCAAGTGTTTGAGCAGATTTCTCGCGACGACGAGTGTTCCACCGAATGCGATTGCAGTGTCAACAATGAGCACCTTGATGGGACGCCTGGCGGGAGCGGGGTCAGCCTCGGGCCGCTTCGGCGTGATTGACCATCCTTTGGCCGCCATGGTTACTGGGGATTCGCCTGACGGACGAGTCCATTGATTTGGTACGAGGCGCGTTGAGTCATTGGATCGATATCCGTTATCGTAGGCACGTCGGTGGATTTTGTCCGGCTAATTGCGGGGTTCGTCCTTGTGGAACGGCGTGACCGTAGCGAGCAACGCGCAAAACCTCTCCGTATTTGAGTCTCGAGAGCTGCACAACTTCGCGGGATCGTGTGGCGGACAGTCAATTCGAATAGAGCATTTGCTAAAGTCTCAGCGCCAATTCCCGCGAGTATCACAATGAAGTTTGCAGCCCAGACTTGATTATAGTAGAGGAAATTCCTTCCGTTCGTGGAAGGTATATAACTTGACAATGACTCTTTAGAAAGTCGAATTTACCCTTCCAGTCATCTCCCATAACAAAGAGATCAATACTGTGCCTCTTTATGTCGTCGACCTTTTGCTCCCAGTTATCTTCCGGTATTACCAGGTCAACATATCGGATAGATTCGACGATGACCTTCCTCTGTTCGTAGGTGCTGTAACTTTGTTTGTGTTTGATCCGATTGAATTCGTCCGTGGATAAACCGACTATGAGGTATTCGCCCAACTCCTTTGCGCGCCGCAGTATGTTTACGTGACCAATGTGTAGAAAATCGAATGTCCCGTAAGTGATGAGTCGTTTGGCCATTTCGAGAACCCTAAGAAGATGGTACGTTTGCCAAGATGGGAGAAAAGATCGATCAATTATGGATTATCAGTAGTGTCCCAACGTTAATCGAATAAATTCATCTGGTTATGCGCTTCGGAC